>Ga0310890_10000739_pt1 | contig 11355 bp, 10 predicted proteins | sample T20D3metaG_FD_203751 | JGI IMG/M metagenome (GOLD analysis project Ga0310890, IMG submission 203751) | Lab incubated soil microbial communities from West Virginia University Organic Research Farm, Morgantown, WV, United States - T20D3 | ecosystem: Environmental > Terrestrial > Soil >... | reverse complement strand
GGCTGCCTCGAAGGCCGCAGGGGAGACGGGTAGCGGGTAGCGGGTAGCGGGGAAACGGCGGCTGTCATTCCGAGCGGAGCGCCGGAGGCGCGGAGGCGAGGAATCGCCATCCTCCCGGCAGAGGGGCCGACGTCCCTCGGTCGGGACGATGGCGATTCCTCGCCTCCGGCCTGCGGCCTCCGCTCGGAATGACAAACTTTCCCGGGCCGTTCCCAAGAAAAGACGTACCGTCGGGTGGGCCGAAGGTGTTCCGCCGCCGCGGAGTCTTCTGCGGCGTTCTGCGTTTGCCGTTCCGCGAAACCGGCATCCTCTAGATCGCTCGACCCGGAGAGCAAGGATTCAGCGCCGGAAACTGAGAGTGAGGACGCCGAGCGCAACCAGGCCGATGCCGAGCCATTCACGGGCGGCGGGACGCTCGCCCAGGAACGCGACCGCGAACACGGCGACGAGCACGACACTCAGCTTGTCCACCGGAGCCACTTTCGCCGCCTCACCCACCTTGAGCGCCCGGAAGTAGCACACCCACGACGCACCGGTCGCAAACGCGGACAGCACCAGGAACGTCAACGACCGCGACGGCAGCACGAACGGGTTGCGCCACTTCCCTGTCACCCCGACGAACGCACCGAGGACCGCCACGATCACGAACGTGCGGATGAGCGTCGCGAAGTCGGAGTCCACGCCCTCCAGTCCGATCTTCGCGAAGATCGCCGTGAGTGCCGCGAACACCGCCGATCCCAATGCCCACGGCAGCCACGCCGCTGTCGATGCCATTTCGCGAGTCCTGTGTGGAGACACAGGAAGATGGCATCCCGCGCCCGCCTCGTGTGATACGATCACTGCAGCACCGAGCTGGGCTCCACCGACGTCGCGCGATACGCGGGCAGATAGGCGGCCACTGTCGCCACGACGCCCATGAACACCGCCGCCCCCGCCATCACGCTCGGATCCAGCGGATCGATCCCGAACACCAGCGACGCCATCAGCCGCGACAGAGCGACCGCGCCTAACAAACCGATCCCCGTGCCAAGCGCCGTCACCACGAGCCCCTCCCGCAGCACCATCCGCCGGATCGACCCGCGATCGGCGCCAAGCGCCATGCGAATCCCGAACTCGCGGCTCCTGAGCCGCACGCTGTACGACAACACGCCGAACAGCCCCAGTGCCGCAAGCGCCAGCGCCACGCCCGCGAACGTCGTCAGCAACCGCAGCGTGAATACTCGCTGCGACTCGCCCTGCCCGATCGCTTCGTCGAGAGGCATTGGCTTGTACATCACGAGCTGCGGGTCGAGCTCGGCGATCGCACGCCGGGCATCCGCCTGGAGCGTCTCGAGCGAACCCGTCGTGCGCACGACCTGCGACAACGCCCAGTTGCGGTCGGTCGCGAACTGACGATGCGCGTGGTACACGTGCGGGCCCATGTGGCCCTGCGGGTCGAGCGCGACGTCGGCCACGACACCGATGATCTCTTTCGTCCGTCCGCCGGTTCCAACGCTCTGCCCGACGGCGCGCACGCCCGGAAAGAGCCGGTCGGCGACGCTGCGACTCACGATCACGCGACTTGGGACGGATGCGTCGTCGTGCTCGTCGAACAGCCGCCCGTCGAGCAGCGGAATTCCCACCACGGTGAAATACTTCCCGGAAATCACACGCTGCTGCGCCGCCATGCTCGAACGGGCGGTGCCCGCGAGCGGGCCGGTCATCGCGCGCGTCCCCCAGATGTTGTAGTCGCCGGTCCCCGGCAGCTTCGTGATGCCGCCAGCCGCCGTCACCCCGCGCAGCGTGGCCATCCGCTCGGCAACGTCTTCATAGAAGCGCGCGCGGGCCGTCGAGTCGTAGCGCGCGTCGGGCAGATGCAGCTCGAATGTCAGCACGCCATCCGGCTTGACGCCGAGTGGCGTCTCCCGAATGCGCTGCAGGCTCGCGATCAGCAGGCCAGCGCCCACGAGCAGCACGAACGCCAGAGCGACCTGCGACACGACGAGCCATTGTCGCAACCGCATCTGCACGCCGCCACTCGTCGACGAGCGGCTCTGCTCGCGGAGGACGTCGCCGGGCTGCGTCTTCGCCGCCCGCAGTGCCGGCGCCAAGCCGAAGCCAACCGCGCTCAACGACGCCACGACGAGCGAGAACAGGAGGAGCCGAGGTTCGAGCGTGAGCGATGAGAGCCGCGGGATGGAGCCGGCGCCGATCGCGACGATCGCCGCCATGGCGAACCGGGCGACGACGATGCCCGCGAGATCGCCGGCGATGGCCAGCGTCAGACTCTCGATCAACGTCTGCCGCACGAGCCGCCGCCGCTCGGCGCCTAACGCGGAGCGGAGTGCGAACTCGCGGGCGCGGTCGGAGCCGCGGACGAGCAGGAGGTTCGCGAGATTCACGCAGATGAGCACGAGGACCAGCAGGACGGCGCCAAGCATGAGCTGCAGCGACCGCGTCGACGATCCGACGATGTCCTCCTTGAGCGGATCCAGTTGCGCACGCGCGTCACGAGCGTCCGGGTACTGCTCGCCGAGTCGCACGCTGAGGCGGTCGAGCTCGTCCTGCGCTCGCGCGATCGTCACGCCCTGCCGCAGACGCGCGATGACGGTCAGATAGTGGTTGTCGACGTTGGTGAGATCACGCCCGGGCGACAGGTCCATCGGCACCCAGCCGTCGACGGCGCCCACGAGGGGATCGACGTACCCGTCGGGCATCACGCCCGCGACCGTGTACGGCCGGTCGTTCATTGTGAGCGTCTTCCCGACGGCAGAGGCGTCGCCGCCGAACCGGTCCTTCCACAGCCCGTGACTGATAATGACCGTCGCCGCCCCGGTCTCCTCATCCCGCTGCAGCGCGCGCCCAACGCGCGGCTGCACGCGCACGACGTCGAAGTAATCCGCACTTACGCCGAGGATGCGGATCCGCCGCACGTCGTCGCCGGTGCCGATGTCGGCGCCGGTCTCGCTATACGTGCCGAGCGCGGCGATGGCCCCGAACGAGGCCATGCGCTCGCGGTAGTCGAGGAAGTGTACGGGCGTAACGAAGCCACGCTCCTCACGGCGGCGTGCCTCCGAGTAGTAGACCCGAACGAGCTGGCCGGGCTGCTGGTACGGGAGCGGTTGGAGCAGCACGGCGTCGACGGCGCTGAAGACGGCCATCGTTCCGCCGATGCCGACCGCGAGTGTCAGGATCGCGACGCTCGCGAATCCGGGATTGCGCAACAGCGTGCGCACGGCGAACCCGAAGTCGCGGCCCGCGTCGTGGAAGAGGCGCGTGCCGCGCGCGTCGCGGACGTCCTCCTTCACGCGCTCGACGCCTCCGAGCATGAGTGCGCTCTGGCGGCGCGCTTCGCCGGCGCTCAGTCCGCTGCCTTGGAGCCGCTCGGCGTCCATGTCCGTGTGAAACCGGAGCTCCTCGGCGAGCTCGCGCTCGTCGCGGCCGCGGAAGATGATCGAGCGGACCCGCTCGACGAGATCCGAGAGCATACTCATGCGCGTTCGCCTCCGTCGAAAGCCAGCCGGGCGTTCATGACCCAGTCGACGGCAGCGGATGCACGCTGCCAGGATGCCTGCTCGACCCCGAGCTGCCTTCGTCCCGCGGCGGTGAGCTCGTAGTACCGTGCGCGGCGTCCGTTGGCGGTGACGCGCCACGACGTGGTGAGCCAGCCGCGGCGCTTCATACGGATCAGTGCGGGGTACAGCGACCCCTGCGAGACGAGAAACACGTCGCGCGACATCTGCTGGATGCGCTGCGCGATCCCCCAGCCGTGCATGGGCTCGAGGGAGAGCGTCTTGAGCACCATCATCTCGAGGGTGCCCTGCAACAGCTCCCCGGGTTCGCCGGCCATCGACCTGTCTCCTTCAGATTGTCTGAAGTAGAGACAGACGGAAACGCCAGAAGGTTCAAGCGACTTCGAAAACAAGGCCACAGCAACACGGCTGGTTACTGTTAGCTGGAACTGGTTGCTGCAGCGTAAAACCCTCGGGACGTTCTCTCGCATAGAGAGGCCTCCCGAGGGTTCTCGCTTTCCACCCTGCAGTAACCAGTTCCAGTTAACAGTAAGCAGTGCAGTTTCTTCGGTTTCGGTCGAGCTAACAGCAACGAGCGCTTCCTTCAGCCGTCGAGCTGGGACGGTCAGATGCGCTCCACCATCGCTCTCACGGCCGCCCGGCTCACTTTCCCCGCCGCGTTCCTCGGCAGCTCGGGTACGAAGTGAACGACCTTCGGCGCCTTTACCGACCCCAGCTCCGCCTTCACGAACGCGATCAGCTCCGGCGCGCTCTCCAGCACGCCCGGGACCAGCCTGACTGCCGCGTGCACGGCCTCGCCCCACTTCTCGTCCGCCACACCGAACACGCTGCACTCGGCGACGGCGGGGTGCTTCGCGAGCACCGCCTCGACGTCGCCGGGAAAGATCTTGAAGCCGCCGCTATTGATGACCTCGCGCAGGCGTCCGCGGATGAACACGTAGCCACGCGAGTCGATGAGTCCGAGGTCGCCGGTGTGCAGCCAGCCGTCGACGATCGTCTGTGCCGTCATGTCCGGCCGGTCGAGATAGCCGCTCATGACGAGCGGGCCGCGCACCACGATCTCGCCGGACTCCCCGTTAGGCAGCAGATCGCCCGCCGGCCCCATGATCGCCACCTCCGCCACCGGCGACGGTCGGCCGATCGACGCCACGTTCTCGTCGCGAAGCAGCTCGCCGGCACGCATCGCGGTCACGATCTGCGGCGCTTCCACCTGTCCGTACGCCGTCTCGATCACCGGCCCGAACACGCGCTGCGCCTCGCGGATCTGCTCCGGTCGCATCGGCGCGGCCGAGTAGATGACGTGGCGCAGCGATCCGTAGCGGCGGGTGCGGGCGGAGGAGTCGCCGAGCATACCATAGATGAGCGTCGGCGGCGCGTACATTGTCGTGACGCCGTGCGACTCGATGGCGTCGAGCACACGAGGCGGCTTCGGGTCCTCGACAAGCACGTGCCGGCCGCCGGCGGAGAGGATCGGCAGGACGAAGCACGACGCCCCGTGAGTGAGCGGCGCGGCGATCAGATTCACGTCGCTCGCCTCGAGCTCGAAGCACGCGAGGATGCCGTCCACCTGTGCGTTCACGCAGCGCACCGGCTGCACGACCGGCTTCGGCACGCCGGTGCTGCCGCCGCTGAACTTGATGATCTGCGCGTCGTCGTTATGGCGGTCGATCACGGTCGGGGTACGGCCGCGCCATTCCTCGATGAGCCCGCGGAGCGTCGGCACGCCGGGCCGTGCGTCGCCGGTCTTTGCCAGAACGAGGAGCGCGTCGGTCGCCGAGAACCGATCGAGGGTCGACTCGTCGGCGATCATCAGCGACGGCCGCGTGGCGGCGATCATTCGATCGAGATCGGCGCGGCCGTTGGTCGGGTTGAGCGGCACCCACACCTTGCCGGCGGCGTACGTCGCGAGCAGCGCGATGAGATGCTCGACGGTGTTGCGCGCGCAGATGCCGACGCGGCTCCCGGGCTCGTCGTCGAGGGACTGGAGCGCCGCCGCCACGGCCTCGACCGCCGATACCAGCTCGGCGTACGTGAGCGGGTCGCCGGGCCCGGCGACCGCAATCGCGTCGCGATCGCGATCGAGCCCGCGGTAGAGGTGGGTGATCGGTCGCGGCATCGACCTCGTGTCCGTCATCGCGAGAGCTCGACTGCGCCGCCGGCGAACAAGCTACAGGTACTTCTCGCGCAGGATCTTGACGTGGTGCATGAGGTGGCCGGCCGTCATGTACGCGAGCGCGCGCACGGTGAACGGGTTGCCGCTCGCAATTCCCCGCCGCGACCACGCGTCGTCGGGCATGTGGTTGAAGAGCTGCACCGACGCGCCGCGAATCGCGCGGAACTCATCGATGTGGGTACGCCATGCGCGCGCGTCGGCCAGCGCCGCCGCGCTCGCGATGTTCTGATCGAAGCTCGGGAGCGGCGTGTCGAAGGCCCGGGCAAACCAGAACGCACGAAACGTGAACAATCGTTCGGTGTCGTTGATGTGGGCCAGGACCTCGCGCACGCTCCACTTGTCGGGCGCATACCGGTGCAGCGACTTCTCGTCCGACACGCCCGCGAAGAACGCGAGCGTCTCGTCCAGCTGCGCCTCGAGAATCCGCCGGACGTCACCCTCGCGCGGGACCTGATCGATGTACGTGTAGTAGTACTCGGCGGCCTCGGTACGGTCGGGGGGTGTAGGTATCATGGCGTCAACATAACGGCTTGCCCCGCACGCGGCGACGACGCTACATCACGGCATGACCTCTCCGATTCTCGGTCTCCACCACGTGACCGCCACCGTGGCTGACGCCCAGGCCGATCTCGATTTCAGCGTCGCCGCCCTCGGCATGCGCCTCGTGAAGAAGACGGTCAACTTCGACAACCACTTCGTCTACCACTTCTATTACGGCGACGAGGTCGGCCATCCCGGCACCATCTGGACGACGTTTCCCTACAAGGGCAAGGGCGTGCCGATCGGCCTCAAGGGCGCTGGGCAGATCACCGTGACGTCGTTCTCGGTACCCGCCGGTTCGCTCGATACGTGGAAGACACGCCTTCGCGAACGGGGCTACGCGCTGACCGACGCACCGCCGAGGTTCGGCGAGGAGTCGATCCTCATCACCGACCCTTCCGGGCTCATCATCGAGCTGGTCGCGAACGCCGCCGACTCACGCGCACCGTGGACGACGAGCGGCGTCGATGCGAAGTCCGCCGTGCGCGGCCTGCACAGCGTTTCCCTGGAGGTCCGCGAGCCGCGCCGAACGGTCGAGTTCATGCGCGACATGCTCGGCTTCGAGGTCGTGAACGAGATGGAGGGGCGCATTCGGGTGGCCGTCAACGGTGACGGCCCGGGCAAGGTCATGGATATCGTTGCCGCCGGCGACGCCGGGTGGGCGAAGAACGGCCTCGGCACCGTGCATCACGTCGCGATGGCGGTCGGGAGCGAGGACGACCAGTTGAAGCTGCGCGAGGAACTGGTCGGGCGGGCGCAGGTCACGCCGGTGCGCGACCGGCAATACTTCAAGTCCATCTACTTCCGCGAACCCGGCGGCGTGCTGTTCGAGGCGGCGACGATGTCGCCGGGGTTCCCGGTGGACGAGCCGGTGGCCGAGCTCGGGCGCGGGCTCAAGCTGCCGCCGTGGGAGGAGCCGCACCGCGCCGAGATCGAGGCTCAGCTGCCTAACGTTCGCCATTGACCGACAGCTCCCCTTCCAAATGAAGCCACACGCCAATCAGCCGATCGTCCGCACCGGCGCGGACGACGCGAGCGCCCGCGCAGCCATGATCATGATTCATGGCCGCAACGCCGCCCCCGCCAATATTCTCGATCTCGTCCGGGTGCTCGACCGGCCCGACTTCGTGTACCTGGCGCCGGCCGCCGCGGGCGGGACGTGGTACCCGGTCAGCTTCATGGCGCCGCGCGAGCGGAACGAGCCCGGGATCTCGTCGGGGCTGTTCGTGATCGAGTCGATCGTGACCGACCTGCTCGTTCGCGGATTCGCGTCGCAGCAGATCATGCTGCTCGGGTTCTCTCAAGGCGCGTGTCTGACGTCCGAATTCTCGATCCGGCATCCGCGTCGCTACGGGGGAGTGATGGCGCTGAGCGGCGGTCTGATCGGCGAGCCGGGCACCACGTGGGACGACGTCACGACGTCGCTCGATGGTACGCCGGTGTTCCTCGGCTGCAGCGACGTGGATCCGCACATCCCGGCGGAGCGCGTTCTGGAGAGCGAGGCGGTGTTCCGCCGGCTCGGCGCAAGCGTGACGCGCAAGCTGTACCCGGGCATGGGCCACACGATCAGCGCCGACGAGATCGACAACGTGCAGCGTGTGATGGACGAGGTGCTCGCGCACGCGAGCTAGCGGTCATTCCGGAACGGCTCCCGGGACGCTCTGGCCCGCCACGGCGGACGCCGTGACCAATCATGGCTCCCCGTCAAACAGCACGGACAGGATGGACAGGATGGGCAGGATGACACAGGATCGGAGGATGGACTGCAGCTGAACCTCGCCACGCCGCCGCCCGGCGAGTCACGGGTCCATCCTGTTCCATCCTGTCATCCTGTCGGCCGTTGGCCTTGGTTCAAAGGTCAGAGTTGTTTGAAACAGCGATTGCCAGTTTTCAAAGGCTCGTTTTCAAGGGCTCTGACCCTCTTGAAAAACGCACGCACCGGAGGGATGTAAATCGAGTCTGACCAGTCTGACCCCAATTTCCCAATTTCGTGCTACCGCGCCGCCACCCTGGCCTCGACCTCGCGCCTAACGACCGGTGCGACCTCCGTCCCGAGCAGCTCGATGTGGCGCATCATCCTCGCGTGCGGCACCACGCCCGACACCTGCGCCAGGAAACGCTGGTGGCCGAAGATCTCGTGCTGGAAGAGCATCTTGTCGATCACCTGCTGCGGGCTTCCCACCGCCAGCGCGCCACGAAGCGTGCGTCCCGCCTCGAACTGCTGTCGGGTCAACGGCGGCCATCCGCGCTCGCGGCCGATGCGCGTCATCACCTCGGCGTACGGTGGGTAGAACACGTCCGACGCCTCCTGCGAGGCGTCCGCCACGAATACGTGCGAGTTGATGCTCACGGGCAGCGTTGCCGGATCCCGACCAGCCTGACGAGCCGTGTCGCGGTACAGGTCGACCACCGGCGCGAATCGCTCCGGCGCGCCACCAATGATCGCGAGCGCCATCGGCAGTCCCAGCCTGGCCGCGCGGACCACCGACTGCGGCGTTCCGCCAACCGCAATCCAGACCGGCAGCGGGTTCTGGATCGGCCGCGGATACACGCCCTGCTCGCGTAACGGCGCGCGCATTGTGCCGTGCCACGTGACGCGCTCGCTGTCCTGCAGCTTCAGCAACAGGTCGAGCTTCTCGGTGAAGAGCTGGTCGTAGTCGTCGAGGTCGTAGCCGAATAGCGGAAACGACTCGATGAACGACCCTCGGCCCGCCATGATCTCCGCTCGGCCGTTCGAGATCAGGTCGAGCGTCGCGAAGCTCTGAAATACGCGAACGGGGTCGTCCGAGCTCAACACGGTCACCGCACTCGTGAGGCGAATACGGCTGGTGCGTGAGGCCGCGGCGGCAAGCACGACTGCCGGAGCGGAGATGGCGTAATCCGGCCGGTGATGCTCTCCGACGCCGTAGACGTCGAGCCCGACCTGGTCCGCGAGCTCGACCTCCTCGATCAGATCGCGCAGACGTTGCCCCTCCACCGCGGACCGGGACTCGGCCGGCGTCTGCGGCACGTCTCCAAACGTGTAGACCCCGATTTCCATTCGGCGATGCCTCAGCGGTACCCGATCCGCTCGTCGAGGGGCACTCGACTCGGCATGAACGTGCCGCTGCCCCGCGCGATCTCGCGCCCGTCCCCGTCGACGAGCACGCCGTCACCGATGATCAACCGCCTGGAACGGTTGACGATGGTACCGCGCGCCGTCATGACGCCGGCCGAGATCGGTCGCAGGAAGTAGATGTTGAACGACGTCGTGAGCACGAACACGTCGTCGACGAGCGAGCTCGCCGCGAAGAACGTCGCATCGTCGAGAAGCTTGAAGTACACGCTCCCGTGGACGGCGCTCGCCGCGTGAAAGAAGTCCGGGCGCACGATCAGGCGCACTTCCGCTATCCCGTCGTCGATGCGAATCTCGGGACGAAAGTACTCGTTGGCCGGCGCAGCGAGGTACATGTGCTCGAGTCGGCGGTGATGGGCGTCGCGATCTGTCATGGGTGATACACGTGTGAGGCGCGGCGGGGTCGGTTCGAATATTATTGTGGCGTGCCCTACGTTGCCCTCGCCCAATCGTCCATCCCTGCCATGGCTTCGAGCTTCTTCGATCGCGCGGTCGCGCAATGACGCGACGGCTGCCCTGGCACCTCACCGTCGCTGGAGCTGCGCTGGGGGTACTCGCCGCGTGCGACGGGCAACGGATCTCAGCGGACGGCCAGACAAGGACCGCGGCTGATTCCGCCGAGCAGCTGTTGTACAACGCGAGTACGGTCCTCACGGCGAACGGCGAGCGGCGCGGCGACATGCGCGGCGACACCGTCGGCACGTTCGAGTCCATGACGCGCTTCCGATTTCGCCGCATCGAGGTCCGGTTCACGACGCCGATAGGCCGGCCGCTCGCCGTCCTGACCGCACCGTTCGGTGACTATTGGCTCGCGACCGGAACGCTGGTGGCCGCCGACACCGTGACGGTGGTGTCGGATTCCAGCGGGCGTCGCCTGGTGGCGGAGGCCCTTCGCTATGACGTCGCGCGGAATCAGCTGGTGAGTCACAGCTCGTTCACTGCGAAGTCGGGAACACGCAGCCTGACCGGCGTCGGGTTCACCTCGGACCCCGGGCTCTTCACCATCAAGTGCGCCGCGCGGTGCGTCGGGTCGCTTGGTGCGGCAGGCGGGACCGCCCCGCGGCCACGACCTCCCGCGGCGGAACGGAGACGCGCGCCCGCCGATACGGCGCCGGTGCCCGCCTCGCCCACGCCCTGAGCGGCAAGCTCCGCGATCACCACGATCACCACCGGCGGATGACCTGCATGCAACGCCTAACGCTCGTGCTCCTCGTGCTGGTGGCCGCGCGCTCGAGCGCGCAGACCCCGGCGGCTCCCGCATCCGCCGAGCCGCCGCGGCAAACGGAGGCCGACGCGTACACGCGGTACGAGCTGCTCGCGCCGGGCACGGCCAAGTTCCGGATCATCTACGAAGTGAGCGCGACGACGGCGGGTGCGCGCTACTACTTCAACCCGATCCGGCGAGGGAGCATTGCCAGCGACGAGCGCGTCGTCGACCGCGCCACGGGCAAGCCGCTTCGGTTCGACGTCGTGAACGGCACGGTCGCGCGTGCAGGCGGGGTACGCAATGCGGACTCGACGCAGGAATACATTCGCGTCACGCTCGCGCGTCCCGTGCCAGCCGACGGCGGCGAAGCGCGCGTGCTGATCGACAAGACGTACGAGGACACGTCGAGCTACAAGGTCGACGGCGACGCCATCGTCTTCAACCGCCCGCTCGGCATCAAACGCAACGCGGTAGTGCTGCCGAACGGGTACGAGCTCGTGGCCTGTAACTATCCGTCGCAGGTGCTGCAGGAGGCAGACGGCCGAATCAAGATCACGTTCTGGAACGCGACGCCGGCGGAAGCACCGCTGATCCTGCGGGCGCGTCGCGCGAACCGCCTGGCCGCCACACCGTCCAGCGTGCCGCCGTCACGACTCGGAGAGCGCGCATATCAGAACCGCGAGATCGTCTACTTCCTGCAGCAGCCGGAGACGAACGCGTTCGATCTCTACCACGATTACACGGAGTCTCGTGCCGGTGTGAGCACGTACCTCAACGTCGTTCGTGCCGGCAGCACGGTCTCGAAGCC
>Ga0310890_10000737_pt1 | contig 11362 bp, 9 predicted proteins | sample T20D3metaG_FD_203751 | JGI IMG/M metagenome (GOLD analysis project Ga0310890, IMG submission 203751) | Lab incubated soil microbial communities from West Virginia University Organic Research Farm, Morgantown, WV, United States - T20D3 | ecosystem: Environmental > Terrestrial > Soil >... | reverse complement strand
CCCAGGGTGCTCGTTACGAAGTGTCATTTCTCTTCGTCGCTGATCATCAGAGCGTCACGCGTCATGTTACCGCGCGAGAGAGCCAGTTGTTTGCCGTCGCGCGAGTAGGCGAAAAAGTTGATCTCGCCGGATTTGAAATCGGTAATCTGCGCAGGCGAACCGCCGCCGAGAGGTAACCGCCAGAGATTCGAGACTCCACCCCGCGTGTCCTATTAAGCGATCACGCGAGCGCATCGAGGCTCATCGTCATTTGGATTGCGCCGGTGCGGGCCTTTGACCCGGGCTGCGTTGAGAGCAGAGCGGTGACCCGTCACCACATTCGAAAAGTAGGTCGTGCGGTTCAGGATTCTATACGACTGTCGAAGGTGAGGCTAGAAGGTGGTCGGAGTCCTACGTCGCGCTAGGTGATCGCTACGTTTGGTTGAGGAGCAGATGAATTCGTCGGTGCTGAGTCAGGTGCCGCGTAGTAAAGAATCCGATTGCAGTTATCGCAAGTGATGATTTCCATTCCACGTCGCACCTCTGCCATCATCTGCGGACGCAGCGCCATGAAGCACGCAGTGCAAGCGCCGTTTCGTGCTTCCGCCACGGCAACACCATCACGAATGCGTTTGCTGATTCGCTGGTAAAGTCCGCTCATCGCCTTCGGCAAACTTGCTAAGAGTTGGTCGCGCTCAACACGAGCTGCCTTCAGTTCTTCTGACTGCTTACCAGTTTCTGAATCGAAGGAACTGAGTCGCGCCTCGCGATCTGTATTGAGGCTGGCAATTTCGTCGGCTCGTTCGTTCAAGGCAGCTTCGGCTTGCTCGAGAATTTCGAGCTGTTCCAGGATCTGCGTTTCGAGCGTCGAGATCTGTTTTCGTGCGGCGTCCGCTTCACGAATAGCTGCGGTGTATTCATCCTGCTTCTTGGACGACATCAAGTTTCTTTCAGCTCGCTCCGCTCTGCCCTTTTGCTCGACTACATCATTCTCTAAACGCGCGCGTGTGTGTTTTGCCTCATCCCGACGGTTCTCTAGGCCCCTAATTTCAAAGGCGCGCTGATCGAATTCTCTTTCGATCTCAGCGCGCCTCTCGGGTATCGCTTCTAGGTCTTTTTCCAGTGTTCGTATTCGGGTATCCAGGGTCTGTAAAGCGACTAACTGCTGCAATTCCGCTTTCACTCTTTATGCACTCCTTAAAAGATCAGGGCTGTTTATGACGACTTTCATCGGTTCGGATCATCACACAACAGATGGGTTTGGCGCAAGGAGGGTCGGTTCATTGCCGATTGCCTATTGCCGATTGTCCGATTGGAAGTCCCTTGCTTTTCGATGATCTTGGGCAGGCGCGGCGCATTACGAACCAGAGAATCAATCGGCAATCGGCAATTGCCAATCGGCAATGAAAAAAACCTCAGGCGCCGTGGTAACTGCGGCACCTGAGGAAGTTGGAGGATTACCCTGCTTGTTTCGAGCAACCTGCGGAAGCGTTTTAGATGGGACCTGTCGTTGATCGGACGACTACGGGTCGAGGAACAATTCGAGGAGTGACGACGCGCGGAGTGACGATTCGGGGAGTCATAACTCGCGGTGTGACTACTCGCGGCGTGACCACTCGCGGAGCTGTGATATTGATGGACGGTATCTCAAAGGCCGGAATATTGATGGACGGAATCTCCATCGCCGGAATAGTCACCTCCGGTATTACCGGAAACTCGATCCGCGGAATAACAATCGTGCGCCCGATCGTCGGCCGAGTGAATGTGCGGAAAGTGGTCTCGCCGTCCTTCGGTGTGACTCTCAGTGTTAGTTGCGACTTATTGCGAACGATCGTCAAACTGACGTCGCCTTCTTTCTTTCTATTTACGATGTCCGAGATGTCACCGGTACCATCGACTCTTTCACCGTCGACTGCTGTTATCACATCACCAGCCTTTACTCCGGCTTTCGCTGCTGGACCATCTTCAGTAACCGAGGTCACTAGCACACCGCGTCCCTCGGCGATGCCAAAGTAGTCTGCCAACTGTTTTGTCAGTTCGGTTGTTGTGATACCGATCCTACGCCTGTTACCAAGCGCCTGAAGAAAAGGAAAATTTCCTTCGCCCATATTGCCTTCCCAGCGCCACACCTTGGGATCGACAGAACCAAACAACTCCGTGTTGAATGAATTCTTGCGGCGGGCGATTGTCGCGCTTAGTTCCTGTTCCGCTCCTCCGCGGCTAATCGACACACGAACTGTTTGATCCGGAGAGACCTCAGATATCAGACGATTGAGCTTGCGAACGCTCGTAACATTCTCGCCGTCGAATCGGACGATCACATCGTCTTTGCGGATGCCTGCCTTTTCGGCTGGACTATCTTTAACCACCTGCGTAACTCCAACACCGCGCACCTGGTTTAGACCATAGTGCCCCATGTTTTCGCGACTGATATCCTCAGCGTGGACGCCCAAAAATCCGGAGCCATCTACGAAAAATGAGAGGACACTTGCGTCGGGTTCGCTCGGTAGTGGCGGCGGCGTTGGCTGCTGAGCGAGTACCAGACCAGTCGTCAAAACAACTGTAGCCAGGAGAGCAGGAGCGTATTTGATTTTCATGCGGATTTCCTCCGGAAGATTTTGCCATTTACACGCGGCCGCGACGTTGAGGTTCCAAAAGGATTCCCAGTCCAGATTCTTTTTTAGCTCGCTAGTGGAAGAGCCCGAATAAGAAACACCGCGGAGACGGATTTCATGTCGTGGGGTCGAGGGATTTGTAGATTTCTTTTTGACCGCTCAGTTCGAGGGCGAGTTTGCCTTCTGAATGCGCCAGGTCAAGGTGGGCGGCGGCCTCTGAAACGGCAAGAAAACGGTGAACATCATCAGTCCCGGGAAACATCGCTTGACCGATATCCCAGGCCGTGGCGCCGTTCTTTCCCGCTAGCCGCAAGACCAACTCCTGTCGTTCGCGAATCGCGCGGAAGTAGCGGGTGAAAAGTTCTTCATAATCGTGGACAGGGTCGCCGTGCCCACCATAGACAAGAGTGGGCGCGAAGGTTCGTAGCCGAGCTAGACTAACGAGATACTCAGCAAGCGAATGAAAGCGTTTTGCGGGATCGATTGGATCTGGTGACAGAACCGGATTGGGAGTTACTCGCTTCAAAACGCAATCGCCCGCGATCACTGTACGATCAGCCTCGCGAACAAAAGAGCACGATCCGGGAGTATGTCCAGGCGTGTGAACGATTCGTAAAGCGCCGGACTCAAACTCCAGCTCGGCGTCGTCCCACAGTGGTCCATACTCGTGATCGGCAAACGAATCAGCATACTGTCGCATACCTTCATACATACGTCGCATCGCGGAAATCTCTTTGTCGGGAACTCCGGCGCGTACCAGTAATGAACGATGCTCCCCATATTCGAGTCGACTATGACGATGTCCGGTCTCCCATTCGTGAACCAACACTTCCGCATTCTTGGCTTCATCACGCAACGAACGAGCGAGGCCACAGTGATCTTCGTGAGCATGGGTTAGAACGATGCGACGAAGATCTGAGATAAGAAACCCGGCCGCGCGCAATCCCGCTCGTAGCGCATCAATGGCATCTTTTGTCTTTGGACCAGTGTCGATGAGGGTCAGCGGCTCTTCGGCAATGAGATACACATTCACCGGGCCGATGTAGAAAGGCGTGGGGAGTGAGATTGGGATGATGTGCATTGATTTGTTTTGATTCTTTTGATTGTTTCAAATCTAAAATCTCAGATCTCAGATCTCAGATCTCAGATCTCAGATCTCAGATCTCAGATCTCAGATTTGAGAATTCTAGTGTTGCGCCTATAATCTAACGGCTTTTTCAATCCTCACAATCGAGGTTCCTCACAATGAAGTACAAAAACTTCGAAGATCTTCCTGTGTGGCAAGACGCAATTGAGTTAGCCGTTCGCGTGTTCGACTTGACCGCCCACCCGCAATTCAAGGGCTGTTTCACCATTAAGAATCAGCTCGAAAGAGCGGCCGTTTCCATCTCAAATAATATTTCCGAAGGGTTTGAAAGAGGTACGACTCAGGAGTTAATAACCTCTCTCTACATCTCTCGAGGATCAGCAGGCGAGAGTCGATCCGTCCTGCGTTTGTGCGAACGTTTGAAGCGGTTTGCGGATTTGAGATCTGAGATTTCAGATTTGATAACGAGAGCAATTAGTATCTCCAAACAACTTCGGGCATGGTGCGACTCACTACAAAACTCCGATATCAAGGGTCAACGATATCTGACAGACAAAACTCGACGTGCTGAGGAAAGAAGACGTGACCGGGAAGCCTTTTTCAAAGAGCTAGCGGAAATGCGCGAGAGGAAAACATGAGCTTCACGACAATTAATTCACGCTTTTTGCCGTGACGCCGGGTTGCTGATTAGTGGCTAAGAAAGTTCAGTCCGGATCGTTGAGACTTAAGAGATTGAAGATCTCGATCTAAGATCTCAAATGTGAGATCTTAGATCTGAAATCCGCTCCACCCACTTAGTAAACCCACTTATTCTTCTCAATCATCGCATCCGCAATTCGCTGCCGCGCAGCAATCGTGTTCATTGGCTGCAGCTTAGTGAATCGTCTCAACGCCGCCAAAAGCGTCCTTAACTCATCACCCTCAGCCATCCCCGAGAGCGTGCTCTTTGCACGCGCTTCAATCCGCCCGACTGCGTCGTTGCAGAACACGCGCGTCATGTCGAGATATCGCTCACTTGCGCTCTCGCCTTTCGTCGCAACCAACTTGCGCGCGCGCAAGATTGCCGTCTCCATCGCATAGGTGTCCATGATGATGTCGGCGATTCCCATCAGAACCTCCTGCTGGTCCGCGAGCTTCATCATGTACTTTTGCGCCGCCGTACCGAGCGTCATCAGCGCGACCTTCTTCGCGTTTGTCGTTAACTTCTGCTCAGCCGCCAGCAATGAATCGTCGTCGTCAAAACCGGACAGCTGCGGCGACAACACTTCATCCATCAACCTCTGCGCCGCGGGTAACAGCGCGAGCCGACCACTCATTGCGTTCTTCATCAAGCGCCCGGGAATCAGCATCCGATTGATTTCGTTCGTGCCTTCAAAGATTCGATTGATCCGCGAATCACGATACGCACGCTCAGCTGGATAATCCGCTGAGTAGCCGTAACCACCGAAGATTTGGACCATCTCGTCAGCAACGTAATTACAGTATTCCGACAACGCGACCTTTATGATCGAGCACTCCGCCGCATACTCTTCGATCGCGCGCAGACGTGCATCAAGGTCGTTGGCATCCACTGCTCCGATACCCGCTTCAATCATTCCAAGCGTTCGGTAGGTCATCGATTCACCTACCCACGTCTGAATTGCCTGCTCTCCAAGCTTCGCTTTGATAGCACCGAAGCTCGAAATCGACCTGCCGAACTGTTGACGCTCATTCGCATAGCGCACTGACTCGTGCACCATGAGCTTCATGCCGCCGACACACATCGCACCGAGTTTGAAACGGCCGATGTTCAGAATATTGAAGGCGATCTTGTGTCCCTTGCCGACCTCACCCAGCAAATTCTCAACCGGCGTTCGCACGTCCGACAGAACCAGCGCCGTCGTGCTCGAGCCTTTGATACCCATTTTGTGTTCTTCAGCGCCCGAGGTAAGACCTGGCTGTCGTTCGACAATAAACGCGCTGAACTTGTCGCCATCAACTTTCGCAAAGACGATGAATATGTCGGCGAAGCCGCCATTGGTGATCCACATCTTCTCGCCGTTGATAATGTATTCTTTGCCATCGTCGCTCAGCTTCGCCGTGGCCTTTCCAGCCATTGCGTCTGAGCCGGCGCCCGCTTCAGTCAACGCGTAAGCGGTGACAAGTTCTCCGGCGGCAATGCGTGGCAAGTACTTCTGCTTCGCTGCTTCAGTCGCGAAATAAACAATCGGCAAAAGACCGATACCACTCTCAGCGCCGAGGGTAGTCGCAAACGAAGCGGAACGTCCGATGTTTTCGCCGATTAGTGCGCCACTCGTTTGATCGAGACCGAGTCCGCCGTATTCCTCCGGGATGTTGGCGCCAATTAGACCGAGCTCGGCAGCTTTGCCGATAAGTTCGCGAGAGAGTTTCCAATCGTGCTTTTCGAGCTCCTCGATTCGCGGACTGACTTCGTTGTCGATAAACTGCCGCGTGGTTTCGGCAATCATCCGGTGTTCTTCTGTGAAGTCTTCCGGTGTGAAGATCTCTTCCGGAGTGCGCTCTTCGATCAGAAATGCTCCACCCTTCACTATCTTTTTCTCTTCGGCTACGGCTGACATCGGTATCTCTCCTTCAATACAAGAAATTCTATTCCGGCACCTGCGCCTTAATTTGCTCGGGCATTAAGGCTCGCGTTTCTGGATACGCCTCAAGGATGCGCATTAAATCCAATTCATCCTTTTTTCTTTTGGTGGGGCGTCGTCTTACATCGCTCCACGCCCAAACTTTTCCGCGAACAATATCAGTAAGTGAAGCGACAGGAACCTCACGACCCAACACTTTCATCGGCTGCGCGTTAACAAGAAAACTCTGATATCGCGGATCGAGACTTAATTGGATCCGCAGATCGCTCCCGCTCATCCTGGCGTTGACGGAATGCTCAAACTCTTCGACTAAAAACTTCGCCTCAATTAGATCCAGCTTAATCATCGACAATTTAGAAGCAACTACAACAACGTCGGCATCGAGCGTGTAAACGGGCTCCACATAACAGTTGACGGCCAGACCTCCGATCAAACACCACGAACCGTGCCGGTTCAGAATATCGATCAGGACGGCGAAATCACTACTTCCGCCATTGGTAACTGCATCGAATACTTCTGACTCGGTCATAAGACCTAGATTCTCTCAAAAATTCCGGCAGCGCCCATTCCGCCGCCAACACACATCGTCACCATTCCATAACGACCATTGCGCCGCTCAAGCTCTCGGAGAATACTCGCGGTGAGTTTTGCCCCGGTACACCCAAGCGGATGACCCAGAGCGATCGCGCCACCATTCACATTAACCTTTTCGGGATCTAGTCCGAGCGTCTTCATCACCGCCAGAGATTGCGCAGCGAAAGCTTCATTCAACTCGATGACATCGATGTCGTCGAGTTTCAAACCCGCAAGCTTCAATGCCTTGGGGATAGCGAAGACTGGACCAATGCCCATCTCTTCAGGCGGACATCCGGCAGTCGCGTAAGCGACAAACCGGGCCATCGGTTTTGCACCGAGCTCTTTCGCGCGAATGTCAGACATAACAATCGCTCCAGCTGCCCCGTCAGACATCTGTGAAGCGTTTCCGGCAGTGATTGTTCCCTTCACATGGAACGCGGGCTTAAGTTTGGCTAAACCCTCAGCGCTCGTGTCGCGACGAACACCTTCGTCCTTTTCGAAGACAACTTCGCGCCGCTGCTTCTTGCCGCGCTCGTCTAGTTCTTCCAATGTCACCTGCAACGCAACGGTTTCGTCCTGAAACTTATCCGCGTCGAGCGCAGCCGCCGCTCGCTGGTGTGAACGCAACGCAAACTCATCCTGCTGCTCGCGCGTCACTTCGTACTTGCGCGCCACATTCTCAGTCGCCAATCCCATATTCAAATAGAAATCTGGGTAATGCTCGACGAGATAAGGATTCGGGCGAATGATGTGACCACCCATCGGGATCATCGACATCGTTTCTAATCCACCAGCAACGATCGTTTCCGCGCCACCACTTCGAATACGATCAGCAGCCATCGCGATTGACTGCAAGCCGGACGAGCAGAAACGATTGATCGTCATCGCGCTAGTTTCTACCGGCAAGCCGGCGCGAATGGCAGCAGCGCGAGCGACGTTCATACCCTGTTCGGCTTCAGGCATCGCGCAGCCCATGATGACGTCTTCGATTTCGTTCAGCTCGAGACCCGGCACGCGACCGATTGCCTCTTTGATAACGGCCGCGCCCATCTCATCAGGACGCGTAGTCCTCAAAGTTCCCTTCGGCGCTTTGCCAACGGCGGTGCGAACAGCGGATACGATTACTGCGTCTCTCATTTTTCAACTCCTTGGAGTGCGGCGGCCTGGCGCCGCTTTGTTATGTCGAGAGTTGCGCGCTATGCGCCGAAGTAACAAAGCGGCGACGGTCGCAGCACTACAAATTAATTCCTCAACGGCTTCCCTGTCTTCAACATGTGCGCCATTCGCTCCTGGGTCTTTCGTTTTCCAATCAACGAAAGAAAAGCTTCGCGCTCCAAATCCAAAAGGTACTGCTCCGATACGCGTGTCGGATGATTGAGATCGCCGCCGGTCAAGATTCGTGCGAGCTGCACTCCAATTTCTGCATCATGGTCTGAAATGTAACCTGCTCGCTTCATCTGATGAATGCCAAGCTTCAGTGTAGCAAGTGCGGGATTACCAAGAGCCAGGATATCAGTCCGCTGTTGCGGCGCGACGTAACCACTTGCTGCTAATCCGAGTACTTCCTTCTTCGCGTCAGCGATCAGACGATCTGCATTCATTGAAACCGTGTCGTCCGCAGATAGAAAACCATTTGAACGCGCTTCCTCTGCTGACGTCGCCACCTTAGCCAGCGCTATCGTCTCAAATGCGTGCTTCACAAATGGAAAGGGATCCGCGTCGTCTGCGCCTTTCGGAATTGCATCGAGAGCCCGGACCAGCATCTCTTTCGTGCCGCCGCCCGCCGGAATAATTCCCACACCAACTTCAACAAGTCCGATGTAGGTCTCCGCCGCGGCCCTGACACGATCCGCATGCAACACCATCTCACAACCACCACCGAAGACCATCTGGAATGGAGCGACAACTACAGGCTTAGGTGAATAACGCAAACTCATCGTCGCGTTCTGGAAAACCCGGCCCATCATGTCCAGCTCTTCCCAGTTCTCCTCCTGCGCTTCCATCAACATCAACATGATGTTGGCGCCGACGCAGAAGTTCTGTCCCTGGTTACCGATTACCAGACCGACGAAGTTCTTTTCGACTTCACCAAGCGCAAACTTCAACATCTGAAGCGTGTCGCCACCGATTGCATTCATCTTGGAATGAAATTCCAGGCACGCCACCCCGTCGCCGAGGTCGATCAACGATGCTCCAGGATTCTTCTTGATGACTCCTGTTCGATCTTTAACTGACTTAAGGACAATCACTCCCGGCGATTCCGTAAGCGGCACGTACTTGCCTGCGGCAAAGTCAAAATAGAATTGCTGGCCGTCCTCTTTTTTGTAGAAGGAGTTTGCGCCGGTCGCCAGCATTTGTTCCACATTCGCGGGAACACCCAGCCCTTCTTCCTTCATCCGCGCCGCAGACTTCTCGACACCAATCGCATCCCAGACTTCAAATGGCCCAAGCTCCCAACCAAAGCCCCAGCGCATTGCGCGGTCAACCTCAACCACAGTGTCGGCGATTTCAGGAATACGCTTCGCCGAGTAGGTTAGTGTTCGCGAGAGGGTCTTCCAGAGAAATGCTCCAACACGATCTTTGCCCCAGGCGAGCGCTTTAATTCTCTCGGCGGCGTCGTCGATATTCTTCGCCATGTCGAGCGAAGGCAGCTTCACTTTCTCAGAAGGTCGATAGTCGAGCGTCGCCGTATCGAGTGCCCAGATTTCGCGCTTGTCGCCCTCGCCCTTTTGTTTCTTGTAGAAGCCTCCCCTGGTCTTGTTACCGAGCATGTTGCGCTCGACCATCTTTGACAGAAGCTCCGGCGCGACGAACATCGCCCGCTCTTCGTCATCAGGGAGCGCTTCGTAAAGATTTCGGACAACGTGATGAAAGACATCGAGTCCGACGATGTCGAAAGTTCTAAACGTTGCGCTCTTGGCTCGACCTACAGCTGGACCAGTGATCTTATCGACCTCTTCGATCGAGTAACCGTCGTCGAGCATGGTCTTAATGGTGTAGAGCGCACCGAATGTACCGATGCGATTGGCAATAAAGTTTGGCCGGTCCTTCGCGGGCACGACTCCCTTGCCGAGTCGCTCATCGAGAAAACCAAACATGAAGCAGGAGATTTCCGGCTTGGTCCACTCAGTACGAATTATTTCGACGAGATGAAGATAGCGTGGCGGATTGAAGAAATGGACGCCAAGAAAGTGCTGACGAAAGTCTTCGGAACGACCTTCGGCTAAGAGATGAATTGGAATTCCGCTCGTGTTCGAAGCCACGATTGATCCTGGCTTGCGGTATTGATCAACTCTTTCATAAAGAGATCGTTTGATCTCCAGATTCTCAACGACCGCCTCAACGACAAGATCACAGTCTTTTAATTGCGAAAGATCGTCGTCAAAGTTTCCGACGGTTACGCGAGACGCGAGTTCGGGTCTAAAAAACGCGGCTGGTCTCGCGTTTTTGGCCGCGTCCAGACCGTTGCGTGCAATTCGGTTTCGTACCGTGGTCGCTTGAAGATCCAACCCGCGCGCTTGCTCCTCCGGCGTCAGCTCGCGCGGTGGAATATCGAGAAGGAGAGTAGGTACTCCGGCGTTCGCGAGATGGGCGGCAATCTGCGCCCCCATTGTGCCGGCGCCCAGAACGGCGGCTTTTTGTATTCGCTGCATTGGGGTAGTGGTCCTTTGCTTGTCAGGGGATTGATTGTATTTCAGTGCAGCTTGCGACACACGCGTAGGCCTCCATTCACGACCGGCAAAACGGCTATTTCATGAGGCTGATGATACTGAATGAGCGCTCATTCAGCAAGGCTTTAGTAGCTCGTGAGCCTGTGAGACGTTGCCCATGACTATCGTGATAGGTCGAGGTGGATCTATTCACGAAACTATCGAAGGAGTGATCTATCAAGACGAGTTCGATCAGAAGGTGAAGCCACTTCTCCAGCTTACAAATTTTAGCCGCAGATCTACGCAGATAAACACTGATCTGAAAACCACCGTGAGGTGACGATATTCATCGATCTGTGCGTATCTGCGTGAATCTGCGGCCACGCTTCAGGCGAAACAGTTCTTTCGTCTCTTATTAGATTTGGAGATGACTCCCGGCCACTTTGTCTTACGGCTTTCCTTTGCCGTTACCTTTGACTTTTGCCTTTGCTTTCTCCGGCGCATTCGGGACCTGCCCGCCTCCCGACGACGTCTGCTTGCGTTCCTGTTTTGATGCCCCTTTAGACTGCTGCTTTGCCGGACTGCCTACTTGTTCTCCCTGCGGTTTCTGTTGGGCTTTGCGCTCGGCTTTCGTTTGACCTGCCTTTTGCTTAGGCCCCTGAGCACGGGTCTCTTTCTTCTGTTGCTGTTCAAGCTGACGCACTTGCTGTTGCGCTTTCTTGTCGCCACGCTTGGCTTCGACGTTAAGCCGTTCCATTTCTTGTTTGCGGGTATGGTCCACCTGCTGCGATTCCTGGCGCTCGTCCTTAATTTTGAACTTTTGATTCCTGGCCGTGTCGGAAATACGTTCCA
>Ga0310890_10000733_pt1 | contig 11380 bp, 7 predicted proteins | sample T20D3metaG_FD_203751 | JGI IMG/M metagenome (GOLD analysis project Ga0310890, IMG submission 203751) | Lab incubated soil microbial communities from West Virginia University Organic Research Farm, Morgantown, WV, United States - T20D3 | ecosystem: Environmental > Terrestrial > Soil >... | reverse complement strand
CGACCTCGTCGCCGGCACGGGCGCCCTTGTTGGTCACACGCACCGTGACCTCCGTCCGCCCGCCCGGGCCGATCGTCGGTGAGGCGATTCTCAGATCGTCGAGCGCGAACGTCGTGTAGCTGAGTCCGAAACCGAACGGCCACAACGGCTCGCGCGTGAGATCAAGGTGGTTTCGGAACGACGTCGGCCGCCGATTGTAGTACACCGGCAGCTGGCCGCTGTGGCGCGGGAACGTCACCGGCAGCTTCCCGCCGGGATTCACCTCGCCGAACAGCACCTCGCCGATCGCCGTGCCGCCTTCCTGTCCTGCGTACCACGCCTCGACGATCGCCGGCACGCGTTCAGCCACCATCGGCATCGCCAGCGGACGGCCGTTGATGAGCAGGGCGACAACCGGCTTGCCGGTCTGCAGCATCGCCGCGACGAGCTCCTCCTGCTGGCTCATGAGCGTGAGATCGGCAACGTCCCCGAGATGGTTGTCGGCCCATGCCTCGCGCGACACCGACTCGTTCGTCCCGATCGCCAGCACGATGGCGTCCGCCTGCTTCGCAACCGCAACCGCCTCCTGAATGCGTCCGCGATTCTTGGCCGCATCGGCCATCACCACCGCATCGGCGCTCCAGTTCGCCTCGTGCTCCGTGATCCGGACGCCTTCGGCGTGCAGCACCTTCATACCCTGGCCTGCCAGAGCCGTGATGCCGGCCAGCACGTCGACACCGCGCCCCGGGTCGCGCGAGTAGCCGCCCAGGTGCAGCCCCTTCGCGTTCGGACCGATGACCGCCAGCGTCTTGATCCGTCCCCGATCGAGAGGCAGGAGACCTCCCTGATTCTTGAGTAGGACGATTGATTTGCGCGCCGCCTCCAGCGCGATCGCCTGATGCGCTGGCGTGTTCGTCACGCGCTCTGCGCGCTCGACGTCCACATAGGGTTGTTCGAACAGTCCGGCGAGAAACTTCGCCCGCAGCATCCGCGTCACTGACCGATCGATCAGCGACTCCGCAATGCGGCCGCTCTTCGTGAGCGCGACAAGTTCGGGAAACCCGTACGGATCCGGCAATTCCAGGTCAACGCCGGCTTCGAGCGACTGGGCACCGGCATCGGCCGCATCGAGCGCGACGCGGTGCCGGGTCCGCATCTGCTCGACGCCGTAGTAGTCGGACACGACAAGCCCCATGAACCCCCACTCGCGGCGAAGGATGTCCGTGAGCAGCCACTGGCTCGCGTGCGACGGCACGCCGTCTACTTCGTTGTAGCTCGGCATCACGGTGTACGCACCGGCCTTCACCGCCGCTTCGAAAGGCACGAGCAGCTCGGCGCGCAGCAGCCGTTCCGACACCAGCGGCGGCGCGGTGTTGATGCCGCCCTCGTGCGAGCCGTGGCCGGCGAAGTGCTTCAGGGTGGCGAGGACCTTGTCCTCGGCCAGCGGGAGGCTCGTCCCCTGATAGCCACGGACAGCCGCGATGCCCATGCGCGTGACGAGATACGGATCCTCTCCATAGGTTTCCTCGATCCGCCCCCAGCGGGGATCACGCCCGAGATCGACCACGGGCGAGAGCACGTGCTGCGTTCCGCGGGCGCGCCCCTCGAGCGCGGCGACGCTCATCGTGCGCTCGATCAGCGCCGGATCCCACGTGCTGGCAAGTCCGATCGGAACCGGGAAGTGCGTGCCGCCGGGTGCGGTGAGACCGTGCAGCGCCTCCTCGTGAAACATCGCCGGAATACCCAGCCGGGTGTTTTCCACGAGCCACTTCTGCACCGCGTTCACGAAGATGGCGTGGTCACGCGCGGCGCGCACGCCGCCTCCCGCGATCTCGCTCGGGCGGGCCACCTCGCCGATGCCCCGGCCGAGCAGCGCCTGGGCCTTCGACGGATCGAACCGGCCCTGCGCATCCTGAATCTCACGCTTGCGGTTCCAGACGCCCTGGAGCTGCATGACCTTCTCCTCGAGGGTCATCCTCTGAAGAAGATCGGCGACTCGTGCATCAACCGATGCGTCTCGCTGGCGGTACAACGGGGGTGTGTTTTGCGCGTCAACCAGCACAACCGCGGCGAGGACGATGGTCAGGACACAGGCAGACCGGACACGGGACATCGAGGAAATCTCCTGGCGAATTATGGCTCTGGAGGCGGCATTATTATTCCCCTGGGGCATAAGCACTATGCCGCTTGAAGTGCCTCTCGACGCCGTGCGACTCTCGCCCGGAACCATGCGGGCGGAGCCATGACTTTTCGCGTAGCCTCGTTTTCCGGTCTCCTCGGGCTGCTGCTGGCCATCTCAATCGCAGCTCTCGACGGGCAGGCGGCGAAAGGATCAGCCGGCACCCGCGGCGCACCGCAGGCGTCGGCGGTTCAGCCTCGCGCGCTGCTGGACAAGTACTGCGTCACCTGCCACAACGACAAGCTCAAGACGGCAAACTTCTCGCTGCAGGGACTCGACCTGGCCAAGGTCGGCGATCACGCTGAGCTGTGGGAAAAAGTCGTTCGCAAGCTTCGCGCGGGCGTGATGCCGCCGCCAGACGTTCCGCGGCCGGCGCTTGCCGATTACGAGGGGCTTCGCGACTGGCTGGAGGCCGAGATTGATCGGTCCGCCAGCGCACGGGCCACGCCGGGCTCGGTGGTCCTGCACCGGCTGAACCGCACCGAGTACGCGAACGCGATACGCGATCTGCTCGACATGCAGATCGACGTCACGGCGCTGCTGCCACCGGACGACTCCGCGAATGGCTTCGACAACATCGCCGGCTCGCTGACGATCTCACCGACGCTGCTCGAGTCGTATACGACAGCAGCGGCGCGCGTCGCGCGCATGGCGGTCGGCTACTGGAAGTCGCCGACCGAGGCCACATACCTGGCGTCCAGCGACGCCTCGCAGAATCATCGGCTCGAGGGCATGCCCTTCGGGACACGAGGAGGCATCGTCGCGCGCCACGACTTTCCCGCTGACGGCGAGTACAAGTTCTCGATCCAGAACTTCGGCATCGGAAGCTACGTCCCGGGCGAGCAGCTCGCGCTCATCATCGACGGCGAGCGCGCCCACGTCTGGCCGTACCGCGGCGTCGGTGTGGCGGTGGGCATGACGGCGGACAGCGACGGCACGCTGGAGGTGACAGTGCCGGTGCGTGCCGGCTCGCGCATGCTCGGTGCGACGTTCATCGCCACGAACTATCGGCCGAGCCTCGACATCATCCGTCAGTACGATCGGAAATCGCTCGAAAACAACACGATCCCGCAGGTGCAGTACTACCCGGCGATCGGCTTCGTCCGCATTCAGGGACCGTTCAACGCGCAGCGGCCCACGGACTCGGCAAGCCGCAGGAAGGTCTTCGTCTGCCGGCCTGCACAACCCGCACAGGAAGCCGGATGCGCACGGCAGATCCTCACGTCGCTTGCCCGCCGCGCGTATCGTCGTCCGGCGACCGCCCAGGAAACGAAGACTCTCCTCGCCTTCTACGACGAGGGGCGAAAGGGCGGGAACTTTGACGACGGCATCGAGCTGGGACTGAGGCTGCTGCTGGCAAGCCCGCAGTTCCTGGTCCGCAGCGAGCAGGAGCCGGCGACGGTTCGAGCCGGACAGCCCTATCGCCTTACCGATCTCGAGCTGGCGTCGCGGCTCTCCTTCTTCCTCTGGAGCAGCGTTCCGGACGACGAGTTGATCACCGTTGCGGCGCAGGGACGATTGAGCCAGCCGAAGGTGCTCGAGCAGCAGGTGCGCCGCATGCTGGCGGATCCGCGATCCGAGGCGCTGGTCACCAACTTCGCGCAACAGCTCCTCTACCTGCGCAACCTGCCGGCGACGTCGCCCGACGGCGTCTTCTATCCGAATTGGGACGACGAGCTCAGAAAGAGCCTGCAGCAGGAGTCGGAGCTGTTCTTCGACAGCATCATTCGCGAAGACCGCAGCGTGCTCGATCTGCTGACCGCTGACTACACATTCGTGAATGAACGGCTGGCGCGGCACTACGGCATTCCGAACGTCTACGGATCGCGCTTCCGACGCGTCACGCTCCCGGCCGGGATGGACTACCGCCGCGGCCTGCTCGGCAAAGGGAGCTTTCTCGCCGTGACGTGGACGCAGAACTTCCGGAGCTCGCCGGTGAAGCGTGGTGTCTGGGTACTGGAGAACATTCTGGGCACACCGCCGCCCGAGCCGCCGCCGAATGTTCCGGCGCTCGAGGAGACGAAAGCTGAAGGCGGCAAGACGCTGACGCTACGCGAGCAGATGACGCTGCACCGCGGCAGCCCGACGTGCGCCAGCTGTCACAAGATCATGGACCCGATCGGCTTCGCCCTCGAGAACTTCGACGCGGACGCGAGCTGGCGAACGAAGCAGGGCGGGAACGGCGGGATCCCGATCGACACCAAGGTCAGGCTGTATGACGGCCAGGAAGTGGAAGGGCCGGCCGGACTGCGGAACGCGCTGTTGCGCTATTCCCCGCAGTTCACCCGCATCTTCGTCGAGAGGCTGATGACCTACGCAACAGGACGCGGAGTCGAGTACACCGACATGCCGACGATCCGCGCCATCGCGCGGAATGCCGAGGCCAATGGCAACCGGTTCTCGGCCCTCGTGCTCGGTGTCGTCCGAAGTTCGCAGTTCCAGATGAGGGTGAAAACCGATCGCGCGGCGGCCACCAACTGACCCACGGCGGTAGTGGCCGACCATTGAGGTCGGCCCTGAATGGAGCACCACGATGTTCGTGACGAAGCGACACATTCCGAGACGCACCTTCCTGCGCGGAGCCGGCGTGACGCTGGCGCTTCCGCTGCTGGAGTCGATGGTGCCCGCGCTGACGCCGGCCAGATTGACTGCGGCGGCGCCCCAGCGGCGCTTCGTCGGCATCTGGCACCCGCACGGCGCGTCGCCGGGCTACTGGAGCCCGCTGCAGGAAGGACGCGACTTCGACTTCTCCTTCATCACCAAGCCACTGGAACCGTTCCGCAATCGCGTCGTGCTGATCACCGGCCTCGACATGCCGGAGGCGATGGCCACGACGGACGAGCCGGGCGGCGATCACGCGCGTGGCGCGGTGCTGCTCTCGGGCGCCCGGCCGCGGCGCAACGCCGTCAGTCCGTTCCTCGGCACCACGATCGACCAGCTGATTGCCGCGAAATACGGGCAGGACACGATCCTGTCGTCGCTGCAGCTCGGCGTCGAGGACACGGGCAACTTCGGCAACTGCAACTGGGGCTACAGCTGCGCCTACACGAATTCGATCTCCTGGTCGTCTGCCACGCAGCCGCTGCCGACGCAGATCAACCCGCGAGTAGTCTTCGAACGGTTGTTCGGCGATGGAACCAGCGCCGAAGAACGCCGTCGCGATCGGCTGCGCAACGCCAGCATTCTGGACGCCGTCGTCGATCAGCTTGGCAGCTTCAAGACCGGTCTCGGCGCGGGCGACAAGGCGCGCGTGGATACCTACGTGGACAACATCCGCGAGCTGGAGCGGCGCATCCGCATTGCGATGGACAACTCGGTGAAGGAGCCGTCCGCCGATGTGCCGTTCGGGCTGCCGGAGAGCAACCACGTCCACTTCCGGCTGATGTACGACCTTATGGCGCTGGCACTGGAAGGCGACATTACGCGATCGATCACCTTCATGCTCGGCCGCGATCTGAGCGGCGCCAGCTTCCCCGAGTCGGGTTTCACCGGCGGCTGGCACGGCACATCGCATCACGGCGACAAGCCTGAGAACATCGCCAACTACGCGAAGGTGAACCGATATCACGTGCAGAACCTCGCCTACTTCTGCGAGAAGCTGAGCAAGATCCCCGATGGCGACGGCACCCTGCTCGATCACGTGCTGATCTACAAGGGCAGCAACATGGGCAACTCCCATCGCCACGCGCACGAAAAGGTGCCGGTGGTCCTCGTCGGCGGCATCGACGGAACCTTCAAGGGCAACCGTCATCTCGTGTTCCCCGACAACACGCAACGCACGTCGAACATGCTCGTCAGCCTTCTCCACCTGTATGGCATCGAGCGATGGCTGACGCCTGACGGCAAGGAGATGACGGACAAGCTCGGCACGAGCACCGGCCGGCTCCAACCGCTCGAGATGGTGTAGATGAGATAGGCCGCGGAGACGCCGAGACGCGGAAAGAAGTTGATTCCGACTCCGCGTCGCCGCGACTCCGTGGTTCGTGGTAGTGAAGGTTTGTATCGAATGAAACATGGTGTCGTCGTCGCAGCTGTCTGGCTGGTGATCCTCGGTACTGGACTGTCCGCACAAGGGCGCGCAACGCGCCCGCAGGTCGTACCGCCGCAGGGACCGGCGCGGCAGGTGATCTTCAAGCACTGCACGTCGTGCCATGGCATCGACGACTACGCCTACCATGCGCGCGATCGCGCGGGATGGGATGCGTTGCTCACCGCCAAGCACGAGGGCCTCGCGGTTCCGCTTCCGGCACAGGATCGAGCGGTGCTCCTGGATTGGCTGGCCGAACGATTCGGGCCCACGTCGAAACCGTTTCCACGCGCATATGTGGCGCCGGTCATCACCACCTTCTTCTCGGACTCCGAGGGCGAAGGGATGCTCAAGCGCGCCTGCACCTCCTGCCATGCGATGGATCGGGTCAACACCGCGCGCTTCAGTCCCGATCGCTGGAGGGTGGTGACCGTGGATATGCGGGAACGCGGCGCGAGACTCGACGACGAGGAACTTGAACGGCTGGTTGAGTGGCTTGGCCGCACGAAGGGGACGAACGACAGTGACCGTCAGTAGCCGCGCCGGGCTCGCCATTGCGATCGCCGTACTGGTCATGAGCGGCGTGTTGTCGGCTGCCGATGACGTGGCACTCAAGCTTCGCGCCACCGGCACGGCGAACAACGCGATCGACGCGGCGCTGACGATCGAACTTTTCCGCTGGTCGACCGACGCCGAGCGGCAGCCGCTCATCGCGGCCTTGGCGCCACCTCCCGCGGCACCGGCCCAGGATGCCGCCGCACCGGCAGCCGGGAGAGGCGGCCGGGCGGCTGGCGCAGGACGCGGGGGCCGTGGAGGGCGCGGCGCCGCGGCACCGCCGAATCCGATGGCGCGACTGACGTCCGCAATAAAGGGCGCGCCGACGGTCGGCTACATCTGGGGCGGCATTACCGGCTATTCGATCAAGTACGCCTGGCGCGCACCGGCGGTGGATCGCACCGAACGAGTCGTGCTGGTGACCGACCGGCGGCTCGACACGCCATTGCTGCTGCCGGCGTCCAGTGTTGCCGCGGACGCGGAGTTCACGGTGCTCGAGATGCTGATTGACGCGAAGGGCACCGGTGAGGCCAGGACGTCGTTGAACACGGCCGTGGTCGTCGATGCCGCGGCCCGGACGCTGGCGCTCGACGGGAAGGCCGGCGCACCGCCGGCGTTGAGGATCACGCGATGACGCGTTTCAGGACCTGGGTGTTCGGAGTTGGGTGTGCAGCCCTCCTCGTCGGCAGCGACGCCGCGTGGGCCGCGAGTCCAGAAGTCGCCGATGCCGCCATGCGCGGCAATCGCGCGGCCGTTCAGGCCGCCCTCGCGCGCAAGGCCGACGTCAATCTGCCACAAATCGACGGCAGCACCGCGCTGCACTGGGCGGTGGATCGTGACGATCTGGAGATGACCGACCTGCTCATCAGGGCGGGAGCCCGCGTCGGCGCCAGGACTCGCGAAGGTGTCACGCCGCTGCAGCTCGCGGCGATCAACGGCAGCGCGCCGATGCTCGACCGCCTCCTCAAGGCCGGTGCGGACGTCAATGCTCCGCTCACACCCGCCGGCGACACGGCACTGATGCTCGCCGCGCGCACGGGAAAGACCAGCGCGATTCGCGTGCTGTTGGAAGCTGCAGGCAACCCGAACGCTGTGGAGAGCTGGGGCGGCACGACTGCCTTGATGTGGGCCGTCTCCGAGGGACATGCCGACGCCGCGAAGATGCTGATTGCGGGCGGCGCGAACGTCAACGCCCGGTCGCACTATGTCGCGGCCGCCAATGGGCGCGGCTTCGAGGGCCGCACGCCGCTTGCGAACTCGACGGACGCCAAGGCTGCGGAGTTCGCGAGTGGATGGCTGACGCCGCTGCTGATTGCCGCGCGCGAGGGCAACGTCCAACTGGCGCGCATCCTCCTGGGCGCCGGTGCCGACGTCAACGCCGCGTCAGGGGACGGCAAGACGCCGCTCGCGCTGGCCATCTTCAATGGCAACTACGACGTAGCGACGTTTCTCGTAGACAGCAAAGCCGACGTGAACAGGGCCGACGCCCAGCGGTTCACGCCGCTCTTCTGGGCGGTCGATCGCCGCAACATGGAAACGGCGCCGAACTTTCCGTGGATCGTCACCGCGGATCCGATGCCGCTGATCAGGAAGATGCTCGACGCCGGCGCCAATCCCAACGCGCTCGTCAACAACACGCCACGCGCCCGGATGCGCGAAGGCTCGCCGCGCATCGTCTTCGCCACGGCCCTCATGCGGGCGGCATTCGCGGCAGACCTCGAGCTGGTCAGGCTGCTGCTCGACTACAAGGCAGATCCGTCGATCATCTCGAAAGACGGCGAAACGATGGTCTCAGCCGCCGCCGGCCTCGCGTTCATCCACGGCTATCACCGCGGAAAATCTCCAGAGGAACGGCTTCAGGTGGTGAAGCGGTTCGTCGAGCTCGGCAACAACGTCAACCAGGCCGACGACTACGGCATCACGCCGCTGATGGCGGCCGGCAACTTCGGCAATGTGCCGATCATTCAGTACTTGATCGACGTGGGTGCCGACCTCAGTGCGCACGATCTCGGCAAGAAGAACGACGGTCAGTTCGGCTCCAGCAACGAGCCGCTGATGCCGGTCGACTACGCCATCGGCGTCGGGACCTTTGTCCCCAACAACGCGGTCATCATCCACGAAGACGCCGTCGCGCTCATGGCGGGCGTCATGAAGCAGCGAGGCATCGCGCACACGACGTCGGAGTGCACGCTGCGCGGATTCACCTGCTCCCAGGTCAAGGTGGATCCAAAGGTCGCCACGCCCGCGGAGATCCTGCGGGCACGCAAGTTCGCCATCGGCCATCAGGTCGAAGGCCTGACCGGCGGCCTCGAAGCGAAGTAGAGCGTTATCATTCGCGGTCATAGTGAAACCGATGCGTCGAGCTGCCACCCTGCCGGCGGTCGCCATCATGTTGTGCGCCTCCGGAGCCCTCACGGGACAGTGGCTGCACCTGCCGACGCCGGGTGTCCCGAAGACCGCTGACGGAAAACCGAATCTGAAAGCGCCGGCGCCGCGGCTCGCCGATGGCAAACCCGATTTCTCGGGCATCTGGCAATCGGCCAGGAAGCTCCCGTGCACGAAGGAAGTCGAGAAGTTCGTCGAGTGCGGTCTCGAAATCGGCGGCTCGCCGCTGGCGTTGAACATCGGCGGCGACATGCCCGGCGGGCTCCCCTACCAGCCGTGGGCGGCGGCGCTCGCGAAGCAACGGTCAGCTGACAACAGCAAAGACGACCCGCATGCGCGCTGCCTGCCCGACAATCCGCCTCGTCCGTGGGGACTGCCGCACATGACCAAGGCCGTGCACTCACAGCGCCTGCTCATCCTGCTCAACGAAGTGAACGCGATGTACCGGCAGGTCTTCATCGACGGCCGGGCGCAGCCGGTCGATCCGAATCCATCCTGGAACGGCTACTCCACCGCCACGTGGGACGGAGACACGCTCGTCGTCCGCACGTCAGGTTTCCGCGACGATCTCTGGCTGGATATGGGCGGGAATCCGATGACCAGCGCGGCCAGGCTGACGGAACGGATCCGGCGGCCAAGTTACGGCACCCTGGAAGTGCAGGTCACGGTAGACGACCCGAAGGCCTACACCCGTCCATGGACAGTGGAAATGCCGCAGCAAATCACGCTGGATACTGAGTTGATCGACGAGATGTGCCTGGAGAACGAAAAGTCGTCCCAGCGCATGCGGAAATAGTTATTCCGTTCTCGATGGCCACGAAAGCTCCCGATCTCAATCTCCTGCCGATCGTCGTCGCGCTGTACGACGAGCTGAGCGTCAGCCGCGCGGCGAAGCAGCTGGGCATGAGCCAGCCGGCAGTCAGCAAGGCGCTGCGCCGGCTTCGCGACACCTTCGACGATCCGCTGTTCGTCCGTGGACCGGCCGGCATCGTCCCGACGCCTCGCGCGCACGCGATCGTGCGCGCTGCGCGCTCGCACCTGAGGCACCTGCAGGAAGACCTGGTCAAGGACGAACGATTCGACTCCGAGACCAGCACGAGACCAATCACGCTGGCGCTCTCGGACATCGCCGAGATGGCGTTTCTCCCCTCGGTGCTCGAGCATCTCCGCAGCCATGCGCCGAAGAGCCCGGTGAGCACTGTCTCGGTATCCGACGAGCAACTCGTCGAGGGGCTCGAGAAGGGCGACATCGACCTGGCGGTCGGCTACTACCCGGCGCTGAGCCTGCGCAACTTCCGGCAGCGCCGGGTCTCGAAGCACGGCTTCGCATGCCTGATGCGCACCGGCCATCCGCTGTGGAAGAGCCGGCTGACGGTGTCTTCCTTCCTTGCCGCCGAGCACATCGTCGTGCGTCCCGAGCACCGCAGCCAGGAAGTGCTGGAACGCTTCATCGCACGGCGGAAGATGCAGCGGAAGATCGCGATGTACACGTCGAACGTGCTGAGCGTGCCCTTCATCGTAATGGACTCGCAGCTGATCGCCACGCTGCCGTACGCGGTGGTGACACGGTTTGCCTCGTTGACGCCGAACGTGGCGGCGGCGCTGCCGCCGTTCGACCTGACGTACGACTTGAAGCTGCACTGGCATCGGCGATACGACAACGAGCCGCGCAGCATCTGGCTCCGCGAACAGCTCGCCATCGTCTTCAAGGATCTGCACTGGATCGTGGCGCCCTCGGGCCCCGCGCCGTTTCTGGAGGCATGAATGAACAAGGTATTGTTTCTCGTGCAGGGCGGTTTCTAGGATGAACGCATCAGGGCGAGCATGATCCACTCGACTCAGGTAGGCATCGTCGGGGCCGGACCAGCCGGCCTCCTGCTCGCCCACCTGCTCCATCTCAACGGCATCGACTCGGTCATCGTCGAGAACCGCAGTCGCGACTACGTGATCGATCGCGTGCGCGCCGGCGTGCTCGAACAGGGCACGGTCGACCTGATGATCGCCATGGGCGTGGGCGCCGGGCTGTGCCGGGCCGGGCTGCGCCACGAAGGCCTCTACATCAGCTTCCGTGGTGAACGGCATCGCATCGATCTGGCCGGGCTGACCGAGGGGAAGGCCATTACGGTGTACGGCCAGAACGAGGTCGTGCGCGATCTGATCGAGGCGCGAGTCGGTACGGGCCGCCCGCTGTACTTCGAGGCGGAGCACGTCTCAGTGGCCGATCTTGATTCGCCGGCGCCGGTGATCCGCTTCCA
>Ga0310890_10000731_pt1 | contig 11386 bp, 6 predicted proteins | sample T20D3metaG_FD_203751 | JGI IMG/M metagenome (GOLD analysis project Ga0310890, IMG submission 203751) | Lab incubated soil microbial communities from West Virginia University Organic Research Farm, Morgantown, WV, United States - T20D3 | ecosystem: Environmental > Terrestrial > Soil >... | reverse complement strand
GCTTTCCGGCCAGTTCGAAGTGTCACCTTGTGGCGCTCGGATAAAGCTTGAGCAGTCGTGCTTTGTGCGGTCCATGAACTCACTTGCATGGGAGATCCACAAATGAATGACCAAGGAAAGAAATCCAAACCTATTCCTGAAGTAGCGCCGGGAAAGCGTCCGATTCCGGAAGTGGCGCCTGATAGATATCGTCCCGTCCCTGAGATTGCTCCAGAGATCGCGCCAGAGATCGCTGAGCCGAGACCATACCGGCCCGTTCCGGAAGTAGCACCGGAGGTGAGACCGATTCCGGAAGTAGCACCGGAAATAAGACCGATTCCGGAAGTTGCGCCGGAAATAAGACCGATTCCCGAAGTAGCACCGGAAATAAGACCGATTCCGGAAGTTGCGCCGGAAATAAGACCGATTCCCGAAGTTGCGCCGGAAATAAAACCGATTCCGGAAGTGAGACCGGTTCCGGAGGTAGCACCGGCGCGGCCACTTCCGGAGGTGAGTCCGGAGAAAGCGCCCCGTCCGATTCCGGAAATTTCACCAGCGCGTCCGATTACCGAAGTAGCGCCGGCGAAGAAGCCGGTTCCGGAAGTTGCGCCGCAACGAGGACCAATTCCGGAAGCAGCTCCCAACGCTCCTTCAAAGGCGCGACCCGAAGTTCGACCGGAAGTCGCGCCGAAAAAAAAGTAGGTCCGCTTAAACGCACTTCGTTTAGCGACTAACCCGGAAGAGATGGACAAGGGGACGCGGAGACACGGGGACGGGGAGACGCGGGGACGCTGAGTAATCCCCGCGTCCCCCAGTCTCGCGTCCCCCGTTTCCCGGTTAGATCTCTTCCGGTTTGTCACAAGGTTTCTTCTTATGACAACAAACTCAGTCAAACCGGTTGCGCTCGTAAGCATGCCGACGCTCTCAGCGCGCTTTCCTTCGTTTCAGCTGGCGCTGCTGAAACCGACACTCGAGCGCGCCGGTTTTCCTGTCCAAAATTTTTCGCTGTTTATGTACTTCGGTACGTTCGCCGGGTGGCGCATAAACGAAACCTTGTCCGATGTGTATCCGAGCATGACGGGAGAATGGCTTTGGACCAAGGCGGCCTTTGGAGATTTCGCAAGCGATGAAGACTACTTCGAACTCTACCGCGACAATCTTGAAGGCATTTGCCAAAAGGCCCGCTGTTCAATTTCGGATCTGCAGCATGTCCGCGAAGAAGTGGCACCCACCTTCATAGACTTTTGTGCCAATCGCATTGATTGGAGTCGGTTTGGCCTAATCGGATTCTCAGTTGTTTTCCAACAATTGCTGGCCAGCATCGCGTTGGCGAAAGCTCTCAAGCATCGTTATCCCGAAATACCGATAATCATGGGAGGCGCTGGCTTTGAAGACGACATCGCGGACGAAGTAATGAAGGGATGCCCCCAGGTGGATTACATCCACTGTGGCGACGCCGACGAGACGCTGCCACGAGTGATTGAACGGATCTACGAGAAGAAATCCATGAAGGGCATGCCCGGCGTGATGTGGCGCGATAACGGTCGAGTGGTTTTTGCTGGACGTGCACCCAACCTGGCTGACATGAATAAAACTCCGGTGCCCGACTTTGACGAGTACTTCTATGCGCGAAAAGAAAGTGGCTATGAACAGTATGACGGAATGCAAGAAGTTATGCTGCCGATTGAAACCGCGCGTGGCTGCTGGTGGGGAGTGAAGAACCACTGCACGTTTTGTGGACTCAACAGAGCGGGTATGGAATTCAGAGCGAAGAGCGTTGACGATGTAATCTCACAACTCGACAGCTTGTCTCGCCGCTACGGAGTTCTACATTTCAATGCCATCGACAACATCATCGCCCCTGAATATGTAGAGTCGCTTTTCGGCAAGCTGGCTGATGCGAACACCGACATCCGAATTCATTACGAAGTTCGCCCGAGTCTGAAGCGTTCTCAATTGCGTCACATGCGCAAGGGCGGACTCTTCTCTATTCAGCCGGGCGTCGAGAGTTTCTCAACACACATTCTTAAACTCATGCGGAAACATACCACCGGCATCCGCAACCTCGAACTGGTCAAATGGTCCACATACTACGGCATCAATAATCTATATAACGTTTTGCTGAGGTTCCCCGGCGAGGAGCTTGAAGATTACCAGGCTCAGTGTGAAGTGATTTCGAAGATTCATCATCTGCAAGCTCCCTGGGCTATCGCGATAGCGAGGGCAGATCGCGGTTCACCGATGTACGAGGAGCCCGAGTCGCAATCAGTTACGAAACTAGTCCCGTCGCCTTGTTACAACTACCTGTTTCCTAAAGACCGCTTCAACCTGCAACGCGTTTCCTACTACTTTGAACATCAGATGAATAACACGCTCAAGGAATCACAGTATGACGAGATTTTTGACGCGGTCGGCATTTGGCAGCAACGCTGGCAAGAAAGCCCACGGCCCTATCTTCGTTATCGCAAAGCACTGGCTACGATCGTGATTGAAGATGGACGCAACGGCCGGCCCCGCGAAATAACTTTTTCTGATCATTATGCAAACCTCTATGAGTTTTGCGCGGATGCTCATAGCAAGAAAGAAATCGCCGCTCGATTTGACGATGCTTCATGGGTTGATGGAGCGTTGGAAGAGTTTGTTGAACGCGAACTAATGATCTATCTCGACAATCAGTACCTTAGTCTTGCACTGCCGGAAAATCCCTACTTTTAATATCGATGTTACGCGATCCTCTTTCGAGCACGCTTGCATCTCTGCCTGAGTGTTTTCACTCGGCCCGGGCAGAACTGCTTGAGATGCTTCGTCGTGATGGCATTCTTCATCGCGCGCCAAACCAGCCAGTACTCTCTCGCGACGGTACCTCGGCGCGCTGGATGCTTGATTCTTTAGCCGTCACACTCTCGCCAAAAGGTGGTCACCTTGCAGGAACTTGCATAACGCAACTTCTTAAACGCTTCGATGGGCATCAAATCGCTACCTATGGCTTAACCGGCGTTCCCATTCTTCAGTCGTGCCTGCTTCAAGACAATCGTTATCGTGGTTTGTTAGTTCGAAAAGAGCGTAAGCAACATGGCTCTCTAAAACTCATTGAGGGCTTTATCGACAGCAGCGAGCCCGTGATTCTGATCGATGATTCGGTCAGTTCCGGATTGTCGATGGAAGAAGCTACTGAACGACTAGAAGAAGCGGGCTTGCGCGTGGAGGGCGGCGTTTGCCTGGTGCGGTTCGGATGGTATGGCGGATACGCGCGGATGCAGGAGCGCGGCTATCACATGGAGGCCGTCTACGACATCTGGGACGATTTCATTTCTCAAATGGAAGATGAAGAGCAGCTCTTAGCTAATGCTTCAAAATGGTTTCCGGAATTCCACTGGAGTACAGAGCGCGCTCCTGAAGGTTTACAGCCAACGGAACTCGCGCGACGCGTACTTTCAGAATATCTGTTGACGGGCAAACTGCTGCAACCCCCGGATCGGCTGGATGCGAACTACGATTCCGCCGGAGGAACATGGATTAGCATTCGTTCGCGCAAGGACATACATCGTCGTCATGCACGCGACGGCTTCTGGCACTTCCCGCTCGAGCCGCGAGACTCTACTGCGAAAGACGTAGTCATGGCTTGTCTGCGCACTTCTGTAGATCTTCCCGCGGGCGAGGAAGGCATCAGGCTGCTCAACGAAAGCGGAGTTGCCATTACCTTCTTTGGTGCATTGGAGCGTTGTAATCCTGGCCAACTAAATAACGATCGGTACGGCATTGTGGTCAGGAGTTTGGAACGACCGCAGAAAGTAGGTGGTGCGCTGCCGCGGATGCCAGGCATTCGAGGTGACTGGGAACAGTTTCAACATGCGAGGATCAAAAATGCGCAACTCATTTCCTTCGAACCTTACGAACTCTTTCGTCACGAAGTGCGGAAGGTAGTTGAACCAGGAATTGTCTGGCAGCCTACGGGTGTGCCGGCGCCTGAAAAACTACCCTGGCACCAGGACGAAAACATTTGTGCTCAAATCGCAAACTTAGCTCGACAGCATGTGTTGGCAAAGTTATTCGATCGCTCGGAAACGGTCGCGCCGTTCGATGAGAAACTCATTACAGAAGAGCTTTATTCCCTCTATGTCACGATTTACATCAACGGCCAGTTGCGCGGCTGCATGGGATCGGCCATCCACAACTTCAACGCCGATGTAGAGAGACTGGCACACGCTGCTCTCGAGGATAGTAGATTCGCAAATATCGAGGCGGTTGAGCCTGACGCTGTTGCAGTGAGCGTCTCGCTGCTTTTCAACCCGCTTGAGTTGGGTGAATTGCCGCTCGATGAAGTTGGCCGCTATTACCGTCATGGCCAGCAAACAGTCATGGTTTATCGTGACGACCACGTGGGACTTTTGCTGCCTTTCGTCGCCGCAACCGACAATCTTGATTCGTTAAACTTCGTCCAGGCCATCCTCGATAAGGCTGGATTAACTGAACCACCTTACTACTGGTGCCGGTTCGACTGCGTGACGTGGCTTGCGGAACGCCAAGGGGTATGGCCCATTGTCGGCGGCTTTCCCTCAATCGAAGATCGGTCTCATAACGTGAATGAGATGGCTGCGGTCCATCGCGCACTTCACACGCAATACCTACTCAAACATTTGAATGACGACGGTACGTTTTATTCACATTATCAACCGTTTCAGAACAGGCTTTTTGAGCAGGTCGATCCAGCACGACTGGCTTACGGTGCCTGGGTCTTGGCGCGGGCGTACAAAATACTACGCGAGAACGAGCTTAAGATCGCGGCGGAAAAAATCGTTGACTATCTCTTGCGTGACGTCGTTGAGGATGGACAGCGGATTTGGCTTGAAGGTCATGATGAGAATCCTTCAGTTGCCGAAACTTCCTTTCTGTCGTTAACGCTTGGCAGCCTTCCGGAAGACGAGCGGCGGCGGTCACTCAAAAGCGCTTTAGCGACTAGCTTGTGGTTGTGCATCGAACTTCCGCACGGTCGAATTGCTACCCATCGTCGTGTCGATCCATCGCTGGAAGCTTTTCAAGATTACACACCGGGCCAGGTTTTGTTGGCGCTTGGCACGGCTTGTGAAGAAGGCCACTCAACAATAGACGAAGTTAAGCTAACTCGGACCTTCCGTTATTACCGGCATCGGTTTCGTTACAAGCGGCATTTCGGTCAAGTCGCCTGGTTAACGCAAGCCTTTGCCAAGTGGTGGCAGGTAACTCATCAATCCTGCTTCGCGGAAATGACTTTTGAGATCGCAGATTGGGTGCTTGGGTATCAACAGGACACTAGCGGCGCTTTCATTAATGACCACCAACCGGAAAGTCCTGGCTACACAACTGCTATCTACCTGGAAGGCATCGCAGCCGCTCAGCGCGTTGCAGCCGATTTGAATGATCGTGCCCGGTATCAAACCTACTGCCGTTCTTTCGCCCAGGGTGTAACTTTCCTTGATCGACTAATCATCCAGGATCGTGATCAGTCAATCCTACCTAATCCGGAGTGGGCCGTTGGCGGTTTGCGTCAGGGACTTTACCAGAGTGAAGTTCGGATAGACTTCGTGCAACATTCACTCTCTGCGTTGCTGGAATTCATGCCACAGTAACCTACCTGACTGCCATACTGGTGTGCTGCGCGCGGGTGCCTGCCGAATGCGGTTGCAGTCGGACGCTGCTCCTGAGCATGCCTTTGTTTGCTACTTGCAAAATAACCTATTGAAGACTTCGGGGTTTAGTGTTATCTATCATCCACGCATGCCCAACAAGATCAGTCTCCCTCAGTTCTTGATTGCCCCCGACAAAGCTCCGAATAATTGACAGCAGTTCTTAAGTTGTCGCGTGATCTACACAACAGACTATGACACTGACATATTCGACACACTTTAAGTTTGTTGTCACGGTTACGTTCTCTCAATGTTGGGTAGTAGGAACCTTAACGACAAAACTTGAAGTGTATCGAACAGGTGGAGGTTAGCCATGCAAAAGACACTTTCTCTCTTCGTCCGCATTTCGGTTTGCGGACTTTTCCTTTTATTCGCAGTGATCACAGCTCATGCGCAGTTCAGGGCCGGCGTCCAGGGAACAGTTTCTGACGTCAATGGGGCCCTTGTACCCGACGCCAAAGTCGTTCTTAAAGATACGGAAACGGGAAAGAGTCAGGAAGTCACGACTAACGGTGAAGGCTTCTACCGCATCACGGGCCTGGCTCCGGGAAAATATGAACTGATTGTTGAGAAAACCGGCTATAGAAAAAGCGTGGTTCAAAGCCTTACCGTTGGCGCCGAGAATATCCAGGGCTTCGACATCATTCTCGAGATCGGCCAGATTAGCGAAATCGTAACGGTCAATGACGAAGGAGTCGCGCAACTGGAAACCGAGAACGCAAACGTTGCTAAGGGAATCACGACCACTGAAGTCAAACGATTGCCACAGGCCGGCCGCGATCCGTATGAGCTCGTCCGACTGACGCCAGGAATCTTCGGCGATGGAGCACGCTCGGGAAACGGAAACGCTTCAAGTCTTCCGAATTCTCCCGGACCCGGTGGTTCCAATAACTCGATTTTCCAGGCCGAGAACCAACCGCAGATTATCGCCAACGGCCAACGAATCTCAGCCAACAATTTCCAGATTGACGGTGTAAGCGTAAACAGTCTGAGCCACGGAGGCGCTGCTGTTGTCACACCAAACCAGGAGTCTGTAAGGGAGATCCAGATATCGTCGTCAAGCTATTCCGCCGAGGACGGTAGAAATTCAGGCGCGCAAATCAAAGTCGTCTCACAGAGTGGCACTAATGATTTTCACGGGAGCGCGATCTTTAAATACAACACTCCGGAGTGGAATGCCTTTAATAAATATCCAAACGATTTTGGACGCGGGCAGACAGAAAGAGTCGAGCGTCTCTTCCGGCAGTTTGGCGGCAGTTTGGGTGGCCCACTTTTTTTGCCGCACTTCGGTGAAGGTGGACCGGTGGTTCATGGCGGCAGGGATCGTAGCTTCTTCTTTATTTCATACGAAGGACTACGGGAAAACTCGTCTACGCCAGTGACGACGTATGTCGAAACCGCGCAGTTCCGGCAAAGTGTAATCAGTGCGCGGCCCGGCGGGATCTCTTCGGCAGTCCTCGCTAGTTCCGGCGTTCAGCCACGAATCGCCGGTGTAATAACTCCGTCGTGCGCTGATGTGCAAAGCAGTTTTCCCTGTCAGGTCGTAGGCGGTGGGCTCGACGTAGGTTCGCCAAGCGGGTCGCTGAGACAGTATTTGACTTTCTCAAACCTTGGGGGCGGTGGCCTCGATGGCATTCCCGACATTCAAAAAGTCATCATTTCTGCGCCTACCAGCAACAGACCAAATCAATACAACGCAAGATTTGATTTCATCCCGACCTCAAACAACCAATTGACCTTCAGCACCTATATGACTCGTGCTTCGTTTGTCGGCAGTGATACTGGCGCCGCAGCCCGTTCCCAGGCCGATATTACAACCAAGCCGAAAAACTCGTCGTTTGCTGTACTGTATAACAGCACGATCTCACCAACGCTGGTGAACGAAGCACGCTTCAACTTCACCAAATTTGCTTTCAATGAAGTGGAGTCGTCGAGTCAAACAAACTTCGGCATTCCGCGAATCGAAATTGAGGGACTGTTGCGCGACGGTAGTCGCATTCGTTTCGGGGCCCCTCAATCCGAAACAACGCCGGGAATCTTCTCGGAAAAGACGCTTGAGTTTCGCGATGTGGTAAACAACGTGCGCGGGAATCATGGCTTGAAGGTTGGCGGCGAATTTCGCCGCGAGTTTAATGACAACGACCTTAATGGCGCCGCTCGTCCCTTGTACTCGTTCGTCGGTCCTTTTAACTTTGCGAACGACGCACCAATCTTCTATCAGATTAATGCCGATCCTAATACGGGCGGGCCAGCGAATGCCCAACGTCATTTCCGTTCAAACAGCTACGGGGTTTTCATTCAGGACGATTGGAAGGTGCGGCCCAACTTCACCTTGAACCTGGGTCTCCGCTACGAATACTTCGGAGTGTTGACGGAAGTAAACAATGAGGTCGCGAATTTCGTCTTTGGACCAAACGGCGGTCTGGCTGGTTCGAAAGTTGTGCCCACTACTGAGCTTTACAATCCGGATCGCAATAACTTTGCTCCCCGATTGGGATTTGCTTATAGCCCCAAACATTTTGGTCTCGAGCAAAAGCTTGTGATTCGTGGCGGAGCCGGGATCAGTTATAACCGCAATCCCGAAATAGTCTTCTCAAACACGCGTGGCAATCCACCGTTCTTCGCGCGCTATGCAATCTGCTGCGGTACTGCGGCAACAGACTTCGGATCTCCTTTTGCCAACGGGCAGATTCTCTACACGCTGGGCACGAGCAACTCACCCTTCAGTTATCCTGCCAATCCAGCGCTGGCCGTAGGCATTGATCCGGCGACGGGCGCACCGCGCGACCGAACCGTTGAGGTTTACGGAGCGCTTGCTGACACGACGGTACCCTACGTTTATGTTTACTCGTTAGAGACTCAGTATTTACTGCCCTACAAATTGACGGGGACGGTCGGATATCAGGGCAGCTCCGCTCACGGATTGATCCGTCTCGTTAATCAACGATTCGTGCAATCGAATATTCCGGCAAACTACTTTGCCTTCGCGGTGTTCATTCCTACACCCGACGTGAACTCAAACTATAACGCACTGAACGCGCGCCTGACGCGTAGATTGTCTCGCGGAATTCAGTTTGATGTTCTCTACCGCTGGGCCAAGAGTATCGATAGCCTATCAAACGAAGGTCCCGGTGCCGAAACTAATCAAACCTTCCCGCAGAACTTGGGGACGGAGCGCGGCCCATCGGATTTCGATGTGAGACACAATCTCAACATCTCTGGTTTGTGGGATATACCGCTGTTTCGCAATCGCAAGGACGTCGTTGGTAAAGTGCTGGGCGGTTGGCAGGTTGACGGCATACTGACGGCCCACTCAGGCTTTCCCTGGACACCTCACACCGGGCAGTGCGTGCGCTCAGCCAACTCCAATGATTTTGTCTGTCCGTCTCGTCCGCCGCGATATTTTGGTGGTGCGCTTGAAGACACTAGCAACGATGCGTTCATTCGGCCTGGCGGGAATTTTCCCGGTGGCGGATTGGTCTACTTCGATCCGAACAATCCGAATGGTGCACTGCTGCCAGGTATCGGACGAAATTCGTTCCGTGGTCCAAGATACTTTGCGGTGGACCTGAGTCTCGCTAAACGCACCGGCATGCCCTCGTTTTTTGGTGAAGGTGCGTTTCTCGAGGTCAAGGCAAATTTCTTCAATGCCTTTAACAACCTGAATCTCAAGCCGTTTGGATTCTTCGCGCCGAATGTCGATAGTCGTGACTTCGGTCGTGCTCAGAGTGCATTGGCGGGACGCGTCGTAGAATTGCAGGCCCGGTTCAACTTCTAGAAAATTTCTCGCTCAAAGGCGCAAAGACGCAAAGTAGTGATCCGCTTTCTTTGCGTCTTTGCGGGAATAATCGTTCAGAATGAAACTAAATTGTAGATTTTCTCCGCTCGCACTCCTGCTGCTGGCGATTATCGGTATTTGCTCTCTCCCAACCACCTACAGCCAGAGTCCCAGAAACATCGAAGAACGCGTCAATGCCCTCCTGGCGCGTATGACGCTAGAAGAAAAGTTGGGCCGCGACCTTCGGTTCGTCGTTGAGCCGGGAGAGTTCAAAATCATGGTCGGCGCAAATTCCGAAGACGTAACCGAGAGGAGTTTGATATTAAATAGCGACGTGTCCCGCCAAGACGCCAAGACGCAGATTCGAACTGCATGAAAACAGTTAAGAGATCCCTCGCATTCACTGTCTTTGCGGTTTTGTCTTTGCGTCTTTCGGTCTTTGCGGGAAATTCTCTCCCGGCGCCGACGTTCACCTTACAAAAGCCGGCGCTTTCAACCGCCGACGAAACGTTCCTTGAAGATCTTCAACGCCGCTCATTTCGGTATTTCTGGGAACAAGCCGATCCGAACACGGGCCTGGTTGCCGACCGGGCTCGTGCGGACGCTTCAGAATTAGACGAGAACCATCGCAACGTAGGAAGCATTGCTGCAACCGGTTTCGGATTGACCGCACTTTGCATTGCAGCTGAACGTGGTTGGATTGATCGCACGCAGGCGCGCGAACGTACTCGCAATACGCTTCGTTTCTTTGTCGAGCGAGCTTACCAACAACACGGCTGGTTCTATCACTGGCTGGATATCAAAACGGGTCAACGTCGTTGGAATAGTGAAGTTTCGTCGATCGACACGGCATTACTGCTTGGCGGAGTACTAACAGCGCGCCAGTATTTCCGTGACGACGCGGAAATCCCGCAACTCGCGACGAAGATCTATGAACGGGTCGATTTTCGCTGGATGCTCAATGGCGATCCGCTGCTCTTATCGCATGGCTGGAAACCAGAGACCGGGTTCTTGCGATCACGTTGGGACACGTTTAGTGAAGACCTGATCCTTTACCTGTTGGCCATCGGCTCGCCCACACATCCGATTTCATGGCGCTCGTGGTATGCGTTGTGGCGCGATCGTTATCGCTACGAAGGTTACTCCTATTTCACGACCATTGGCGTGGCGCTCTTTATACATCAGTACTCGCACGCCTGGATCGACTTTCGGAATCGAAGAGAATCGCTCGGCGATAGGATCGACTACTTCCAAAACTCAATTAACGCGACACTCGCGCACCGAAAGTTCTGTCTCAATTTGGCTCACGAATTCCCCGGTTATCAGCCGAATCTTTGGGGCATCACCGCGTCCGATAGCGCCAAAGGCTATTTAGCATGGGGTGGTCCACCACGCGACCCAGCAATCGACGGCACGATCGTGCCTGCCGCAGCGGGCGGCTCGTTGATGTTTACCCCGGAGTTATCGATGGCCGCTCTAAAAACTATGCGTGAGAAATTCGGCGAACGGATCTATGGACGTTACGGGTTTGTCGACGCGTTCAATCCAAATACGAACTGGGTGAACAGCGACGAAATTGGCATCGACGTGGGAATAATACTGTTGAGTGCAGAAAATGCTCGCAGCGGAAACGTCTGGCGCTGGTTCATGCGAAACGGCGAAATATCTCGTGCATTGCAGATGGTAAAACTTCTGAAGTACCGGCGGATCAGGCTACAAGGTGCGGTTCTGATCACTGACGTGGCATTCGCATCTGCTCCGAATTGAGTCCCGGGACAATGAAGGGGTTTTGGTTAAGCGGGTTCGAGGCAAGAATTCTCCTGTCATATGAAGTTGAGAAATGTAATTCGGGGACTGCTGCTGATCCCATGGAGCGAATGCCGTGCTCATCGAACAAAGAGAAACGTTGACACTCTCTTACTATGGATCAGCTAAAAACACTAACGAAAAAGAAACGACTTCGACT
>Ga0310890_10000728_pt1 | contig 11407 bp, 13 predicted proteins | sample T20D3metaG_FD_203751 | JGI IMG/M metagenome (GOLD analysis project Ga0310890, IMG submission 203751) | Lab incubated soil microbial communities from West Virginia University Organic Research Farm, Morgantown, WV, United States - T20D3 | ecosystem: Environmental > Terrestrial > Soil >... | reverse complement strand
GTTCGCCATAGACTTGCATTGGATTAAGCCGCACAGTCGTGATTCCTTTAACCTGATCGTAACTCGTCTCGATCTCTCCACTGTACGTGAGGATGGGCTGAGGTGTTGGGTTGACATTCTGCGGTAGTCCAAACGTCGCCGATGTAATAACGATCGCGAGCGTCAAACTAAACCGCACATGGTCCATCATCACATATTCATGCCTCCAGGCATTTCGCCGGGCTTGTCATCTTGCTGGATCTCAGAAATCAGCGCTTCAGTTGTTAACATCAAACCCGCGATTGATGCGGCGTTTTGCAGCGCGCTGCGCGTGACCTTGGCGGGATCAATAACGCCCGCAGCTACAAGATCTTCAAACTTCTCTGTTACGACGTTGTAGCCGATGTTCGGGTTCTTTTCGGAGCGAACTCTCTCTACGATCACGGCGCCTTCCTGGCCTGCGTTAGCGACGATCTGACGTAGGGGCTCTTCCAGTGCGCGCTTAACGATGTTGACGCCAATTTGCTCGTCTGGGTCGCCAGCGGGTTCGTCGTCATTATTGCTCTCGAAGAGGTTGAATTTGTCCAATGCCTTCGCGGCTCTGATCAGAACCACACCTCCACCCGGCACGATACCTTCTTCAACTGCCGCCCGAGTTGCGTGCATCGCGTCTTCAACGCGTGCCTTCTTCTCTTTGAGTTCCGTTTCGGTGGCCGCGCCGACGCGAATTATTGCGACCCCGCCAATTAGTTTGGCTAGCCGCTCCTGTAACTTCTCACGGTCATAGTCCGAGGTGGAGTCTTCTATTTGAGCTTTGAGCGTTTTTATTCGACCCTGCAAGTCTTTGTGATCACCGCCGCCATCAATGATCGTTGTCGTCTCCTTGTCGATTGTTACTTTCCTGGCGCTGCCTAACTCCTCAATCAAGACGTTCTCGAGCTTAATCCCGAGCTCTTCGCTAATGACCTTTCCGCCAGTGAGTACCGCAATGTCTTCCAGCATCGCCTTTCGTCGGTCGCCAAAGCCTGGTGCCTTTACTGCGGCGACGTTGAGCGTGCCACGCAGTTTGTTAACCACCAGGGTCGCCAGCGCTTCGCCTTCTACATCTTCCGCGATAATCAAGATCGGTCTGCCCAGCTTGGCGACCTCCTCAAGAATAGGCAGCATATCTCTCATCGAGGAGATCTTTTTCTCGCTTAGGAGAACGACCGGATTCTCAAGTACGGCTTCCATGGTTGCCGCATCAGTGATGAAGTAAGGCGAGAGGTAACCTCGATCAAACTGCATTCCCTCCACCACTTCCAAAGCGGTCTCAATCGTTCTTGATTCTTCGACGGTGATCACGCCATCTTTGCCAACCTTCTGCATCGCTTCGGCGATCAACTTACCAATGGTCTCGTCACCATTTGCTGAGATCGTGCCAACCTGGGCGATCATGTCTTCTGTGACCGGCTTCGACGCTTTCTTAATTTCTCGAGTTGCGCGCTCGACGGCTTTATCAATGCCGCGCTTCAGGGCCATCGGGTTCGCACCTGCTGCCACGGTTTTCACGCCTTCGCGGAAAATGGCCTGCGCCAGCACCGTTGCAGTGGTAGTCCCGTCGCCGGCGATGTCACTAGTCCTCGAGGCAACTTCACGTACCATCTGCGCGCCCATGTTCTCCATCGCATCTTTCAGTTCGATCTCTTTCGCCACTGTTACGCCGTCTTTGGTAATGGTCGGACTGCCATATTTCTTGTCGAGTACTACGTTGCGTCCTTTTGGACCGAGTGTGATTTTCACAGTGTCGGCGAGCTTGTTTACACCGCGGAGAATTGCTGCGCGTGATTGTTCGCCAAGGGTTATTTGCTTTGCCATGATCTTTGTTTTTTCTTCTCCTGACCCGTGTCGGTATTTCTCTTGTGAAATTGAGGGGTGTGAACGAGCTTTGATTATGAAGTTACTTGCTGCCCTTCTTCCCACTGCCGGAACTAACTGCCGCTCCAGCGCGCTTGATGATTCCGAGGACTTCATCCTCGCGCATAATCATCACCTCCTCACCCTCGAGATTGACTTCCGCTCCGCTGTACTTGCCAAACAAGACGCGGTCGCCTGCCTTTACATCCAATGCCTGGCGGGAGCCGTCTTCTCTGTACTTACCTTTGCCTGCCGCGATCACTTCTCCCTCTTGCGGTTTTTCCTTCGCGCTGTCGGGAATGATTATGCCGCCGCGAACTTGCTCGCCTTCGTCAATGCGTTTCACGATCACGCGATCGTGCAGTGGTTCGATGCTTATCGTCATATTCTTCTCAGGTCTGCTCCTTAAGTTCTTCGAATGATATCGGACTAGTTTGATTTGCTTGATTTCGCTGGTGCACTTTACGCTGGGTTCCCGCGCCTGAAGAGGTTAAGTGCAAGAACGATCACCGCTGCAACAAGCAATAAATGAATGAGACTGGTGGTGACAAAGCCGCCATAAAACCCAATCAACCAGAGCAGCAACAACACTACAAGAATTGTCCATAACATAGTCATACTCTCCTCATTTGAATGGGGTCTGTCACCCTTAATACCTCGCTCATACGAGAATGGACTTGGAAAGCAGAAGAGTCTGTGCGGTAGGTCACATACATGGTATTCTTTTCTTTGAGTTATGAGATTGTGGTTGCACTGAGAGCCTCACCTTAACATTAACCAAGCAGGATGTTCTCAGGGCGCCAAACGATCCTTGTTTAGGGCGACCACAGCGCGAAGATTACGCATGTCTGTATCTGTCAAACCTACCATTCCCAGCGAGAACCGACTTCTCGCCGCGCTACCGTTTGAAGAGTATGAACGGCTGCTGCCGAGTTTGCAGCAAGTCTCGTTTTCTCTCGGCGAGGTCGTTTACGAATTTGGCGGACACCTGGATTACGTTTATTTTCCGACCACCTCAATCGTCTCTCTGCTTTACACCATGGCAAACGGCTCCAGTGCCGAGATGGGTTTAACCGGTAATGATGGAGTAGTTGGCATTGCCCTGTTCATGGGTGGCGGCACCATGCCGAACCGTGCCGTCGTACAAAGCGCCGGCGCTGCTATTCGGATGAAGGCAAAGGTGCTACAAGATGAGTTCGCGTTGGGCGGCAAATTCCAATACCTGTTGTTGCGTTACACCCAGGCGTTGATTACTCAGATCTCACAGACCGCTGTTTGTAACCGCCTTCACTCGGTGGAACAGCAACTTTGCCGGTGGCTGTTGTTAAGTCACGACCGTGTGAAGACTGATGAATTGATCATGACTCAGGAACTCATTGCAGACATGTTGGGCGTGCGACGGGAGGGCGTTACCGTAGCGGCAGGGCGACTGCAAGATGAGGGCGCGATCAGCTACGTTCGCGGTCACATAAAGATCCTCAACCGCCAGAGGCTGGAAGAGACCGTTTGCGAGTGTTATCGAGTCGTCAAAGACGAGTTCGATCGACTGCTGGGATAAGACCATTAAGTAAGGGAGTGAATCAGACGACGCATGCGGTCGAAAAATAGGACATCTATCTTACCCGGTTCGATGATCGCCGTTACCTCCCCCTCGCCAAACGTAGGATGCGTCATGGTTTGTCCGCGGAGATAGGTGCGCCCTCGATCATAAGCCGAGCCGGCCGTTGCTAACGCAACACGCTTTGTCCCGCTCTTGTAGCGAACTCGCGAGCTGCACATCGGGCAAAAGACCCGCGTGATTCTTCCGTTTTTGCTAATTAAATCAACTAAATGACCGCGCGTTTCACCACATGACGCGCACATCTGGTCGACGCGATCTCCGATTGCGACAGTTTCTCGTTCTTCCATATCCCTCCTTAGCTGATACGGAGTTTACAGCTGAAAAGATGGGCGGTCTGTGCGGCAACCCACAAAGCAGACTAGTGCGTAAGCTGAGCTTATTGTTGAACGTGATCAGAGCTTCCGGTCGAGGACCGCGTGTCGTCATCTGTGTGTTAGGGCACAGACGAATAGGTGGGTCTGATTTATGTTAGCTAATCCGGCAATCCGATGGACCGAATGCCAGTTGTGATTATCTTGCAACATCATGCTTAAAAACCGTCGGTAGAATCTTTTGAAGCCGAAGATGATGACAATAACAAAGTTAGTGTTGGCGCTGACCGTGAGCGCACTCGTGTCGTTTCTTGTCCCGTGCATCGCAGCGCAACCGTTGGGCGCAGATCGACACAAATCAGGCCATGTGGAGCTCGAACCATACCTGTTCGAAGCACAGAACGGACAGAAGGTTGAAGCCGAGTTAGGGCACCTGTTTGTGCCGGAGAACCGCGGCAATCCACAGGGTAAGCTAATCGAACTCGCGTTTGTTCGTTTCAAAAGCACGGCTAAGAATCCCGGCACGCCAACGTTCTATCTGGTAGGTGGTCCGGGCGGCTCGGCCATCAGCCAGGCGCGCGGTGTTGGATTCCCTTTGTACATGGCGTTGCGAGAGGCTGGTGATTTCATATTGTTGGACCAGCGCGGCACAGGAATGTCGAAACCAAACCTGACGTGTCGGGAAAAACTAAATTACCCGCTCGACAAACCCCTCGAACGCGAAGGTTTCCTGCGTCTGTATCTGGAGGAGTCTCGAGCTTGCGCGCAGTACTGGCGCAGCCAGGGCGTCGACCTGTCCGCTTACAACACGAATGAAAACGCGGATGATGTCGAAGCATTACGGAAAGCTCTTAATATTCCGAAACTGAATATCTTCGGCACCAGCTATGGGACTCATTTATCTTTGGCGATGATCAGAAGGCACAGCGAGAATCTCAATCGTGCCGTGATCGCGGGCATAGAAGGTCCGGATCACACGTATAAACTTCCAAGTAACGTTCAGCGCAATCTGGAACAGGTCGCTCAAATTTACAAAGCAGATCCAAACGTCGGCAAAGTGATTCCTGACTTTCTCGGGCTAATGAAGACGCTACTTGACCGTTTAGAAAGGCAGCCCGTCACTGTTGAGCTGACTGACCCCGTAACCAAACAGAAGGTTAAGGTCACAGTAGGAAAGTTTGATTTACAATTTCTTATCGCAAATCTTCTGCCTGGGCGGATCGCAGCCATGAAGAGATTTCCTTCAGTGGTCCAGGCGATGTCGAAAGGCGACTTTTCGTTTCTGGCACAGGTGTCTCTCAGCGCTCGCAGAGATTCGATTGGATCGGCGATGTCTTTTGTAATGGATTGTGCTTCGGGTGTTTCCCGGAAACGTTGGACGCAAATCAAGCGCGAGGAGACTACCCGAATCGTCGGAAGCCTGATCGATTTTCCGTTTCCGGAAATATGTGAAAGTTGGGGCAATCCTAACCTCGGGTCGACATTTCGTTCTCCGGTTAAATCGAAGTTGCCGGTGTTGTTTATCAGCGGCACGCTTGATGGACGAACGCCGGTAAGCAACGCCGACGAAATCCGGAGAGGGTTTCCAAACAGCATCCATCTTATCGTCGAGCAAGCAGGGCACGTCGACGCTTCAATGTTCAAACCAGAAACGATCTCAGTGATGTTAGAGTTCTTAAACGGGCTGTCTGTTTCAACGACTAGAGTCACATCTCCCGCCCTCGAATTCCCACCACTGAATCCTTCGGAGACAAGCCGCGAGACCGGCCGACCTTAGAATTACGCCCCTGACCACTCAACACCAGAACCGGCAGCGAGGAGACCCGCTGGTTCGAAGTAGTAAGCAAGTGTGAGGTGAACAGACATGTACTGTCCGTCCTGCGGTTCAGAATTGACGTCGGAGCTGAGTTACTGCAACCGCTGCGGAGCTAATTTGAAACCGCTCTCAAATCAACCTGGGGGGCCACCCGCCAAATTGGTTGGGGCGACCTGGGCCATATCAATTGCTGTCGTGGTTATCACGCTTGGTGGTTTTGGCATGATGTTTGGTCTAGTAATGGCTCTCATTAGTCGCGGCGTTAACCTATCTGGCGGCGGAATAATCCTGATAGTCTTCTCTCTGCTGATCATCCTGGTGATCGCTTCGCTGCTGGTTCGACAATTGTCTCGAGTCTTCGATGGCTCTGATTTGTTGGTTGGCGCAACGCGATCGAAGCAGCCCACGCTAAATGAAAACCCCCTGCAGCAAATTGGTGCCCTTCGTGAACCTGTCTCAAGCGTAACTGAACATACGACACACGTGCTCGAGCCTATCGAACGGACTGGAAATGGCTAATCTCCCTGTCACAGCTCGAGCGGTATCAGCCTTTCTTTTTGTCATCGCTTTGGGTTCACAGTCGTCCTTGTTTTGCAAAACCTCCCACCCAATCATCTCCTACCGAATTCATGTCGAGGCGACGGTTTTGTCTGGGTTCGATGTCGAAATGAAAATTCGTGGCGCAAGCAATTTGGTGCGTATCGCGATGGCATCGCATCCGGAATACGACGACCGCTATTGGCGCTACGTTGAAAATCTGACAGCCGAGTCGCGAGGCGTTACGCTTCAGGTCACACGCGAGGAGAACGCTGTGTGGCGCGTGGTCGCGTCAGGCGGTGAGTTGATCGTGAAGTATCGCATTAGACTCCCGCCGCAAAGCACACCCACACGGGCTGCGTGGCGTCCATTCCTCTCAAAAACAGGTGGACTCATCGGTGATGTTCACTCGCTCATGTATGTAGTGGATGCGACATCAACTCCAACTCGCATCACGCTCGACCTCCCCAGTGGTTGGGCAATAGCATCGGGACTTGAGCGTACAAAAGATCCGCAAACATTCGCGGCCTCATCCGTGGAGTTGCTGTTGGACTCGCCAATTGTTGTCGGCCACTTTCGGCAATGGGATTTCACTGTGAATGGCGTCAAGCATCAGGTTGTATATCTTCCAGAGCCGGACGCGGTCGCCTTTGACACCGCTTCGTTCGTTGCAGGCATTCAAAAGCTCGTGACCGAGGCTTTCAATATTTTCCGAAGGCCTCCCTACCGCAATTACACGTTTCTTTATCAGGATGGAGCGTACGGGGCGCTTGAGCATCTCAATTCCGTCACCATCGGCGCCCGTAGCCAGAATCTCGCGCAAGGGCTTGCGGATGTCTTTGACACGACGGCCCACGAGTACTTCCACACTTGGAATCTGATGCACGTGCGACCGGTGGAACGCGTCGGTCTGCGGTACCGCAGTGCGGACCCAACAGGAGAGCTGTGGTGGAGTGAAGGTGTCACGATTTACTTTAGTGACCTGTTGCTCCGACGCGCGAAGCTTCCCATTTTTGATTCAACACGTGTGTCGTACGTGGAGCACAACATCGCGGTGTATCTTGGCTCGCCGAGCTATTCTACTATCTCAGCTGAACGCGTGAGTCGGGGATCCCATGATCCATTTGCGCTTGGTGATGACTATGCCAGCACCCATCTGCAGGGTAACGTGCTCGGCACGATGTTGGATTTGATCATCCGCGAGGCAACGGGTGGTCAACGTTCACTCGACGACGTTATGCGCAGGTTGAGCGATGGGTTTACACCACAGCGAGGCATTACGGGTCGCGACATCGAAACTGCCGTGCACGAAGTCTGCGGCTGCGACGTCCAGTCGTTCTTTGATTCATACGTGCGGGGAGCGCGATCGATAGACTTCGATAAATATCTGCGGATGATAGGAATGCACGCGCAAGTGTCGTGGTCACCAGCGCTCGGTAGTGATGGAAAGCCGGAACCAGATCTTCGGATCTTTGTGTTTATTACGCCCGAAGATTCAACCCTGAGAGTCCGGCTCATCAATCCTGCGAGCTCATGGCGCCGTGCTGGTTTGCACACTGGTGATCGCCTGGTGTCGCTTGACGGACAGCCCGTAGCAACCACAACTGATTTCAGATCATGGCTTGGTAAGATCCAAATCGGTGACACTGCCCGATTGGTAGTTGCTCGCGATGGCACTACGGGCGCTACGTCAGACGTGACAGTGGTTGTCACGGGTTACGATAGGCCGGCTGTAACAATTGGCGAAGTTGCAGATGCGACGGTCGAGCAACGGAGACTACGAGCGCAATGGTTATCTGCGCTCCCGTAAGCAGCCACGCGGACACGAAGACAAGATGGTCCATCCGAAGGTGATTATCCGAACCGACCGCTTCAGACATCTCGAGTCTTAATTAAGGTGATATTGACGGTGAAGTGGAAGTCCAAGGGCCTTGCGGACATCATTCAGCTGAGTCCAGAGGCGCTGCAAATCAAGTGGTTTTACCAGGCAATCGTCGCTTCCAGCTGCTAAAGCCTCGGCGGTATAGCTGGCCGTGCCCCAGCCATTGAGTGCTATGATCTTAATATCACGCAAGAGGCGGTTTTGACGAATGCGGCGAGTGGCGCCCAGCCCATCGAGGTAAGGTAGGCTACCGTCCATCAAAATAAGCGCAGGCTGCTCCCGCGACGCAGCCTCGACAGCTTCTAACCCGTTCCGGGCTTCAACGACTCGACAACCCCATATTTTGTATAGCATCCCAAGCATTTCACGTGTGTCGTCGTGATCTTCGGCTATTACGACTGTGGGTTTGGCAGAAGTTCGCGTCCGCCTCAAGTATTGCCGATGTACAGATTCCGACGTTTTGGCTTTGTGCGGGGTCGCAGACATAAGTTTGTCCTTTCAATGCCGACTTTTGACCTCCCCAATTCGAATTTGTGCTGTTTGTGTTCTTAACGCAGATTATTGTCTGAGCAGTTTAGACCAACCGTGACCACTGGTCTGTGCGTTAACACACATAGAGAGAAACTCACCTGGTGAAGCCAGTTTACAAAACGCTTTATTCTCGTATGTGTGGTCTCGCACAGACGAAAGTTTGCATCCGGGTTAGGTTTTCTATGTCAACCCAACAAAATTTAGCGAAGGAGGGTTCAAGCGATGTTGTGGACCATTTTAGTGATATTGCTGGTACTTTGGTTAGTGGGTTTCCTGGGGCATTTCGGTGGGAGCCTGATACATCTCCTGCTCGTCGTAGCAGTTATCGTGCTCGTGGTTAACCTGTTATCGGGCCGACGCTCGATTTAGGAGCCAGGTACGTGCCCACTCAGAAAGTGCGTCGCGTAACCGATAATCGGTTACTCGCAACGCTGCCAAAAAAGGAATACGAGCGTCTGCTTCCCGGCTTGAAGCATGTCTCCTTAGTTTTCGGCGACGTCCTATACGAACCCGGCGATGTTATTAAGCACGTTTATTTCCCGAACGACTCGATAGTGTCATTGCTCTCCGCGCTGTCAGAAAAATCCACGCTCGAGGTAGGGATGGTGGGGAATGAAGGAATGGCGGGCCTCCCCATCTTCATGGGCGTCAACATTTCGCGAACACGTGCACTCGTGCAGGGTGCCGGTTCAGCAATGAGAATGACCTCCGCGAACGTACGCGGCGAGGCCAACCGTCTTGGCGCGCTGCATCACCTTCTGCATCGTTATACCCACTCGTTGCTGACCCAGGTATCTCAATCGGCCGCGTGCAACCGCTTTCATCAGGTAGACGCTCGGCTTGCTCGCTGGCTACTGATGACAAGTGACCGGCTGGGCATGGAGGAATTTCGACTGACCCAGGAATTCATGTCAAGTATGCTGGGCGTGCGGCGTGAAGGGGTGAACAAGGCGGCGGGCGACCTGCAAACAAGGAAGCTAATTCGTTATTGTCGAGGTGTGATCACGATTCTTAACCGCCGCGGCCTGGAAGCGAAAGCCTGCGAGTGTTACGCGATTGTGAAATCTGAAAGCGATGAATATCTCCATTAAACCTCTTAACCCTCCGATCAAAGCTGGAAAAAATCTTTATGTGCGCTACCACACATACGTCAGTTTTCCATTTATTGTAAGCTACACAACCGCGCACTATGGGTTTAGGACGTCGCGAGCCGTCCACTGGCGCCACCACATCTGGTTGCAGGTGACGGACGTAACTCTTCTGACTCTTCGTAGCGCCTGAGGTGAAACACGCAGTGTCATTATCGCGAAAACCAACCCTTTCTATAGTAAGGCCTCAGCGCTCGACGGGTGATCTGGACGTTACACTCGTCCAATTTATAGCAAGAGGCGATAGAGCTGCCTACCGCCTTTTTTTTGAGGCTACGAATGGGCTGCTCTTCGGTCTTTTGTTACGTATCCTGGGGCACACACAGACGGCGGAAGAGGTATTGGCTGAGCTCTATGAAGAAGTAAGACAAAAAGCTGCCCGGTTCGGCAAACAGAATGAAAGGCCTTTAACCTGGCTTATCCTCATGGCACACAGGCGTGCGATCGAGCGCCTTTGTACCCAACTGACGTCCGAGAACTTCGGCACAAGAGGCAAAACTAAATCGACGAACGCCCGCAACTCCTCCATAAATATCACAGAACAGAGGCGACTCGTTCGCGCAGCGCTGGAGGCAATCCCGTCCCTCCAGCACCGAATGGTTGAACTGGCGTTCTTTTCAGGAATGACCAATCTTGAAATCGCAGAGGAACTTGGACAGTCGCCCCAGGCAGTGGAGGATGGCGTCCGATATGCGATGTTGCAGCTTTTCGTAGCGTTCAAGTCGATAGGCTTCACGGCGGAGCCTATGACAGACTCAAAAGAAGCTCTGCCCGGGCCTGCCTCTCGGTACGTGTCTTAGGCCCGATCACGAAAATAGCAGTCTCACTAACTTAGTCCTCGCTAAACCTTTACAGCCACGTCGTATCGTACGGCAAGTCTTGCAACAACGATTGTTAACTCGGCTGGCTCGACCGGCTTTTGGAGATGTATCTGGAACCCTGCCGAAAGAATACGTAGTCGGGCTTCGTCTCCGGCGTAGGCTGTTAATGCGGCTGCGGGGATTCTTCCGCCGCGCTCTGCCGGAAGTTGGCGTACCTTTTCAATCAGCGCATAGCCGTCCATCATCGGCATCCCGATGTCCGCGATCAGCACATCGAATGGTTGTCGCCGGATTTCGTCCAGTGCTGCACCGCCTGATTCGACAGAGACCACTTCGGCGCCCCGCCTCGTTAGTACTGTAGCAACGAGCTCACGCGCGTCAGTATCATCATCAACGACGAGCACGCGAAGACCCTTAAGCGATGGCTGCTGGTCGGTCGGAGTATTGGCTCCGATTATTGGCTGCGTCTTTTCGAAGTCGCCCAGTTCGTAATGTACGCCGCTCACCGGGAGTATGACTTTGAAGGTGGTGCCCCTGGCGAGACCGGGACTTGCAGCTGATACCGTCCCTCCGTGCAGTTCAACCAACTCGCGCACGATGGCGAGACCAAGTCCAAGTCCACCATGTCGTCGTGCGTTCGACGAGTCGGACTGTCGAAAGCGGTCAAAGACATGAGGCAGGAGCTCCGGTTCGATGCCTTCCCCTGTATCAGCTATGGTGATCTCGACGTGGGAATGGATGCGCTCCAGCCGCACTTGCACACGTCCACCTTTGGGTGTGAACTGGATCGCATTGGATAAAAGATTCCAAATGACTTGTTGAAGTCGGTCAGGGTCGCCAGACATCGGACTCACTCCTGGATCAA
>Ga0310890_10000722_pt1 | contig 11429 bp, 12 predicted proteins | sample T20D3metaG_FD_203751 | JGI IMG/M metagenome (GOLD analysis project Ga0310890, IMG submission 203751) | Lab incubated soil microbial communities from West Virginia University Organic Research Farm, Morgantown, WV, United States - T20D3 | ecosystem: Environmental > Terrestrial > Soil >... | reverse complement strand
AAGGGTGGCTCTCACTCCCGGAGACGATGGACTGGCGATCATTCGACGGTTGATAAACGAAGCGCCGCCGTTCCTCAAACCCGGTGGCCAGCTCGTGATTGAAATTGGGTTTGACCAATCAGAAAAAATAGCCGGATTACTCGATCCGGAAGTTTGGGAATTGCTGCAAATCGCGCCTGATTTGCAGCAGATACCCCGGATAGTTGTATTGAGGAGGCTGGGACGCACGACGGATTAGCCAATATTCCTGCCACAAGCCTCGCGCCCACGGTGTTTAGTCTTCAGAGCAAATTCACCAGGCAAATCAATGTCCGATACACTTTAGTTTGTCGTCAACATCATCACATTCAACGATCCATTGAACTCAGAGTTGAACAAATGCAGCTCACGACAAGCTAAAGCGTATCGGACAAACAAGGAGACCACCGAAATGAACAAAATATTACGAGGAAGTGTGCTTAGCGCCTTCGTTGCTGTTATGTGCGTAAGCGCGTTTGCGCAAACCACTCGAGAAAAAAGCACCTCGCTGGCTTGCCGGGAAGGCGACTGGTACAACGATCGGCTGGTTTCGTCGTGCCAGGTTCGCGAACAGACGCTTCCTGCGACCAGCGGCCAATTGTCAATTGACGGTCGGCAGAATGGCGGTGTTTCCGTTAAGGGCTGGGACCAGAACCAAATTCTCGTCCGCGCGCGAGTGCAAACAGCCGCGCTTTCGTTGCCGGAAGCGGAACAGTTGGCGTCGCAGATTCAGATAGAAACCGGCGGCAACAAAATCTTCGCAAGCGGTCCGGAGAGTCGAAAGGATTCTCACTGGAACGTGAGTTATGAGGTATTCGTTCCGCGCAAATCTGATGTGAGCGTTGAAACTCATAACGGCGGCGTCTCGATTGCTGATGTCAACGGACGAATTGATTTCAGTGCACTCAACGGCGGCGTTGTTCTACGGCGCGTCGGTGGCACCGTTCGCGGATCAACTACGAATGGCGGGCTCGTTGTTGATCTGACCGGTGATCGTTGGGACGGCGAGTCGATGGATGTAAGCACAACAAATGGTGGTGTGGTTATGTCAGTGCCAGACAACTACTCGGCAAACATTCAAACGGGGACCGTTAATGGTCGGGTAGATGTCGATTTTCCAGTGACGGTCCAGGGGAACATCACGAAGCAGCTTTCGTTTAATCTCGGCTCAGGAGGCGCATCCGTAAGAGCCAGGACCACCAATGGCGGCGTGCGCATTCAACGCGCCGGCAGCCGCAATTAAGTTTGAGCCGCAGAGTGAACGGATAACGCGGATCAGAACGGAACCGATTGGGCTCATCGCTGCGACGTTCTGATCAGTCTAAATCCGGAAACTCTGCGGCTCATTTTAGAAAGAGGGGGAAGAGGGGAAAGGACCCTTTTCCCCTTTTCTTCTTTTCCCTCTTCTCCTTTCCTCTTTATCCTTTCCGCGATTTCCTTTAATCTGTCGCTACCGTGGACAAGTTTAGGATTACCGGCGGCCACGCTCTTCATGGCCGAGTATCTATCAGTGGCGCCAAGAATTCGGCGCTGCCTTGTATGGCTGCGGCATTGCTTACGCCAGAAACGGTAATTCTTCATAACCTCCCGTACGTTCGCGACATCATCACTCAACGTCGTCTTCTCGAAGATGTGGGCGCGACTGTACTGACACCAGAACTACGCACCCATAAAATCACCGCATCCCACGTCGAACTGTTTGAGGCGCCATACGAGCTCGTGAGAACGATGCGCGCGTCTGTGCTTGTGCTTGGACCACTGCTTGCTCGGTTCGGTAAGGCAAAAGTGTCGTTGCCAGGTGGATGTGCCATCGGAACTCGACCCATCGATCTTCATCTCGCGGGATTTGAGAAATTTGGTGCGGAGGTCAAGCTCGAGGGCGGAAACGTTGTTGCGCGAGCGCCCGAAGGCGGCTTACGCGCGGCTGATATCGAATTCGAAAAGGTCACTGTTACAGGAACAGAGAATCTGATGATGGCGGCGGCACTCGCGAACGGCACCACAACTCTCAAGAACGCTGCGCGTGAGCCAGAGATTGTGGATTTAGCAGATCTGCTCAACAAGATGGGCGCGCGAGTGAATGGCGCAGGCGAAGACACGATCCACATCGAAGGAGTGACGTCGCTCACGGGCGCTGAACACACCATCATTCCCGATCGAATCGAAACAGGAACGTTCATCGTGGCGGCCGCGCTAACTGGAGGTGAACTCGAAATCAAAGACTGTCGCCCCGATCACCTGACCGCAGTCATTGAGCAGTTGACCGCAGCGGGCGTCGAACTTCAGGAACTAAACCCCACGACGTTGCTTGCCAAGTCGAACGGGTTGCGTGCAAAAGATGTCTCGACTGCTCCATATCCGGAGTTCCCGACAGACATGCAAGCTCAGTACATGGTGCTGATGACGCAGGCTGAAGGTCGAACGTCGATCGTCGAAACAGTGTTTGAGAATCGCTTCATGCACGCGTCAGAGTTACAGCGAATGGGCGCACACATCGCTATACACGGCAGCGAGGCTGTGGTGGATGGTCCGACTGCGCTGAACGGTGCTCGTGTGATTGCATCCGATTTACGTGCCTCGGCGTCGTTGGTACTAGCGGGGCTGGTGGCCCAGGGCGAAACCGTGATCGATCGCGTGTATCACATCGATCGTGGTTACGAACGAATTGAAGCCAAGCTAAGGGCAGTAGGTGCTGATATCGAGCGTATCCGAGCCTCGGTAACAGCCGCGTTGAGAGAAGAACCGCAGCCAGCATAAGCAGCCAGGAGCAGGAGCATCGGAGTCCAGGTTCTCATTCAGCCCAAGCTTTGCTTGGGGCTAGCCGAGACAGGTAATTCAAAGAACCGTTTTGACGGTTTCTCCTGATCGTTCAGTTACACGGCTAGTCGGAAAACCGTTGAAACGGTTTTCGACTTCCAAGGAACGCCACGATCCCCAAGCTAAAGCTTGGGGTGAATAAGAAGTTGAGCACTCGGGAAGTTGTCGGAGGATTCCATGTCAGATTCGAACTGCCTTTTCTGCAAAATCATCGACGGTCAGATACCCGGCGAGTTTGTTCACAAAGACGATAAGTGTGTCGTCATTCGGGATATCAATCCGCAGGCGCCAACGCATGTACTCGTCATTCCGCGCGAACACATGGAATCACTTGACGAAGCATCAGCAGGCGACGAACAGTTGCTGGGCCACTTGTTGCGCGTCGCAGCTCGGATTGCAAATCAGGAAGGACTGGGAGACAGCGGATACCGGACAGTTATCAACACCGGGGCAGGCGCGGGTCAATCAGTTTTTCACATCCACGTGCACGTTCTCGGCGGGCGTGGACTCGCGTGGCCTCCTGGTTAAAATGGTGAGAAGCAAAAGAAATCATTGGTCAGTTATCAATTGACAGTTATCAATTATCACTGAAGAGACCACCGACTTCATGTCGGTGGAGCCTCAGGTTTAACCTAATCCAAGCACAACAAATTCAGCGCGCGGAGCGCGCCGGAAGGCGGGGCTCAGGTGTTAGGCTGATATTGAAAAACCACGGACATGAAGTCCGTGGTCTCTTCAATGACAATTGATAACGGTCAAATAATAACTGAGCAATGATTTCTTTTTCCTGACTCCTGCCTATTCGTTCTTCGGCGCCACCGCCCTTACCGCCTCCGACACGCCAGCTTCATACTTCTTGAAGTTCTCGTTGAAACGTCTGGCGAGATCGTGCGCCTGGCGATCGTAGGCCTCTGGATCACTCCACGTTGATCTGGGTTGCAGAACTTCCGACGGCACATCCGGGCACGACTCAGGAATATTCAAACCAAAGATTGGATCGGGCTTCGTATCAACCAGCGCCAGCCGCCCGTTCAAAATTGCGCGAATCATTGCACGCGTGTAACTGATCTTCATTCGCTGGCCCACACCGTATGGGCCACCACTCCAGCCCGTGTTCACCAACCAACACATTGACATGTGGTCCGAAATCTTCTTGCCCAGCAAATCCGCATAAACTCCCGGATGCAGCACCATGAACGGCGCACCGAAACAAGTCGAGAACGTCGCTTCCGGTTCTTTAACTCCTCGCTCCGTGCCAGCGACCTTTGCTGTGTAACCGGAAAGAAAGTGATACATCGCCTGCTCCGGAGTCAGACGTGACACCGGTGGCAAAACTCCAAACGCGTCAGCCGTCAACATGATCACGTTGCGGGGATGGCCGGCATGTCCTTCCCGAACGATGTTGCTGATGCTTGTGAGCGGATAAGACGCACGAGTGTTTTCAGTCTTCGATCCATCGTCAAGATTGATACTGCGGTTCATGGAATCGTAAACAACATTCTCGAGAATCGTTCCAAACATCCTGGTCGTCCGATAAATATCAGGCTCTGCTTCCTGAGAAAGCTTGATCACCTTCGCGTAGCAGCCGCCTTCAAAATTGAAGACGCCATCGTCTGACCAGCCGTGCTCGTCGTCGCCGACTAATCGTCGTTCAGGATCCGCTGACAAAGTTGTTTTGCCCGTTCCTGACAAGCCAAAGAATATTGCAACGTCACCTTCAGAGCCGACGTTGGCTGAGCAGTGCATGCTCATCACGCCACGCTGGGGCAACAGATAGTTCATCAGGGTAAAGACGCTCTTCTTTGTTTCGCCTGCGTACAACGTGCCGCCAATCAACACGAGCTTCTGACTGAAGTCCATCAGAATAAAAGTTGGGGAGCGCGTCCCATCACGCTGTGGATCAGCCTGGAAACTAGGGAAGTTAATTACTGTGAATTCGGGCTGAGGAAAATCGCCTTGTTCAGAGCTGTTGATGAACATCGTCCGGGCAAAAAGCGAATGCCAGGCAAGTTCTGTAATGATTCGGACTGGCTGTCGAAAAGTTCTATCGGCGCCGACGAACGTGTCCTGGACAAAAAGATCGCGTCCTGTCGCATGGGCCATCATGCGGTCTTTCAATGCATTGAACTTCGCCTGCGGAAAATCCTTGTTAACGTCGCCCCAAAACACTTTGTCTTCACTGCCCGGCTCCCGGACAATCGCTTTGTCTTTTGCAGCTCGGCCGGTGTGTTCGCCAGTGTCGACGATCAGGGCGCCGTGATCGGATAGAATGCCTTCCTTGCGGCGGGAAATCTCTTCGTACAATTCAGGGGTAGTCAGGTTCCAATAAACTCGCGCTGGTTCTTTTATGCCGTAATTCTCTAAGTCGTATGTAGTGTTCTTTCTGCCAAGATGATCAGTAACTCGTTCAGAGCGGATTGAGGCCATATTGTCTCCAATCAATAAAATATTCGGTATTAAGAGGCAGGAAGAGACTCAGGTCTCTTCAACTGCTTTCCTTTCCTTCGCGAGTTGCCGTAAGACGTCTCCCAGGTCACGTGATGCACGTTCGATACGATCAGCGCTCGCCTCCAGCGCCTCGTCGGAGTCAGGTGAGCGAAGCGCAACGGCCGCGAGAGCAGCTTCCACTTGCTCGATCAGTCGGTTTGCTTCATTTTCAGTTTCTTTTTCGGAGAGGGTCATTGAGCGAGCGGCACTTCTATTGTCCATTCCGGGATTCCTTGGTTCGAAGAAAAAATTTCCTTGATTATCGTCGCGGCAGGGCCTGACGGTCTTGGGGTTTTTGGTTCAGATTGGTAAGTCTTACACTTTGCGGGTCATTCAGGCAAGTGGACCGACGGATGCACCGACTCCCAAAACAACAGGACTTCACGAACGCGGAATGGCGTCTGATCGAAAGACTCGACACCCCTGCCAAGGTGCAGCGTTTTTTCACGCGCATGCCCTATAACTGGGAAAAGAAAGGTGGCACGCTGCGGTCGTTCCGCGAAGTGGTCAAGCGAAAAGAAGCCCACTGCCTTGAGGCCGCTGTCGGCGCGGCGGTAATAATGGAACAACACGGCTATCCGCCTCTGCTGCTTGATATCGAATCCTGGGATCTCCTGGATCACGTCATCTTCGTCTACCAGCAAAACGGTCTTTGGGGATCGATAGGCAGGTCACGCGATATTGGGCTGCATGGGCGCAAACCATTGTTTCGTTCATTGCGCGAACTGGTATGGAGTTATTTCGATCCATACGTCGACTTCACTGGACGCATCAAGGGATACGGCCTGACAAATCTGTATGACCTCGGTGATTACGACTGGCGCTTCTCTACGCGTCGTATGATCAAGATTGAGAATCATCTGAGGGAAATGAAGCATAAAAAACTGAAGTCGTCTGACGAGCGATACAAGAAACTGCTCGCGCGTTATCACCGTTACAAGAAGCGATTTCCCAATCGGTCTCCGCGCTATTACGACAATGCATGGCAATGGATGTTGTGAAAATCATGACTCATTCCTTCTTAAGCTTGCTTATCTTGTGGCTGTTAACTGTGAGCGGCGCGTATTGGCCCGGACATTCTGCTCCAATAATCAGCAGCAACAGCCAAACTGAAACGCGTCCGGCGCCTCAAGTTATTCCATTCGAATTCATCAACAAACACATCTTCGTTCCGGTCAGGGTTAATGATTCACGACCGTTGTGGTTTGTGTTAGATACCGGCGATCAGTATGCAGTTATCAATTCGGACATCGCGAAGGAGTTGGGCTTGAAGCTTCGCGGTCAAGTTAGAGTCGGCGGAGCTGGATCTCAAACTTTGACCGGTGCGTTCGTTGACGACGCGAAGTTTGTGCTTCAGGGACTTAAAGGGTTCATTCAACCGGTGACTCTTGCCTTGCCGATCGGACATCTGGCACCAAGGTTGGGCCAGGACTTCGACGGAATAATTGGTAGCGAGTTTATTTCGCAGTTTGTGGTGGAAATTGATTACCAGGCTCGGGTGTTGCGACTACACGACAAGAACAACTTCAATTACACCGGAAGAGGTGAAGCGGTACCGATTAAGTTTAGGTATGGTCATCCGATTCTTGAGGCGGAAGTTACGCCACAAGGAGGGACGCCAATCAAAGGCGATTTTGTGCTGGACATCGGCGCCGGTCACGCGCTCGCGTTATACAGCCCCTTCGTAAGACAACACGGTCTCCTGAACGCAACAAAAACAATCCGATCGCTCGGCGCGGCAGGAGCGGGCGGTGAGACGACCGGGCGCGTAGGTCGAATTACGTCGTTGAAGATGGGACGATTTGTCATCAACGAACCAATCACGTTTTTCTCCGAAGACAAGGCTGGGGCGTTGGCTAGTTCTGCTCTCAGCGGCAATATCGGCACTCGCGTCGCAAGTAAATTCAAGGTGTTCCTCGATTACGGCCGCAAACGAATAATCTTCGAACCAAACTCGACGATTAGTGACCCGTTTAATAATTCATCCGCCGGTATTAGCGTTATAGCGGAAGGAAACGACTACCGTACGTTCAAAATCACCGGCGTTTTGGAAAACTCACCGGCGCAGGAAGCAGGATTGCAAAAGGACGACGTAATCGTCGCTGTGGACCATCAGACCAGCAGCAATCTGACGCTTTCGCACTTGAATGACCTGTTCGAGCAGCCGGTCCGCCGGAAACTGACTATTCGTCGCGCCAACTCAACCGTTGAGATCACACTCACGCCAAGACGACTTATCTAAGGTTCGCAGGCGATAAAGGAATGGCCGACCTACACACTATCAAAATCATCCTCACCGTGATCAGTGGGCTCTGTTGGACCATTGTTTACGTCGATGGAATTCGACTCGGACTACGACACCGGTCATACGCAATACCCTTCTTCGCACTGGCACTGAATCTCGCATGGGAACTCCTGCACACCTTCTTTGGATTACGAGAAGGCGTTGGTTTGCAGGCTACGATTAACGCCATATGGTGTCTCTTCGATCTCGGGATCCTCTACACCTATTTCAAGTTTGGACGGAAGTACTTCTCACGCAGCTTGCCTGGACCACACTTCGTAATCTGGAGCGTGGTTGTGTTAACGACAGCGTTTGCCGTTGAGTATGCTTTCACGCGCGAGCTTGGTGTTTTTCGCGGCGGAGCTTATGCCGCCTTTTTGCAAAACCTCGTGATGTCGATCTTGTTCATTCAGATGCTGGTGTCGCGGGGGAGTCGCGAAGGTCAAAGCCTGCTGCTGGCGGTGAATAAGTGGATTGGAACCCTGGCACCCACGATTCAATTTGGAGTTATCGGTGACCTGGGATTTCAGCACGGCAGTGTGTTGGTGGTGGTTGCAGGCGGCTTTTGTTCAGTATTCGATTTGATTTATATCTGGCTGTTGAGTCGAACCCAAGCAGGGACAGGATTACAAAATCACATCATTAGCAAACGACAAGGTCAGTGGCCTTAAATTGTTTCTCGTTATCGTGTGATCGTGTAATCCTGTCAAAACCTCAGGGCTGCTAACCTCGTAGTAAGTGTTTGGGAGAATCTGCCATGTATTGCCAATCCTGCGGAATGGCCCTGTCACAGCAGATGCGCTACTGCAATCGCTGCGGAACGCAACTCGTCGCTTCCGAAGAATCAGCGGCGAAGACCGCTCGTGAGAAACGCTTGGACGAATATCTCGATGGTCTGTTTTGGATTACTGTCTTTGGTCTGGCATTCGTCTTCGGCGGAAGCGTAATTCTCAAAAAGCTCGCGTTCAACAACTGGCTGATTCTCGGTTACATGGTTTTGAGTTCAGTCGCCTTTCTGATCAACTTCGGTCTGAGCCTGTGGGGTGTAGCTCGCATCCACCGAGAAGGCAAAACAGACCGGTCCATTATCCCCTCACCGAACACTTCTGAACTGACTAGTCCGCAAGAGGCAGCGGCACTCCCTCCAGCGACGCCCGTGTCGAGTGTGACAGAGAACACTACCCGATCCTTCGATCCCGTCTACGTCAAAAGAAAAACGGATTGACCGTTGGTCCGGAGACTATTCAGTACCATTCGCGATAGCGAATGGCTCGGGCTCAAGCACGGTGGCGGTGCCCCTCTAGGCCAGCTGCGCCTGAATGGCCTTCGCGTTCTAGACTCTTGCGGTAAAACGAACGTTCGTGCTATATAGAAAACGCTTTGACCAAAGCTCAACTCCGAAAAGCAGCAAAGGCAGTAGTCGCGAAGGGTCGCAAAGCGCAGGGCGAGCGCACCCGAAAAGCGATTCTCGAAATGGCTGTAAACGTCGCCTCCGCCGAAGGACTTGAAGGTCTGACTATCGGCCGGCTTGCACTCGAACTGTCCATGAGCAAGAGCGGTCTGTTTGCTCACTTCGGATCAAAGGAAGATCTCCAGGTCGCCACCGTCGAAGCGGCGCGGGCCATCTTTATCAACGAAGTTATCAAGCCAGCCTTTGAAGCTGCTCAGGGTCTCAACCGGCTTTGGAAGCTGTGTGACATCTGGCTAAGTTACGTTCAGGCGGGAGTCTTTCGCGGAGGTTGCTTCTTCGCCGCCGCAGCTGCCGAGTTTGACGGTCGTCCGGGCCCAGTCCGCGATCGCATCGCCGAGATCATGAAGGAATGGCTCGGAACTCTCCGCGACGCAATCGTCGAGGCCCAGAAGGCGGGCCAACTCAAATCAGATATCGATCCCACGCAGCTGGCATTCGAATTCAACTCGCTTGAACTCGGCGCTAATTGGGCGTTCCAGCTCTACGGCGACAAGAGTGCTTTCGCGCGCGCGCGTGAGGCAATTCACGAACGATTGGCTCGCCATTCAACGAGGGCGGGCTCAACGCTCCTCTCACGCGCGATTACAAAAGTAGTCAATCAGTGAAAGGTATAGGTCCTATACGTCCAATAGGTCCTATAACAAACATGGCTGAAACGCTACGAACTGTTGAACTCAATCCTGCGTCTCCTTTGTTAATGAAGCGGAAAGCGACATGGGATGGTTTGCGCCTCGAGCATTATCAGTTTCGCAGCGGTGAATTGCCTGAACACTGTCATCCCGAGCACACGGTGCTGATCTCTCTAACTGACGGTTGTTCCGCCGAAATGCAAACGGGCAGCGGCCTAAAGATTGTTGGTACGCAACGACGTGGATCCATTTGCGTACTACCTGCAGGATTAACACACAAAGCACACCTGGGCGGTCCTTCCGATTATCTGGCGCTCTACGTAGATCCATCACTCATTAAACGGGCTGCGGCCGCGTCGAAACTTTCAACGCGGTATGAAATCGTCGAGCGATACTCGCGCAGCGATCCAATCATCGCGAGTATCGGAAGTGCATTGCTGGGTGAGTTGGATTCCGAAGGCCTCAGCGGAAGACTCTACGCCGAATCGCTGGCGAACGTTTTAGCTGTTCATCTTCTGCGTCACTACACCACCGAAGGCGAACAAGGTCCGTCTAGTGCCGGTGGATTGTCACCAGGTAAGTTGCGACGCATAACAGATTTCATTACGGAGAATTTTGCCACTGACATTTCGCTCACGCAGTTGGCCCAAGTCGCGGGAATGAGCAGTTTCCATTTCGCTCGAGAATTCAAAAAGGCGACGGGCACCACGCCACATCAATACCTGATCAGGTTTCGGGTGGACCAGGCAAAGACGCTGTTGGCGAATTGCGAACTGCCGTTGGTCGAGGTCGGATTGCGTGCCGGCTTCAGCCACCAGAGTCACTTCACGCGATTGTTCCGCAGAATCACGGGTACGACTCCGCACCTGTATCGGGTTGCGCTCGACTCTTAGCAGCAAGAATCGTCAACGCCAGCAAAAACGGGAAAGACGCGCCGCGCATTACCGCCTTAAGCTTCCACGCGTAAGGAGGTAAGTTGACGTGACGATACACAAGATGTTCGCGGCGCTATTGCTGCTGACGCTTTTAATTGTACCCGCAAGGTTGCAAGCGCAGAGACGTGATGCCCGCGAGTCAATAGACAAAGGCAACCGATTGGTTTCGAGCGGTAGTTATGAAGAGGCGCTGAGGGAATATGAACGTGTAGGACCAGACAGCGCGAAACTTTACTCAATCGCGCTCTACAACATCGGTGTTTGTTATTACGAGCTTTGGCGCACGACTGAAGCGATCGACTATTACCGTCGCGCAATCAAACAGCGTAACGGTGTATACCCACAGGCCTCGTATGCACTTGGAGTCGCACTTGAAGATGAAGGCAAACTGCTTGAGGCAAAGGCCGTGTACAATCAGGCCCTTACAGCCGCTCGCGGCGAGTACCCACATGCTCAATTCCATCTGGGCCTAATAGCAGCGAATACCGGCGACGTTGAGCTTGCGGCGGCGCTTTTTCGCAAAGCGGTCAATCGGCCGGGCAAACACGTTATCTCGAGTCATAACAACCTCGGCGTCATGCTCGCCCGAATGCAACGGCTGCAAGAAGCGGAGACAGAATTTGCGATTGCTGTCCGACTATCCCATGGTGAGTTTCGTGACGCAGCTCACAACCTCGAACTTTGCCGACGGCTATTGCGCGGCGATAAAGCTGATGTGGTATTTCTGCGAGTAGCACAAATTTCTCTCGTCGATTGAAGGAGATAACGATGAGTACAAAACCTGATGA
>Ga0310890_10000720_pt1 | contig 11435 bp, 8 predicted proteins | sample T20D3metaG_FD_203751 | JGI IMG/M metagenome (GOLD analysis project Ga0310890, IMG submission 203751) | Lab incubated soil microbial communities from West Virginia University Organic Research Farm, Morgantown, WV, United States - T20D3 | ecosystem: Environmental > Terrestrial > Soil >... | reverse complement strand
GTTGGTTATTGACATATAGGTTCTATTTTTCTTAAACTTTGAAATAGGAAATGCGTGCAAGTATTTCTTCAAGATCTTGTTTATGTGATAAAATATCCTTCCAGGGATTTATTTTTCTCTTATAAAGGCCGGGTACGGTCTTTATCGTAAAATCAGTGGGTATAATATCTGCTAGTTCTTCCCATGTAAGTGGAACTGAAACAATAGCATCTTCTACGGGTCTTGTTGAAAAAACAGAAGCTAGTGTTTTCCCAATAGAATTTTGATTATAATCTAAAAACACTTTTCCTTTTCTATTCGTTGTTTTCCATTCCGTAGTAATTTGACCTGGATTGCGTTTATTGAGGATTTGAGATATTATTTGAGCAAATTCCCTCGTTTGCTTGTGTGTGTACTTGTTGATTATTGGAACAAAGATGTGTAATCCTGTTTTTCCCGAAGTTTTAAGATATGATTTAATATTCAATTCATCAAAAATACCCTGCAAACTTAGAGCAATATCCACTGTCGTTCTGAAGGCCCCTAAACTATATGCTGGTTCCTTAGATTCATTTTCATTATCAATATTTATGTATGGATCCAAATCAAAAACTATAAAATCAGGATAATTTAATCCACATTCTTCCGTTTCTATTACATCCATCTTATTGCATTGATCATAATTATTAACCCTACTATTCCATGGATGTATTTCAATGCATCCCAAATTTACAAGCCATAGTAAAGTTTCCTTGTTATTACATACTATATAGTTGATCTCATCATTATTTGATTCTGAATATACCTTGACTGTTCTAACATAGTATGGTTTTATATTTTTCCAATCCTTTTGATAAAACGCCTTTCCATATATGCCATCTGGGTATCTACTAAGAGAGACGGGCCGGTCTCGAAGGTAAGGTAGAAGAAGTTCGCTTATTTTATCGTAATACTCCATTAAATCTCCTTTTGTAATAGCTGAACGATATTCTGTTGCGCTCCAAAATTCCTTTTTCAAATTGGAATATTGTTGGTCAAGGTCAGCTATAGGATCACCGTTCTTGTTATTAGTTATTTTTAAGTCACCACGCTCTTCTTTCTTTATGATATCTGCAAACTTTGGTGAATGCATTGGACTCGAAAACTCAATGACACATTGGCCTGGCGGCTTGTCTTCTCTTAGTCTTAGAAATATCGGTGCCCGCATTATCTTATTACCGGTCCAACCGTTAAATTTCACTTCTATTACTACTATGGGTCTTACCCATACTGTTTCCCTGTTAAGATATGGAATGTAATCAACAGGACAATAGGGAATTTCTATTTCTCTTAGTTTTTTATGAATTAATGAGAGGTTTTCGAAACTAAATCCACTACCCGTATGACCTATGAATCTTAAGTTGTCAATGTCATTTTTGGAATTGACATTCTTATTATTATTATTGGTATTAGTTTGGGTATTGTTTTGAGTATTATCGATAGCCGCTAGCAGGAGAGATCCAAAGTAACTTTTTCGGTTGCCCTCGCCCCATGTATAGCCTATCACCAAACAGTCCTGGGTTTTGATATTCTTTATTTTAAGCCAGTCTCTTGTACGGCTACCAGAATGATATTTGCTGTTCCTCTGCTTTCCAATTATTCCTTCCAAGCCCATCTTCCTTATGGTCTCAAAAGCATCTATCCCGAATTCCTCGACAAAGTCAGATATTCGTATTTTTGAGTTTGAATTCTTAACCAGTTTGACTAGTATCTTTCTTCTTTCTGTAAATGGTAGCTGCATGAGGTTATTGTTGTCTAAATATAAGATATCAAACACATAATAAACTGCTGGGTAAAGTTCGGACAAAATTTCAATGCTCTTGATAGAATCAATATTCATCCTCTTTTGATGGTTTTGAAAATTAGGGGAACCATCATTATCCAAAATAACAATTTCCCCGTCTAATATGACAAAGTCTTTGAACATGTCTTCTTTGAGGGCATTTTTAAAAGTGTGCACAAGTTCAGGATAGCGTAGGGTAATTGTGTCGCCTCTCCGGGATTTAATTGTACAAGTTTTAGTTAGCCTATCCACAAGAGTGATTGCCCTTACCCCATCCCACTTTATTTCAAATATCCAATCCTTATTGTTAAATGGTTCATCTGTAAGAGATGGTAACATAGGTCTTATTTCTTCAAAGGAAATTTGTTTTAACGATCGATTAGTTGACACTAGGTTCACAGTGTCAAGATTATGATCTCCCAATGTATCCAGCGTATTTGGATTCTCTGGGATCTCTGCAGAGTATTTTATGATATTGTTACCAGTTTTCAAATCTTTTTTTACAGTCTTATCAGATTTGTATTGCGTTAAGTCACTATTTTTTTTGCCTGTCAACACCGATTCAGGTCTATTTTTTGTTATATCTTTTTCATCACTCTTGTCGCTATTGTTTGAGCCACGTGCAAATTCATCCTTTAATTTAATTAATAGCCATTGATTTTTAGTCCTAGTTTTCACCAAAGAAAATTTGCCTCTTAATTTCTTCCCATATAGCACAAATGTAATCTTTCCATATTTTTTTTCTAGTTCAGACACGTCTGAAACTTCCGGTATTTCCTCTAGGTGTTCTTTCGTAGGATATTTCGTTGAGGAGTTTTTTTCCAGGCTGTATTCGCCAATATCCCACACGATTACAGTTCCAGCACCGTAGTTTCCTTCAGGGATAACTCCTTCAAAGGACAAGTATTCCACAGGGTGATCTTCAGTTTGTATTGCCAATCTCTTTATGGATGGATCCAAGGATGGCCCCTTAGGGATGACCCAAGATAAGAGAACATCCTCTTTAGTAGATTCCAATCTAAAATCATAATGCAATCTTGTCGCTTCATGTTTTTGGATCACAAACCGAGGTCTTGATTTTGATCGGCTATGATCGTCGGTTGAGATACTTGCAGCAGCTGGATCTGCAAAATTTTCTTTATTCAGACTATTGTTTCCATTAGGCTCAGGAGAAGCCCTAAAATTTCTTTTCCTCTTGTACTCGTCTAACATGTCCAATTCATTATAATCGAATATCCTTGAATAATCAGAAAACTATAAAATAAACATATAGATAGATTTCATGACTCAAAACGTTAGAATGAAAAACCTACCGAAGTTGAATAACTATTTTTATGATTCGGTTTGAAAAGATCCGTCCTCTTCCATATGTCAACTATAGGATTTATTTTGATGGTTTGACCTATTCATGTATAGACTAAAAAAATAAATCCACCAAATCCTAACAACATCATTCCTGCAAACATGAAAAACAAGAGATAGAAGGCGCCCACTAACCAATAGACAGTAAAAATAAATCCCATAAGGATAGAAAGAAAGGATAAGCAGTATAAGCAGTATAAGGCAATCGTTCCCTAGTTGCCTTTAAAATTGTCTAGTCTACTCATGTTACAGTTTACTCTTTTTCTTTTGTATATTGTCAGCTATTAACATTGCATCATTCACAGATTTAGAAGATATTATCCCTATTTAATATTGAAAGAAAATTATGGCTATTGCATATATGACCTTCAAATGAACAATAAATTTGTTAGTTTGATAAGAGTTCTGATCCACACATGTTGCAATATTTCGAATGTGTAAGGTTCACAATTTTACAATTTAGACATTTAATACTAAATCTATTTTCGAATTCCTTTTGAACTCTATCAGAAGCAATCGATTCTATGTTATTAGCAAATTCATCCATCATTGTTTTGCATATTGAACCAAGAAAAATTGATGTAAATGGATCAGCGGCTAAATGATATTTACCTCCTTCGCGTTTTTGTACATTTATTGCAATTTCAGCAAATTCTCCCTCATGAAGACCTAGATGTTTAGTTGAATAGAGTTTGTCAAGGTTTGACTCTATTTTATGAAAGAAATAATATTCCTGAGGATAATTTTTCTTAAACCAATCGGTAAATTTTCTCCTTGCTTCTTCACTAGGCATTTCACATAACATCTAGAAACGAAAATATTTAAAACATCGACTTTTACATCTCATTATTGGCTCTTAGTGAAATTTTTTTAAACTAATTATATAATTATGATAATATTTGATTAATTATTAATTTTCGAATTAAGAAACTAGGCAGCTATAGGCCTCTCTTCCACCTTTTCAATTTCTGATAATTGCTTGGATATCTTCTTTTCCTTCTTTATTGTTTTTTCTTGATAATCTTTCGGACATATAATATATTCAAAACAGACCCCATACAATATCTTTGGAAACATGATTCATATAATTAGGCTTGAAAGAGAAAAAATAAAGGAATTTTATTCTTAGATAGAGATTAAATTATCAAATCCAATTCGCACAAGCCATACTATAAATTTTGAGTTCCAAATCCAATATAATATTAATTTTTCAATGGTAGTAATATTTGTGTGAAAAAAATCCAATAGATCTGTTGTTGATCAATGTTACTATCATTGAATAATTTTTTTTTAGTTAAAAATATGATCTTCAATACATAAACATGTAGAAAATTTTCACTCATGGAATTGCGTTTTTGTCCGCTAACTATTATCGAATCAAACAACTCGGTTTGTTTCTTGTCTTTGAGACTACATTTTATATAATCTGTTAACTCATAATCAGCTGAAGGTTTGATGTTATCGTTAGATATCACTAATCATAAGGAGTGAGATGTGTACCAATTAGAAAAAAGACATACTATTCCTATTATATTGGATTTCTTGAATGGTTTAAAAAATGTTTGACTATTCAATTCTAATTATCTAGCTATAACGGCGTTTACAGATAACATTTCCATTTTATTGATTCAGTAAAAAAATTAACTTTCTATTTGTTACTTAAATAATGCACGTCTCAGATCAAAGGACTTTGTTTTTATTTTTATATACAACATCGCTATTTACTATAGTAGTTGAATATCTCCGAACAAACTACACTTCATAATCGAAAAACTGATTTGATATATGACATGGATACTGCAGTGAGTTACGGAATTCGATTTTTAGAAAATGTTAGTGAGAGAATGGACATTTGTGTGGATAAGAATGGGCCTTCTATAATCATAAAATCAGATATTTATAAGAGTAATTATGTTAAAGCAAAAAATCGAGGTGCAAAAATCAGATTCATCACAGAGATTACAAAAGACAATATCCAATACTGCAAAAAGCTGGGTGAATTTGTAAGTGAACTCAGACATCTTGATGGAGTGAAGGGATCTGTATGTGTAAATAATTCGGAATTTTTAGGTATGTCAACTTGGAATGAGACAAAACTTTTGAACCCTGTTATTTACAGCAATGAAAGAGAAGTGATTGAACAACAACAATACATATTTGAAATATTTTGGAAAAAGGCTGAACCTCTTACACAAAAACTAAGAGAAATAGAAGAGGGAATCGTCCCCGAATTTATGGAATCAAGGAATAGTCCGGTTGATATACAAAATAAAGTCTTTGATCTTTTAAAGTCTGCTGAATCTGAAATTCTGGTAATAATGTCTACTTCTAAAGCATTTCACAGACAAACTGAATCTGGTACTTTTAAGTTGTTAAAAGAGCTAGGAAACACCAAACCATGGATAATTATTAAAATTCTAACCCCAAAAGACAATGAAATAGAGAGACTAATAACAATACTAAATAAGCCTAATTTTGTAGTTCGATGTATTGAACCATTATCCAAGGTATCAATTTTGGTAATAGATAGAAAGCAATCTCTCGTTGCTGAAACCAAAGACGATACAAAACAAATCATATCAGAGGCGGTTGGGTTTGTAACTTATTCAAATAGTCCACCCACAGTACTATCCTATGTAGCAATATTTGATAGTATTTGGAAACAAACAGAGATCTATCAACAACTAAAAGATGCACATGAAAAATTAAAAATTCATGACAACATGCAAAAGGAATTCATAAATATAGTGGCTCACGATTTAAGAACACCTCTTACTCCTATTATCGGACTGACTGAATATGTGAGAGATAAGACAAAAGATGTACATCATATGGAATTACTAGACAGAGTAGTAAAAGATGCAAAAAAATTATCTTATTTGAATGAAAAAATTTTGGATGTAACTAAATTTGAAAGTAAATTGTTTAAACCAAATAAAGAGGTTTTTAGTCTTAACGAATTAATAGTGAACGTTATTAAAGAATTAGAACATATCTTGGATGATGCAAAGAAAATAAAATTTGAATACCATTTTGATACCGAATATCTAGTGGATGCGGATAGTAGAAGAATAGGGCAAGTAATTTCTAATTTAATTGATAATTCTATTAAATCAATTTTGGAACAAGGTACAGGAAGAGGAGTTATATCAATATCTACGAGCATTGAAAGGATAACTAGTACCATTCCCAATTTAGGAGGCGACTATTACCCTCAACATATGATCATTGTCAGTATAAAAGATACAGGTATTGCATTAGATAATGAGATATTACCTAGATTGTTTACCAAATTTGCGACAAAGTCTTTTCAAGGTACAGGGCTGGGACTATATTTATCAAAAAATATCATAGAAGCGCACGGAGGTAAAATCTGGGCTGAAAATAATAAAGATAGATTCGGAGCCACTGTTTCGTTTAGTTTGCCATTAACAAATAAAGTAATCTAAAAAAGTTCTTTGATTTATATTTCTACATGAAAGTTTAAACAATAAATAATTCGCAGCAGATTTTACATGGAGAACAATTACGCCCTACAAGTGATTATGATTAAACTTTAGAATACTGATATAAATATGTCGATAAAATCTTTGTAGCATCATAAATCTATGGTTATGACATCAAATACGACAGTCTAATTCTTACAAGGATAAGGGTTTATTGTTAGAACAGGTAAAAGTTATACATATAAAATATGAAATTTTGTCATATTATGTTTACTATTATATCATCATAGACTGTGGATTGCCTTTGTTCTTTTTCCTTATTGGAATCATGGCTTGGAGTTTGGTTCTTTTTATCATTCCCGTAAACATTTGAGGAATATATTTTATATATGTTTTATCACAAAACATAAATACATTCAAACATATGATTTCTTTTGTGTGAAAAAATTAGCAATATTTAGTAAAATATTCAAAAATATATATTGACTCAAGGAGCTATCATTTGATCAAATCTATCATTCCATTTTCTATTACCATGCAAGTAAATGAAATACGAAAATTGTATAGAGAGATGACAAGCTTATCCAAACCGCATACTAAAAACCATCATTTTTTGGTACACCATTATAAGATTTACAAATAGGACATTGCAATATTATGTCGCGATAATTATATACCATTACATTTTCTAATAAGATAAATTCTCAATATCCACAAATGTGGGATTCGAGTGCGATGCCTTTGAAAAAGATATCTTTATCATCCAGTGTAAAAATTGTCTTCGTTTCAGTGTTCGGTGGCGATATGACTTGTAGTTTGACTATTTTAGTCACATGACATTCATTTACATTATCGGATTTAAGGCATCTTATTTTTCTCATAAAGAAAGAAAATCGAACAATACTACTCCAATCATGAAGATTTATTCTGACCCTTAGATTGGCTTAATTCGGTGAATATACCTTCTAAAATGATTGTTGTTTCTGTAACAGGTTTAGTTCTTACTTATCCGCAGAGATCAACTTCCTTGTTGTACTGGTATCACAATAGAAGGAAAAACAAATTGTAGCAGTTATACAAAATCATGTCATGTTTAACAATTCCTTGGCTTCGTAGAAAGCAGATAATTCTTTTGATATGTGATCAGCGAAAATTCCAAGTAATTCGAATTCGATAGGTGATAGAGTTTTTCTACTAAACATTGCCAGTACTCCTATAGGTTTTCCCGCATGAGTTATTGGATAACCTGCAAATGATCTCAGCTTTTCTTTTTCCGCCCATATAGGATACTTAATTCTTGGATCGTTTACTACATCATTTGTTATGACGGGTTTATTTCTTTTAACAATGGTGCCAATTTTACTGGTTAATCTTATCGATACTTTGGAAAACTCGCCGTTGTTGTTTCTATATTTTCCAGAGCTGAATTTTAAGATAAGATTTGTGCTATCTTTATCTAGCAACCACATTCTTGCAAATGTGGCATCAAAATATTTGACCAAGCTGTCTACTGTGAGTTGGAGCTTTGTGTTCAGATTTTCTGATTTCCTTAATGAATTTATTATTTTGTAAATTCTAAATTTCTTTTCGTTGGATTCTTGTTCGTCTAATATAGAATAAGGAGTTGCTTTTAGTATTTTAGAATCATAAGTTCGGTATTCTGAAACTAACTCTGTAAAGCGGCTAATAAAATTGTCACTTTCCAATTCATATTGTTCTATAGAATCAAAAACAAAATGGCAGATGAAATCAAAGTCCCCACTCATTCTAGCAGAAAACAAACAGAAATCTGAATTGTCAATGTATTTGCTTAATTTTTCCATGAGGTCAGAAGTATTTCGGGTAATTTTGAATTTTAAAAGAATGGTTCTGCTTATTTTATCCGAGATAAGGGATGGATTGAAGATGGGTGAATATCCCAAAATAGTATTAGATTGCTCTAACCTTTTTAACCGATATCGTATGGCTCTCTCCGTTATTTTATGTTCCATTTGACGAAGATGGTGTGCAATTTCAGCCACAGGTATACGAGCATTTTTACTCAGATCTGAAAGGATTACTTTGTCAATTTCATCGATCATCTTTATGACAAACTAAGATAAATTGATGTTTATTTCTATTTCGGAAAAAATAGAAAATCTAATTTTATGTCTATCAGGAAGGCTCCATAACATCATTTCCGTTTCAGAAATATTAGGACATTTTTTGTTTCAATGAAGAATAATACTTTGACTTTCGTATAATATATCATGCAACTAGATTTGTTTGAAATTGACAGAGTAATTGATGATATGGCAAGGGGATATGCAGCTCCATGTGCTACAACGTGGTTTAAGGTAACAAACAACAAAAATCCTACAAAAGAAGAGTATAGAAAAAAGGTGGTAGAATTTATGAAACATTTCGAATATGTTTTGGCCAATTTGTATCCTTCAAACACGCAAACAGAATATCTCAGAGATTACGTAAAAGGTGGACTAAGAAAAGCAATACATAGCATAAATAGTGGAAACAATAAAGAAGTAGAAAGACGTTATACATACTACACGGATTATAGCTAATATCCAAAATAAAAGGCAGATAGAGTATGTTAAAGTTAGCAATACCACTAATTATCATTTTTATAATCGCATGAGATTTAAGCTTTTCACTAGCGTTCACCTATTACCCAAAGAAGAATGTGAATGTCAATGTTGACGGTATCTGTTATGAAATTTTAGGACCTGCTTACAGAGACTATAAAGAACTTGAAGCTGAAAGAGAATTACGAGTCTTAGTACATGAATACAATGCTATAGAAGAACCAAATTCAGTTATCCCTATAGTGTATACAGGAACAAGAGATCAGGCGCAGGAGTTTGTCTCAATGTATAATGTCAAAGTAACCGACAACCAAGAAATTGGTGGGGAAATGTATTATACTAATGACTATATCGGTAAAACAATCATTAAAGGAGAAATATCAAAAACAAATTTGCTAAAGGTTATAGCGGATTTATCTTCACCCAAAAGAGTCTTGAATGAAAACGTTCTTTACCATTTGGGAATACAGAATAACACTTTCTTAAGTTCGGACGAAAGAGAAAAAATTTCTTCAGATTCAACTAGCTTTATGCTTGAAGGAATACAAAAGATATTAGAAAATAGAAAAGATAGTATCAGGCAGGCAGAATGCCGAAGTCAAATTCAAGTATGACACGTAATTAACAATTCTTGGTTTCTGATATCGGGGAAAATAGCAAAATTTTATGAGAAATCTGGAAAATGAAGATGAAAAATGTAGGTGACCATTTGAAACTAAGATGATAGCAAAGATCAGAATTGAGAACTGTCAAGCTATCCTCGTTATTCCTTTTTTTAAACTCTTGGTTTTATCGTCTTGTTACATCTCTTAATAATGAAACCCATGTAAAAGACCCATCCTCATTGTGGATCAATGGATATAAGGTTAATTTATTGCAAGTTGGGTAATTACAAAATATCTTGAAGGTCAATGCGTACAAATGTGAAGATCTTTGTTCATAGTTGCGGATTCTATTAGTAAGAACACACCTATACTCTTTATTGATGTTGACAACAATGTTTACTATTTCTTTTTTCTTCCTGGAAAGTAGTTCAGGCACAGCAACAGTAACAGCAACAAAGAAAGGAAATAAAGGATAACACTATAAAAAAGATGGCATAGAAATTTGGAATTCCTCAAAAGTAGAGTATGGGTGTACCAATCATACGTCGACGAGGAAAACAGAAAAGGGATGTTTGCATTGTAGCAGTTAAAAAAGTTTGTTAGATAACTAGGCATATTCTTTACGATTTTCATTTTGTCATCATTTTTAAAGATATATAAACAATCTATTCAAAAATCCTTAAACATATTAAATTCTCACTCAATCGATATTGTCATAAGCCATTACAATAGACGCTGTAAGTAAAAAGATATGCAGGCTAGATTCGGATAAGTCTTATTCAACACAAACTCCCGCTACTGCGACCTTTTTGAATAAGTGGGGTGACGCAACAGTACCTGGAGGATATCCAGACATTCTGTCGTTTGGATTCATAACTTTGTTAACTGCATTCTTGAACTGAGCTGCCGATTCCCAAATTGCATAGTTAATGAATATTCCGCTTCCACCAATTCCTCTATGTAATTGTGTGGAGATGAACCCGGCCTGTACCTTAAATTTCTCTGCTTCTTCGGCCCATGCCTTTACAAATTCATCGGACTCGGAAGGATTTACATTGAATTTGTTTATCAATATAACTGGACCAACATCTTCATTCATTTGAGAGAAAATCGATACGCTTTCATCCATTTCAACTACTTTAGGCATTTTCACTAATAGATACTATGAATATTTCAAGCTTATGTATACAAGGGTAATGTTTTTGCGTTTTTTAGGATGATTGAAATAAGCCCGATAGGGAAATAAGTATTTCTTTTTACTAGTTGTGGTCCTTTCTAGATTGTCAGTAAAGAATACATGACTTGTACTATCAGTAGTATTTTCGTAAGTAATGCCATAGGGAGATAAAGGTCTGTAGAGCCTGACTCAGAATACACATAATTGATAGAGAAATTTCAAAATATGCGATTCGTTTTATCAATCAAGGTAGCAGGTAAAAGAGGTATAGAAAGTGATATTAAATACGGTTACGTACAAGAATCCCGAATTAAGATATCTGATAGGTAATGATGCAATCCAAATGACTGAAGTAAAGGAACGTCAGACTAGGAATGTGGCGTTCTTGTTAAGTAGCTTCCACGTGTTTGATAGAGTTCAAAGTGTCGATAGTCGATTTGATTCTTGTTACATTAGCAGATC
>Ga0310890_10000719_pt1 | contig 11438 bp, 13 predicted proteins | sample T20D3metaG_FD_203751 | JGI IMG/M metagenome (GOLD analysis project Ga0310890, IMG submission 203751) | Lab incubated soil microbial communities from West Virginia University Organic Research Farm, Morgantown, WV, United States - T20D3 | ecosystem: Environmental > Terrestrial > Soil >... | reverse complement strand
GACGCTGAAGATGGCGCTATTGGCGCCGATGCCCAGCGCCAGCGTCAGTAAGGCCGCCGCGGTGAAGGCCGGTGTGCGCCGCATCATGCGCAGCGCATAGCCCAGATCCTGCGTCAGCTCCGTCCAGAATTCCGCGCGTCCCATTCGTCGTCTCCGTCGTTCGTCGATGGCCACGCATTCCTGCCGGGCGCGGTCGAAATCGCCGAAACGCTGCAGCGCCAGCTGGCGCGCGCGCTCCGGCGTCTCGCCCTCGTCGATGAGCTCGCGAATCCGCATCTCGACGTGAAAGGCGAGCTCCGCTTCGACGTCGTTCTTCGGCTCGAGGCCGAACATCCTGCGGAACCGCGTCCAGCGCGCCATCAGTTATTCCAGCGCGGGCGCGTCCAGCGCCGCGAACACCGCTTTCGCATAGCGATGCCAGCTGGCGGTTTCGGCGCGCAGTTGCGTGCGGCCGCGCCGCGTCAGCGCATAGAACTTCGCCTGGCGGTTGTTTTCGGAGGCGCCCCAGGTCGCGCTAATCCAGCCGCGCTCTTCGAGCCGATGCAGCGCCGGGTAGAGCGTGCCTTCGCCGACCTCGAGCGCGTCGTCGGTGGCGCGCTGGATCCAGCGCGCCACGCCGTAGCCATGCGCGGGACCCCAGCTGAGCGCCTTCAGGATCAGGAGGTCGAGCGTTCCCCTGAGGATGTCCGGTGCGGCCTGGTTTGCTCCCATCGGCTTTCAAGGGGAGCATAAACCCGTTGCCATCGAAACGCAAGGGAAGGGGTCGGGACCATTTTCCGGCTGGCATCAGGCTTGCGATGGAAACCGGCACATCTCGAGGTTCGCTATGCCAAGACGACTCCGCCGCACTCTGCAGGGCGCGGTGTTTCACGTCATGAATCGGGCCGTGCGCCGCACCGTGCTCTTTCGAACGAAGGCCGACTATCGTGCGTTTGCAGCGGTAGCTTGCGAAAGCCTGTCACGCTTCAGGATCAGAATAATCGCGTACTGCGTGATGCCAAACCATTGGCACTTCGTCGTGATCTGCGATCGTATTGAAGATCTTTCGCGCTGGATGCATTGGCTATGTTGCACACATGCCAATCGTTGGAATGGCGCTCATGGCACACGTGGAAGAGGCGCCGTCTATCAGGGGCGGTTCCGCGCAGTGCCTGTGCAAAAGAATCGGTCGCTGATTCGCGTCTGCCGGTATGTCGAGCGCAACGCTTTGCGCAAGGGTTTGGTCACCAGGGCCGAGCGTTGGACCTGGTCGAGTCTGGCAGTGGTATGCAAGAAGTGCGATCGGATTCCGGTCGAGGCATGGCCAATTCCGAAACCAGCAAACTGGCTTGAGATTGTCAATAACCCTGAAACTGAATCCGAATTGGCTGCAATGCGAACGGCTCTGATGCGCAATCAGCCCATTGGTGATCCGGAATGGCGGGAGGCCGTGACGCCCTTTGCCGGGTTGTCGCTGCGCGAGCGCGGCCGGCCGGTCCGAAAAATAAATGGTCCCGACCCCTTGGTCTGAATCGTGCAGCGGAACGCGGGCATGCGGATGGTCTGTCTCGCGATCGCGACCTCATCGATGGTGGGCTGTGCTCGTCTTGACGCGACCAGGCAACCGGTCGAGGTTGAGATGCACAACGTCGTTCTGCACCTGCAAGCCGGCGTCACGCTGCACGTTCGGGACCTGCGCGGCACGTTCGAACCGGCACCGAAGCGCGAGGTCCCTTATCTCAACGACGTGAAGTCGTACACCGTCTCGGTGTCGAGCGGGGTGGTGGCGATCGATCTCGCGTCGCTCAATACGCTGATGACCCTTACGCTGGCCGACGATAACTCGAACGTCGACAAGCTGAAGATCAGCGTCGACGACAAAGGCGACCTTCGGCAGAAAGGCGTGATCGACAAGGCCGTCAACATCCCATTCAACGTCAAGGCCGGCATCGAAGCGACACCCGACGGGAAGCTGCGCGTCTTCACGAAATCGGTGAAGGGTTTCGGCATGCCGATGAAGCCGTTGATGAAGATGTTCAGTATCGAGATGGATGATCTCCTCAAGGTGAAGCCAGGCCGCGGCGTCGTCGTGCGCGACAACGACTTGATCCTTGATCCGTCGCTGCTGCTGCCGGCCCCCGCGATGCGCGGAACGATCACCAATGCGCGGATCGAGGGCAACGCAATCGTGCAGACCTTCGGCAACGGCGTCGTCAGCCACCTCTCGCCGCCGCCGGTGGCGAAAAACTACATCTACTGGCGCGGCGGATCGCTGTCGTTCGGCAAGCTGACGATGACGGCCACCGATCTGGAGCTGGTGGACATGGATCCGAAGGATGCTTTCGATTTCTCCGTCGAGCACTGGAACGATCAGCTGGTCGCGGGCTATTCGAAAACGACCAGCGCGCGCGGCTTGAAGGCGCACATTCCCGACTACAACGACCTGGCCAAAGCCGGAAGATAATCACCTGATGGTGCCGCTGTCGGTTCTCGACCTCGCGCCGATCGTCGAGGGCGGCACGGCCGCGCAGTCGTTTCGCAACTCGCTCGATCTGGCACAACGCGCGGAGCGGTGGGGCTATCGGCGCTACTGGCTGGCGGAGCACCACAACATGCCCGGCATCGCGAGCGCCGCGACCGCGGTCTTGATCGGGCACATCGGCTCGGGCACGTCGACGATCCGCATCGGCGCCGGCGGCATCATGCTGCCGAACCACGCGCCGCTGCAGGTGGCGGAGCAGTTCGGCACCCTCGCCTCGCTCTATCCCGGCCGCATCGATCTCGGTCTGGGCCGCGCGCCGGGCACGGACCACGCCGCCGCGTTCGCGCTGCGGCGCACACTGCAGGCGAATCCCGATGAATTCCCGCGCGACGTCATGGAAGTGATCGACTACTTCCGCGATCCGCAACCCGGACAACAAGTGCGCGCAGTTCCGGGCGCTGGCCTGCGCGTGCCGATCTGGATCCTGGGATCGAGCCTGTTCGGCGCGCAGGTCGCGGCAGCGCTCGGACTGCCGTTCTCGTTTGCGTCACATTTCGCGCCGCAGCTCCTGCACCAGGCGATCGAGATTTACCGCGATCGCTTCACGCCGTCGGAACATTCATCGAAGCCTCACGTGATGCTTGGCGTCAACATCGTCGCCGCCGACTCGGATGCGGAAGCGCGCCGGCTCGCATCATCAGGCCGGCAGTCGTTTGCGAGTCTTCGCGCCGGCCGCCCGATCGCGCTGCCGCCGCCCTCGAAAGAATGGGAGCGCGATCCCGGCGACAAGACCGACGCCGCGAACCAGACACGGGTCTCGTTTGTGGGATCGCCGGCGATTATCAAGGGCCAGATCGAGGAATTCGTCAGCGCGACGCGCGCCGACGAGTTGATCGCCGTGGCTCACATCTACGATCACGCCGCCAGGCTGCACTCCTACGAACTGGCTTCACAATTGTAGAATCTCCCGGTGAACTGTCCGCGTTGCGCCAAGCCGATGCAGTCGCAGTCTCTCGATGGCCACACGGGGCGCCAGACCGAGATCGATCTCTGTGTGCCGTGCCAGTCGATCTGGTTTGACGCGCGCGAGAACTTGCAATTGACCCCCGGGGCGACGCTCGGCATCTTCCGGGTGATCGGCGAGCGCGTGTCGCGGCCGGCACCGCAGGATCGCGACATCGCGAAGTGCCCGCGCTGCCACGCGCAGCTGCGGCGCACGCAGGACATGCAGCGCAGCACGCGCTTCGAATACTTCCGCTGCCCGAACGAGCACGGCCGGCTGACGACGTTTTTCGATTTCCTGAAGGAAAAGGACTTCGTCAGGCCGCTGACGCCGCAGCAGATCGCCGAGCTTCGCAAGAACGTCCAGAGCATCAACTGCTCGAACTGCGGCGCGCCGGTAGATCTGGCCAGGGGCTCGGACTGCGCGCACTGCGGATCGCCGCTCTCGATGCTCGACATGCACCAGGCGGAACGGTTGATCGCCCAGCTGCGTGACGCCGATCGGTCGGACAAGCCGATTGATCCGGCCCTGCCCCTCGCGTTGGCGCGCGCGCGGCGGGAGGCCGAGTCGGCCTTCGAAGGCCTGCCCGGTCACAAGCATTGGGACAACGAGACGTGGTCCCTCGGACTGGTTGGAGCAGGCCTCAGCGACTTGATCCGTTTCCTTAAAGCGTAATCAGTAGCCAGTAGCCAGTAGCCAGAAGCCGGACGCTCCTACTAGAATCACCCGCATGGGAATTGCCGACTTCTTCAAAGGTGAGTTGATTGACGTCATCGAGTGGACCGATGACTCGCGTGACACGCTGTCGTACCGCTTTCCAGACGACGACAAGGCCATCAAGAACGGCGCGCAACTGATCGTGCGCGAGTCGCAGGTGGTGCAGTTCGTCTATCTCGGCGCCTTCGGCGACCTGTTCAGTCCGGGCAAGCACACGCTCACGACCGACAACATCCCAATTCTCACGAAGCTCGCGTCGTGGAAGTACGGCTTCAATTCGCCGTTCAAGGCGGATATCTACTACGTCATGACGCGCCTTTTCACCGGCAACAAGTGGGGCACCTCAAACCCGGTAATGCTGCGCGACAATGATTTCGGCGTCGTTCGCGCCCGCGCGTTCGGCACCTATGACTTCAGGATTGTGCAGCCGGCGACGTTCCTGCGCGAGGTCGCCGGATCCGATCACAACTTCCGGCTCGACGAGTTCGCCGACACCATGCGCTCGCGCATCGTGAGTCTCTTCACCGATGCGATCGCGTCAGCGAAAGTGCCGGTGCTCGACGTGGCCGCGCGTTACACCGAGCTTGGCGACGCACTCCTTCCGATGATTAATCCGGCAGTCACTGCAAAGTACGGCCTCGAGATCACCACCTTCATCGTCGAGAACGTGTCGGTGCCGCCCGAGGTTGAAGCCGCGATCGACAAGCGATCGAGCATGACGGCGATTGGCAACCTGAATGACTACGTGAAATACCAGATGGCGCAAGGGATGGAGAAGGGCAGTGGCGGCGCCGGCCCTGCGGGCACCGCGGCGGAGCTGGCCGTCGGCTTCGGCCTCGCCCAGCAGATGATGCAACAGGGGTTTACCGGCGGCGCCGCTGCGCCGGCGGTCGCGCCCGAGTTGCTCGGGCCCGCCGAGGCGGCGCGCGCCCTCGGCGTCAGCGAGGCGGACGTCATGGCCGTCCTCGAATCCGGCGAGCTCAAGGGCAAGAAGATCGGATCGACGTGGCGCATCACGCGCGCGGCGCTTAACGCCTACCTCTCGGAATAAGAGTCACGCCTGGCCGACGAAGTCTCAGCGCTTCAGAAGCACGCCTGTCCGGCGTGCGGCGCGCAGGCGGAGTGGAATCCGTCGACGCAGAAACTCGTGTGCCCGTTCTGCGGCACCGAGTCGCCGTACTCAATCGATCGCGAGATCGGAAAAGTAGGCGAGCGCGAGCTCGACGCCGGGCTGCGCGAATCCTCCATTGCTGACCACGACCGCGGCGATCAACGACGCAGCGTGCAGTGCCAGAGCTGCAAAGCGATCATGATTTACGACGCCTCGCGCGTCGGCCAGAACTGCGAGTTCTGCGGCTCCCCGGCGCTCGTCGCCTACCAAGACATCAAGTCGCCGATTCGCCCCGAGGGGGTGCTGCCGTTTCGCGTCGATCGCAATCGCGTGCGCGACGACATCCGCCGCTGGTGGCGCAGCAAGTGGCTCGCGCCCGGGCGACTGGCGAAAGCGGCGCTCGTCGACACCGTCAAGAGTCTCTACATCCCGTACTGGACCTTCGACGCGCGCGCGCATTGCCCGTGGGATGCAGAGGCCGGCTACTACTATTACGTCAACGTCGAAGGCCGCGACAACAAAGGCCGTCCAGTCGTCCGGCAGGAGCGGCGCGTGCGATGGGAACACGCATCAGGCGTCCTCGATCACACGTTCGACGATGAGCTCGTGCCGGGGACGACCGGCGTGGATATGAAGCTGTTGCGGCAGGTCGAGCCTTTCCCGACCCAGGAAATCGTTCCGTACGACACGGCGTTTCTTTCGGGCCATGTCGTCGAGCAGTACCAGGTCGCGCTCACCGAAGCGGCGGGCGATTCGGAGGCGCAGATGCGCGCTACGCTCGAGCAGCTGTGCGCGCAGCAGGTGCCCGGCGACACGCATCGCAACCTGGTGATTCATCCGGTCTTCTCGGGGCGGACGTTCAAGCACGTGCTGGTGCCGATCTGGCTTCTCGTGTACGTGTTCGGATCGCGTAACTTTCAGGTCGTGGTCAACGGCTACACCGGCCGCATCGCCGGGCGCTATCCTTACAGCCCATGGAAGATCGCCTTCCTGATCCTGCTCGCGATCCTCATCTTCTTCCTGTTCGTGATCGCCAACGAAAACTAACGGGGGTCTTGCGGGCTTGCGGTCAACGGGCTTGCGGCCTTAGGCCGCGTAGCCCGTAGCCCGTAGTCCGTAAGCCCGTGAAATAATAGCCGTCCATGAAGAGAACCGTCCTCGCGCTCATGCTGATTGCCATCTCGGCCATTGCCATTCCCGTTTCGGCCCAGCGCGGTCGCAAACCGGTGAATTGGAAGGATCTTCCTGAGCCCTTTGCCACGCCGTCTTCGCGCAACAACCCGACGGTCGTCGCCAAGCCCGAAGGCGCCTCGCTGGCCGCGCCGCCGGGATTTGTCGTCGAGGAATTCATGGATTTCGCGGGGATGCGCCCGCGCTTCATGATGCTCGGTCCCGGCAACGAAATCCTCATCAGCGACACGTCCGGCAACGGCAGCGTGTTCGTGATCAAGGACGGCGTGCGCACGCCGATCATCGAGAAGCTCGATCGGCCGTACGGTCTCGCGCTCAAGGGTGATCAGCTGTACGTCGCCGAGCCGACCTCGGTGAAGGTCTACCACTACGACGCCAAGACGATGAAGGTGACCAGCCCCGGCAAGGAGATCATCGCGCTCACCGGAATGGGCACCGGCCACAACACACGCACGCTCGCCTTCAATCGCGACGGGTCGAAGCTATATCTCTCGGTGGGCTCGCAGTCGAACATCAACCTCGGCGAAGATCCGATGCGCGCCGCCGTGCATCGCTACAATCCCGACGGCACCGGCTACGAAACGGTCGCCACCGGCCTGCGCAATGCCGTCGGCATGCGCTTCTATCCGGGCACCGATGATCTGTGGGTGACCGTCCACGAGCGCGACGAGCTCGGCGACGATCTCGCACCTGACTACGCCACGAAGGTCGAGCAGGGCGGATTCTACGGATGGCCGATTGCTTACATCGGCCCGCACGCCGAGCCGCGCCACAAGGACGTCGACATGAAGAAGGTCGAGAGCACGTTGTACCCGGACGTGATCCTCGGCGGCCACGTCGGCCCGCTCGACCTCGCCTTCTACACCGGCACGCAGTTCCCGGCGAAGTATCGCGGCGGCATGTTCGTCGCGCTGCATGGATCGTGGAATCGATCCGCGCGCCAGGGCTACAAGATTGCGTTCATTCCGTTCAAGGACCGGATGGCGACGGCGGGCCCAGAAGATTTCGTCAGTGGCTGGATGCTCGCGCCGGACAAGAAGGAAGTGTGGGGCCGTCCGGTCGGCCTCCTGCAGATGCCGGACGGCTCGCTACTCGTGAGCGACGACGGCGGCAGGAAGGTGTGGCGGATTTCCTATAAAGGCTAGCCACCGGCACTGATCCACCGATTCTGAATTCCAATTGAGGCTAATCAGTGGATCGTACGTTCGGTGGCCGATCGTGGAACTCCGCGCTGTGCGCGCGCGTCTCGTCGTCATCTTCGCCTCGCGGCATCGATGAGGTGTCGCGCGGATTGATGCCTTCGGGATCCGGCGCCGGAGTTCGGGTCTTGTGCGCGTTCGGCGCATCGGGCATGTATTCGTCGCGTTGTGTGTCCGGCTGAGATGGATTCTTCATTCGACCCTCTCGGCGATCTGATGCAAGACGCTTACCGTGCCTGCGTCAGGTCCGCGCAAAGCTTCTTCAGGGATCCGGCCGGATCGGACGAACCTCGCGTGCCGCTCGTGACCGCGAGCCGCGCAAGGCGCATCTGCATGTATGCCGCGTCGCGACATAAGCTCGCCGGCATCAGCGTCATGGTCGGCGGCGAGGGGCTGAGGTAGAGCACGCCGTCAAACTGATCTTCCATCAACACGGTATTCCATCCCGGGGCCGGCGGCATCGGGTAGTACTGCGCGTAATATTTCTTGCCGAGGACGGTTCCTTTCAGGAACGCAAACGCCGGCGTCTTCCAGGACGCCACGGATGGTTGCAGCTTGATCAAATCTCGGTAGCGCGTGCTGATGGTGAAGATGGCCACGTTGGCGCGCTCAACAAGGTTGACGAGGCCGTTGTCCTTGAAGCCTCGGCCCTGGAAATGCCCGTCGCCATAGATCGCGAGCACCTTTCGGCCTTTCGCAAACGACTCCCGCTTCAAGACGGCGGCGGCATGAAGATCGCGCTGCAAGTTCCACCGCCGCAGATCGGACCGACTGTGAATGGCCTCCCACGCGATCGGCGGATCGCCGAGCAGCACGCGCAGCTTCTTATCGTTCGGCAGCGTCGCATTCACGCCGCGGACCGCGGTGAAGAACTCTTCGTACATCGGCTTGTCCCAGTTGGTGCCTGGATTGGTCGTGTCTTCCCACGCGCGCCGCAGCTCCTGACGCGGCACGGCGTCGCCGCGGATGAATCGATCCATCACCTCTTGATAACGAGCCGTTCCGCTCTCGACGAGGATGTCGTTGACGATGGCCGGAAAACGCGGATCGCGAATGAGCGTGAGGCGAAACGCGTGCCCCTCGAGGTTGCCGTGCGGCCCTTCTCCGAGCCCGACGACCTGATAAGTCTTGAAGAGATCGAGGATCGCGGGAATGGCCTGTAACGGGACAGCCTCCGCCACGTTTGTCGTTGCGGTTACCGTATTGACGTATAGCAGGCACACGATCCCGCCGATGGTTGCCCACCGCTGCATCGAAAGGATTAGACACCGGAATGGCAGAGTCGTTGCAATTACGGTTTCCGTGGCTGCGACCGTCAGCAACCTGAGCACTCATCGCCACAAAATGGCCGATGGCGTATCCAGCGCCCGAGCGGCGGGCCTGCGCTATGCCAATTGCGACGCTCCCGGCATCAGCCGCAAGCGCCGAGGTAAGAGCTTTATCTACCTCGATGCGCGCGGGCGCACGATTCGTGACGTGAAGACCCTCGCCCGCATTCGCGCCCTGGTCTTGCCGCCGGCGTGGACCGACGTGTGGATCTCGGCCGATTCTCGCGCGCACCTGCAGGCCACCGGTCGGGACGCCGCCGGCCGCAAGCAGTATCGCTATCACGCAAACTGGAGCGCCGAGCGCGATTCGACCAAGTACCACCGCATGCTCGCATTCGCGGAAGTGTTGCCCACGATCCGCAAACGCACCCGCCGCGACTTGATGGGGCCGGCGTGCTGCCGTCCGCGCGTCCTCGCCACCGTCGTTGAACTGCTCGCGCGAACCTACATCCGCATCGGCAACGAAGAGTACATGCGCAAGCACAAGTCGCACGGCTTGACGACCCTGCTGGATCGCCACGTCAAGATCCGGGGCGGCAAACTCTACTTCGCTTTCCGCGGCAAGAGCGGCGTCTTCCAGTCGATCGAGATCGAGGAACCGCGTCTCGCCGTGGCGGTCCGGCAATGCCAGGACCTGCCGGGTCAGGCGCTGTTCAAGTACCTTGGTGACGACAAGAAGGCGCGCACCCTTTCGTCGTCGGATATCAATGCCTATTTGCGGGAAGTGAGCGGCGGCAAGTTCACCGCCAAGGATTTCCGGACGTGGGCCGGCACGCTGTCAGCGGCGCAGGCGCTCGATGAGATTGATCCGCCGGCGTCGAAGACGGCGGCAAAGCGATCGATCGTCGAGGCTGTCGATCGCGTCGCCGAGGTGCTCGGCAACACGCGTGCGGTTTGCAGGAAGTGTTACATCCACCCGGCGGTTCTCGATGCGTTTACTGACGGCGTCACGCTCAGCCGCGTAACGCTCAACAAGGCGCGGGTCCCGAAAGGGCTCCTCGATGCCGAAGCCCGGCTCGTCGCGCTGTTGCGCCGTCCAGGCCGCGTGCGCAAGGCCGCTTGAAGTGCTCTCCTGTGCCTTTGTGTCGCTGTAGTCGAGCTTGAAGATCGGTCCTGCCACGCCCTATCCTGAAGGCGTCGATGCCGCGCTCCAGGACGGTTAGTATCCCAGACCACAATTTGCAGCTATTCGACTCCTCGAAGTCGATGGCCGAAAGCGTGGCGAGTTTCCTCTTGGCCGGCTTCCGTCGCGGCGAACCGCTCATGGTCGTGGCGACGCCGGAACACCGCGAACTCATTACCCAAAAGCTCGAGGAAGCTGGTGTCAACATCCGCCAGGCGGTGATGGCGTCGCGTCTGGTCATGCTTGACGCCGCCCAAACGCTCGAGAAAGTCATGCGACAGGACCTGCCGAGTCGAATTGCGTTCGAGGAAATCGCCGGCACGCTGGTGGCGCAGCTGGCCAAGCAGGGCCGTCTGTGCATTTACGGAGAAATGGTCGACGTGCTGGCGGCCCGCGGCCAATACAAGGCTGCCTACCAGCTCGAAGTGCTCTGGAGCGCGCTTGGCAGGCGCGAGCCTTTCACATTGTTCTGCGGATACTCATCCTCGCACTTCGGCGATCCGAAGACGGCAACGATACTCGGCAAGATTTGCGAGACACACAGCCGCGTGCACCGCAAGAAAGACGACCTGCTGGCCGAATTCCTGCTCGAGCGGCAGGACGCCAGAGGACCTCGCGGTTCAACCGGATCCTGATCCACGCTACGATCCACGCATGCTGTTGACGACGACCGACCGGTTCGCGGCCGCGATGGCATACGCCTACCAGGTGCATCACGGGCAGCGGCGCAAGGGCACCGGGATTCCTTATATCGCGCACATCCTCGGCGTGGCCGCGCTGGCCCTCGAGTACGGCGCTGACGAAGAGGAGGCGATCGCCGCGCTGCTGCACGACGCGGCCGAAGACGGCGGCGGGGAAGCGACGCTTGCCGAAATCCGCGCCCGATTCGGCGACATCGTCGGCGACATCGTTCTCGGTTGCAGCGACAGCCTCGTCGAAGATCCCGAAGACAAGCTGCCGTGGCAGGAGCGGAAGGAGAATTACCTCGCGCACCTTGACCACGCCAGCCGGTCGGTGTGCCTGGTATCCGCCGCTGACAAGCTGCACAACGTGCGATCGATCATTCGCGACTACCACGAACACGGCGACGCGATCTGGGATCGGTTCCAGGGGCGGCGCGACGGCACGTTGTGGTACTACGAAACCGTTTCCAATCTGTTGATCCACCGCCATCGCACCCAGCTGACTCGGGATCTCCAGGACGAGGTCGACAAACTCTTGAAAATAACGAATATCAAATAACGAATCACAAAAGAAACAGCTCACGGTGCCGACGAAGGAGGCACCCTCTTCTTCGTCGCCTGC
>Ga0310890_10000706_pt1 | contig 11505 bp, 6 predicted proteins | sample T20D3metaG_FD_203751 | JGI IMG/M metagenome (GOLD analysis project Ga0310890, IMG submission 203751) | Lab incubated soil microbial communities from West Virginia University Organic Research Farm, Morgantown, WV, United States - T20D3 | ecosystem: Environmental > Terrestrial > Soil >... | reverse complement strand
ATAGCGCAGCGTGTCGCCGTCCGGATCCTGCGCGTCGGCCGAGGCCGTCAGCTGGCGATTGATTTCAACCGTGCACGGCTCGCAGCGCGCCTTCACCGTCGGGGCGCGGTTCGGCGGCATTGCCGGTGTCGGCGGGGCCGTCGGCGTGACCGTGGCCGCGGGCGGTGCGAACGTGTTTATGCCGGGGTAGTAGCCGAGACGCACTTGCAGGCCAAGGCGATCGAAGTCGCTGTCTTCCGATGTCTGGAAATCGCGGCGATGCAGGAAGTAGGACGCGGTGTAGGTGAGGCCGGCGCCGAAATAGAAACCGTTGCTGGCGTTGAACTGGAATCCGCCGAACAGATCGCGCGTCGCGTCCGGATCCCATTCGCGCGGCATGCCCGGCGCGGGATTGCTGCCCGTGAACGTCTGCGACTGATCGAACAGCGCCTCGCCCTTCATCTCGCCAATCACGCGGAACTTCGAGCGGCTCGGGAACGCGCCGGCTATGCCCCACACGAAGCCAGGGGTCAGGTTGTAGCCGTCGGGCTGGCCGCGGAGCTTGATGCCCGCATCAGCCGAGAGTTCGACCTTCTGCGCGAACTCGCGCGAGCCGATCAGATCGAATTGGAAATCAAACTTGCCCGTGCCGAGCCCATCGTCCTGGCTCGCGGCGGGGAGCTTCGCCATGACGCGAAGCGCAGTGGCGTAGCCGTTGTTCGATGCCTGTGAGGTGATGTTGAACTTCGCGCCGACCCACGCATCGCCGATGCCGGTGCTCCAACCCTTGTTGATCAGGTAATCCTGCGGCTGGCCGTTGCGCGCGACCGGCACGAGGTCGGAGTCGATGCGCCGTGCGCCGAAGGCGCCGAAGATCTCGATGCGGTCGCTGGCGCCGAACGCGAACATGCCGCCGATGTCGGTGATGTCGCTGAATCCTTCGCTGCGATCGAAATTCACCAGCTGGACGCCGCCGCTCCACTTGCCCTTGGGCAGGGTTTCACCTGTGGGGACGAACCAGATTCCGGTGTCGCCGAAAACTGTGTTTCCACCGGGCCGGCTATCTTGCGCCACCGCAGAGACAGCACAGGTCAAGCTCAGCGCTAGGCCAATCGCCAAAGGGCGAAGGATTTTCATACACAGAGTTTAGAGCCACAAACACTGGAAGTCAAACGTACCAGTGGGGTTAGCTCTCTTTTTCGTCCGGATCTGTTTTTTTGGATTTACCGAAAAGCCAGGCGGCGGCAATGCCCAACAGGTAAAGCACGACCATCGGGCCGCCCACCATGACCTGAGTCACCGGATTACCGTCGGGCGTGATGACCGCGGCGAAGATGAAAATCAGCAGCACCGCGTACTTGAAGTTGCGGAGCAGGAATCCCGCGGTGACGATGCCGAGACGGGCGAGAACGAACATCAACACCGGCAATTGGAACGTCAGTCCGATGCCGAGCATCAGCTTCACATACATGCCGAAGATCGGACCGACGCGCGGTAGAAACTCGACATACTCATTGCCGAAGCCCGCGAAGAAATTCCACGCCGCCGGGAAGACGAAGTAGTGCGAGAACGCGGCGCCGCCGATGAACAGCGCCGACGAGGAGATCACGAACGGAATCGCCAGCTTCTTCTCCTTCGCGTACAGCCCCGGCGCGATGAAGAGCCACACCTGCAACATGATGTACGGCGATGCGATCAGGACGCCGGTGAGCACGGCGATCTTGATCCACAGCATGAACATCTCGGGCGCTTCGGTGTAGATCAACTTGCCGCCGGGCACGGCGCCGGCCAGCCGCAGATACACGAAATCGAAGACCCGGTTGATGAAGGCGAACGCGACGATGAAGCCGACGAGCAATCCGCCGACGGCGTGCGTGATGCGCTTGCGCAGCTCGTCGAGATGCTCGAGGAAGGTCATCCGGCCTTCGCCGGCCGGCTCGTCTTCGTCACCGAATGGCGAGAACCCGCCCGGCTTCGCGGGCAAGTTCTGCTCGTCGTCGTTGCGGTTCTGGCTGGGGAACGGTACTAGCGCCACGGGTGGTTAGTGCTCTGCGCTTTCTGTGCCTTTGTGGCCCTAGCTACGCGATACGGTCTCTCGCGGTGGCGCGGTGTTCTGGTCGTCGTCTTTCGGGATGGCGGCGCTCGCGGTCGACTCTTCGGCCTTGACCTTCGCGGCGGTTTCCTTCTGCTCCTCGATCTTGATTTCCTGCTCGAGGGTGTTCTGGAGGTCGGTCGAGGCCTTCTTGAATTCGTTGAGGCTGCGGCCGAGGGACTTGCCAAGCTCCGGGAGCTTCCGGGGCCCGAAAATGATGAGGGCGATCACCAGGATGATGATCAGCTCTGGCATGCCGATGGAACCAAACATATGAAGTGCTCCCTTGCAAGGTCGGGACGGGCCCTTTTCGGGCCCGAAACGTCCAATAGGTGAGTATAGACCAGTACTGCCTTACCCGCCTCCGGCGGGTGCCTCTCTCCTTGTGGGGAAGGGGGGAGTCAGCTACCATCAATCATGCGCAGCCGATCGACCGTCGCCGCCCTTGTCGCCATCGTGATATCCGCCGTCGTTGGCGGGGTTTACGGCAAGACCGCTGCCGCAGACTCGGTACCCAGTCACTACAAGACGTTCACCGCGGCGCTGACCGCCATCCAGACGCAGTACGCCGAGCCGGTCGAGTCCGACCGCATGGTCTACGGCGCGATTAACGGCATGCTGCAGACGCTCGATCCCCATTCGAGCTTCATGGACCCGCGGACCTACGCGCAGATGCGCGAGCGGCAGGAAGGCCGCTACTACGGCCTGGGCCTCACGATTCAATCGGTTGACGGCGACATCACCGCGGTGCGCGTGTTCGAAGGATCGCCGGCATTCAGCAACGGCATTCGGCGCGGCGATGTGATCGCGACCGTCGAAGGCGTCAGCGCGAAAGGCTGGACGACCGAGGCGACCGTCAACAAGCTCAAGGGACCGAAGGGCACGTTCGTCAACATCGGCGTGCGCCGCAAGGGATTCGAGCGGCTCCTCGAGATGCGCGTGATGCGCGATCAGGTCAGCATCCCGAGCCTGTCGGCGTCGTTCATGATCGACGCGGCGACCGGCTACGTCGGCGTCACGGACTTCGCGGAGCACACCGACGAAGATCTCGGCGAGGCGCTCGAGAGCCTCACCAAGCGGGGCATGAAGCGGCTCGTGCTCGACCTGCGCGGCAATCCGGGCGGCCAGCTCGATCAGGCGATTAAAATCACCAATCGTTTCGTCAACAAGGGTTCGATGGTCGTCTACACGCGCGGCCGCGTGCCGAACTCCGATTCGGATTACCGCGCCAGCGATCAGGGCGAGTACCTCACGATCCCGATGGTCACGCTCGTCAATCGCAACAGCGCAAGCGCGTCGGAAATCGTCTCCGGCGCGCTGCAGGATTACGACCGCTCGCTCGTCGTCGGCGAGACGACGTTCGGCAAGGCGCTGGTGCAGTCGGTGTATCGCGTGAGCGGCGGCGCCGGCCTCGCGCTCACGACCGCGCGCTACTACACCCCGAGCGGCCGCTTGATTCAGCGTCCGTGGGACGGCACGTTCGACGAGTACCTGACCTACACGCTGAAAGATCAGAAAGAGCGCGAGAAGTCAGCCGATCAGTTGAAGTACACGACGGCGGGCCGCAAGGTGTATTCGGGCGGCGGCATCGAGCCCGATTTGCGCTTCGATGGTCCGGTCGAAGGATTCAACCCGACGCGGTTCGGCCGCACGCTGCACGGCCGCGGCTTCTTCCTCTCGTATGCCGAGCAGTTCAGCGCCGAAGGTGATTCGCGCATCGGCCACTCGGGTCCGTCGCGCCGCATCGTGAAGAAGGCCTTTACGGTGGACGATGCGATGGTCGCGGACTTCAAGAAATTCGTCGCCGCAAAGAACCTGAAGATCGAAGAAGACGCGTGGACGAAGGACGTGGAATTCATCCGCGCGATGATTCGCTACGCGATCGACGAATCGGTCTTCGATATCGCGACGGCGAAGCAGCACCTGATCACCGTCGACCCGCAGGCGAAGTTTGCGATCTCGAAGTTCCCGGACGCCGAGCGTCTCCTCGAGATGAAGAAAACGACGGTAGCTAAGCCGTAGAACGTCAAGGGGAAAGGCCCTAAATATTGGGGCCTTCTTCTGTCTTGCCACCACAGGCAGGGCTTGTTAGACTGACGGGCGTTTCCTCCTGTACCAGTCCTAATGCATCTCGAACGTCTAGAAATCTCAGGCTTTAAGTCCTTCTCGGACCGATCCGAGCTGGCATTCGACCGTGGCGTCACCGCCATTGTCGGACCCAACGGCTGCGGTAAGAGCAACGTGGCCGACGCGCTCACGTGGGTCCTTGGCGAGCAAAGCGCCAAGAGCCTGCGCGGCGACAAGATGGAAGATGTCATCTTCAGCGGCTCCGATGCGCGCAAGCCCACCGGTGCCGCGGAGGTGCGTCTCCGCTTCGGCAACGTCATCATCCCGCCGTCCGTGCTGAAGGAGCTCGGCGAGGATGTCCCCGTTCATGCCGGTGGGAATGGCAACGGCCATCACCCGGGCACCACTGATCTGATCGAGACCGCTCTAAGAAACAGCGTGACGCGCGGCGTCGAAGTCACGCGCCGGCTGTTCCGATCGGGCGAGAGCGAATACCTGATCGACGGGCAGACGTGCCGCCTCAAGGACATTCACGAACTGCTGATGGACACGGGTCTCGGCGCCAAGGCCTACGCGATCATCGAGCAGGGCAAGATCGGGATGATCCTCAGCTCGCGTCCCACCGATCGGCGTCAGCTGATCGAGGAAGCCGCGGGCATCACGAAATACAAGGCCAGGCGGCGTGCCGCCGAGCTCAAGCTCGAAGCGGCGCAGCAGAACCTCACCCGCCTCGAAGACATCATTTACGAAATCGACAAGCAGCGCGGATCGTTGAAGCGCCAGGCCGCGAAAGCCCGCCGCTATACGCGGTTGCGCGACGAGATGCGGCGCTGGGAGAAGGTTCTCTTCGCGCGACGCTATCGCAGCCTGTCGGAAGCGATCGAAGCGGCGCGCGCGCGATTGCACGAAGCGCGCACGAACGAAGCGGTGGCGTCGGCGCGTCTCGCCGAAGTCGAGAACGAACTGGGACGCATCCGCATCGAGCTGGCGACCGCCGATGCGGCCGCCACCGAGGCCCGCGAGGCCGTGCACGCGCACGAGCTCGAGATCAACCGGCGGCAGGCGCAGATCGCGCTCGACGCGCAGCAGGCCGAGATGCTGAAGAAGCGCGCCGGGGAGCTTACCGCGGAACGCGAGCAGCTCGAGTCGCGGCGTGAGCCCGAGCGCGTAGCCCTGGATGGGCGTCGGCAAGCTGCGTCGGAGGCTTCGGCCGCGCGGGATGAGGCCGCGGCGCTGGCCGCGGCGGCGGCCGAGGAATACACGCGCGCGTGGATGGCGATCGAAGCGCTCGAGCAGGATGTCGAGAAAGCTCGCGGCGATGTCTACGCGATCCTGAACACCATCACGGCGCTGACGGCGGCGCACGATTCCGCCGCGACGCAGCGCGAGCGCGCTGTTGATACCAACGGCCGTCTCGATCTCGAAGCGCGCGAACTGAACGTCGAGCTCGAAAGGGCCCGCGCCCAGCGCGTGTCCGCCGCGGAAGCGCTGCATCGCGCGCAGGATGGTCTTGAATCGGCGCGCATGACCCGGGCGGCCCGGGAATCCGAACTGGCGACCGCGCGGCTCGAGCACGAATGGCGATCGCGCGACGTCCGCACGCGTGAGCAGGAGCTCGCCGGCATGGCCGCGCGCCTGCACTCACTCGAGGAAATCGACACCCATCGCGGCGGCTTCGCCGACGCGGCGCGCATGGTGCTCGTCAACGCCAACGGCAGGGTCGGGCAGATGGGCGCGATCGCGGACTTCATCGAGGTCGAGCCGAAGTACGAGCGCGCCGTCGAGGCGTGTCTCGGCGATCTGCTGCAACACGTGCTCGTCGAGCGGCTCGAGCACGTCTCGGCCGGTCTGAAACTGATCCGCCAGGAAGACGCCGGCCGCTGCGGATTTGTCGTTGGGAAACCTTCCGAGGGCGCGGAATTCCAAGTCGTGTCTGCGGAGGGCACCGAGCGAGGCGGCAAGGTGTCGTCGTTCCGCTCGATGTTCTCGGGCTCGAGCTCGGCTCCGGACAGCGGCGGCGGCAGCATGCAGCAGTTCACTCCGCCGAGCGGCTCGGTGATGTTGTCGTCGGTGGTGAAGGTCGGCGGTCCGTTCCCGAATGCGATCCAGGCCGTGATGGGCGGCGCGCTGATCGCGGATTCGTTCGAAGCGGCATCGCGCATGGCGCCGACAGTTCCGTATCCGGTTGTGACGCTCGAGGGCGACGTCTTCCGCGGCAAGTACGTCGTCACCGGAGGCGAGAAGTCGGAGGCGCGCGGCATTCTCGGCACCAAGCGCGAGATCAAGGAACTGCGCGAGAAGATCAACGACGCGAGAGCGGCGCTCGATCGTTTGATCAGCGACACCGCCGGCTTCGAGCAGGCGATGGCGCACGCGAGCGCGGCGATCGCCGGGCTCACCGACGAGATCCATCGTCAGGAAAAATCGATCGTCGGCGTGCTGGGCCAGGCCGAGCGCGCCAATGACGACGACGCGCGGTTGCAGCAGCGTGTCGATCTGGTCGGCACGGAGATCAGTCGCGTCAAGGAAGAGATCGCCGGGCTCGATGCGCGCCAGGCGGAAGCGCGCGAATCGATCGCGCGGCTCAACGACCAGAAAACCGAGTCGGAGTTCGCGCTCGCCGACACGCAGCGCAATCTTGGCGACGCGCGCGATACCGCCGAAGGCCTCAGCGCCAAGGCCGCCGAAGCGCGGGCGAATCATGCCGGCCTCGTCGAACGCAGCGTCGCGGCGCTGGCCGAAGTGTCGCGGCTCGAAGCCCTCGCCGCCGATCTCGAGCGGCGCGTCGAATCGTGCACGCGCGACGGCGCGTTGATGCGCGATCAGCGCGAGCGGCTGTTGCAGGCGATCGTCGACGGCCAGCGGCTGATGGACGAGGACGTCGCGAAGCTCGACGGCCTGAAGCAGGGCATGGTGCGCGCCGACGAGCGCGCGCTCGACATCAGGCAGTCGGCGGAGAAGCAGGAAGAAGTCATTCGCGACGCCCGCCGCGCCGTCGATGCGCTGCGCGCCCTCGCCGCCGAGGTCGACGTGCAGCGCGCCACCGCGGAGTCCGACCTCACGCACCTCGCGCAGCAGTCGATGGACACCGTCAACGCGACCCTCGACGAGATCCGGGCCGAAGTCATGGAGATGGAAGCCTCCGGCCAGGTTCAGCCCGACGTGCGGGCCATTCGAGCCGCCGAGGCCGTGGACCCGGATGAAATAGAAGAGGGCGTTACCCAAACCGTCGAACCGGTTGAACCGGTTGAACCGGTGCAGATGTCCGCGGAAGAAGCCATCGCGGAGCTGCGGGAAAAAATCGAGCGCATGGGCCCGGTCAACATGATGGCGATCGAGCAGTCGAAGGAGCTCGAAGAGCGCCACCTGTTCCTCACGACGCAGCACAAGGATCTCGTCGACTCGATCGCGCAGACCAATCAGGCGATCAGCAAGATTGACGAGACCACGCATGCGCGGTTTCGCGAGGCGTTCGCGGCGATCAACGCCAATTTCCAGACGACGTTCTCCACGCTCTTCGGCGGCGGCAAGGCCGGCATCGTTCTGCTCGATGAATCCGATCCGCTCGAAAGCGGCATCGACATCGTTGCGCAGCCGCCGGGCAAGCGCTTGCAGAGCGTGATGCTGTTGTCGGGCGGCGAGAAAGCGCTGACCGCGATCGCGCTGATGTTCGGCATGTTCAAGTACCGGCCGAGCCCGTTCTGCCTGCTCGACGAAATCGACGCGCCGCTGGACGACGCCAACATCGGCCGCTTCATCGAGATGCTGCGCTCGATGATGGACAAGACGCAGTTCATCATCATCACGCACAGCCGCAAGACGATGGAGATCGCGAATCGTCTTTACGGCGTGACGATGGAAGAACCGGGCGTCTCGAAGCTAATCTCGATTCAACTGAACTAGCGTTTCGATCAGAACGTGAACGAGATCACCAGTCCGTGAACGGTCTCCGCCGCCGCCTTCTTCCTGAGCACGGGCGGGGCGGATTCGAAGCCATCCCAGTAGTACCGGAGGTTGTACGCCACACTCGCCCTCGCGGTGCTAATCGGGATGGGGAACTCCACTGCGATCGGCTTGAACTTGAACCCCGCATTGCCGAAGGCGTCGAAATCGGAGCTCCAGAAACGTTGCCACGTGAGCCCGACGCCACTGGAAACGCGCACGCCTTTGGTGCTCGTTCGACTCAACGACAGCATGGGATCAAAGCCGAAGCCCTGGACACCTCCGGTCTTGAATCCGTTGCCGGCCGTGGAAAAGTAGTAGTACGACTCGGCGGACACCCAGAACCAGTCGTCGGCTGGCGCGCGGCCGCCAGGACGCGGTTGGCCAATCAGAGGGAGAATGCACCGCCACTCTCCGTCGCGCTTGAGGCTTCTCTCGCATTGACCGCCGATACCGATCATTCGCGGCCCGGTCATCTCCCAGATAAAGTCGAGCCAGCCCGCATCCGCCGGTCGTGCACACGCAAACACACCGAGAACCACGAGCGCCAGTACTCGTTTGCCACCCATCACCTGCCTCCTTCGCGATCGGTTTCCCGCGTCGGCGTCAATCCTGGAAAATCTGACGCGTCATCTCTGTCATCCGTAAACCAGCGGCGTCTCGGCGCACCCTGACGGTGGCACGGCGAGCGCTGTCGTACAAGAGCAGGTGATCGCCGGCGCTCCCGATCACGACGGCTGGTTGACCGTCGTATTCGGCCACGCGAAACCGTTCGAACAGGATCCGTCGCGGCATCGTTGGCGCCAGCATCACCACGAGTGCGAGCAGCAGCAGGGCCCATTGCAACCTCTGAATAACGACAGGACTGCCCGACCGCCGACGCAATGCCGGCAGCCACGCCACGGCCGCGAGGACCATGAAGAAGCTCAGGATCGCGCAACCGGTCGAGAATGCCAGGTGCTTCGAACGAGCGGCGAAGCTGATGGCGGCGATCGGCGCCGACGATGGGCGTTGATGCAGGCCGATCAACCCGTCGAACACATCGCGGTTGCTCCAGACCAGTGTCACCAGGGCCACGATGCCGGCCAGCAGGATCGCAGTCGCAACCGCCTGCGGATTGAGCCGATTCATCCAGTCGTTCCATCCTCGCCACGCGTTGGCAGCGCGCCACCGCACGAACAGCCCGAGGCCCGCAAAGGCGGCCGTGCCCAATGCGGCGATCACCCACAAGGACACGAAGGGTAACAGGGCGTCTCGTCCCACTCTGAAATAGTCGGCAAAGGACGCAGAGAACTCGGCGTCGACATGCAGGAAGACTTCGAACGAGCGGCAGGCCACCATCCCGAATGTCCAGGCCAGCGCGAGAAGTGCCGCCAGGGTGGCGAGTGACGTCCACCCCCAGCGGGCCAACGGCGGACTCGGGTCACGCACGGCGGCGGCCGTCAGCCCTTCGAGGGCTTGTGCGAACGCGCGGGCCGATTGGAATCGGGCAGCTGGATCTTTGGCAAGGGCGCGCGCCAATACGGCGTCCAGTCCCTTCGGTGCGTGGCGCACGCTCCCGCTCACGCCAGGCGGTGGCGCCGCCAGGATTTGCATCTTGATCATGCGGTCGTCGCCGGTAAATGGCAGGCGCCCTGTGACGAGCTGGAAGAGCGTCACGCCAAGGCTATAGACGTCGCTCGCGCGCGAGCACTCGTCGGCGAGCAGCTGTTCGGGCGCCATGTAGGCGAGCGTTCCGTACGTCGGCTTGGCGGGGTTCTGCCGATCGAAGCTCCTGCGCGCGATGCCGAAATCGAGCACTTTGATCCGATCGTCGGGCGTGACGATCATGTTGCCGGGCTTGAGATCGCAGTGCAGCACTTCGGAGTCGTGGGCGTGCGCAACGGCCAAGGCCGCTTGACGGACCCACCTGATGGCGCGATCGACGTCGACGGGTCCGTCATCGAGGACCCGGCTCGCCGGAAGGCCCGCCACGTATTCCATGACCAGGACACCAATGGGCTTGCCGGCCTGCTCACCCACGAGCACGTTGTGCACTGTCGCGACATGCTCGTGCCCCGAGCACGCGGCGGCACGCTGCGCCTCCTGGATCAAACGCTCGTCGGGCGGAACGATTTTCAGAGCGACCAGCGTTCCCAGCACGGTGTCCTGCGCCAGGTACACCACGCCCATACCCCCGCGGCCGATTTGCCGGACGATCACGAATCGGCCGCCCTCGAGCGTCTCGCCGGGTTTTAAGGCGCCACCCGCTGAGGGTGCGGGTGATTGGATGCGCACGTTGGCAGTGTGGGTCTCATCGAGCCCGGATTGTGGGCCGCTCAAGTGGAGCAGATCGATGGCCTCGCTGCGCAGCGAGTCGTCGAGCGGCGCGCTGTCGATCAGGGCTTTCCCGTCGGCGTCCGAAAGGCGGCTCGCGTCCATGAGAATTGCTTCGACTCGTTGCCAGTCATCGGGCGTGAGGGGCCGCGGAGGTGGAGTGCGCTGGCCAGGTGACATGTCCAGATGGTGGAGATCTGGCCGACACTATACACGATCGAAACCGATGCAATTCCGACGGCTCCTATCAATTGAGGAGACGAGAACGTGCTCAGTTCATCATCATCACGCACAGCCGCAAGACGATGGAGATCGCCAATCGTTGGTATGGCGTGACAATGGAAGAACCTGGGGTTTCGAAGCTGATTCCGATTCAGTTGCAGTAGTACAATCGCTTTCGATTCCGGGGACCACATCGTCGAAACCGACTCCCTCCAAGCCGAGACTGGTCGGTCTTGACCTTCTGCGCCTGCTCGCCATTGTCCTCGTACTTGGCCGGCACATGCCTCCGAGCCCGGAATCCTGGCCGGCGGGCGCTCAGCTCCTGTTCCTCACTTGGCGCCGCGGCGGTTGGGTGGGAGTTGATCTCTTCTTTGTCCTCAGTGGATTTTTGGTGTCTGCACTGCTCTTCACTGAGTACAAGTCACGTGGCAACCTTGGGGTCGGCCGCTTCTACCTGAGACGCGCGTGGCGGATCTACCCGCCGTTCATTGTCCTCATCGCAGCTTCAGTGATCATCTGGTTGGGGCAAGGATGGCAAGTCCCCTCGGTCTCGCTTGCTTCGGAGCTCTTCTTCCTTCAGAGCTACCTGCCAGGCCTCTGGAGCCACACGTGGTCACTCGCGGTCGAGGAGCACTTCTACTTACTGTTGCCCTTGACGCTTGCCTTGATGCTCCGCTGGAACCAAAACTCGCCGATGCCACTGCGGCCGATTCTCCGCCTGGCGGCCGGAGTGGCAGTCGCTGCGCTTGCAGCGCGGCTAGTCAATTGGTATGTGCGGCCCTCCTATGGCAACCTCACCCACCTGTTCGCCAGTCACCTCCGGCTCGACTCGCTGTTCTTCGGAGTGGCGATTTCTTACGCGTATCACTTTCACTCGAGCAGATTCC
>Ga0310890_10000705_pt1 | contig 11509 bp, 9 predicted proteins | sample T20D3metaG_FD_203751 | JGI IMG/M metagenome (GOLD analysis project Ga0310890, IMG submission 203751) | Lab incubated soil microbial communities from West Virginia University Organic Research Farm, Morgantown, WV, United States - T20D3 | ecosystem: Environmental > Terrestrial > Soil >... | reverse complement strand
CCAGACGGAAAACCGTTGGCCAGCCTCCTCGCCTGCACCCTCGAAACGGGGCGTACCCACCAGATCCGGGTGCACCTCGCGCATATCGGGCACCCGATTCTTGGGGACGCGACCTACGGGACCGGGTTCAAGACCAAGGCCAGTCGCCTCGGCCCGGAGGCTCGGGCTGCCCTGGAGGGCCTTGGCAGACAGGCTTTGGATGCCTATGTACTGACAATCGAACACCCCGAAACGGGCGATCTCCTGGAGTTCCAATCGGAACTGCCGGGCGATTTGCGTCGTTTACGTCAGGCCTTGCACACGGAAAGCCGTGAAGCCGGGCTACCAAAACGAAAATAGGCCAGCCAAATCAGTTGTTTGGCGCCTACCGTGATGCACAAAAACGTTACGGTGACGTGAGAGCCCGGCCGCTATCTTTTACGCGGCCAGGCCGGTATGCTGCAGTCGCGATCGAGGGACTTTCGCGGTCGCAACATAGATGTGCCGTCGGCTCGGGGAGCGGCGGCGACAACCCGCCTGCCGATAACTCGGGGGCAAGTAAGGAGGGCGCTGTCATGGCCCGTACCGCCGCATTGCCGGCACTCAAGGCCGAATCCGGTCTTTCACAATATCTGGACGAGATCCGTCGGTTCCCAATGCTGGAGCCGCAGGAAGAATACATGTTGGCCCGCAGCTGGCGCGAACACGGCGACCGCGAGGCTGCGCACAAACTCGTCACCAGCCATCTTCGTCTCGTCGCCAAGATCGCGATGGGCTATCGCGGCTATGGCCTGCCGATCTCCGAAGTCGTTTCGGAAGGCAACGTCGGCTTGATGCAGGCCGTAAAGCGCTTCGAGCCCGAAAAAGGCTTCCGTCTGGCCACGTACGCCATGTGGTGGATCAAGGCGGCGATCCAGGAATACATCCTGCGTTCCTGGTCGCTCGTGAAGATGGGCACCACGGCCAACCAGAAGAAGCTGTTCTTCAATCTGCGAAAGGCGAAGAGCAAGATTTCCGCGCTTGAGGAAGGTGACCTGCGCCCCGAACAGGTGCAGGTGATCGCCAAGCGCCTCGGCGTCACCGAACAGGATGTGGTCGACATGAACCGCCGTCTCGGCGGTGATGCTTCGCTCAATGCTCCGATCCGCGACGACGGTGAAAGCGGAGAGTGGCAGGATTGGCTGGTCGATGACGCGCCAAGCCAGGAACGCATTCTTGCCGAGAGCGAAGAGAGCGACAATCGGCACAAGGCGCTGATCTCCGCTCTGGACGTTCTCAACGAGCGCGAGCGGCGCATCTTCGAAGCGCGCCGGTTAGCGGACGATCCGATCACGCTCGAGGAACTTGCGGCTGAGTTCGGTGTCTCGCGCGAGCGCGTACGGCAGATCGAAGTGCGCGCGTTCGAAAAGGTGCAGAAAGCGGTGAAGAACCGCATGGCTGCGATGGAACAACCAGCGGCAGAACAGGCAATCGCCGCGCACTGAGTTGCACGCGCAATAGTTCAAATAACAAGGCCGGGCCCCAAGCCCGGCCTTAGCTTTTTCAGCTTCACTCAGCGTGGACTATTGCCCCCAGGCGCGAAACGCTTCCTCGAAGACGCGCGTGCCCGGCGCGCCTTTTTCCATCGCAAGAATTGCGCGCTTGCCGCTTGTATAGACGACGGGAACGTCGAACCACTCGCGCTCCTTGAGCAACTGAATGTTGCGCTGTTGATCGGCCTCGACTGCCGACAAGCCGAGCAGGAAATAGCCGTTGGTGACTTTCACCGCCAACCCTGCGAGCGGCACGCCACGCGCCTGCTCGCTCTGTTTCATCAAAACGCCCGGCACGTTGCCGATCCCGCCTTCGGGAAAATCCGCGGGCAATGTAAACATGATCTCGATGGTATGGCTCGCCGGCAATGCCTTGTCGGAGTTGCGCCGCAGCGACCAGGTCATGCGCAATTTGCGCTCGGGTATCTCGATGTCGGCGCGCACGGCAAGCTCAGGCGCGAGCCCCGGCCCAGGCGACACGGTTTCCGTCCGCCACAAGGCAGAGCCGACGTAGCGCTTGCCCTGCGGGTCGTTCGGGTCCTCATCGTAGAGGACAACCTTCTGCGCTACGGCGGCGGCCGGCGCATTCGCTGCGTCCGGCGTAGTAGCCTGGGATTGTCCGATGCGGTCGGCAATCTTCGGACGGGTCGCAGGCTGCGCGGTATCCTTGGGCTTCGGCGCCGGCTGCGAACGGAAGCTCGCCACCATCGACGTGATGGCGTGTCGCTGCCAAAAGGCAACGCCCGCGCCTCCGGCCAAAATTGCGAGAATGACCGCCCATTTGATGATGCCGCCGTATGAGCGAGCGGGCCGCGTGTAGAGTTCTTCATCGTCATAAGGTGCCGGACCCGAGGAGGACGGCGCGTAGCCCTCTTGAAAAGACTCTTCACTGAGTTCGGGCTCTGAAACCCGGCTCGCCTCGGCGTTGTGATGTTCGAAGTTGCGCGGCGGTGCATCGGGCATCGCATCGTAGGTCGCGTGAGCCGCCCGCCTCGCCTGCGCCGCGGCACCCCCGAGACCCTCGGCTTCGGCAACGGTTTCGCGGAAATCCCGCAGGCCGCGGTCGCGAAGCGACGCCTCGGCAAAATCATTCTCGTGAACGTCGACGCGGACTCGCTTGGCCGTTTCCGCTTCCACCTTGCGGATTGCTTCCTCAAGCGCCAGACGTTCCCGCGTTATGTCGGTTTCGTCCAACGCCGGCTGGACGCCACGCAATTGAGAAACCAGCGCGGCACGCGCACGGTCATAGAGCGCGCGGCGGTGCTCGCCCGTGTTTTTATCAAGACCGCCAACGGCGCGGTCGATCAAAGCGTAGTAATCAGCCATTGCGCGCCATCGTGCTTGCCAGCACCCGTTCGAAAACCGGTCTCCACCCCCCGGACCTGCTTGGCCCCGGTTCATGTCTTTTTTCGGCAATCATAGCTCAAACGGATTCTTCATGAGGATGGTGTCTTCGCGTTCCGGGCTGGTCGACAACAGGGTGACCGGACAACCGACGAGCTCCTCGACTCGACGCACGTATTTTATCGCTTGTGCGGGCAATTGCGCCCAGGAACGTGCACGCGCTGTGGGTTGTTTCCAACCCTCAATGGTCTCATAGACCGGCTCGACCCTGGCCTGCGCCTGCTCGCCCGCAGGCAGGTAGTCGATCTCACGGCCATCAAGACGATAACTGACGCAAACCTTGACCTCGTCGAACCCGTCGAGGATGTCCAGTTTTGTCAGCGCCAGACCGTCAATTCCGCATGTCCGCACGGTTTGCCGGACGAGTACTGCGTCGAACCAGCCGCAGCGACGCGCCCGCCCCGTAACCGTACCGAATTCAGCACCACGCTCGCCCAGCGTCTTCCCGATCGCATTGTCCATCTGGTCGGTCGGGAATGGCCCTAGGCCCACGCGAGTGGTGTAGGCCTTGCAAATGCCGAGCACGTAATCGATCGCGTTCGGGCCGAGGCCTGAACCGGTCGCGGCCTGAGCGGCCACTGTGTTCGAGGACGTGACATAAGGATATGTGCCGTGATCGATATCGAGCAACGCGCCTTGCGCACCTTCGAAAAGGATGCGCTTTCCCTCGCGGCGTTTGCTGTCGAGCAGCGACCAGACCGAATCCATGAACGGAAGGACTTTCGGCGCGATGGCGGCAAGGTGGTCATAGACCGCCGCCGACTCGATCTCGGGCAGGTTGTGGCCGCGGCGCAGCGCATTGTGATGCGCCAGCAGCCGATCGATCTTTCCGTGCAAAGCCGGCAGGTCGGCAAGATCCATGAAACGGATGGCGCGCCGCCCGATTTTATCCTCATAGGCGGGACCAATGCCGCGCTTGGTCGTGCCGATGCGCGTTGCGGCATCTTCAGCCTCGCGCAAAGCCTCAAGCTCGCGATGAAGCGGCAGAATCAACGTTGCGTTCTCGGCAATGCGCAGAGTATCGGGCGTCACGACGATGCCTTGCTTCTTCAATTGGGCAATTTCGTCGATCAGGGCCTGTGGGTCGATCACTACACCGTTGCCGATAACGGAAAGTTTGGCTTCCCGCACAACTCCGGACGGCAGCAATGACAGTTTGTAGGTCGAACCATCGATGACCAGGGTATGGCCGGCATTATGGCCACCCTGGAATCGCACGACGATGTCAGCCTGCTCAGATAGCCAGTCAACGATCTTGCCTTTGCCTTCGTCGCCCCACTGGGATCCGACAACCACCACATTCGCCATCAGAATCCCTTCCCTGTCCTAGCCCCCGGACACTTGAAGCCGGGAGCTGCCGGCCAGGTCCACCCTCGGATAAAGGATGCTCCCCTTGGAGGCAAGCGCCGGACGGCAGCGGCAATCGCTTGATTTTCCGAGAATTTTCAGAAGCGGAGAGGCTTGGCTGACTGTACCTGCGGCAAGGCGCGCACCTTGGCCAAAACCGACTCGGGCAACTCGCCGTCGATCTCGATCAGAGCCACCGCGTTGCCGCCGGGCGCATCGCGTCCAACATGGAAGGTCGCGATGTTGATCCCGGCCTCACCCAGGGTCGACGAAAATTTTCCGATAAAACCTGGCTTGTCGAGGTTGGTGATGTAGATCATCGAGGGTCCGAATTCGGCGTCCATCCGAATGCCCTTGATATTGACGATTCGGGGGCGGCCGTCGGCAAAAACGGTTCCCGAGACATGCCGCGACTGCCGCTCGGTCGTCACCGTGACGGTTATGAGGCTTTCGTAATCTTCGCGCATTTCGCGCGTGACCTCCTCGACCACAATGCCGCGCTCTTTTGCCACAACCGGCGCCGAGACGACGTTGACGTCGCCAAGCATCGGACGCAGCAGACCAGCGAGCGCCGCCGAGGTCAGAGCTTTGGTGTTCATCTGCGCAACGGCGCCTTCGTAGACGAGTTGGACCTTGCTGACGCCGGTTTCGGTCAGCTGTCCGGCGAAGGAGCCCAGCCTTTCGGCCAGCGCAATAAATGGTTTGAGCTTGGGCGCCTCTTCCGCGCTGATCGAGGGAAAGTTGATGGCGTTCGTGATCGCCCCGCGCAGCAGATAGTCCGACATCTGCTCGGCGATCTGGAGGGCAACATTCTCCTGCGCCTCCGAGGTCGATGCCCCAAGATGCGGCGTACACACAACGTTCGGTAGATTGAATAGTGGATTTTCGGTCGCCGGCTCGGTCGCGAAGACGTCGAAAGCCGCACCGGCAACGTGTCCGCTTTTCAGCGCCTCGTACAGCGCGGCCTCGTCGACCAATCCGCCGCGCGCGCAGTTCACGATTCGCACGCCTTTTTTCATCGTCTTGATCGCGGCAGCGTTGATGACGTTGCGGGTTTTCTCCGTCAGCGGCGTGTGCAGCGTTATGAAATCGGCTCGCCTGAAGAGTCCATCGAGCTCCACTTTCTCGACGCCCAGATTGGTCGCTCGTTCGGGCGCAAGAAACGGATCATAGGCGATCACCTTCATTTTCAGGCCGAGCGCACGATCCGCGACGATCGAACCGATATTGCCGCATCCGATCACCCCGAGCGTCTTGCTGAACATTTCGACGCCCATGAATTTGTTCTTTTCCCATTTTCCGGCGCGCGTGGAAGCATCGGCCTCCGGGATCTGCCTCGCCAATGCCAGCATGAGCGAGATCGCATGTTCGGCGGTGGTGATCGAATTGCCGAACGGCGTGTTCATGACGATGATGCCGCGCGAGGTTGCCGCCGGAATGTCGACGTTATCGACACCGATGCCCGCGCGGCCAATGACTTTCAGGTGTTTGGCCTGTTCAAGGATCTTCGACGTCACCTTGGTCGCCGAGCGAATAGCAAGGCCGTCAAAGTTCGCGACCGCGGCTGCGAGCTTCTCCTTGTCCTTGCCCAGTGCGGGCTGAAAATCCACGTCGATGCCGCGATGCTTGAAGATCTGCACGGCCGCCGGCGAGAGCGCGTCGGAAATGAGCACTTTGGGCATGGCTGGCCTCACGCTGCTTTGGTCAGCGAGGCCTTCGCCTCGGCAAACGCCCAATCGAGCCAGGGCGTCAGCGCCTGGATATCGTTCCGCTCGACGGTCGCACCGCACCAGATGCGCAGACCAGGCGGCGCATCGCGGTAATAAGCGATGTCGTAGGCAACGCCTTCCTTTTCGAGAAGACCAGCCAAGGTTTTGGCAAACACCGCCTGGTCATCGCCGGACAGCCGCACCACCGCCGGATCGACGACTTTCAGACACACCGACGTGTTGGATCGTTCGTTCGGATTTTTGGCGAGATGCCCTACCCACGGCGTGGCAGCAACCCAATCGGACAGCGCCTTCGCGTTCGCATCCGAGCGCGCAACGGTCGCGCTCAATCCGCCGAGCGATTTCGCCCATTGCAGAGCGTCGAGGTAGTCCTCCACGCAAAGCATCGATGGCGTGTTGATCGTTTCGCCTGCGAAAACGCCTTCGTTAAGCTTGCCACCTTTGGTCAGACGGAAAATTTTCGGCAGCGGCCAGGCCGGCTTGTATGTTTCGAGTCGCTCCACCGCGCGCGGCGAGAGGATGAGCATCCCATGTGCGCCTTCGCCGCCGAGCGCCTTCTGCCAGGAGAAGGTGACCACATCGAGCTTCGGCCAATCGAGTCGTTGCGCAAAAGCAGCAGACGTTGCGTCACAGATCGTCAGACCCTGTCGCTTTGACGAAATCCAACCGCCGTTCGGCACACGCACGCCGGACGTGGTGCCGTTCCAGGTGAACACGACATCGTTGGCGAAATCGACTTTGCCGAGGTCCGGCAGTTCGCCGTAAGGCGCCTTGATGACGGTGACGTCCTTGAGCTTGAGCTGCTTTTCTACGTCGGTCACCCAGCCTTCGCCGAACGACTCCCAAGCCAGCATCGTCACCGGGCGCGCGCCGAGCAACGACCAGAGCGCCAATTCCACGGCGCCCGTATCGGAGGCAGGCACGATGCCGATGCGGTAGTCCGCCGGCACTTCGAGCACCTCGCGCGTGAGATCGATGGCGCGCTTGAGCTTCGCGCGGCCGGCCTTTGACCGGTGCGAGCGTCCGAGGACTGCGTCAGTGAGGGTTTGGAGACTCCAGCCGGGGCGCTTCGCACACGGGCCGGATGAGAAGTGCGGGGTCACCGGCCGCACGCCAGGCTTGGTCGCTGTCATGGTCTATCCTTCCAGATAGGCGCCCCTCGTTGGGGAGGGGTGTCCCACTGGCGGGAATAGGCGACTTGTCCACCGAGGTCAACTCTGGCGGTTCAGGCAAAAGGTCGGAGACTGAAGATTGGCTAGAATTTCACGCCGATGGCGAGGTTGCCGGTGTTGAGCCGGGCCCGGGTGCCGTTCAGCGAAGCAAAGGCGGTGTATTCCCACTCGGCGCGGACGAAGACCCCGGGTGTGATCAGCCAATCCACCCCGAGTCCGGTTACGAACCCGCCATTGAAGGCATTGGTCTTGCCGGTGTTCGTGGTCGGGTCGAAGTAGTTGAAGCGGCCGATCGCTCCGCCGAGCAAGGCATATGGCAGGAAGGGCCCGACGGCATATCCGAAGCGTGCGCGGATCGGCACATAGTCGATGAGCTTGAACTGCGTGCTTATGCCGTCGTTGAAGTCGAGGACCGACGCATATTTGTAGCCGACGTCGAAACCGATGACGAGCTGGTCCCACTGCCAGTTGTAACCGAAGAACCCACCGAACGCCGGACCATTGGTGAAATTCCCGGACGACACCTGCATGTTGGTGTAGGCGCCCTCGATGCCGACTTGCCAGCCATCCCAACGGGCAAAGCTTGGCGCAATCGTGCCCCGCAGAGGAGGAGGATCAAGTGGCCAATCCGCCGAATGCGCCCTGTCCATGCCAGCAAACGTAGCGATTGCGGCCAGCGCGAAGCGCCTAAGAAACCGGTCAGCATGTGAGAAACGGCTGCGGCACACGAACAGTCGCCGCACCGAAGATCCGCAATTTAAGAAATCGTTTACAAGCCGCGCGACGTGTCTGAAATCAGGCGGCGATTTCGCTCAACGCCTCGACCACGTCATCAACGACCGATTCGACCAGAGTTCTGTCATCGCCCTCACCCATCACCCTGATAACCGGTTCCGTCCCCGATGGACGCACGATCAAGCGTCCACCGCGGCCCAGCTTCCGCTCGGCGCTCGCGATCACCGAACGCACCTGGTCGTCATCAAGTGGCTTGCCCTTCTGGTAGCGAACATTCTTGAGAATCTGCGGCAGCGGTTCGAACCGATGACAAAGCTCCGACACACGCTTGCCGCCGCGCTTGACCACTGCCAACAACTGCAACGCGGCGATCAAGCCGTCGCCCGTGGTCGTGTAGTCCGACAGAATAATATGGCCTGAAGGCTCGCCACCGACATTGTAGCCGTGCGTCCGCATGTGCTCGAGCACGTAGCGGTCGCCGACCGGCGTGCGCACTAGTTCAATACCCAAGCCGCCGAGGTGACGCTCGAGTCCGAGGTTGGACATCACGGTCGCAACCACGCCGGGACGCTGAAGCCGGCCATCTTCTTTCCAGCTTTCGGCAATGACGGCCAGCAGCTGGTCGCCGTCGACGACATGGCCGCGTTCATCCACGATCAAGACACGATCGGCGTCACCATCAAGCGCGATGCCGATATCGGCGCGCATCTCGCGTACCTTGCGGCAAATCGCGGCCAGATCGGTAGAGCCGCAATCCTTGTTGATATTGAAGCCATCGGGATCAACGCCAATGGAAATAACGTCGGCGCCGAGCTCCCAGAGTGTGCCAGGCGCAACTTTATATGCCGCGCCATTTGCGCAATCGATCACCACGCGGAGGCCTTCGAACGACACCGCCTTGGGCAAGGTCAGCTTGGCGAACTCGATATATCGATCCTGCACGCCATCGATGCGCTTGGCGCGCCCGAGGTCGTCGCTTTTGGCGAGCTGGTTGCCGAGATCGGAATCGATCATGTCCTCGATCTTGCTTTCCGTCTCGTCGCTGAGCTTGTAGCCGTCCGGCCCGAAGAGCTTGATCCCGTTGTCGTCGAACGGATTATGCGACGCCGAAATCATGACGCCGAGATCGGCGCGCATCGAGCGCGCGAGCATGCCGATCGCCGGCGTGGGAATCGGACCGGTGAGCAGAACGTCCATGCCGACCGACGTGAAGCCCGCCACCAGCGCCGTCTCGATCATGTAGCCGGACAGGCGCGTGTCCTTGCCGATCAGCACGCGATGCTTGTGATCGCCATTTCTGAAGATCAAACCGGCGGCCTGACCGACTTTCAACGCAAGCTCCGGGGTAATCACCCGGTTGGCCCGGCCGCGGATTCCGTCGGTGCCAAAATAACGACGCGCCATACAACTGATCCTAGACGCCTGCACTAAGGTTTGATGCCCCCGGCCGGCCAGATGCCGCGATCGGCCGGTCGCTTTAGCGGGCGCATAATAATGTCAGCGCGTTCAATTTGCCTCAAAAATCGTACGCGAACCTTGCTGCGCGCATTAACCCTAAAAGCAACCGAAAACCACCTATTTCGCCGCAAGCCGCCGCTGTGCTACCCGAATTGGAAACGATTGAACGGCCGGGCCACTTCCCATGAAGCCTATTACCTGCATCGAAGACCTGCGGGGCCTTGCCCGGCGCAGGGTTCCCAAAGCTTTCTTTGAGTATGCCGATGCCGGCTCCTACAACGAAGAGACGTTGCGCGCGAACCGTGCCGATCTCGAGAGGATCAAGCTGCGCCAGCGCGTGATGGTCGACGTTTCGCAGCGAAGCCTCGCCACCACCATCATCGGCCAGAAAGTCAACGCGCCAATTGCACTGGCACCGATCGGGCTGTGCGGTATGCAGCACGGCGACGGCGAAATCCTGTCCGCGCAGGCGGCGGAAGAGGCCAATATCCCCTTCACACTGTCGACCATGTCGATCAATTCGATCGAGCAGGTAGCGGAAGCCACCAAGAAGCCGTTCTGGTTTCAGCTCTACGTCATCCGCGATCGTGCCTTCTCGCGCGACATTCTCGCGCGCGCCGTCGCCGCCCGATGCAATGCGCTGGTGCTTACCGTCGATCTTCAGGTGCTCGGCCAGCGCCATCGCGACCTTCGCAACGGCATGACGGTGCCACCTGAAATTCGCCTGCGGAACGTCATCGACATTGCCACCAAGCCCGCCTGGGCCTTCAGCATCCTGCGCAGCAAGAGCAAGAACTTCGGCAATCTCGCAGGCCACGTGAAGGGCATGGAAGACGTCACCTCGCTGGCGCAATGGACCAACGAACAATTCGACCCGGCGCTGAACTGGAAAGACGTCGAATGGATCAAGAAAGTCTGGCCAGGCAAGCTCATCATCAAGGGCATTCTTGACGTCGAAGACGCGAAAACCGCGGTCAAGCTCGGCGCGGACGCCGTCGTCGTGTCGAACCATGGCGGGCGCCAGCTCGACGGCGCGCCGTCTTCCATCTCAGCGCTTCCCGCGATCGCGCAGGCCGTCGGCTCCGACACCGAAGTGATGTTCGATGGAGGCATCCGTACCGGCGCCGACGTATTGCGCGCGCTCGCGCTGGGCGCGCGTGCCTGCATGATCGGCCGCGCCTTCGTCTACGGGCTGGGTGCGCGCGGCAAGGAGGGCGTCGCCAAGGCGATCGACATCCTTGAGAAGGAGCTCAGCGTCGCGATGGCGCTCACCGGCACCACGCGCGTCGCCGATATCGGCCCGCAAGTGCTGGTGGACGGCGAAACGAAAAAGCCGGCGCGCAAGCGCAAAGCAAACGACGGCTAGTCTTCCTTCAGTCCGTAGGCCAGTGCGTTCCCTGTGGCGCCGTAATATTTGAACGGCAGGAACTTGCCGGTCATGTTGATCTTGACCCGGTCGCCTTTGGGGTCGGGCTGACGATCGATCGTCATGTCGAAGTCGATCGCCGACATGATGCCGTCGCCGAACTCTTCTTCGATCAGCGCTTTCCACGCCGGTCCGTTGACCATCACCAGTTCATAGAAACGATAGATCAGCGGATCGGTCGGCGGCATCGTCGTGCCGGTACCGCGCATCGGCACCTCGTTGAGCAGCGCCTGCTCGCTCTTGCTGAGGCCGAACAGTTTGGCGGCGGCAGCGGCCATCGGCTTGGTCATTTTCTGCTGACCAAGCACACCGCCCGTGATCATCACCGGCGACATGCCGCCGATCTGCTCGCAGATGTATTTCCACGTCCATCCCTTCTCGCGTTTGATGTCGAGAAGCTTTTCGGTGAGATCGGCCCTGTTCATGATGTTTCCTCCTCTACAAGGGATCAGTGCGCTGCAGCCTGCTGGCCGCGGCTCGGTTTCGCGGATGGATCCTGGGTCCTGGCAATCATAGGCTCCGGCAGCCCTGGGCGCACCACGGCCACGTTTCGCGGATCATACTTGCCGCCTGTGTCCTCGATGAAAGTGCGGCTGCGGCTGACCAGAAAATCGATGATGTGATTGCGCGTTGCGTAATAGAGCGGATGCTTGTGGAATTCGTTGCGGGTTCGCTCCCGCGGCAGGGGATTTTCCACGATCTCCGCCAGCACCGCGCCGGGCCCGT
>Ga0310890_10000703_pt1 | contig 11516 bp, 10 predicted proteins | sample T20D3metaG_FD_203751 | JGI IMG/M metagenome (GOLD analysis project Ga0310890, IMG submission 203751) | Lab incubated soil microbial communities from West Virginia University Organic Research Farm, Morgantown, WV, United States - T20D3 | ecosystem: Environmental > Terrestrial > Soil >... | reverse complement strand
CGGGAGCCGCGGAGTGGCCGTCGGCGTGACCGCTGCGGAGGGCGCCGTTGCACGTGCCTGCGTGCTCGCGGGGGCGCACACGCTCTCGAGCGCGCGTCGTGTCCTCGCGTCGGCGACCGCCGTCGACAGATGCGCCTCGGGCCGCGTCGATGCGAATCGGCGGACGACGCTCCGTCTTCGACGCGTCGCCGGCCCTCAGACCGTGGCCGTCCGGCTCTCGGCGGAGGCGAATCCGGCTCGGTCGAACACCGTCGTCCGCTTCGTGCGCGGCTGCTTGACACCGAACACGTGTTCTGGCACTATCCGAACAGATGTTCGCTCTCCCACTGTTCCTGCGGGTCGCGCTGCTCGTCGTCGCGGTGCTCTTCCTCTGGGCGCTGTTCGCCGGTGAAGGTGGCGCGGGCGGGCCCGAGCGCCACTACCGCGTGAAGGCCGGCGACACGCTCTGGTCGATCGCCGAGCGGATGCACGCGGGCGATCCACGGGAGAGCGTGTGGGAGCTGCGTGAGCGGAACGACCTTTCGTCCGCGACGATCGTGCCGGGTCAGATGCTCGTCCTGCCGTCCTGAACGACGGCGCATAGACTCGCCGCACCAGTCCCGACCGGCGATCGGAGGTCGTACGTGGCGAGCGAACGAATCCTCGAGCTTCTCCAGCGACCGGCCGATCCGGTCGAGCACGAGGCGATCCGGGAGCTGTGGAAGGCCCACTCGATCGCGGAGGACAACCGCGACCTGCCCGGCCTCATCGCGACGCTCACCGAGGACTGCGTCTACACCGTGGCGGGCACGGGCGCACGCTGGGAGGGACACGACGGCGCCACCCGCTTCTACACCGAGCTCCTCACCGCGTTCCCGGACATCCACTTCGAGCTCGACTACATCGTGATCGGGCCCCAGGGGGTGTGCGAGGAGGCGATCGTGACCGCGACGCACAAGGGCCGCTGGCTCGACGTCGAGCCGACGGGCCAGCAACTGGCGTGGCGGAACGCGATCTTCTTCCCCTGGGACCCTGCCGCTCGCAAGTTCAAGGGCGAAATGGTCTACACGGACCTCGCGTTCCCGGGCTGAGATCGCCGCCCGGCCGCCTGTGCCGGCATCCGCGTCGCACGACTGAGGGTCGCGGTCCGGCGGGGTGTTCGGCCAACCGGGTCGTACCGCTGAGGGGTCGCCGCCGTCCCGCGGCGCATTCGGGCGTTCTCGTCGTTCGACTGGGGCTGGCCGTGCCCGCGGTGCGTGCGGCGCCCTCGCGGCGCGGGGCGTGACGCTTCCGGCACGAACCCGGCGCACACCCGTCACGGTTTCGTCGATAGCGTGGCATCAGGGCACCGGGGGTGCCCCTGGGGGCGGTTGTTCAGAGCAGCCGAATCGAGCCTCGCGTCGCCCGGAGGGGTCCGCGGGGAGCTCTGTTTCGGATCGAGCCTCTAGGATCGGCGCCCGTGGATCTCGACCTGCTCTTTCTCGGCACGGCCGGCTCCGCCCCGACGGCATCGCGTGGCACCTCGTCGACCCTCCTGCGCCGGGGCGGCGACCGGCTGCTCCTCGACTGTGGCGAGGGGACCCAGCGTCAGCTGCTTCGTTCAGACGCGGGGCTCGTCGACCTCGAGCACGTCTTCCTCACGCACCTCCATGCCGATCACGTGCTCGGCCTGCCGGGCATGTTGAAGACATTCGCGTTGCGCGGGCGCGACGTCCCGATCGCGGTCCACGGTCCGCGCGGCACGAAAGCGCTGCTCGACGCGCTCGCGGTCGTGATCGGCCGCCTCACCTACGAGCTGCGGGTGGTGGAGCTCTCGCCGGGCGATGCCGTCGAGCGCGACGGATACAGGCTCGTCCCGTTTCCGGTGAGGCACGGGGGCACCGCGCTCGGATATGCCCTGCGAGAGGACGGGCGGCCGGGCAGGTTCGACGTCGCGACCGCGGACGAGCTCGGGGTCCCCGACGGTCCCGCGCGAGGCGCCCTCCAGCGCGGGGAGGACGTGACGCTGCCGGACGGCCGCACCGTTCGCCCCGCCGACGTGCTCGGCCCCGCGCGACGTGGCCGCTCGGTCGTGCTGACCGGAGACACCGCGCCGACGGCATCGGTCGTCGAGGCGGCGGCCGGCGCCGACGTGCTCGTCCACGAGGCGACGTTCCTCGCGGAGGAACGCGCGCGCGCACAGGAGACGGAGCACTCCACCGCGGGCGAGGCGGCGCTGGTCGCCCGCGAGGCGGGAGTCGCGCTGCTCGCGCTGACCCACGTCTCGTCCCGCTACGCCGGCTCGGAGGTCGAGGAGGAGGCGCGGCAGCTCTTTCCCGACACGGTCGTGCCGAGGGACTTCGACGTGATCGACGTTCCGTTGCCGGAGCGCGGGCCGCCGGAGCTGATCGCCCGCGGCGGCAGACGCGGGCGAACGCAGGATGTAGGGTCCGAGGCATGACAGCGCTCGTGCAGGTCGCGGTCGCGGGCAGCGTCGACGAGGCCGAAGAGTTGCAGTCCCTGCTCACGCGCGCCGGGATCTCCTCGACGCTCGAGGGCGCGGTCGAAGAGCACCCAGAGCAGCACGGCGACGTTCCGGTCAGGCTGCTCGTCGCCTCGGACGACCTCGACGCCGCGCGCGACGCGATCGAGGCGCTCACCGAGCCGGACGATCCGTTTCCCGGCTGAGCACCGCCCTGAAGTAGACCGCTGTCCACACACCGCACTACCGCGGCGTGAAGACGATGGTCGTAGAGCCGGCGTACCCGTCGGTCTGCAGCTCGAACCCGCACGCGTGCGTCCCGTCCGCGTAGGGCGGAGCGGGGATGCGGTGGATGGCCGACTCGCCGGCGGGCGTCTCCAGGGTCGCGACCTGGATCCCGTCCACGAACGCGCGGACGGGATCGCCGGTCTTCCCGAGGATCGTCACGTCGAGCGTCCCGGGCCGGCACCCGTAGACGGTGATCACCGCCCTCTGCGTGAAGTCGCCGTTGGGCAGGAAGCCGGCGCGCTGGAGCACGGCCCGCGCAGGCTGTTCGACGCGCCAGGCGGTGAGGCCGGGGACGTCGCTGTCACCCGCCGGGCGCTCGACGATCGGCTCGCCGGCAAGCGTCATCGTGTCCGGTGCGACGACGACGGGACGGTCGAGGGGTGAGCCGTCGGCGGTCCTGAGGATGCCGTCCTCGGCGACCTCGAGAGACGGGACAGCGGGAGGGAACGGCACGTCGGCCGCGTCGACGCGGCGCACGTCGTCCACCGAGCGATTCCAGAACACGGTGCGTGCGACCGACGTCCAGATCCGGTCGCCCGTGACGAGCAGCGTCGCCCGGTCGAGGCCCGCGTCGTCCAGCCACGCGGGCGGCGCCGAGCCGATCCCGGCACGCTGCTCGTGGGCCGATGCGTCGTCGATCCGTCTGGCCGTGTCGGCCGACACGAGCGCGAGCCCGACACCGACGACGACCGCGCCGATCCAGGCGAGGCGGCGGGGGAGGAAGACGACGAGAGCGCCCGCGGCGACCGCCGCGGCGACGAGCGCGACGCGTTGGGCAGCGTCCGAGCCGAGAGCCGCGAGGGGTGCCGGCGTCAGCGTGTTGACGAGCGTGGTGGGCTCGACCAGCTGGTCCAGCGGGACCACCGCCGCGAGCGCCACGAGGACGCCCCATGCCGGGATCACGACACGGCGCTCGGACGGTGCGCCTCTGGCGATCCACGTGCACAACGCGACCGCGAGGAGCGGCAGAAGCGTGAGCAGGTATCGCTCGGCGACCGCGCCGACGTAGACGGACGCGAACAGGCCGACCTGGAGGACGAGCAGCACCGCATAGCCCAGCGACGTCGAGACGAAGGCGCGGAGACGCGGATCGCCGTCGCGACCGGAGAACACGCGCGCCGCGAGGGCCGCGAACGCGAGCACGGGGAGGCCCAGCCCGAGCACGGCCACGTCGAACGCGTGCCAGACGACCTCCCCCAGCCCTTCGCCGGCCACCGGCGCGCTCTCCCCGACCGGGGTGTACGCGCCGAGGATGCTCCGCCTGCTCAGCTCGCCTCCGGTCGCGAGCACGATGACGCCGACGAGGACGACGACGACCCCGGCCGCGAGCCCGAGACCGACGAGCGGCCGCAGCCGACCGCGGTCGCGGGCGGCGACGGCGTCGAGCAGGGCCGCGACGAGGAACGCGGGGAGCAGGACGAGCGCTTGGAGGCGCACGGCGGCCGCGGCCGTCGTCCACGCCAGGAAGACGCCGTAGCGCCACATCGTCGGCTCCTCGAGGGCGCGGGCGAGCATCAGCAGCGCGACGGTCACCACGACGAGGGTCAACGGCTCGGTCATCAGGAAGCCGGCGTAGTGGAGCGCCGGCGCCGCGAGCGTGATCGCCGCCGCGGCCAGCGCCCAACCCGGCGTCGCGAGCCTTCGCGCCCACACGAAGGTCGGCACGGCGACGAGCGACATCGCGAGGCACTGGAGCAGGCGCGCCCACTGGATCCCCGTCGCGAGATCTGAGAGCTCGAGCGGCGCGCCGATGAGGGTGGGGGTGAGGAGGCTGTAGTACGGCGCGTCGAAGGTCCGCAGGGTTAGCGTCCCGTGCGACCAGAGGCCCTCGCCCAGCATCCCGTAGACCATCTCGTCCGGCGCGATCCAGGGGGTCGTGAAGGCCTGCGCGATCGCAAAGCGAACGAGCGTCGAGGCGACGACGAGCCCTACGAGCGCGAGCGCGACGGACGGCATGCGCCGGGCGCGCGGTGGGTCGAGGACGGCTGCCTCCGAGCCGGTCACGGCACGATCCTCTCCTGTCGGCGTGTCGTAGCGGCGGATTCCGTGGCCATGGGCGCGGTCGCACGTCGTGCGAGGACGGTAGACTCGCATGCGTCCCTTTAACCCGGTCCAGCGAGGCCGGAAAGGAGCGATGGTGAACAACGGCTCGACTGCCCCCAGGCCGGGGCATGCCCCTGTCGCGAGGCGTGAGATCCTCGATGCCGACGCCCTCGAGCGGACGCTGGCCCGGCTCGCGCACGAGCTGATCGAGCGGAACGACGACGTGGCGAGCGTCGCGCTCGTCGGCATCCACACGCGCGGCGTCCCGCTCGCGCGCCGCCTGCAGGAGCTGGTGGCCGAGCGGAGCGGCGTCACGCCCCTGCTTGGCTCCGTCGACATCGCGTTCCACCGCGACGACGTGCTCGTGCGGGCCGGGGGAGCGCCCCTCCGCGCGCAGCCGCTCGTCCGGAGCACCGAGCTCGACTTCGCCCTCGAGGGCCGCACCTGCGTCCTCGTCGACGACGTGCTCTTCACCGGCCGGACGATCCGCGCCGCGATCGACGCGCTCCTCGACTACGGGCGCCCCGCGCGCGTGCAGCTGGCCGTGCTCGTCGACCGCGGCCATCGCGAGCTGCCGATCCGCCCCGACTACGTCGGCAAGAACCTCCCGACGTCGTTGGACGAGCGAGTCCGCGTCGAGCTCGAGGAGATCGACGGGGTCGACCGAGTGCTGCTCGAGCAGCAGCCGGGAGACGCGGCATGAGTACCGAGGCCCGCCGCCATCTGCTCGGGATCGCCGACCTGAGCCGCGTGGACGTCGAGCGCATGCTCGACACCGCGCGTGCCCTCGAACGGACGCTCGACCGCGAGATGAAGAAGCTGCCCGCGCTGCGCGGCCGCCTCGTCGTGAACCTCTTCTACGAGTCCTCGACCCGCACGCTCGCGAGCTTCGAGCTCGCCGCGAAACGGCTCTCCGCGGACACGATGACCCTGCGCTCGTCCGGCTCGTCGGTCGACAAGGGCGAGTCGCTCCGCGACACCGCGCTCACGCTCGGCGCGTACGACCCCGACGTCGTCGTCGTCCGCCACCCGCAGATCGGCGCCGCCAAGCTCGTCGCGTCGTCCACAGACGCACACGTCGTGAACGCGGGCGACGGGAAGCACCAGCACCCGACGCAGGCGCTGCTCGACCTCTTCACGATCCGCGAGGCGCTCGGGCGACTGGACGGCGTCTCCGTCGCGATCGTCGGCGACGTGCTCCACTCGCGGGTCGCGCGGTCGCTCGTCGAGGCCCTCCTCCTCGTCGGCGCCGAGCCGGTGCTCGTCGCGCCGCCGACGCTCCTGCCGCGCGGGATCGAGGAGATGGGCTGCGCGGCGACGACCGCGATCGACGCGATCGCCGACGTGGACGTCGTCTACGTCCTGCGCATGCAGTCCGAGCGGATGCAGCCGGGCGCCGCCTTCGTCCCGTCGCTCCGCGAGTACACCGCGCTCTACGGCGTGACGCCCGAGCGGGTGCGACCGGGGCAGGTCGTGATGCACCCCGGGCCGATGAACCGGGGGATCGAGATCGACCCGCGCGTCGCCGACTCGGGCGCCTCGCTCGTGACGACGCAGGTCCGCTCCGGGCTCGTGGTGCGGATGGCCGTCCTCTACGACCTGCTCATCGCGCCCGGCCTCCACGTCGCCGCGCCGGCGCTCGAGGTCGCGTGAGCCTGTTCTGCCGAAACGGCCGGCGCGACTCGCTCACGGTCCGCGCCCGGATCGTCGACGCCGGCGAGGGGCTCGACGCGCAGGGCACGGTCACCGTCGAGGACGGGATCGTGACCGCGGTCGAGACAGGCCCGGCTGCTCCGACGGGCCTCGTTCTCGCGCCCGCCTTCGTCGACCCCCATGTGCACCTGCGCACACCGGGCCGGGAGGACGAGGAGACCATCGTCTCGGGAACCGAGGCGGCCGCGGCGGGCGGCTACTGCGCGATCGTCGCCATGCCGAACACCGACCCCGTCGTCGACACGGCGTCGGTGCTGCAGGCCCTCGTCGAGCGCGCCCGCGAGGAGGCGCTCGTCCCGACGGGGTTCACGGCCGCGATCTCGAAGGGCCAGCGCGGGGAGGAGCTGACCGAGATGGCAGAGCTGGCCGCCGCGGGCGCCCTCGCGTTCACGGACGACGGAAAGCCCGTCGCGTCCGCCCAGCTGATGCGCCGCGCGCTCGCCTACAGCGCGGTCGCACAGCGTCCGCTTGCGCTCCACTGCGAGGAGCCGACGCTGACCCGCGACGGCCACATGCACGAGGGAGCCGTCTCCGCCGAGCTCGGGCTCGGCGGGTGGCCGTCCGTCGCCGAGACGCTGATGGTCGAGCGCGACCTCGCGCTCGCCACGTACGAGGCGCGCCCCCTGCACCTGCAGCACCTCTCCGCCCGCGCCTCGGTCGACGCGGTCCGCCGTGCCCGCCTCGCCGGCCTCGCCGTGAGCGCGGAGGCGAGCCCACACCACCTCTGCGCAACCGACGAGGCCGTCCGCTCGCTCGACCCGAACGTGAAGATGAATCCGCCGCTCCGGACGGAGGACGACCGCCGGGCGCTCGTCGAGGCGCTCGTCGACGGGACGATCGACTGCGTCGCGACCGACCACGCCCCGCACGCACGCCACGAGAAGGACGTCCCCTTCGAGGAGGCGCCGTTCGGCGTGACCGGGCTCGAGACCGCCTTCGCGGCGCTCAACACGTACCTCGTGCGCGAGGGCGAGGTGCCGCTCGCCACGGTGCTCGAGCGCATGTCGGCGGGGCCGGCGCGGGCGCTGGGCCTGCCCGTGCCGCGAATCGCGGTGGGCGAGCCCGCCAATCTCGTGCTGCTCGACCTCGACGCGGAGTGGGTCGTACGCGAGGACGCCTTCCGCTCCCGCTCGGCGAACTCGTGGCTGCTCGGCCGCACGCTCGTCGGCGCGGTCGTAAAGACGGTCGCCGACGGCCGGGTGGTGTACGCGGCGTGAGCGCGCGCCCGACGGGGATCCCGGTGAAGCTCGCGCCGTATCTCGACGAGCTGATCGCATCGCTCTCCGCGGTGGCGACGCTCCACGCCGTGTACCTGATCGGCTCCGCCGCGCTCGGTGCCTATGAGCACGGAGCGAGCGACGTCGACGTGATCGCGGTGACCGAGCGCTCGCTCTCCCTCGCCGAGCGGCGGGCGCTCGCCGGAGCCGCGGAGGCGATCCCGTGTCCCGCCAGGAGGCTCGAGCTGGTCGTCTACCCGCGCGGGAGCGACGTCTGGGAGATCAACCTCAACACCGGCGAGCGCGCGACCTACGACACGGCCGACGAGCCCGGCTTCTGGTTCGTGATCGACCGCGCGATCGCCGAGAAGCACGCGATCGCGTTGCTCGGCCCGCCCTGGAGCGAGGTCTTCGAGCCGGTTCCCCGTGACGAGGTGGTCGCTGCGCTCGACGACGCGCTCGACAAGGTGGGCGCGCTCAACGCGGCGCGGGCGTGGGCCCGGGTCGAGGGCGGCGCCTGGATCTCGAAGCCCGACGCGGAGCGGTGGCTGGCCGACCGCGTTCGTGCGGCCCTGCGGGCGGCGGCATGAACGGCTACCTCCTGCTCGAGGACGGCACGGTCTACCGCGGCCGCTCGGTCGCGGCTGCGGGCGCGGCCTTCGGCGAGGCGGTGTTCACGACCGGGATGACCGGCTACCAGGAGACCGTCACCGATCCGAGCTACGCGCAGCAGCTGGTCTGCTTCACCGCGCCGATGGTCGGCAACTACGGCGTCGACGACGGCCGGCTCGAGTCGGAGGCGCCGCACGCCCGCGCGGTCGTGATGCGCCGGCTCGGGGGCGAGGACTGGGCACTCTGGCTCGCCGAGCGAGGCGTCGTCGCGCTGGACGAGATCGACACACGCGCGCTGACGCTGCGGCTCCGCGACGAGGGAGCGATGCGCGCGATCGCCGTCGCCGACGAGCGGACGCTCGCCGTCGACGACGCGCTCGAGCAGGTGCGCGCCCAGCCGACGATGGAGGGAGCAGCGCTCGTCGCGCAGGTCTCGACCCCGGCTCCGTACGTCGCCCATCCGGACGGCGACGTGCGTGTCGCGCTCGTCGACTACGGCGCCAAGCGCTCGATCGTCCGGCGGCTCTCGCGCGCCGGCGCCTCGGTGACGGTCTTCCCGCACGTCTCCGACCCGGACCAGCTCTCGACATACGACGGGGTGCTCCTCTCGAACGGCCCCGGCGACCCGGCGCCGCTCATCGAGGAGACAGACGTCGTGCGGTCGATCCTCGGCCGCGTCCCGGTGCTCGGCATCTGCCTCGGGCACCAGCTGCTCGGACTCGCGACCGACCACGAGACCGTGAAGCTTCCGTTCGGCCACCGCGGCGCGAACCATCCCGTGCTCGACCGGCGCACGGGGCGGGTGCTCGTGACCAGCCAGAACCACGGCTTTGCCGTCGCGCCGACGGAGGGCGTGGAGGAGACGCACGTCTCCCTGTACGACGGCACGGTGGAGGGGTTCGCCTTCCCCGAGCTCGAGGCGTCGAGCGTCCAGTTCCATCCCGAGGCCGGGCCGGGCCCGCACGACGCCTGGCCCGTGCTGGAGGGCTGGGTCGAGGAGTTGCGTGCCCGCTAGGCGGGACCTTCGCTCGATCTGCGTGATCGGCTCCGGCCCGATCGTGATCGGCCAGGCGTGCGAGTTCGACTACGCCGGCTGTCAGGCGCTCAAGGTGCTGCGCGAGGACGGCTACCGGACGATCGTCGTGAACTCGAACCCGGCGACGATCATGACCGACCCCGGGTTCGCCGACCGGACGTACATCGAGCCCCTCGATCTCGAGGGCGTCGCTGACGTCCTCCGCCGCGAGCGGCCCGACGGCCTCCTGCCGACCCTCGGCGGCCAGACCGCGCTCAACCTCGCGGTGGCGCTCGAGGCGGACGGCGTCCTCGACGAGCTCGGCGTCGAGCTTCTCGGTGCGAGCGTCGACGTGATCCGCCGAGCCGAGGACCGCGAGCTGTTCCGGGAGGCAGTGCAGAGCTGCGGCCTGGCCGTGCCGCGCTCTCGCATCGTCGAGTCGGCCGACGACCTCGACGGGAGCCTCGTGCCCGCGGTCGTCCGGCCCGCCTTCACCCTGGGCGGGCACGGGGGCGGATTCGCGGACGATGTCGCCGCGCTCCACCGCCAGGTCGAGCGCGGCCTGGCGGAGAGCCCGATCGGGCAGGTGCTCGTCGAGGAGTCGATCCGCGGCTGGGACGAGTTCGAGCTGGAGGTGATCCGCGACCGCGCGGACAACGTGGTGATCGTCTGCTCGATCGAGAACCTCGACCCGATGGGAGTCCACACCGGCGACTCCGTGACCGTCGCGCCGCAGATGACGCTCTCCGACGAGGCGTACCAGGAGCTGCGCGACGCCGCGGCCGCCGTGATCCGCGCGGTCGGCGTCGAGACGGGCGGCTCGAACATCCAGTTCGCGCGGAGCCGCGAGACCGGCGCGCTCCGCGTGATCGAGATGAACCCGCGCGTCTCGCGCTCGTCGGCACTCGCCTCGAAGGCGACGGGGTACCCGATCGCGAAGGTCGCGGCGAAGCTCGCGGTCGGGTACACGCTCGACGAGATCCCGAACGACCTCACGAAGACGACCCCGGCGAGCTTCGAGCCGACGCTCGACTACGTCGTCGTCAAGTTCCCGCGGTTCGCCTTCGAGAAGTTCCCCGGGGCGGACCCCACGCTCGGCACGCAGATGAAGTCGGTCGGCGAGGCGATGGGGATCGGGCGGACGTTCAGCGAGGCGTTCCTCAAAGCGTTCGGCTCGCGGGAGCTCGATCCCGGCTCCCCGACGCCCTGGGCGACGATCGACGACCTGCCGGACGGGCTGCATCCGTGGTTCGTCGAGCAGCTCGAGCTCGCGAAGCGGGAGCTGCGCACCGGCGACATCCGCCGCGCGAAGCGCGCGGGTTGGGGGGACGACTCGATCGGCGCGGCGTGGGGCACCTCGGGCGACGACGTGCGCCGCACGCGCTACGCGCGCGGCATCCGCCCGTCCTATCGCCGCGTCGACTCGTGCGGCGGCGAGGTCGAGGCCGCCTCGAACTACTTCTACTCGACCTGGGGCGAGGAGGACGAGGTACCGCCCGCGGGCGAGGCTCCGCGCGTCGTGATCCTCGGCTCGGGGCCGAACCGGATCGGGCAAGGCATCGAGTTCGACTACTGCTGCGTGCACGCCGTCCAGACCTTCCGCTCGCTCGGCTACGAGGCGGTGATGGTCAACTGCAACCCGGAGACGGTCTCGACCGACTACGACACCTCCGACCGGCTGTACTTCGAGCCGCTCTCGCCGGAGGAGGTGCTTGCCGTCCTCGATCGCGAGCGCCCGGTCGGGGTGGTGACGCAGTTCGGCGGGCAGACCCCGCTCCGGCTGGCACGGCACATCGAGGCGGCCGGCTACCGGATCCTCGGCACGCCGCACGCGGCGATCGACCTCGCCGAGGACCGGGAGCGGTTCGGGGCGCTCGCGCGCGAGCTGGGCGTGCGCTGCCCGCCCTGGGCGACGGTCGAGGGGCAGGAGCAGGCGGTCGCCGCGGCACGCGAGATCGGTTACCCCGTGCTCGTCCGGCCCTCGTACGTGCTCGGCGGGCGGGCGATGCGCATCTGCGACGACGAGGACGATCTCCGGGCGGCAATGGCCGCCGTGTCGGGGCCGGTGCTCGTCGACCGCTTCGTCGAGAACGCGATCGAGATCGACGTCGACGCCCTCTGCGACGGCGAGGACGTCTTCGTCGCCGCGGTGATGCAGCACGTCGAGGAGGCAGGTGTCCACTCCGGC
>Ga0310890_10000702_pt1 | contig 11524 bp, 9 predicted proteins | sample T20D3metaG_FD_203751 | JGI IMG/M metagenome (GOLD analysis project Ga0310890, IMG submission 203751) | Lab incubated soil microbial communities from West Virginia University Organic Research Farm, Morgantown, WV, United States - T20D3 | ecosystem: Environmental > Terrestrial > Soil >... | reverse complement strand
CTTGGAGGACTAGGTCATATGGCCGTAAAGTTTGCTCATGCACTTGGGGCCCATGTCGTAGTTTTTACTACTTCACTTAAGAAGAAAGAAGATGCAATGACCTTAGGCGCAGACGAAGTGGTTGTTTCGCAAAATACCGATGAGATGAATAAGCACGTAGGCAGTTTCGATTTTATAATCGACACCGTTTCTGCAGAGCACGATATTAACGCGTACCTACAATTACTCCGCCCCGATGGCAACCTCACACTCGTTGGCGCTCCGGACAAGCCTCATGCTGTCTCTGCTTTAAGTCTTTTATTCAATCGTCGCAGCCTCTCTGGCTCGCTTATTGGAGGTATTGCCGAAACACAGGAGATGCTCGAATTTTGTAGCAAACATAACATTACCGCTGATGTGGAAATCATCCCGATCCAAAAGGTAAACGAGGCTTATGAGCGATTGTCCCGTGCAGATGTAAAGTATCGCTTCTCAATTGATATGTCCTCTCTTAAATCTCAGTAACATGGCGAGGCCTACTACTTTTAATTTTATGTCTAAAACAGCTCAATAGGAGCTAAAATTTACAATAATATTTATGCTCATCAATTTTATGGTAACATAATATGAACCAATATTGCCTTGTTAAAGCTTAATCAATGGGTTTATTCATATGTTACTATTAATGATATCATTAGTAGTATTTTAACCCTATATTAGGTAAAGTAGTGTTAATTACAATAAACAAAATGATATTTAGATAATCAAATATTACCTTTTCCAGATGGCATGGTATAAACCATAGTATTGGAATCGCAACTTTGGAAACAAAGAATCAGATTCAGTGTAGTTATAGACAAAGATAATAATATAATAAATACGATTACAGTTAGAGATTTTCCTTTTGCATTGACATTTAACCTTGGTAAAAGTAAAATCGAAGTAACCGATTCATATTATAAATTACTAATCTAGGGATCCTCTTATAAATATACTTCGAGAGTTCTAACCAATGAAAGATGTATTTAGCATCAATGTATTCTCAAAACTCTCGCCGTTGTTATGACTTGATCTTACAAATGGTTGTATTTCGCCGGTTTTGTTATCCCACCATGAGATGGAAACATGATTTTCATGAGCTATTATTGTAGCATTGGCTGAAAAAGAAGTGTTATTACTTATGTTAACTGGGATATCAAATGTATGTCCTCCATCCACACTTCTGGTAAAAAATAATTCCCAATTTCCAGTCTTATTATCCGGCCATACGATATAGAGATTATTTCCCGAAGAGGCCATCGGTGATAGAAGCAGAGGCTGACAACAAACCTTCTGGAATGAAATTCCAAAGATTGAATTATTGTTTATGAAGTTGTTTGTTATAAAAAATGCAAGCATGACAAACAAAGACAACGAAGCAAAGTAAAAAAGAAGCATATTATAGTTATCTTTATACCATCCATCCATTTTAATATTTATTCGATTCACTTGATACCCATCAATATGGTTATTTGCTATTATGTTGGAGTATATACGAGAATGATGGAGATCTCAAATTCTCTTTAATATTTAGCCAAAGGGTGGAAGAATTGGACCTAGATTAATCAAATCTCATTCGTTATCCTTGAAATAGTGTATATCTTTCCTGTGGTTTATTACCACAGGGTCGAATTTCAGCGGTAAGTTACAAGCAACAAACAAATAACTTTTTGGTCAACTTGAAGTTTGTTAAGAAGATGCAGTCAGTAATCCTTGTTCTAGTGTGTTTGATTCCATGCCTGTTATTGTGTTCTATCCTAGTATCCATTGGCTCCGTTTATTCTGATATCCCAAGAAAAGAAATAATGGATGATTTGAAGGATGTTAAAATAATAAGTCTAGAAACTGGAGAGGTTGTTCAGAATAGGTCATTAAATACCCTCTCGACATCGGCACTAGATGTACAACGAGTTGCATTTTTTGAAAAAATAAATCAATTAAATTCTACAATGTGGGTTGGTGATAACCTACTAAGTTCGAACGACATCAATAATATCTCTTCTATAGCATATGGAATATTAATTGATGGTGACAGAGATTCTTCAACTGGTAAAGAAGGCGTTGACTACCAGTTAGAACTCCAATGGATTAATAGCACTAGTTCACTAAACTTGCAAAATTGGAACAAACTGTTACTGGAATATTCTTCTCTAGGTCAATATAAAATTATAGATTTGCGGCAAAACTATACTGGTTATCCTAGCTTTGAAGGGAAGAATAATAATTATGTAGTATTTTCACTCGACATGGGAAAGATTTCTGTCAGCCCAGCATACAGAATGATGTTTTATAACTTAGTATCGTATAATGATGGGACGATAGGAATCGATTTAACCAATTGGATAAATATTCCTGATGATGCATTCACAATATCTACCTCACCTGAAGAAATCACATTAAGAAAGGGTGAGACAAAAACTATAGGATTGCAAATTTTATCTAGTAGTGGGAAAATATCTGCCATTACCGATCTATCCGACCTTGAAAATTATACATCTCTTAACGTTGAATTAATAAATCAAAACGATAATCTTACTAATTCCACAATCGGAGGTTCAACTACCGAACCTATCCAAATCGGAATTAGTGCACCTGAAGATGCTAAAATAGGGATACATACTATTCCGGTTACGGCCAATATTTCATTTGGATCCAATTTTCCTTCAAATTTTATCGAGTTTCAGAATAAATATCCAATTTTTATTGATACTAAAGGATATGAAATCAAAAACGGGAATTTCACAGTTAATGTGATCGAACCATTAACTTTTCAAGAGGAATTAAAAAACTTTTGGTCGGCCTATGGTTCGATGATAACATTAATAATGGCAGGATTTGCTGGCGGGTTGTCAACATTATTCTTCGAATATATAAAAGAAAGAAAGAATAAGAATAAGAATCCGGCGCAGTAATCGGCGTAGTCTTTGTTCAACTAATGCCTTACTACTTTATGATTAACACCTGCAATAATTCAAGTCAATGTACGCGGTAGAAAATATCCTAACTTATGACCTGATTAGTCTACCAAATCATGAGAATTTTGCAAATTACTTATTCAAACAACGGTTGGATCGAATTAGTGGGAGATTAAATACCTTGTAGTAATAGAATTTCATTGAACCCCTTGTTCGAAGTGATACAGGTAACAAAGGTTTAATCATCCACTATGTAAGTAATCTCCTTAATCTACAATATGAGCCATCTCAAATTATATTTCATAATTACATGATTCTTATTTAGAAAGTCTATAGAAATAATGGGTAAATTAATAATTCAGTTATTGATTATGTTTTTTTTCATCGACCTGCAACATAAGTAGAATTGGTTGATTCTAGGCATCAGTCTGATTAGTGGAATCACGTTGTCCAATCAGTTGCTTAGCCTGGTCGATATGATTTTTTGCACCACTGTAATCACCTTTATCTATTGATTTCTTTGCTTCATCTAAATGAAAGTTCGCATCAGGACAATCAAAACAAATTGTTGCATACGACGATTGATATATGTTGATTTCAATCATACTAAAGAGACCAAAAGCGATTAGTGCGACAGTAAAAAAAGTTTTAGACTGAGGATTCATTGAATTTTCATGATACGTTCACATATGAAAAATTTCCATGAAATTCAAACTTGTTTTATTGGATATCAAAATAACAAACATTCTGATTAAATAATTAATTGTCTACATTTTTTAATTTACAAGGGGACGAGCAAATTAGTTTGATCTTTCCAATGGAGTTTGAACATCACAGAAAAATTGCGGTTGATCCTTGGATATCAAATCACTCTTGATCATCTAGAATTGCTGCGCTGTTAGAAATGAGATACTAACTATAGCCATGGTTTGAATGAATTGTGACCCTGTATGTTAAATGATACGGTATTTTGATTGTCATTCGTTAATATAACAAATAGGATTAAACATTTTGTATAATAGTGAATCTTGCTAGAAGCAAATAATTAATACTTTAAACTTGCAAGGAATTGGATTTAGATAAATTGTATCGTATATATCCAATTGGTCTAAATGCTTATTTGGAAAACTATTAAGATAATTCAATACGTTGCTCAAACCGAAATCAGAGGGATCTGGTAGTAAAAACTACCGTTTCTTTCGAGAAGTTGTTAATAATGTTATTTATTGAGGTATCAAAACACTAGTGTGTATGTTACTAATTATCTTTCTAGTATTACTAAATAGTGATTCCATCCAGGAACTCAAATGAGAAGATGTCAATACAACCAAGTCATAATTCATTTCATTAATTTCATCAACTATTTCATCTATGGTGTTACCTGTCTTAAATTTATATGAGACTTTCTCACAACCAGCATGTTTAATCTTCTTTATTTTCTCTTCCATTGAATCTATCAAGTCACCTTCAATATTATTCACATTATCTTGTTTTTTTACATCATTAATGATTTGTAGAATTGTTATCTCGGCACCTGACAATTTTGATAAATAAATAGCATAATTAATTGCCTTATTTGATTTATCTTTTCCATCATGAGTTACTAGAATTTTTCTAAAGGATGGGAGAATAAATTCGGAAATAAACTCTTTCGGATCTGGAAACACTGTCGGATCTGGAAACATAGGTATATTATTAAAACGAATTATTTAATAATATCTGAGAATTATTTTACAAAACTTAAAACAGTCGTTTTCAGTTTAGAATTAGAAGAAAAATCAATAGGTAAGTAGACCTTTATGCTATATTGTTACCATTGTAAATTGTAATTACTGAATTTAGTATTCTGAGATAATGTGTCATCCTTGTAAGCATCATCCATTTATGACGTATTAGTCATAAGAGTTCAGCCTTGCTATTTTCAATCCATTCTTATGTTTGTCAAGAAAATAGTAAACTGTTATATTACATTCTTATCGATAATTTTACCCTAACGATTTTTGATACAAGTTATATCGTATAATATTAAGTGTTATTTATCAAATTGACCAATATCAATATCAACAAGAAACAAATCTCGATTTTGGCTGTAGTCACAGCGATGGCAATTGTAATGACCGTGTCTCCAGTTGGAATGAACTTTTCTAACAACTTCGCATTTGCAGGTGGAAAACACCATGACAACGATGATGATGATGGTAATAGTGCATCACAAATTATAGCACAAGTTCAACACTCTATCCAGAACAGCCAAGTAGTTTCTGGTGGCGATATTGAGGATTCTGGAAACAATTTCAACTTCCAAAACCAAGAAAACGAAGGTAACAACGCTTTGGCACAGAGCAACGATGGTGATGATGATGGTGGTAATAGTGCTTCACAGGCTATTGTTCAATCCCAATCATCAAAGCAGAACAGCCAAGTAGTTTCTGGTGGAGATTCAATAGGCTCAGGAAACAATTTCAACATCCAAAACCAAGAAAATTCTGGAAACAACGCACTAGGACAACAATAATACATATCTTTAATCTTTTTCATTTTATTTGTTTTAGTTATCTTCATAGTATCTTGTAAATCAAACTAGCTAGATGGATTATCCACATCGCAATTCTAAATTAAATATAATTTCTCGATTCAAATCTAACATATTTGCTCTAAATAATCCTTACTATAATGATCGCTAGAGAATAAAGCATAAGGCTAGGATTTATCATTATTTAACAAAGTTCCTTTTTTTGCAAATAGACATTGTTATAACCATAGTAATAATCTTACAGATAACTCGGGCTAAATTTCTTCACATGATTTTTCTATTGGAATGATCCACAAGATAAACGGGCTTCAGACATAATATTCCATTTGTTCTTTTGTTTCTTTATTTTCAAGTTGACTTGTAGGTCTACAATAAATTCTAATTAATGAAAATTGAAAAAAGTAAGACAAAAAAGTATATTGATCTTTATGACGATTAATATTATATTGGAGTAACAGATGAAACCAGAGTTCATGGATTATCACGATCCCAACATGACAATAGTAAAACCCCTAAAGATGAAAGATTATAATATGTCTGATCCACAGATCCACAGACTACCCGGTCTGCTTTATTGCATAACTAGCAAGTGTATGTAAATCTGCAGAATTAACCAAAAAAGTAACATAAATAGATCAAATCCGTTATCTCTTTAGTTTTTGAATGCTTTGAACAACTAGTGTTTCAACAGCCTCTCTTGCCCCTTCCAATAATAGAGAATCCTGATGGGCCATCAATAACTTGTCAAAATTGACCTTGGAGAGTCTCTGTGCAGGCACTATTGCAGTAACCGGATCTATCGATACTTGAGGTGCAGAAATATACATACCGTCTGCTCCAAATACATGTTTGGATATACTGTCTGCTCCCAGAAGGAGTTTATCCTCTTCATAGTAAAGTGAAATATGTCCCGGTGTATGCCCTGGAGTGTGAATGACCTTAAGACTTCCAATCGTATCACCATCAGATATCTGCTCATCCACCATAATAGGTTCGACATCGAAACTACCATATTCCTTTGTCAATGCTTCCATTGAGACTCCAAGCTTTTCTAATTTATTAACTGTTTCTTGTGCGGTAGGAGGACCACTATAGGGTGGGTTATGGCTCAGATATCTTGCCTCAATCCAATGGGAATAAATCTTAGCTCCGGATTTCCTTTTTACTTCATTGGCGGCTTGTGAATGATCCATGTGGACATGAGTTAAGATTATACGTTTTACATTCTTAATATTATAACCAATGTCGATCAGATAGTCTTCAAGTATTGGTAACTGTGAAAGAAAAGAAGGATCGATCAATGTCAAATCATTTTGATCTTCTACAAACAAGTAAGGGAATACCTTTCCGCGGGGATCAGGATGGGTTATACCTTCAATTGAGTAGACCTTGGGAGTTATCTGTGCCATACGATTTCAATTAGCTAACCAAATGGATTTGTAAACTTATATAGTTTTATATCAATTCCGATTGGGTGCCACTATATCGCAAAACCGGTTATCATATTGAATAATCTGTCAGAAATTTAGTTCATGCTACCATTAGTTAACGCGAAAAAGAGCAAGTCTTATTAATTTCAGTACCTTTACTTGGCCATGAAAAGGAAAATAGGACCTCTTCTAATTGTTCTGCTTAGTATAGCGGATCTAATTGTACTTGTTGGAATGCTTCTAACTTTACCCACCAATGCCACAGGGGGCATTATTTATTCCTTTGATTTCTTGGTAGTCTGTCTTCTCGCTTTTAGTTTTAGTCGAAGATTAAAAGTATCCAAACATAGGAAAGGATTCCTGTTCAAGTATTGGTATGAAATACCTGGAATGATCCCAATTGTAGTGTTTGCTTTGGTTGCACAAGGGTCAGATATTCCTGATGGAATCATTACAGTAGGAGTAATGTTAAGAGGATTAGCGATGATAAATGCATTTAAGCTATCGCCTAATTTGGAGGAAAAATCAAAAATACTGGGCGGGCACGTACTATTGCAACTGTTTATAATCTTCTTTTTGACTCTTATAATCTTAACATTCTTGTTTTATTCTGCAGAACATAAAACCCCCAATTCTCAAATAAAAAATATGGGTGATGCCCTCTGGTGGACAATCCAAACTACATCAACAGCTACTTTCGGACCCAATCCAACTACCGACGTGGGCAGAATAGTAGGAACTATTACTATGTTTGTTGGTGTTGGAATTACTGGCACTTTTATTTCAACCCTTGCTGCAGGATTGACCAAGTCCCGGATTAAAGATACACCTAACAACGAAAACGACCCCGAACAGATACTCAAGATGAGATTAGCAAAGGGCGAGATTACCAAAGAAGTTTTTTTAGAACTTAAAAGGTTGATATCATCTGAAGGAAAGAATTAATCAAATGCTTCAGGGAAGAAGCGTGCTAAGATTGTGAATTCCTTTCTTCATGATCTTACTCCGCACAAATGGTTGATGAGATGAGAATATGTTAGAATCTGTTAAACAATTACTGGTGAAATGGGATGGATGGATTTAGTTCTTAATTACCTACTTAGTCCAAGTTAAATAGCAACGAGGACATACAGATATGGTTATATTGTAATTTATTGTATGAATAAAAACCTTGTAATTACAACATACTATATAACCTGAATGTAATAAAAGTATAGCAATGTTTTAGATAATAAATATAAGTGATAATTCATAATCTAAAAAACCATGAATAAAATATACTTATTTGCAATAGCAAGTATTCTTGCAACAGCTTCCTTGATGGCAGGTACCTTTACGTTCACAGCAATGGCTCAAGCCCCAACGACACCAAGTAGTGACGCAAGCTCAACAACAGACACAGCCGCCTCAAATGCAACAGGAACCAGTGGAAACGTCACTGGCACAGACAACTCAACTGCACCGTATTAGGTGTAAGTTGCCTTTAAAGCAGCAAAATTAATTTTTTATTACCTCCTTTTTTTTTCTATCAATATCTATTTTGATCTTCTCAAATTAAGAGTCAGAAGTGACGGTTTATTATCTCAAAAACCTCCTTAATTTAAAAAATATTATTGAGGATATCATTATTTGGCTATGATTTTCAAAATATTGGATACTAAATTGGCGACTATTTAAAACAGACTAAAAGTAATTCGAAGTAAACAAAAATGGACAATATCTTTTACGATTGCGAATCGATGATTAATATAGCATATACGTTCCTAATAATACTATCGTTTTTTATCACAGCAACTATGACTGACATCATCAAAATGTTTTCATGATTTAAACATAGTCAGATATACTTGAGCACAATTCTTTCTATATAGCATTCGATCCTTTAGTTCCATGTAACCTGTCTTAGTCGTCGCCTAAATCCCAAACTGTCCTTCAAAATTGATTCTTGCTTCTTTACCCTTTTCTTATTTGTGTTAATATTATGATATGCGGTCAAATACATATAGTTCAAGATCAAAGTTTGTGAACAAATTCAATAACTTGTCTCTAAAATGCATATAGGAATTAAGAGTATTATGACCTGCATGACCTTTTTTTATTTGTTCAGTCTTTCTGTGACTTGATATAATTATATTGATATTTAGATTAGTTTTATGTAATATTTATATCAAATCGAAGTGATACTATATATATTTTCAACTATGAATTACCATTCCATTTTTTGTGATAAGATAATCCTTATATATTAGCGTTCTGTTAAGAGGATTTAGGTTACTAAAATTAAAAACCAGATGAAATAGTTGGATACGACAATTCAGTTTTGTGTTCTCATAGTGGGGACTATAGGTCTAGCAACCATTTTTGGTACTTACCTTGCTAGAATGATAACCTTCGAAATGAGACCATTGGAAAAAACTCTAGCTAGAGTAGAAAGCGGCTTTTATAGAGTAATTGGAATAAACGCAACTAAACAAATGAGTTGGAAAGAGTATTTTCTTGCTTTATTTATAACAAATATGGCAGTAGTTGTATTTATTATCCTCATTTTAACATTTCAGAATTATTTACCTTTATCAGAAGGTAAGGGGGGGTTTTCTTTCGATCTTGCTGTTAATACGGCGATTTCCTTTATCACTGATACAAATTTACAACATTATGTTGGCGACCAGCAACTTTCCATAACTTCTCAGATGGTCGCTATAACTTTTACGATGTTTATAGCCCCGGCATCAGGAATTGCGGCTGCATTTGCATTTATCCGCTCCTTCATACGAAAAAACTATGGCCTTGGCAATTTCTATGTAGATTTGACAAGAATTATTATAACACTTTTACTTCCGGTGGGTGTCGTTTCTGCACTTGTCTTGATGGTTATTGGACTTCCACAGACCCTTCAACCTTCTATAGAGACAAACACACTAGAAGGGCTTGTAAATAATAATTCATCAAATACTCAAACTATCAATATGGGACCCGTTGCATCTCTTGAATCAATAAAACTACTAGGTAGTAATGGTGGTGGATTCTTTGGTTCTAACTCTGCTCATCCATTTGAAAACCCAACTGGATTATCAAATATGTATGAGATGTTTTTGATGCTTATAATCCCACTCTCCTTTCCAATAGCATATGCTCGATTAATGGGTAAGGGGAGAGGAATAGCAATTCTTATAGCCATGCTGATCGGATTTGGAACTCTAATTGTAATCGCAACTTCAGTAGAAAGCGGTCCGTTACTACTTGAAACCCGATTTGGAAGTTTTGGAAGTATTCTATTTGATACCGTTTCTTTAGGAACAAACACGGGAGCGGCAAATTCTGCCTTAGCGGGAATGTCGCCTGAAGCCACGATTTCCTTTTTCCTAGCTATGTTTGTGCAAGCTATTCCCGGAGCAGTAGGGACAGGAATGATGAGTATGATTATCTTCGTTCTATTGACCCTGTTTATAGTAGGACTCATGGTGGGTAAAACACCAGAGTTTATGAGCATGAAAATAAGACCCAAGGACATCAAGTTAGCCGTCTATATCTTTCTTTTACATCCTGCAATAATATTGATACCCACTGTTATAGCCTTGTGTACGGGAAATGCACAAGCGATAATAGGTAACGAAGTTACTCCTATGGGCTATACTCAAACATTGTATGAATATACCTCAGCAGCCGCTAATAACGGGTCGGATTACTTTGGCGCATCAGCAGATACTCCATTTTGGAACTACTCTACTGCAATTGTGATGTTTCTTGGCAGATATTTGCCACTTGCCTTAATGTTAGCAATAGCAGGATCATTTACACTTAAGGACAGGAAAGAAGTAATAGAACCAATTAAAACTCAGGGTCCACTGTTTATAACGGTATTAGTTACGCTTACCTTCTTACTAACCGCCTTGACTTTCTTCCCGTTCATAATTTTGGGGCCATTTTCAATTTAGGAGATTAAGGAGCCAGGATAACAGGAATATGACTGTATCAAAATCAAATAACAATAACGGTAAAAGCAATAACGGTAAAAGCAGTATAATATCAGCTATTAATTCCAAAGTAATACTTGATTCAATAACAAAGATGGATCCAAGGTACCTTGCAAAAAACAACCCGGTTATGTTCACTGTAGAACTGGGATTTTTGGTAGTTCTTTTTGCAGCAATATTCCCAAACGTCTCTGAAACATTTGTAACTCAGAATCAAATATTCTATATAGAGGCAGCAATTATTCTAATTCTCACTGTTTGGTTTGCTACATTTTCAGAATCCCTTTCAGAAGCTCAAGCTAGAGCTCGCGTAGATTCGTTAAAGAAGTTGGAAAAGGAGGTGACTGCAAGAAAATTAGAACACGGAAAGGAAGTAGTCGTCAAATCATCCTCTTTTAAACCAGGTGATGAAGTAAAAGTGTATGCTGGCGAATTAATTCCTAGGGATGGATTGGTTGTAAGCGGGGTAACCTTTATCGATGAATCAATGATGACAGGTGAGTCCAACCCTGTTTTTAAAGAAAAAGACGACCACGTAATCGGTGGGACCATAGTAACCACAGATAGTATCGTAGTAGAAATAACTGCAGAAGCTGGAAAAAGTTATTTGGACGAAATGGTTGGCTTGATTGAGAGTGCAACAAGACCCAAAAC
>Ga0310890_10000701_pt1 | contig 11529 bp, 9 predicted proteins | sample T20D3metaG_FD_203751 | JGI IMG/M metagenome (GOLD analysis project Ga0310890, IMG submission 203751) | Lab incubated soil microbial communities from West Virginia University Organic Research Farm, Morgantown, WV, United States - T20D3 | ecosystem: Environmental > Terrestrial > Soil >... | reverse complement strand
GGCAGACCGGATGGCTGTTCGGTGGTTTATTGCTGGATTACACGCCCCGCGAACGTGAGCAACTTCTGCGACAGATCATCGAAGCCCGACTGAAGGCGGAGAATACGGAATTCGCCGATCGCGAGGAAATCTACAACCTTGCTGCGAGCGCAGTACAGGCAGCTAAAGATACCGAAATGCGCGCTGAGTTTGAGCTCTTTCAGTTATTGGCGCTCTCAAATTGGGCCAACAGCTTCCCGGACAACTTGCGCGACAAATCTCCTTATCGCGAATGGCACAGAGTCCACTCCGCGGAAGTGATTCGGAATGAATTTGGAGGCGGTTATAATCTGCGCGCTGATTTACTTTGGCAGCTCGAAAAGAAGTACCAATCGTTGCCCATTGCGGATCGTATTGCCTGGAAAGCTGCGCAGATGCTTCCCCCTTCTGATTGCGAAGGCGACGAAGTCTGCGATTTTTTTCTTTATGAAGGAGAGATCAAGTATGTGAGTCTTCATCCGACGGGTGCGCACGTTTCGGAAGCCCTTAATCACCTGAAGGAAGCAATGAGCGATGAACTCATCAATCGTGCGAACGCAAAGGGAGGAGATAAATACGCAGTCCAGGAGCGTGTTGATTTAAGGAAAACGTTTGCTTCTTTGCGTGCCGCTTTGGCAAAAACATCTGCTGCTGAGAAAGTGGAACTTCTCAAAAAACTAGATCGAGTAACTGCGCCAACACGTTAAGTCTGCCGGACATGGCTCTTGCTTCCGGTACAAAACTCGGCCCGTTATGAAATCCGCTCAAATAGGAGGAACGATGGCCTTGACTAATAGTTTTGCAGGTAAGAATTTAGGAATGGTTTTGCTCGGGGTATGGTTGATTCTCACCGGGCTCTTGCCGTTGCTGAGCGTGCGAATCTCGCCCACAGTTACCACCGTTCTGGCGGTACTCGCAATCGCGGCCGGCGCCTTGATTTTGCTTCGACGATAAGACCAATCGATGATCCGAAAACTAAAATCAGGCAAGTATCGCCTCTACTCGCGAAAGAAAGATCCGAAGACTGGGAAACGGAAGAACCTCGGCACATTCGACACGCGTGCGGCCGCGCAAAAACACGAGCGAGCGGTACAGTACTTCAAACGGCGCGGATAGGTCACATAATTAGTCGAGATGAAGTCATTCTTCAAAGGGCTCGCCTTTATTCTGGTTGTCGCTCTCGGCGTGTTTGCTCAGGACACCGACGCGTGGCCTTCGCTCAGTTATCTCAGAAATGATTACAAATCCGTTTCCGTCGTAGCTCACGTTCGCATTACGGAAGCTGAAATCACCGGGCGTGTTGGAGGCTATGAGAATTGGAAGGTGAACGCAGTTGTGCTCGAGCCGTTCAAGGGAAAATTCAAGAAAGGCGATGTCGTCGAATACTTTCACGGAGCGGAGGCGGGTCTGAAACGCGAGCATTTCGATGGAGAGAAGATCGTGTTTCTTCTGTCTGAACGTGAGCCCAAGACGAAGGACATTCGCTATTCGGTGTTAGAGAATTCAACTTTGCCATCTACTCAAGACCGTCTGAGCAAGCTGAGATTAATTAGAAGACAAGCCCTGAAGTCTCGTGCTAGTCGCTAAATTTGTTGGCCACTACACTCAAGCTTCTGCGAATCCTCTGCGCAGCAAGTTCGCAAGTTCTTGTTTTTGTAAGAACATTTCCCGCAAAGGCGCAAAGGAGCAAAGACGCCAACCATACAATCGAGGCTATTCTCTTTGCCTCTTTGCTCCTTTGCGCCTTTGCGGGAAATGTTTGGTTGCGGCTGTGCTGCTCTGTGTGCTCTGCGTCTTGTATGTTTCTGGGCACCTTCCCGGCTTGCCTTGTAGCATCGCTTCAGACACTCAGTTAGAATCCCCGCCGCACAATTGGTTTCCATGCTGACCCCGGGCACAAAAGTCGGCCGTTATGAAATCCGTTCGAAGATTGCTGAAGGCGGAATGGGCGAAGTGTATCTGGCGTTGGATACCGAGTTGAACCGAACCGTAGCTGTAAAGATCCTTCACCAGTCAGTAGCTGCTAATGAGCAACGGATGCGCCGATTCATTCAAGAGGCGCAAGCAGCGTCCGCTTTAAATCACCCGCACATTCTGACGATCCATGAAATTGGAACCATCGACAAAAGCAAATTCATCGCCACCGAGTTTATTGATGGCGACACACTCAGGAAGCGCATTAACAACGGTTCGCAAAAGCTAAATGAGGTCCTGGAGATCACTATTCAAACGGCGGGTGCGTTGGCGGCCGCTCACGCCGCTGGAATAATTCACCGCGACATCAAGCCTGAAAACATCATGGTTCGCCCTGATGGATATGTGAAGGTGCTGGATTTCGGTCTCGCAAAACTTGCGGAGCCATCGGCTTTTGGCGGCGACGCTGAAGCGCCTACCAAAGCGATGGTAAACACGCGCGAGGGAACGATCATGGGGACGGCGAATTACATGTCGCCCGAACAGGCACGAGGTATCGACGTCGATGCACGGACCGACCTGTGGAGTCTTGGAGTCGTTCTGTACGAGATGATTTCGGGTAGAGGTCCTTTTGCTGGTCAGACTGCAACTGACTCGATTTCCTTGATCGTTCAGAGAGATCCTGTTCCCCTTACCCGTTATGTAGCGGATGTGCCGGCTGAATTAGAGCGCATCGTTGCCAAGGCGTTAACGAAGGATCGTGAAGAGCGATATCAGACTGCGAAAGATCTGTTAATTGACCTGCGCAACCTTAAGCGCAAACTCGAGGTCAATGCGGAACTGGACCGCACATCGCCTCCTGAACTGCGTGGACCACTCGCTACTGTTTTTGCGACACCTGCCACGACTGCGTCTTCAAAGAGCCAGCCGGCTGCATCGAGTGCCGAATACATCTTCTCCGGAATCAAACGACATAAAATTGCTGCTGGAATTGGTGCGCTAGCTTTACTTGCCGCTGTGGTGGGAATTGCCCTCTACGTCCATGCGCGAAACAGCGAGGTGGCGATCGAGTCAATCGCAGTCCTTCCTTTCCAGAACAAGAACGCGGAACCAGACAGTGAGTATCTCTCGGATGGCTTAGCAGAATCTCTCATTTACCGGCTTTCGCAGTTGCCCAACTTGAAAGTAAGTCCAACTAGTTCTGTATTCCCTTACAAGAATAAGGAAATCGATCCAATCAGAATTGGGAGTCAACTCGGTGTAAACGCGGTTCTGTCGGGTCGAATTGTGCAACGCGGAGATAATCTGACGATTAGCGCTGAGTTGGTCGACGTGCGCCAGAATAAATTGCTTTGGGGCGAACACTATGAACGCAAGATGTCCGAAGTGTTGCAAACGCAGCGCGAGATTGCTCGGGAGATTGTCGACAAGTTGAAACTGAAAGTTTCCGGGGACGAGAAAGCGTTAGCTAAGAACTATACCCAGAGCAATGAAGCTTATCAGCTCTACATGAAAGGACGATTTTACTGGAACAAACGAACACCCTTCGCGCTACACAAATCAGTTGAGTGTTACGAGCAGGCGATTCAGCAGGACCCGAGCTTCGCCCTTGCATACGCAGGTCTGGCTGATACCTACTCACTACTCGGTGGACCAGAAGCAGGCGGCGATATGCCACCAATTGAAGCCCTGCCAAAGGCCAAAGCCGCTGCGCTCAAGGCCATCGAACTTGATTCATCTCTCGCCGAGCCACATGTTTCATTGGGTCACGTTAGTTACTTCTATGATCGCGATTGGGCAGCTGCTGAGAGGGAATTCAAACGCGCCATCGAGCTCAATCCTAACTACCCGGTGGCTCACCATTGGTACGCAATCCAACTGTCTACGATCCCAGGCAGAATATCGGAGGCGTTAGCAGAGATCAGACGAGCGCTGGAACTTGATCCAACTTCATTGATTATAAACGCGTGGTACGGACGCATTCTTGGAGTTGCCGGTCAACTCGATCAGGCTGAGGAACAATGTAAAAAGACAGTTGAGTTGGACCCAAACTTTATTCTTGGTCATTACAGGCTGGGCCAGACGTACGCGGAAAAGCGGATGTATGCCGAAGCTATTGACGAATTCAATAAGGTCTTGAACCTGCCGGATGGTAAGACGACTGGTTTGTTTGGCCTGGCATATGCGTACGCCTTGGCTGGTAGGAAGCTGGAATCGCAGAAGGCGCTGGATGAGCTTCTGGAAATGTCGAAGCACCGATACGTGTCGCCTGGTCAGATCGGCATCATATACATCGCTCGTGGTGAAAAGGATAAAGCGTTTGAACGCCTTGAAGAAGCATACAAAGTTTATGATCTCAATCTTATGCGAATGAAAGTTGAGTCAAGGTTCGATCCCATTCGCTCTGATCCTCGCTTCGAAGATCTCGTGAGACGCATAGGCCTCCCGTAAAAATTTCGGATTTCGGAATGGGGATTTCGGATTTTTCAGCCGCAGATTTCGCTGATAAACACCGATCAGATCTTCTCCCTTAATGTACGGTGGGTTTGATCTGCTTCATCTGTGAAAATCTGCGGCGGAAAAATCCGAAATCCGCATTCCGACATCCGCATTCCGAAAGCTTTCTTAGCGAGCGTGTGTTCCTGGCGGGAGATTCGCTTTCCGCTGGTAACTAGCTAGAACCAGCATCGCAAGCGCGGTCATGCATAAGAGCAGAAAGAGTAAGGTCTTTCGTGGAATTCTCAGAGGGAGCCGAGCTGAAGAAACTTCAGTCGTTCGTTCCATTTCGCCCTGGTTGAGGGCGCGCGAATCCAGCCGTGCTCTCGTTTCTCGCAACACACCCTTCAAACCATCAACCGCTTCGCGCTCGATAAGTCTGCGCTTTATCCCTGTGAATAAACCCCGCAGACCGTCTGCGAGCGAATGATTCTCGTAAAAGAGATAGTGATTGCCCGTCGGATTTGTCGCCAGACCTGTTAGTGCGATTGACGCGTCAAAGTAGTGGTTTGCATAGATCTGCTTCGACAAAACCACAACCTGCGGACCGGATTCCTGATCTGACTTGAAGATCACGATATGGTTAATGGCAAGCACAGGCTTCAGACCAAGTTTGATCTTCGACCAAACGATTGCATTCTCAACTGGTGACCAACCTTGTCCTGAAAACCAAGTTCCGTTTTGCGGTACTTCATTGAAGAAGCCCGGCAGAGACGCCAACAGCGCGCGCTGTCCTTCGACCAGCGGAGCTGCAGTAGGCTTGTCGTTGTATTCCATCAATGCTGAATCACCGCGCTGCAGGTAGTCGCGCACATAGTCCAGCAGCATTTGTCTATACAGATGAGTGGCCTGGTCCGCATAATCTGTTGCTTGCCAGTCCACACCTTTCTGAAACTGTTCGATCATCCTGGCCGAAAGCTTTAACTCACAGTTGCCAACCACGCATTTCCTGAGGTCCTCGATATCACGAGTCTCCATCGTCAAGGTTTCCAAGTCGTCTATCGTTGGTACGCTACCGAACCGCCCGATCTCAAGGATTGCCCGGTTATTTTTGGTCGCTATAGAGTCTCGGAAGGATTGGAGAAATACTTCAGCCGGCGCTTGCACCCGCACTAGTCCATAGACAGACACTTCCTGCTTGTGGTGGGGTGGTAGACGCGTTACGACTGGCTCTCCTCGGTGCAACTCACCAAAATCCATCTCATCCAATGCCGCTTTTTCATGGAGAATATTTTGTAGATCAGGCCTGCTCTGAGCATTAGTGGACTGGGCAACCAGGACAATCGTAAAGAGACTGATCAATGCTCGGACACTATTTGCCCGGATCCAGAATGGATCTCGTACGCCAGAAATTGGATCGCCGGGTTGGACAGCTCCCAACTTGTCTGGATTATTGGCCAATCGGGTGACCTTTCCTATTAAGCGAGTGGAATCGCGCTCCAGAATGGCATATCCCATGCCAGAAAATGGGGGATAAACTCGATGCGAGGGAATCTAGAACGATTAGAGAACTAAAGGCTGTCGAATTCCACTTTTTAGATGCGCCGACCCCGGGGCTTGGTTTAACCGTCTGAGGCGTTGAGCACCTAATCTAAACGTTTGTTTTGCAATCTACCTTTAGCTGATGAACCGCTGATTGTCTAGTCACTTGTTTGAGGCGCTCCCGAACACTCAACTCTCTGCGTACCCTCGGCGTGCTCTGCGGCTCGGCGGTTTGTTGGTTTGCAGATACTCAAGAAGCCAGTAAGTAAGACGCGCTCTCCACGAAGTCCTTAATCTAGCCTCAGTCCAACAAGTCGGATAGAATCCCGCCAGCACGAACCGACTCTATGGACGGTGCCGGTGTCAGCGCTTTTACCGTACACACTTTGAATTAAACATGCTTCCAGTGAATTTCAACGACATTGTTGCGGCGCGAGAGTTTATCTCGCCTTATCTAGCTAAGACGCCATTGGTCCATCTCTCGAAGATCTCGGACGAATTAGGTTGCGACTACTACGCAAAACTAGAGAATCTTCAACCCATCGGCGCTTTTAAAGTGCGTGGAGGTGTCAATCTAGTCGGCACTGCCACCGCAGATGAAAAAGCAAACGGAATCGTGTCAGCGTCCACAGGAAACCATGGACAGTCGATCGCATATGGCGGACGACTGTTTGATACGCGCGTGATTATCTACGCACCGGCAGAGAACGTTAACCACGCGAAGGTTGACGCGATGCGCAAGCTCGGTGCTGAAGTGCGCCTCCACGGTCGTGATTTTGATGAAGCACGTTTGGAATGTGAACGAGTGGGCCGTGAGGAAGGGATGCTTTACGTACACTCAGCCAATGAGCCGAAGTTGATCGCAGGCGTGGGCACAATTGGTTTGGAGATTCTGGAAGATCTCGCTGACGTGGATGTAATACTCGCTCCAGCCGGTGGAGGCAGTTGCGCTTCAGGGAATTGCATCGTCATGAAGCATCTTAAGCCGTCGGTTCGAGTGATTGCAGTTCAGTCTGACGCAGCACCTGCAATGTGGCACGCCTGGCGCAATCGAAACCTCGATCCGTATCCGACAATGAAGACGGAACATGAGGGTTTGGCGACGCGTGTTCCGTTTGAGATGACCAATCGAATTCTCTGGGAACTGCTTGATGATTTCGTTTTGGTTTCAGACGAAGAGATCAGAGATGCCATTCGTCTGCTCGCGCGCAACGCCAAGCAAGTGGCTGAAGGAGCTGGAGCGGCGTCGCTGGCTGGTGCAGTGAAACTACGAGATCAACTGCACGGTAAGAAAGTGGTTGGAATTCTGACTGGTGGCAACATCCCCCCAGAACGATTAGCGGCGGTGCTGAACAACTAAGACTCTTTGGAGTGCGGCGACCTGTCGCCGCTTTTGCTTCAGATAGCCAAAACGCGCCGGAATTAAAAGCGGCGACAAGTCGCCGCACTCCAAAGCAACTTCACAACTCTTAACATCTTTTTACCTACGCCTAACACCTTTCGCGGTGGATAATCGTATGGTGTCATTGAAATATCGCACTACCAAAAGGCATCCATCATGACTGCGTCGAAGAAAAGAAAATTCCTGGGCAGCTTGAATCGGTTTCGACTTGTGCTGACGCTTGGCGTCGCTTTGCTCTTGCCCGCCGCCGGTCTCATATATACCAACTTCAGGCAACTCGAAAAGTTTGAACGCGACAAGGTGCTTGAAGCCGCTATCCATCGCGATTTTCAGGAGTTGCTTGGGATCACTGAGAAGCGAATGAATAAAAAGATCTACGGAATGGTGGAAGATTTTCGCGGCATGTATCCATCACCCGATGCTGATCAGCTGGAGAAAGAAGTCAAATTAGAGCAGATACTGCAGAAGACCCAGGACATCTCTGATGTCTTTTACTTTGATGAGAAGGGCCTAATCGTTCATTCGCAGCGCCACAAGATGGACGACAAGTATTACCGTGAACAGCACGACAGTTTCGGTAAAAACTATGGTGTTTGGTTCAAGAGCGAAGGCCATGTGATGCTCGAGGCGATGCGCAAGCGAAATAGACCGCTCGTTTATCCGGGCCCTGCCAAGCGCCAGTATGGAGATGCGTTCGTAGTGACGGTCGTTTTTGAGTTACCGAAGATTCAAAAAGACCGAGTGGTGTTTGCCGGATTTACTCTTGACGATCTTTATCTGAAGAAGTGCTTTTTTCCCGGCGCGTTGAAAGAGGCGATCAGTGACAAGATGAGTGACCAAGGTGGGAATCGGATCGCGATGATGATCTTCCCGTCTGACATCGAAGGTGGTATGCAAGGAAAACCGATCGCGGTTACAGAAGGATGGGGTGACGGAAAGCCGGAAGTGACGCGGAAGTTTGATGAAGTTTTCCGCGGACTCGCGCTTGGCGTTAGATATCAGGGCACGAGCGTCAAGGAACTCGGACAGGCGTGGGTGCGTCAGAGTTTCATCATTCTCGGTATCCTCACGTTGATGACCATCGGCGGGTTAGTACTAACCAAACACATGGTCAGCAAAGAAATGGCGGTGGCGAGGTTGAAGTCTGACTTTGTCTCGAACGTCTCGCATGAGCTGCGTACGCCGCTCGCTTTGATTCGTTTGTATGCAGAAACGCTCGAGCTGGGTCGAATCACCACTCCAGAAAAGAAACATCAATATTATCGCATCATCCGCAAAGAGAGTGAGCGGCTTACGTCTCTGATCAACAACATTCTCGACTTTTCGCGCATTGAAGCGGGCCGCAAAGAATATGAGTTTCGCGAAACCGATATCGCTGAACTGGTGCGTAATACGCTCGACTCCTATCGATATCAGATCGAGCAACAGGGATTCGCGCTGGAGGAGAACATTCAGTCGAATCTTCCTTCATTGCAAGTCGATCGCGAAGCAATCGCTCGCGCGCTCGTGAACTTAATCAACAACGCCTTGAAGTATTCGAGCGAAGACAAGTTTCTCGGCGTAAAGCTTTATCGAGACAATGGTGTTGTCAAGCTCGAAGTGATCGACCATGGCATCGGTATAGGTCGTCACGATCAATCGAAAATATTTGAGAAGTTTTATCGAGCCGGCGATCCGCTGGTTCACAACACGAAAGGGAGCGGGCTCGGGCTTTCACTCGTCAGACACATCTCAGAGGCACACGGCGGAGACATCGCCGTCGAAAGCACACCCGGAAAAGGGAGTAAGTTCACCCTGGCGCTCCCGGTGAAAACCGTCCCTGAAATGGTTCCGCATCAAGCCGCAGAAGGATCAGTCGCGTGATGAATAGAAAAATGAAATTTCAAAGTGAATCAAATGGAGATGGTGGCCACATCTCCGAAGCCCCAGCCACTTCGCGTTCAACGAATGGCAAGACGCGCATCCTGATTGTCGAAGACGAGCCCGCGATGGTCCAGGGCCTCAGAGACAACTTCGAATACGAAGGGTACGAAGTAATAAGTGCGGGCGACGGGCTCGCCGGTCTCGAGCGCGCATTGTCGGACAATCCTGATCTCGTTGTGCTCGACGTCATGATGCCGCGAATGAGCGGCCTGGATGTTTGCAAGCAGTTGAAGTCAAAACGACCAGGCATTCCGATCATTATGCTGACTGCGCGCGGTCAGGAAATTGACAAGGTAGTTGGTCTTGAGCTTGGTGCCGACGATTATGTGACGAAGCCATTTTCGATTCGGGAGTTGATGGCGCGTGTGAAAGCTGTCTTGCGACGGGTTTCTACGCAAGGTCCAGCGACGGAGATTTATCGCTTCAGTGATGTTGAGGTGAACATTCGTAGCAACCAGGTATTGCGCAACGGGGCACCAATAGATTTGTCGGCGAAGGAGTTTGCGCTACTCGCGTACTTCGTGGCCCATCCAGCAGAAACTCTGAGTCGCGACCGTTTGTTGGATGCTGTGTGGGGTTACGAAAACTATCCAAACACGCGCACGGTCGATACGCACATCGTTCATTTGCGGCAGAAGCTGGAACCAAATCCAGAGGAGCCGCGGTTCATTCTTACCGTTCACGGGACTGGCTACAAGTTCGTTGGCTGAATTCGGATCTTGTTGAGTCTGTTAATCCTGTTCAGTGGTTTGACCTGGTGAATCTGTATGACCGCTCTCTCGTACCATCAGAGATCTGAGCAGGATTAACTGGCTTTACAACATCGGGAGTTAGGAACTGGGTTATGAATCGTTCAGGTTTGAGCGCACTAGCAACACCACGTGTCGAAGTCCCTTTAAATCGTCGACGTCCGTCAGCGCTCGCGCAACGACGCGAATTGGAAGGGAAGTTAACCGCACTACAGAAGGACTATGCAGAACTTCACGCCGAGATGTTTGAAGCCGCACAGATCCATCGACGGCTTTGCGCTCCCCGCCTGGTCCGATACTCCCAGTTTGAAATCGCGAGTGAGATCTTTGCGGTGCGGCACCTCGCGGGCGACTTCTTTACGATTAACGAACGCGACGGCCAGGTAGTGCTGGCTCTCGGAGATATCTGTGGTAAGGGACTGGCGGCCTGCATGTGGACCGCACACCTCGTTGGTCGTGTAAATTTCCACGCCAACTCCAATAGCGATCCAAAGCAAATTGTTTCGGAAGTTAATAAGGATGTGTGCCTGACCGGCAAACTTACTCCGCTTGCGAGTTTGTTCGTTGCCCGCCTTGATCCGATCAGCGGAGACCTCGAGTACTGTAGCGCCGGACATCCTCCTGCAATGCTTCTGCGTGCAAACGGTGAATTGGAATCGCTGTCTGACGGAGGTCTATTGCTGGGAGTTGTTCCGACAGCTTCATACGTTACCGGTTCAGTGCATCTGAACACAGATGATGTGCTGTTGGCTTACTCCGATGGTGTTATAGAATCGTGTAATAGGACGGAGGAAGAATTTGGTGTCGCGCGTCTGGAAGCCCAGCTGCGACAGGCGAATTCACTAGGTGCTTCGGCTGAATCGTTGTTATTCTCAGTACTCGCAGCTGTCCAGGATTTCGCGACGACTCATCCTTTAGTTGATGACTTGTCGCTGGCTGTTGTTCGACGTGACGCAGGCGCACCATCTCAATCGCAGTCAGTTGATCGCTTGCACCTCTTCTTTTAAGCGTCGCAAGAGATGACAAAGTTTGAGCCAGATCGATTTGAGGTGAGCAGGCCTTTGATGCTGGCAGGTTTGAAGGAGCACTACACGCCTGACACCATGGAGAACATTCCCAAACAGTGGGAACGTTTTCGGCCTTTCATGGGCAATGTGCCGACGCAGGTTGACGCTAAGACTTATGGCGTTTGTTACAACGTGAACGGCGGCGAGTTTGACTACCTTACGGGTGTGGAAGTGTCAAAGACTTCCGAACTTCCTGACGAACTCACCTTCATTCGCATTCCCTCCCAGCAGTATGCCGTGTTCGTCCATCGCGAACACATCTCGAAGATCAAAGATACGATCGATGCGATCGGCAAAGAATGGTTACCCACTGCCGATTATGCACCTACGGGTGATCCAACGTTTTTTGAGCGTTATGAAAACTACGACCCTGTTAAGGGAACAGGCGACATTCAGATCTGGGTGCCTGTGACATCACGCTGACTTCAACACTGTCATCAGCGACATCCCCCACGACTAGAATCGATTTTGGAGTGCG
>Ga0310890_10000700_pt1 | contig 11538 bp, 6 predicted proteins | sample T20D3metaG_FD_203751 | JGI IMG/M metagenome (GOLD analysis project Ga0310890, IMG submission 203751) | Lab incubated soil microbial communities from West Virginia University Organic Research Farm, Morgantown, WV, United States - T20D3 | ecosystem: Environmental > Terrestrial > Soil >... | reverse complement strand
ACAGCGACGGCACCTACTTGGGCAAGTATCGGAAGAACCACATTCCGCATACATCCGGTTTCTGGGAAAAGTACTTCTTCAAGCCAGGAAATCTCGGATATCCGGTCTTCAAGACACGGTACGCGACGGTCGGCGTCTACATCTGTTACGACCGCCACTTCCCGGAGGGGGCCCGGCTGCTCGGCCTGAACGGCGCTGAAATCGTGTTCAATCCGTCGGCCACCGTCGCCGGACTGTCGCAGTACTTGTGGAAGCTGGAACAGCCGGCGCACGCGGTCGCCAACGGCTACTTCATGGGGTGCAGCAACCGGGTCGGCACCGAGGCGCCCTGGAACATCGGCCGCTTTTATGGATCGTCCTACTTCGTCGATCCGCGCGGCAACTTCCTGGCGATGGGCTCCGAGGACAAGAACGAGCTCGTCGTCGCCGAGATGGACCTGGACATGATCGAAGAAGTACGCCGCGTCTGGCAGTTCTACCGGGACCGCCGTCCCGACTCGTACGGCGCGATGGTGGAGCAGCTGCCATGAGCCTGCTGATCAAGAACGGCACCATCGTCACCGCGGCGGACTTTTACCAGGGCGACGTGCTGATCGAGGGAGAGCGGATTTCGACGATTGGATCGTTACTGAACGTTCCCGCGGATCGCGTGATCGATGCCGGGGGCAAGTACCTGTTCCCCGGCGGGATCGACGTGCACACGCACCTCGACATGCCGTTTGGCGGGACCATGTCGGCCGACGATTTCGAGTCGGGCACGATCGCGGCGGCGCACGGCGGCACCACGACGATCGTCGACTTTGCCATCCAGTACAAGGGCCAGACGCTGCACCACGCCTGGGAAACCTGGATGAAGAAGGCCGAGGGCAAGGCGGCGATCGACTACGGCTTCCACATGATCATCACCGAGCTCAACGACCAGGTCGAGCTCGAGATGGACGCGCTCGTCCGGCAGGGCGTGACCTCGTTCAAGCTGTTCATGGCCTATCCCGGCGTGTTCATGCTCGACGATGCCAGCATTTTTCGGGCACTGAGGCGGACCGGGCGTAATGGCGGCACGATCTGTATGCACGCCGAGAACGGCGGCGTGATCGACGTGCTGGTGAAGGAGGCCCTTGCGGCGGGCCACACGGCGCCGAAGTATCACGCGCTGACCCGGCCGGCGCGGGCCGAGGCCGAGGCCACGCATCGGGCCATCGCGTTGGCGGAAATCGCGGATGTCCCCATTTACATCGTCCATCTCTCGGCTGCCGAAGCGCTCGAGATGGTCACCGAGGCCCGCGACCGCGGGCTTCCGGCATTTGCGGAAACCTGTCCGCAGTACCTGTTCCTGTCGTACGACAACTACGAGGAGCCCGGATTCGACGGCGCCAAGTATGTGATGAGCCCGCCGCTGCGCCCGAAAGAAACGCAGGACCGGCTCTGGCGCGGCCTGGCCTTCAACGACCTCCAGGCGATCTCCACTGATCACTGCCCGTTCTGCATGAAGGAACAGAAAACACTCGGCGAGGGCGACTTCTCGAAGATCCCGAACGGCGCGCCGGGCATCGAGACGAGAATGAGCCTGGTCTACGACGGCGGCGTCCGCACCGGCCGTATCTCCCTGAACCGCTTCGTCGAGCTCACCTCGACGTCGCCGGCAAAGATCTTCGGCTTGTTCCCGCGCAAAGGCACCATCGCACCGGGAACGGACGCCGACATCGTGATCTTCGATCCGGAGAAGAAGATGCGGCTGTCAGCAAGAACGCTGCACATGAAGGTGGACTACAACCCGTATGAGGGACGCGAGGTCGCGGGCGTGACCGATACGGTCATCTCGCGCGGCCGGGTCATCGTTGACGGAGGAAAGTTCACCGGCCGGCCTGGATCCGGATCCTTCCTGAAGCGGAGTGCCAGATCGTGACACCTTTCGCTTTCACGCTTCACGGGCCGACGGCTTCTCGAACGACGACACGACGCTACGACGATACGACGTATGACATTCATTCACGTCGTATCGTCGTGTCGTCGTGTCGTCGTGAATGCCGGAGGCAAACCGTCGGTGCGTTTCGTCGAGGGGGCACGGAATGACGGCCGAAGAAATGGTCGCCCTCTGTAAGAAACACACCATCTTCGAATGGTCGGCGCAGGACGCCGTCGATCCGATACCGGTCGCTCGGGCGCAGGGCGTGTACTTCTGGACCCCTGAAGGAAAGCGCTACATCGACTTCAACAGCCAGCTGATGTGCGTGAACATCGGCCACGGCGACGCGCGCGTGGTGAAGGCGATCCAGGATCAGGCCGCGACGCTCGCCTACGCCAACCCGTTCATGGCAACGGAGCCGCGCGCACGGCTTGGCGCAAAGCTGGCCACGCTCACGCCCGGCGACATCGAGGTCTTCTTCTTCACCAACGGCGGCGCTGAAGCCAACGAGAACGCGATCAAGATCGCGAGGGCCGTCACCGGGCGGCAGAAGATTCTCGCGCGCTATCGCTCCTACCATGGCGGAACGGCTGCCGCGATTGCGGCTACCGGCGATCCACGCCGCTGGTCGCAGCCGCCGATGCCGGGCATCATTCACGTGCTCGACCCGTATCACGGCATCGAGCGCGGTTGGGACGACGCCGCGGCGGCGCTCGCCTGCCTCGAGGAAGTGATCGTCCTCGAGGGAGCACACACCATTGCCGGATTCATCCTCGAGAGCGTCACCGGAACGAACGGCATTCTCGTGCCGCCGGACGGGTACATGCAGGGGGTCCGCGCACTTTGCGACAAATACGGCATCCTCATGATCGTCGACGAGGTCATGGCCGGCTTCGGGCGCACCGGGAAGTGGTTTGCGATCGAGCATTGGAACGTGGTGCCCGATCTGATCACCATGGCCAAGGGGCTCACCAGCGCCTACGTGCAGCTCGGCGCGGTCGGGGTGCGGCGGCCGATCGCCAATCATTTCGGGAAGAGCCCGTTTCCCGGCGGCCTCACCTACAACAGCCATCCGCTCGCCTGCGCCGCCGCCCTCGCGGCGATCGACGTCATGGAGCAGGACGGGCTCGTCGAACGGGCCAGGACCGGGGGCGAGCTGATGGCCCGCATGCTGGCCGAACTGGCCGACCGCCACCCTTCGGTCGGCGCGGTCCGCTCGATCGGACTCTTTGGCGTCGTCGAACTGGTGCGAAACCGGCAGAAGCGAACCCCGATGGCGCCGTTCAACGGCACTTCACCGGAGATGACCGAGCTCGGGAAGTTCTTCCGCCAGGAAGGCCTCTATACCTTCGTGCGGTGGAATTACTTCTTCACCAATCCGCCGCTGTCGATTACCGAGGCGGAGCTGCGCGAAGGATTCGCGATCATCGATCGCGCCCTCATGATCACTGACAAGGCGGTTCAATAGGTGATGCCGAATCCGCGGGTACTGCTTCTTCCAGGCGCCCTGAGTCTGCTTGCCGTGGTCATCGCGGCACAACCCCAGCAGCCGGTATCGCCCACATCCTCATCGTTGCGCTGGTACAAGGGCAACACGCACACCCACACCCTCAACAGCGATGGCGACAGCACGCCGGACGAGGTCGTGCGGTGGTATCGCGAGCACGGCTATCACTTCCTGGTGCTGACCGATCACAACTACCTGACCGCGGTCGATGGCCTCAACGCCGTTCACGGCGCCGCCGACAAGTTCCTCGTCATTCGCGGCGAGGAAGTCACCAGCAGCGTGGCGTCGAAGGCTGTGCACGTGAACGGTCTGAATCTCGAGACCCTCGTGAAACAGTCCACAGCCGCGTCGGTCGTCGCCGCCGCGCAGGAGAACGTCGACGGCATCCGACAGGCCAACGGCGTCCCGCACATCAATCACCCGAACTTCACGTGGGCGATGACGCCCGAAGAACTGCAGAAGGTCGAGCGGACGCGCCTGTTCGAGATCTTCAACGGGCATCCGCAGGTGAACAACGAAGGGGGCGGCGGTTCGCCAGGCCTCGAGGAGGTCTGGGATCGCATTCTCAGCAACGGCCGGTTGATGTACGGCGTGGCCGTCGACGACGCGCATCATTTCAAGAGACCGGGCGATCCACTGGCCTCAGGGCCTGGACGGGGATGGATCTACGTGCGCACGGATCGCCTCGAGCCCCGCGCCATCGTCCTCGCCATGGAGGACGGCAACTTCTACGCATCCACCGGGGTCGAGCTCGCGAGCTACGACACCACGCCGAGCTCGATCGTGCTGACGATCAAGACGACCGCCTACAGCCGTTATCGCGTCCAGTTCATCGGCAGAAACGGCCACATGCTGAGCGAAGTGACAGAGCCGACCGCCACCTACACGTTCAAGGGCGACGAAGGGTACGTGCGGGCGAGGATCCTGGAGTCCAACGGCTACGCGGCGTGGACTCAGCCGGTGGCGGTGGGGACGAGTGGGCCGACGCTTTCGCGCTAGGGCTCATTCGAGCCGCCGTCGTTCGACCTTTCCCCCGCGGAAGGTGAGGCGACGAGGCGGCACCAGGCTGCCATCCTGCGCGCGGGTGACGAAGGTGACGGCGCTCACGGCACCTGTCTGCTTCGGCCGTAGTTCGACCGTGCAGGCTCTCTCTTCCCTTGTGTCGCACTGACCGGTCGCCACCCCATCGAGAAAGGCTTCCGTCCGGACCTGGAGCTCGGCGGACAGGTCGAGCGTCAGCCGATACGTGTAATCGTCTGTGAGGGGCAAGAACAGCGTCGCACGCGCATCGGCGCGGCGCACGCGCCCTGAGTCGACTCCCTCGACCCCGCTCCAACCCGGGCCGAAGTACGATTCGTGAATGACGTCCGGCTTGATGGTGGCGACATTGCTACTGTTCCGAAACAGCGGCGTGGGCGGAAAACCACAGAGAATCGCTGAATCTTCCTGGTTCGAGCGGAAACGCGCCATCACCTTGGAAGCGACACGATCCAGCGCGATCCGGAAAACGGAACGCCTTCCACCCGTGCGGGTGAATTCACTCCGCCAGAATCGTCCTTCGTCCGGGTCGCTCGCGGCGCCGATGTCGCGGCCGATGGCGTCGCCCAGAATGGCGGTCGTTGCAGTCATGACGGGCGAACCGTCCGAGGTCACCGTATCGATCGTCGCGCTTCCAGTACGAAACAAGGTCGAGACGGCGCTACCGGTCGCGAAAACCGATGAGACATCACTCCATTTGTCCGCTTCGAGACGGAGACACGGCGCTTCTCCGATGAACTGGTAAACCACCGCCGGAAACGGCACCGTCCAGGGGCCGGGATCCGGGAACTCCAGTCCGCGCATAAGAGTCCCGTCGGAACGGAAGACGGCCAGCGCAATGCCGCTCGTCACCGCCACGACGATGCGGTCGTCAAGCTGAATGCGCGCACCATTGCCATCGCCAATGGCACGGAGCGTTCCGGGAAAGTTGGGCAACCGGGCGCCGATGGTCGGAGAGTCGACGACCAGAGTCGATGCACTGTGATGCTTCGTCCACTTTTCGCCGGACGCCCCGACTACGACCCCGAATGTCTCGAAGTTCTGGACACGACCCGGCGGCCGCGCGGCGGCGTGACCCACGCTCGCCAGGGCGAGCGGGCTGGGCAGGTAGGCACTTGCCCCTACGAGGATGGAACCCGAGGGAAGCCGGGCCAGCCAATCGGACAATGACCATCCCTCAATCGGGACCGGTACGAACCGCAAACCCTCCGCCGCGAGGTAAGTTGCGGCTCCCGCGAACGCGAAGACGGGCCGGGGACCATCACCGGCGACGGCGCGCACCATGCTCGCGTCGAACGTCACGGACTGTAGTCGCCGGTTACCCGGGGCCTCGCCGGTCAAACGGTAATAGCGCAGCGCCATGTCGTAGAAATAGTCCTCGGCAACCACGGCGGCACCGTCCGGCAGCTGCTGATGAAGCGCCCGAAAAAACTCGGCGCTGTCCGTTTGACCGCTCTGGTCGGCGGACTTGTAGTTTGCGGAGATGTTCACCGCCGGCATCAACGACGCCGCAACAACGGCCGCTACCAGGCCGACCGCGCGCCTTCCCGACGCGATCGCGACGAGCCGGCCGAGGACATCGCAGCCCAAAGCCGCAAACGGCCATACGAGAATCATGAGCGGCGTGATGAAACCCTTGACGTCACCGCCAAGATTCACAACCATCGCCAGGATGCCGGTGCCGGCGCCGATCAGCACAGCGGGAACGCTCCAGAACGCGACGATCGAGGCAAAGGCACCTGCTCCAAACATGACCAGCCCGACGGCGTTCAGATCCTTCCCGATTGTCTCGGCGACGACCGGCAGGTGCACGGTGAGCAGCGTCTTCGGCGAGTATGCAAATCTTTGATCGGCGAACCGCCGCGCAAGCACGACGTCCACCAGTTCGGACACCGTCGACGCCCGGCTCTCGAGGTAGGACGCCTGCTGTCGCGTTCGGACGATCACGAACCCGTATTGCGCGACGCCGAGCGCGACAAGCAGCGCGGCGGCTGCGACGAACCTTGGCGTCAGTACTCGATGTTCCCGCCAGAGCACGTAGACGACATAGGCCGGGATGACACCAACAATGGTGAGATGATTTCCGAAACCCGCCGCCGTCGTCGCAATCGCCGCCAGCAACAGAACCGGCGTGCCGCGCACACCCCATGTCAACAGCAGCGCGAGGGAAACACCGACCACCGCGGCGGCCAGACTGTAGACCTCGGCAAAGACCGCGCTGCGCCAGAAGCTCGGCCCGGTCGCGAGCGCGACCGCCGCACAGACGGACGCCCACCTGGAACCGCCGAGCACTCGCGCTACTGTGAACACAGCCACGCAAGAAAGCACAGCCATCATCGCGGAGAACAAGTTCGCCCGGTAAGCAATCGTCCCGACCCGCAGCGTCCTGACGAACAGGTGAGAGAGCATCACGTACAGCGGATATCCGGGTGGATGCCCGGTACCCAGCACGTAACCGAGGAACTGGAACTTTGGCGTATCTTCCGGGCCGCCGAAGTCAGGCTGAAGGGTTGCGAGATAGACCGTCGCGGTGACGACCGCAACGAGGCCTGCACCGAAGATGTCCGGCCGCCCCCCGAAGCCGCCACGGGAGACCGGTGCGAGCACCCGGCTCACGAGTGATTGTGGAAGAGGCATCGTCTCGAGATGGCTGAATGTTACAGCGATGCAGCCTGCGTGCAGGGTGGAGCGGGGCGAAGATCTCGAGTGAGCGGCAGCCGCAGCCTTCCGGCTTCAGCCGGAAGGCTGCGTGCGGCGCCGATTGTCCACACCAGACCAGCGTCGCACGACTACAGGCAAGAGCGCGATCGCGGCGGCGGTAGCCAGCACCGTCGCCGCAATCGGCCGCGTCACGAACACCATCCACGATCCCTCCGCCGCCGCGAGCGCGCGTCTGAGGTGCTGCTCGGCCATCGGGCCGAGAATCGCACCAATCACTGCAGGCGCCAGCGGAATCTGCCAGCACCGCATCAAGTACCCCGCCCCGCCGACGACATACAGCAGCCCGACATCGAAGATCGAACGATTGACGCTGTACGCGCCGACGCTGGCCAGGACCAGTATCCCTGCGTGAAGGAATGGCCGCGGAACCTCCAGCAGCCGGACCCACAAGCCAACCAGTGGAAGATTCAAGACCAGCAGCATCATGTTGCCGATGTAAAGGCTGGCGATGAGGCCCCAGACCAGCTGCACGTCGCGGGTGAACAGCAGCGGTCCCGGCTGCAGCCCGTACTGCTGAAACGCGGCCAGCAGGATTGCGGCGGTCGCTGAAGTCGGGAGGCCGAGCGTCAGGAGCGGCACCAGCGTGCCGGCGGCGGCGGCGTTGTTGGCCGCTTCCGGGCCGGCCACGCCTTCGATCGCTCCGCTGCCAAAACGCTGCGGCTCGCGTGCGAGGCGGCGCTCGAGCGAGTACGAGAGAAACGTCGGGATCTCCGACCCGCCGGCAGGCAGCACGCCGGCCGGAAATCCCAGCGCGGTTCCGCGCAGCCAGGGACGCCACGAGCGTGACCAGTCCTCGCGCGTCATCCAGAGCGATCCCCGAAGCGGGATGACATCCTCGACGTCGCCCCCGACTCTCGACGCTGCGAAGAGCGACTCGCCGACCGCGAACAGCCCGACCGCGACAATCACCACGTCGATGCCGTCGAGCAGCTCCGGGATCCCGAAGCTCATTCGCGCTTCGCCGGTCAGCGGGTCGATGCCAATCAGGCCGAGCACGAGCCCGAAGAAGAGACTGGCGAGGCCTTTCAACGTGGACTCACCGAGCACGGACGACACCGCGACGAACGCGAGCATGGTCAGGGCGAAGTACTCCGCCGGGCCGAACCGCAGCGCGGCGTTGGCCATCAGCGGCGCCGAAAACGTCAGTGCCGCGGTGGCGAGTGTGCCGGCGACGAACGACCCGATCGCAGCCGTCGCCAGAGCCGCGCCTCCGCGGCCGGCACGCGCCATCAGGTGCCCTTCCACCGCCGTCATCACCGATGCGCTTTCTCCGGGGGTATTCAGCAGAATCGCGGTCGTCGAACCGCCGTACATGCCGCCGTAGTAGATGCCGGCAAACATGATGAACGCTTCGATCGGCTGCAGGCTGAAGGTGACGGGCAACAACAGCGCGACGGTCAGCGCCGGTCCGATGCCGGGCAGCACGCCGACCAGTGTGCCGAGCGTCACCCCGGCGAGCGCCCACAGCAGGTTGATCGGGGTCAGCGCGACGCGAAAGCCGTCGATCAGTGCGCTCAGCGCGTCCATGTGGTGAGCGGGCCCCGATGGGACGAGTCGAACCACGTGCCGGCAGGAAGCGGCAGGTCGAGACCGCGCGTGAACGCCAGATCGACAATGACAGCGAAGACAATCGCGATGGCGAGCGTCCACATCCGCCGCCGGTGTGTGGACGGACGCGCGAAAGCGTTGGCGGTGAGGACGAAGAGGGCGGCAGCCGCTGCCGTGAAGCCGAGAGGCTGCAGCATAATCACAAAGACGACCAGCCCAAGGACGACGCCGGCTACGGCCCGCCTGTTCGCGGCAGGTGCGTCAGGGCGGACCTGCCCCCGCGCCCGAATCCAGCCGGCGGTCAGTGCTCCGAAGACAAGTGCGGCGCCGGACAGGACGACGAGCGGGACGAGCCGTTGTCCGGTCACCACGGGTACGCCGCGCGCAGGGCCTCGCAGCCTCGCCACCACACGCGTGACCCGCGTTGTTTCGCTGGCGAGAAATGCGTCGAGCTCGCCACCATCGAGGTAGAGGTCGCTCCACTCCCGCTCCGCGAGGATGCGCTGCCACTCGGGACTGTGCGCCGCCTGGCGTACCAGCGTGGTGAGCCGCACGCGATCGGAATCCGGCAGCCCGCGGGGGCCGAGAACACCGCGCCAGTTCACCATCTCGACATTCAAGCCGCTTTCGCGAATCGTCGGCACGTTGATGGCGGGCGTCCGCGATGGTGACGAAATCGCGAGCGCACGCAGACGTCCGGAGCGGACGTGCGGGGCGAACTCGCTGTAGCCGCTGACGCCCGCCGCGATATGCCCGCCGAGAAGTGCAGCGACCGCCTCGCCACCGCCCGAGAATGCGACGTAGTTCACACGACGCGGATCGACGCCCGCGGCCTCCGCAATCAACCCGGCAAGGATGTGATCGGAGCCTCCCGCCGAGCCACCACCCCACGCAAAGGCCTCGGGCCGCTCGCGGAAGACCTGCACGAGCTGACGCATGTCGCCGATGGTCGACGCGGCCGGGACGGCGATGGCTTCGTACTCGCCCGTGAGCCGGGCGATGGGCGTGGCCTGCGCGAGCGAGACCGGTGAATCGTTCCACAGCGTGGCGCCGAGCATCACCAGCCCGGAGATCAGGAGCGATCGTGTGTTGCTGCCCCCGCCGTGGACGAATTGCGCCAGCCCGATCGTGCCGGCGGCGCCTGGCACGTTCTGCACCTCGACGATTCGCGCGAGGCCGCGGCGCTCGATCACTTGCTGCAGGACGCGCGCGGTCTGATCCCAGCCGCCGCCCGGCGCCGCGGGCGCCACGATCACCAGGTGATCTTCAGGAGGCTGGGCTGCCACGCCCGCACAAGTGAGCGCGCTGACGAGCAGGAACAGCGCCGGCTGCTTCCACGACACGGCCGGATGATACTGTGCAGTCGCGTTGACTTACGGGTCGCCGGGGCATAGGCTCCGCGAGATCGGTTTCTTTTGACAGGAAGAGGAGGAGATTCAGGAGGAAAGACAAGTATTACTCCCGATCTCCTGCCCCTCCTGTTAGATCTTTAATCGGGGGCGTTCCACGATGCAGATCATCCGCAATCGCACAGAATACGACGTCTGCGTGATCGGGTCCGGCGCCGGCGGCGGGATGGCGGCGATGGTCCTGACCCAGGCCGGCGCGAACGTGATGATGCTCGAAGCAGGGCCGTTCTGGGACGCCACCCTCGACACCGCCATGTACAAGTGGCCGTACCAGACGCCGCGCCGCGGTGCCGCGACGCCCGAGCGGCACTTCGGCGAGTTCGACGCGGCGCTCGGCGGCTGGTCGCTCGACGGCGAACCCTACACCTCGGCGCCGGGCAGCCAGTTCGACTGGTTCCGGTCGCGGATGCTCGGCGGCCGGACCAATCACTGGGGCCGCATCTCGCTGCGCTTCGGACCGGACGACTTCCGCCGGAAGAGCATCGACGGTCTCGGCGACGACTGGCCGATCACCTACGACGACGTCAAGCCGTACTACGACAAGATCGATCGATTCATCGGGATCTTCGGCGCCAACCTGCCGGAGTTTCCGAACGAGCCGGACGGCATCTTCCTCCCGCCGCCGACGCCGCGCTGCTACGAGCTGCTGATTCAACGGGCATCGAAGAAGCTCAACGTCCCGAGCGTGCCGTCGCGGCTGTCAATCCTGACCCGGCCGCACAACGGCCGCGCAGCCTGTCATTACTGCAGCCAGTGCGGGCGCGGCTGCTCGACCCACTCGAATTTCTCGTCGCCATCAGTGCTGATTCCCCCGGCGATGAAGACAGGACGGCTGAAGATCCTCTACAACGCGATGGCGCGCGAGGTGACGGTCGACAACGCCGGCCTTGCCAGCGGCGTCACGTATGTCGACAAGACCACGGCCCGCGACAACCACGTCCGCGCGAAGATCGTCGTAGTGGCGGGGAGCGCCTGCGAGTCGGCGCGCATCCTTCTCAACTCCAAGTCGGCGAAGTTCCCCCAGGGGCTCGGCAACTCGAGCGGCAACGTCGGCAAGTACCTGACGGACTCGACCGGCGCCAGCGTTCGCGGGTTCGTCCCGGCGCTGATGGATGGGATTCCGCACAACGACGACGGCACCGGGGGCATGCACCTCTACACGCCGTGGTGGCTGGACAACAAGAAGCTCGACTTCCCGCGCGGCTACCACATCGAGATCGGCGGCGGCCGCCACATGCCCGGCGCCGGCGTCCTCGGCGGCATCCATTCCTATACCGGCGTGGAATCGTCCGGCACGCCGATCTCGTTCGGCGGGTACGGCGCGAACCTCAAGCGTGATTACCGGCGAGTCTACGGGGCGACCGTGAACTTCGCCGGGCGCGGCGAGATGGTCCCGAACAAGGACACCTACC
>Ga0310890_10000697_pt1 | contig 11546 bp, 4 predicted proteins | sample T20D3metaG_FD_203751 | JGI IMG/M metagenome (GOLD analysis project Ga0310890, IMG submission 203751) | Lab incubated soil microbial communities from West Virginia University Organic Research Farm, Morgantown, WV, United States - T20D3 | ecosystem: Environmental > Terrestrial > Soil >... | reverse complement strand
GCCGGCATTGATTGGCGACATTGGTTCGAAGACGTTGGAGATCCGGCGTGATTGGGGCAAGACAATCTCGGAACTTTACAGTGAACGCTTTCTCCAGCCCCTGCACGATTGGGCAAAGCGTAATCGTACTTTGCTTCGCGTGCAGAATTACGGTGTTCCCTCAGTGTCTCTTTCAAGTTACGCAAACGTCGATTTGCCTGAGGGCGAGGGTGCTCAATGGAAGGTAGTGCGCGGGACGCGATGGGCTTCGTCCGCCAGTCACATTTATGGACGTCCGGTGACTTCGTCGGAGACATGGACGTGGTTGCACTCGCCTTCATTTCGCGCAACGCCGCTCGACATGAAAGCGGAAGCTGACCGTCATTTCCTGATGGGAATCAACCAACTCATCGGGCATGGATGGCCTTACACGTCCGAAGGCGTTGAGTATCCCGGGTGGCGTTTCTATGCTGCGGCCGTTTTTGACGAGAAGAATCCCTGGTGGATCGTAATGCCTGACATTGCGACTTACTTGCAACGCTCAAGTTTTCTGCTACGCCAGGGGGCGGCCGTCAACGACGTAGCACTTTACCTGCCCAACGATGACGGCTGGGCTCATGTTTCGAATGGCAACTTAATCGACACGCTACGCGAGCGCGTCGGGACTGACGTCATAAGCTCAATACTCGAGTCTGGTTACAACTTTGATTTCTTCGATGACGACGTCTTGATGAAGTCAGGCAGGATTGAGCAAGACAAATTGGTGCTCGGTGCTGCTCGCTATCGTGCGGTTGTTCTTCCTAGCGTGGAACGCATTCCGCTGGAGACAATGCGGAAGCTCGACGAGTTTGCGCGGGGCGGTGGCATCGTGATCGCTACCCGCCGACAACCGCAGATTGTGCCGGGCATGAAAGCAAGTGCGGCGGACCAGGCAGAGCTACGAGAGATTGTGAAACGACTATTCGAAGGTGCTTCTGCTAAAGGTCATTTCATCCAGGATGAAAAACAACAACTCGCAAGCAAGCTACCTGGTTTGCTGCAACCAGACATGTCGTTGCAAGCACCTGTTCCTGAAATGGGATTCGTTCACAGAAGCACAGGCGATGCTGAAATCTATTTCGTTGCCAATACCGCGAATGTCAGACAAACGGTCCAGGCGACATTCCGTGTTGCACACATGCAGCCTGAATGGTGGGATCCTATGTCGGGAAGAGTGACGGCAGCGAAAATCGGAAAGACGTCTGAAGGCACAACTACTGTCGCACTAGAACTTGAGCCTTATGGCTCGCGCATACTAGTGTTTTCAAGACGGACCTTACCTGCTCGCGCGAACAACAGTAGAGCTACAGTTCCTTCTGCGATTGATCTCAGCACTGGCTGGGAAGTCACTTTCGGCAACAACCCGAAACCCATCGTCATGGACCAGTTAAGTTCGTGGACTGAAAGCGATGCCACGCGTTACTTCTCCGGAACCGCAACTTACGAAAAAGGAATAAATGTACCAAACGAGTTTCTACAAGCAGGACTGACTGTGTGGTTGGATTTTGGTGAGGGGACACCAATCGCCGAACAATCTCTACGCTCAGGAATGCAAGCGTGGCTCGACGCGCCAGTGCGTGAAGCTGCTGTCGTCTACATCAACGATCGTCGTGCGGGAGCAATCTGGTGCCCGCCTTATCAGCTCGATGTGACAAGTCTTTTGCGTTCGGGCGAAAACAAGGTTCGAGTTGTAGTTGCAAATCTCGCACTGAACTACATGGCGGGGAGAAAACTTCCGGATTATCGCTTACTGAATCTTCGCTACGGCGAACGATTTCAAGCGCAGGACATGGACAAAGTGCAACCGATTCCATCCGGGTTATTAGGACCAATTCGCCTGGTCTCGCAACCAATGCCTTAGTCCAACGACACAAAGTCGTGGCCAACCCAACCCGTGAAAATGACGCGTGCTGGTTAGTCCACTTAAAATTGTGGAATTTCTTGCATTCCCTTTTGGAAGGGATATAATGGCCGCCCAAATAGAGTAATCGTGGCCCCCGTGGCCGACGCTTTTTCTCTTCCGTTTCCCCGAACTGAAGGGCTGTGAAAGGCGTTTCACCGAAGGCTCCGCCCAAACAAGTAAAGACTCATTCTGTGAGAACGAGGAGAATAAAACCATGCGTTTGCTCTTGACTATCACTGTCATCATCCTCAGCGCTGTCGTTACGTTTGGTCAGACCAATAAGGGAAGCATCAGTGGAACCGTCACTGATAGCAATGGTGCCCAGGTACCGGGCGCCACGATAACAGTTACCAATCTGCGCACCGGTCAGAAGGTGTCTGTGACGAGTAGCGAGTCAGGCGGGTTCAGTGTGCCGTCACTCGATCCAGTCACCTACAGCATTGCCGTAGAAGCCAAGGGCTTCAAGAAAGCCGTCATCGAACCAATAAAAGTGGATACAGCCGCTGTCGCAACCGCGAATGTGACGCTGGAAGCAGGTTTGGTTTCGGAACAAGTAATGATCACTGCCGATGCGCCATTGATCAATGCTGATAACGGAACGACGAGTCAAACTATAACGTCACGCCAACTTCAAGACGTTCCATTGAACAATCGCAGCGTTCTCGATCTCGCTCTCACTGCTCCTAACGTTACGGGCGATGCAGGCAGTGAAGATCCAGAAGTGACATCGGGTCAGCCCGTTCCGGGTTTCAACTTGAATTTGAATGGCGGTCGCGCCGGCAGCACATCAATTCTCGCGGATGGCGTTAACAATACTGGCGTCGGTATCGCACGTGCTGTGGTGAGTTTTACGCCGGAGACAGTGCAGGAGTTTACCGTTCAAACTTCGGTATTCTCGGCTGAGTTCGGCAACACATCTGGTGGTGTAATCAACGTGACCACAAAGTCCGGCTCGAACAGCTTCAACGGAGTCGCGCTTTGGTATCACCGCAATCCAGAATTCAATGCGATCCCCTTTACGATCGGGACTGCCCCGCGACCGAATAACAACCTTCGTTACAACCAGGTTTCATTGACTGTGGGCGGTCCAATTATCCTGCCAAAGTTTGGCGAGGGCGGCGACCATTTCTACAACGGCAAGAACAAAAGTTTCTTCTTCTTCGCGTATGAACCGCGGTGGCGGCAAGATTTCGTTACATCGACCGGTTTGGTACCTGATGCAACTCAACTATCAGGTAACTTCAACAACCTGGTGAGAACAGCAGCCGGCGTGGTTCCGGCGAGTGTTGCGAGTCAGCTTGGACTCACTTCGCTGGGTACGACTGCTGCGACTATCTACCAGCAATTCGTGCTCTTCCAAGGCAAGCTGGTGCCGATTCAATTGGCGACGGGAAATCAGTACTGCCAGTTCAACGATCCGCGACGGCTTCTCGTCAACCAGGTATATCAGGGCGTGACGTTGCAAACACCGCAATGCACCGGGGCGATCAATGCCAGCCCGAATCCACTTCTTAACATTATTCCCGCGGAGTTCATTGATCCAGCTGGTCGCCAGGTGCTTTCTAACATGCCACCAGCCGGTAACTACTTCCTCGATAACGGCAATGTCCGGAACTTTTTCCTTCAGCGCTCAGTTACTCAAGACGAGACCCGTTACACACTGCGACTGGACCACAGCTTTACGGACAATGCGAAGGTCAATTTCCGCTTCACGAAAACCCCAGCGATCGGCATCCGCGGTGCGGGCGGCGATATTAATGGCAACGCGGGCGTGTTTAGCGACGCGAAGCAATATCTGCTCGGCTTCAACAACATCATTACTCCGACATTCGTTAACGATCTTAGGCTTAGCTACACCCGTGGGAACTTCAGTGAAGATTATTCTCCGGAGTTCGCAATCAAAAGTGGACGAAGCTACGCGGGTGACCTCGGACTCCCTCATCTTACGCAGGGTGGCATCCCCTTGTTCCTGATCGCGCGTGACAATAATTACGTAAACGCCGATATCGGATCAGCCGCATCGACAAACAACTTCAACGTCGAACAGCGCTACAGCGTTAATGACATTGTCTACTGGACAAAGGGGAATAACACGTGGAAGTTCGGCGTGGATTACAATGATGCGCGGCTGACCGCGACGCCTTTCTTCGCCGCATCCGGAGGAAGATGGGACTTTCGCGTTGTGAATACGAGTAGCAATCGAGGCACCGGTACTGCAAACGGGGGAAACACGGTAGCCAGCACGTTGATTGGCGTTCCAAACTCCGTCGATATTCGACCACTGATTTTCGACTACGACTACCGCTGGAAGAGTTTCGCGGGCTTTGTACAGAACGATTGGCGCGTTCGTCCTAATCTCACTCTCAACCTTGGCCTGCGATATTCGCTGCAGTTGCCACGTGAGGAACACCACAATAACCAGGGTGTGTTCAGGCCTGACTTGGCCCAGCCTTTTGCTCTGACTGACGCTCAGCGCCGAACACTAGCAACGAATTTGGGTGTTCCGGCTACGACGGCGATTCCAGCCTCGGTGCCCACATCCATAAACGTCGTGCCCTTTGCTTTTGCGGGTCGTGGCGGGCGTTCGAAATACCTGGTCCCAACCGACTATTGGGGTTTCGAGCCGCGCTTCGGGTTCGCGTGGAGTCCGAAAATGAAAATTTTTGGCCTCGACCTCGAGAAGCGATCCCTGGTTGTTCGAGGCGGCTACGGTGTTTCGCACGCGACGCTCACCGGCAACAATCGCACGCCGAATCCGGATTTCGGCGGCTTCGTCAATGTTGGAACAGTCGCTGCCGGCTCTGCAGTTGGTGGTACGCCCGATCCGACGCAGCCAATTCGCTTGTCGGGCAATGCGCCGTTACAGGTAGCGGTGAGCAATCTTGATGCAGTTCTCGGAACCGATTCGAACGGGTTGGTTTTCCTGAAGAGCCTTGGCATCCCCGGATTTGCGGTGGGTACTGGCGGAACCGACGCGAGTGGCAAAGTACCGAGGGTGCAGAATTGGAATCTCTCATTTCAATTTGAGCCAATCAAGAACACGGTTGTTGAGGTAGCTTACGTCGGCAACAGGTCGACTCATCTCTTCCTTCCTTTCGTGAACATCAATCCGCGTAACGTTGACGCGGTTGAGCAATTGGAATCATCGGGTTTGTGTGCGACTTGCCCCAACGTTGATGCTACTACGCTGATCGCCGATCCACTTCAACGTACGAATCTTCAAGGCTCAGTGATTACCGTTTCGCGCGCCAGCATCTTTAGTTCGTTTGCCGGTTTCGATCCGCTCAACACCTATTACGATGATAGGGGAAGTTCAATCCGACATGCGGGTTATATCGATATCCGTCGTCGCGTGAGCAGAGGCGTCACCTTTACCGCCAATTACACCTACGCGAAGAGCCTTGACACAGCTTCCGATGCGAGCCCCGATACCCGAACGTTATCGACTGGTCAGGCGCGTCCACAGGCGGCGCTCGGTGGTGACCTGGCACAGGATCGAGCAATTTCTACTTTTGATATCAAGCACAACTTCACGGCGACGGGTATTTGGGACATTCCCTTTGGCCGCGGCCGTAAGTACATGAGCAACCCTAATGGCTTGGTTGATGCGCTGGCCGGAGGATGGATAGTTTCCGGCGTACTGCGTTTGCCCGGTGGTCTCCCATTCCTGCCGTTCATTACCGATCCGAACAAACTTGGTGGCGTGCTTTTCAATCGGTATGTGAGACCCGACTTGGTTCCGGGAGTTCCAATCCGCAATCCGTTGTGGAAGCGAGACTGTCCAACTGGTAGTTCGGCACCACCATCAGGCTGCGAACCTTTCATTAATCCGGCAGCATTCATGCGGCCGGTGAAGGGAACGCTTGGCAATGCTCCGCGGTCGATGGACATTCGCTCGCCACGCCAGGAGTACTTTGATTTTTCACTGTCGAAGGACTTCCCGATGCCGTTTATTGGTGGCGAAGGAAAACGAAGGATCAACTTTAGAGTTGATCTTATCAATGCTTTCAATCATCCGAACCTCCGCTACAACAACACTGGCAACACTCCGTTTGGTCTCGGTACATTCCCAACTGAAATTACTAATGAGGCCGTCAGCGGAGTCAATCAACCAATTACGGCTGCCGAATACAACACCTGGGCTTCGTTCAATGGCCAGCCCGCGGCTACAACTCCCGCAGGCGCTGCACAGTTGGCCGCGATACGTGCGAACGTTAATGCGACGCGTCAACCTGGACCACTTGGTCCACAAACCGGCAACTTGCCCTTAGACTTCTTCCACGTCCCGCTGCCGCAAGGCTTTGCGACACGAGATCCATTGTCTTTTGACATCAGAAATCTCGATGGGTTCAGGCTTTATCGCGTTCGTCAGACATACGATAGCAACTTCGGATCGCTCGCTGGTTCCAGTTCAATACTGCTGCCGCGTTATCTTCAGTTCGGAATTCGAGTTTACTTTTAGAACGCGGTCGAGGTGCATTAGCTGGATTCAGTAGCCCGACACGTCGGGTTAGCGGACGGCCACCACTCAACACGTGATATCAATAGCACCGCATGCTCCGAAGTTGAGTCTTAGCCGTCCGCTACCGCGCACGGTACTGATGAATAGTGGCGAAGCGTTGATCCAAAAGGCGGTGGCCGAATAGCGCCGCCGCCTTTTCAATATCTACTGAGGTAGGTGAGATGAAACTTACTGCAATTCTCATTGGCTTACATTTGCTTGCGGTCACCGCGGTTGCCCAACAATCGGATCCACCGCGCGAATGGATCGATCCCGACACTGGCCACCGCGTGATTCGTTTGTCCGACGAACCGGGCAGCGCGAGTTTGTATTTTCATCAAAACCCCTACACGCCCGACGGACAGAAACTTCTGATCACAACTCCTACGGGACTTTCAACAATCAACTTAAAGACTCGCGCGATCGAGAAAGTCGTAGATGGCCGTGTTGGTGTGATTATCGTCGGCCACAAAAGCGGTCAGGTCTATTACACGCGCACGGTGACAAACAATGGTGTTCGATCAATCACAGTTTATGCGACCGATCCGAACACAAAGGCGACACGTGAGATCGCGAAGTTACCCCCGGGCGCATCCGTTTCAAGTGTCAATGCGGACGAATCGTTACTGGCGGGAATCATTGATGATAAAGCGGTAGCCGCGATCAAAGAAGGCCGACCACCAGCGCCACCTCAGCCGTCACGCGGCGATGCTTATCCTGGCAAAGGTCAGATGATGGAAGATCGCCTGGCAGAGAGAAGACCGCTGCAACTCATCACCGTCAACACCAAAACTGCTGAAATAAAAACACTGCTGCGCGGCACTGACTGGTACAACCACATACAATTCTCACCAACCGATCCGACGCTGCTGATGTATTGCCATGAAGGTCCCTGGCACAAAGTTGATCGCACCTGGACCATTCGCACGGACGGGACTCAGTTAACCCAGATTCACCGGCGCACAATGCTGATGGAGATCGAAGGACACGAATGGTTTGCCGCTGATGGTAAGTGGATCTGGTACGACTTGCAGACACCGCGCAGCGAGGTTTTTTGGGTGGCAGGGTATAACGTCGATAGCCGTGAGCGGATCTGGTATCACCTCGAGCGCAGGGAATGGTCCGTTCACTTCAACGTTTCCCCCGATGGAAAACTCTTCGCCGGAGATGGCGGTGGTCCCAACAGCGTCGCCGCGCCTGACAACGGACAGTGGATCTATCTGTTCAGACCGGAGATGGTGCGCGACCGCACTGATGGCGAATTGCCAAATGCGAAGGATCTAATCAAGCCGGGAGTTTTGAGGGCAGAGAAACTCGTCAATCTCGCGAAGCACAATTACAACCTTGAACCAAACGTGACTTTCACGCCAGACATGAAATGGATCGTATTCCGCTCGAACATGTTTGGACCAACCCATGTTTTTGCCGTCGAAATCGCGAAGGCCGCTGTCAGCTCAAGGTAAAGACAAGCTGCGTGACTGACGCCGGCGCAAACTGAAAAACGAAACTCGATCCTTTTGCGTTCACTGGGGCATCCTTCGGTTCCAACGCGTGCGGATTTGTAAAACTGTTACGTGCGTGGATATCAGTGGACGCAAGCGTCCGGCTTTGACCGGACGTTATTGACGCGCCGCGAATCGCAATCTCTGTTTCTCTCGTTTGATTGTGGTGCGGATTCACCACAGTCAGCACCAGCTGTTTATCTTTCAACGAAGCCGAGCCGTTCAATCCCCACAGAGCCACTGGCGTTTCTCTTCGCTGCGCATCCAGTCTTGTAAAACCCACCTTCGGCGCGATGAATTCTGTTCTCAACGCCGTAGCTCCGGAGTGTGGCATATACATTTCGAACACGTGATAGTTAGGGGTCAGGATGAATTTGTCTTCGTACGTGTGGAAAAGTGAATGAATCGTGTTCACGAGTTGCGCTGGATTCGCCATCACGACTTTGTCCGCGTGACGCTGAAAAGTGTCGAGATTGATTGCTGAAATTAGCGCGTCCCGCAGGGCCCCCGCATAAGCATAAAGATAACCGGCTGGGACATCGGGGTCTTGTTTGTGCCAGGCGCCCCATTCGTCGACTGCGAGTTTCACGCGGCGCTCGCGATCAAATTCACCCATCACCTGCCAGTGGTCTTCAATGAGTGTTTCCATTCTGTTCGAGCGTTCCAAGAGGTCGTACCACTCGTTTTCAGTGTATTCATTGGCGATCTGCTGCCCGGTCGAGCCGCAGTAATAATGCAAACCCCAACCATAAAGTTTCGCGATCTGACGGCCGCCTTTCAGTGCCAGACCTTCAAAAAACTTCCGTGTCCAATTTACATCGCCGCCATTTGGACCTGAGCCGATCAGCTTCAATTGAACGCCGTAGGTTGGCAACCACGCCGTGAACTTACGAAACTCGGTAGCGTATTCGTCGGGAGTAAAGTCGCCGCCGCAGCCCCACGATTCATTACCTACACCCCAGAAACTCACCTTGTGCGGATCGCGAAAACCGTTCTTGACGCGCTCCGTTGACCAGGTCGTTAAGTTCGCCGGCGCATTACAGTATTCGAGCCACTCGAGAAAAACGCGAACGTCCCGACTGCGCACATTCGCGGCGAGATAAGGCTCGGCGCCTACCATTCTGCAGAATGAAACAAATTCGTCTGTACCGAAGTGGTTGCTTTCATACTTTTGAGGTCCTCCCTCGAGATCCTCGTAAGCTTTGGTTGTTTTGTAGCGCGTGTCTGCCCAGAAGTTAACGCGCGTCGGACGCTTGTCGCGTGGACCAACGCCATCCCGCCAATCGTATTGATCGGCGAAGCACCCGCCCGGATAACGAATCACAGCTGGCTTCAGCTTTTTCAAATTGTCGACCAACGCTTTTCGAATCCCGTTGTAATTCGGGATCTTCGATTTCTCGCCCACCCAAATGCCGTCGTAGATCACCGCACCAAGGTGTTCGATGAAATGACTATAAATTTCAGGCGAGATCTTTCCGATGGGTTCATTGACAAGGATTTCAATTCGCGACTCGGCGGCTTTGACGCTGCGCGAGCCAAGCAGTGCAACAGCGCCAGTCGCAAGCACGCCGCCGACAAATGTTCGACGTCCAAATTTTCTCATCGTAGTTGGGTGGTCCCTGTTAAGGATGGATGCAAATCGTGCTGAATGATACTTGGCTTTCTCGAAGTCGTGAAGCTCGATGTGAAGACTCTTCTTTATGACTTCGTGTCACAGCCAGCGTCGCTGAATGTCGAAAAGCGATCGGAACCGTGATCAAGGGCGAGATCGCGTCGCACGTAGTCGAGGTGTACGGTCGACATCAGGAGCGTCGCCGACTCGTCCACTAATCGCATACTCAGTGGGAACGGATAGGAGCTTTCCGGCAATAGAGCTGACAAAAGAAAATGCGAACAGCCAAATGCCGGGATTGATTTAAGTTCAATGCGTTTGAGGACACCCTCTGGTCCAAACACTTCGAGAACCGGTGTTCCCGCGAGAGCACGATCGTCAATGTTGATGATGCCAATAAACTCATCACAGAGAATTTGACTGTCGCGACGTTGGAGACGCGCACCTGCCGTCAGATAATCTGTCATCAGCCCGCCTCGTTGTAGTGGTTTTTGATATGTGCGCGCGGAACTCAACCCCGGACGAAAATGCGTGAATGCGTGAGCGCCCCACTCAGGCACACGTACCTCAACTTTCATAAACGTGTGAGCGGTGTTGGGTGCGACTGGCAAACACAAACCTCCTGCAAAATCGCTCGGGAAACTCAAACGGGAGAAATTGAGCGTGCAACTTTGCTCATGGCCCAAACGAATTGAGTTGCGGTCCCATTGGCCCGGATTGAGTTGTGCAACGATCTTTTGATCGCTGCTCGCTAGCCAGGGGACCGAACCTGTCTGATCAACGGCGAAAGGAGCAAGCCACAAAGTATCTTCGTAAGGGAGACCAGTGCTCAGATGAAATCGAGATTCGAGTGTGATGGGACCGATACGTTTTCCACGAAACAGAAGCGGTGAGTAGAGAATGTTGCGCGCTTTGAAACGTCCATCCGGATCGAACGGAGCAACGGATGTTGAGGCCTTCGACACCGGCTCCAACATTGGCACATGCAGCGGATGTTCTACGCTGAACCGCCGGAGTCCCTGTTTCTTGATGACCATGTAAGCAAAATTCTTTGTAGCCGACTCTTTGTTTGTGATGACAAGGATGCCGCCATCTTTTGCCAACGGTTGCATGTCAGTCGCGGCATCGGTCTTTACACTGCTGATGCGCTCCATCTTCACAGCGCTTGTCGCTGGTGTTTTCTGCTGCGTCAACCCGAACGCCTCGCAGGCGTCACAAGTAAGGTCAGGCCGATTAAGTTCAACCAGTAACGTGGAGTGTGGCATTAAGTCGTAAGCGTGATCGAGGACGTTGGTGCCTGCATGATCGCGCATCAATATGCGTCCGACACTGTGCGCATCGTACGGGTTAAATATCGCGACGGTGCATTGGTAATCCGACAGTGCGGGAAACGGCATCGAGTAGTGGAACGGCTTTCGAATTTGCCATTGAGGTGGATCAGGATTGGCGTGGACGTTATCGAAAGATGTTGCCGTCTGCCATCGAATGAAAGCAGAGCTGAACAGATCGCTCGCGTGCATCGTCTCGCGACCGTTGGGTCGTAAGCGAATCGTTAATCCGCCCCAAAAGCTAGTTTTCGGACGAATCAGGTCAGCCAACGGAATGACCGTAGTCTGCATGGCCGGGACTGTTAGATTGCCTTTTCCAGGTGCCAGTTGAAGCGGTGTGCCATCAGCTTCGTAAAGAAGAAGTTGATATTCAGTAGCGTCGCGCCCATCACGATGGCCATCGCGACCGATGAACGTGTCAGAGGTTAGGACGAGTTCCGAATTGAGTCCCCGTTCCTGGTCCTGGATCACGAACGGTATGCACAGATCTAACCAGCAAGAGGCAGCCGGCTGTTTTTGATTCTGGATCTCCGAAATGTCGGCCTCGGCACACAGAAGTTTCTGGGACAGTATGGGCCAGGTAGCGAGGCTTGCTGTCGAGCGATAAACCAGGGAGAGAAATTTTCGCCGACCGAGGAAGTTCATTCGAACCTCCGAGGGAGAAGGGCATCTTTGGCTGCCT
>Ga0310890_10000696_pt1 | contig 11548 bp, 6 predicted proteins | sample T20D3metaG_FD_203751 | JGI IMG/M metagenome (GOLD analysis project Ga0310890, IMG submission 203751) | Lab incubated soil microbial communities from West Virginia University Organic Research Farm, Morgantown, WV, United States - T20D3 | ecosystem: Environmental > Terrestrial > Soil >... | reverse complement strand
GGCCGAACCAGGTGACGGAAACGATCCTGCCGGATGGCTCCACAACCTGTGACCAAAGGAGCGATGCACCGGCACAATCCCCCCACCATGCGTCGTCGCAAAGATACGCGTCAACTCCGCACCGAAGAAGAAGACCTGGGCTGAGTAATACACCCACGCCAACATCGCGAGCACGCTCGCCGCCGTCCCGTACGGAGATGCCCCGGTCTGCGTCACGAAGGTCGAGAGCACCAGGCTTCCCAGATTGAAAAAGAGCGCCGTGACGACAGCGCCCACCCATGCGTCGCCCCATGCGACGTACGCGTCAGGAAGCGTCTTGTACACCAGCGTAAAGACCCCGGTCATGAGCACGAAGCTGACGAGAAAGTTGATCAAATGGAGAACCGCCGCTGGAAGCGGCAGCGAGCCGTGAAAGTACGATCCCGCGACACCAATCGCGGTATTGATGCCCAGCGAAAGCAGGACAAGCACGGCCGCACCGGCCGCAATCAAGAAGCTATACAGGCGATCGGTCAGCATGGTGCGCAAGGTGCCGAATATTCCTGTAGCCTCGGACGGCGGACTCTTTACCCGCCATACCAGGTTCAGTGATTGGCGTAGTTCGTTGACGAACGCGGACGTTCCCAAGAACAACGTCATGAGGCCGACGAGCGTCGTGATGATGCCGCCGGTCGGCGACACGTGCTGTTCGAGCATCAGTTGGGCCGCTCGGGCGCCCGTTGGACTGAGGAACCGCTGCAGCCATGGCGTGAGCTCCTCCTGGGCGGCTGCCCGGCCGATGAAGAAGCCAGCGATACCGATGACAACGATCAACACGGGCGCTATCGAAAAGAGCGTGTAGTACGCCAGCGCGGCGCCCAGGCGGGTCGCGCTATCTGCCGACCAGTCTGAGTAGGTCTGCATCAACACCGCTCCAAGCCTCTGTGGGCGCATACGACAAATCGCGCGCATCTGGTGCCGCACGCTGAACCGCTCCTGCGTCTTGACGGGTGTCGGCTGATCCATGCGACTTACTTTCTTATGTCCGACCGGTCTTCACACGGCCGGCTTTACTGCGGTCGACCGGTAGCTCGAGTATCTCCCACATATCAAGGCAAGCCAGCACTGTGCCATCGAAGCTATCGAGTCCCCCCGTATGCGCGGGAGCCGTCAGCACGCAGTTCAGGTTCAGTTACCATGCGAGGGTCATGCAGGATCTGCCTTCAAGAGGCCACGGCCCGATCAGACGGCTTGACTCTTCGAGCCGCCTGTCGAGCTCCCTTCCGCCCGAGCTGATGGCGGAGGCGTCGCGACGTCTCGGCTGGCTGGGTGCGCTCTTTGCCGGGTTCGGTGTGCTCGGTCACTTCGGCGGTCGCTTTCTGCTCGCGGGCGGTTCCGTCAGTGCCACCTTTCACTCGCGGGATTTGATCTTCGTTGTGGCGGCGTGCATGGGTTGCGCGCTGTATGTGGTGTCGCGTCGTGAACTCCTGTCGCAGACACGTCTGCTCGATATGGGCCTGGTGTTCTATGTCACGAGCGCCCTCGGCATCGCCGCTAGTCGAGTGTCCCTGTCGCTGCCTCACACGCCCGATGTGTTGTTTGGGCTCGTTCCTGTTGAATGCGTCTGGATCGTGATTTACCCGCTCGTCGTCCCCACGCCTCCACGGCGAATCCTGATCGCATCCATGCTCGCGGCGTCGACTGGACCCGTCTCGCTCGTGCTCACGGCCGTCGTGAGCGATTCGTCGATCGACCGAGTCGATCTGCTGTTCTTCTTTTCGAATTACATGTGCGCGGCCGCCGCCTACCTCGTCAGCCGAGTCATCCACGGTGTGAGCATGCGGCTGAAGCGGGCGCGCGAGATTGGCAGCTACGCCCTGGTCGAGAAGATCGGTGAAGGTGGCATGGGCGAGGTGTGGCGAGCGAAACATCGGCTGCTCGCTCGTCCCGCGGCAATCAAGCTGATACGAGCCGACGCGTTGGGAGTCGGCGGCCGGGCACGGGAGGCAGCGCTGCAGCGATTCGAGCGCGAAGCGCAGGACACGGCCACGCTCGGCTCGGTCCATACAGTTAACGTGTACGACTTCGGCGTCACCGAAGAGGGGAATTTTTACTACGTGATGGAACTGCTCGACGGCATCAGTATCGAGCAGTACGTGAAAACATTTGGTCCGATGGAACCGGCCCGCGCCGTCTACGTGCTGCGCCAGGCCTGTCACTCGTTGGCCGAGGCGCATGCGCGCGGTCTCATCCACCGCGACATCAAGCCGGCCAACATCTTCCTCTGCCGGCTTGGTCCCGACGACGACTTCGTCAAGGTCCTCGACTTCGGTCTGGTCAAGCACGCCGAAACAGCCGGCACCGCGGTGCAGTTGACGATGGACGGCGTCATCACGGGAACGCCCGCCTTCCTGCCGCCCGAGATCGCGGTGGGGCAGGCGACCTTTGATGCGCGCGCCGATATCTACTCCCTGGGCTGCGTAGCGTATTACATGGTCACTGGAGAGCTGGTGTTCGCGAAAGATACGGCGATCGCGATGGCGCTCGCGCACGTGAATGAAACCCCCACGCCGCCGGGTGAGCGTTCGGAACTCGCGATTCCTCCAGCCCTCGATGCGTTAATTCTTCAATGCCTCGCCAAGAATCCGGTAGAGCGGCCCCCGTCAGCGGCCGAACTCGCCAATCATCTCGCCACGACGGTTCCACGCGACGCCTGGACTGCTGGTGACGCCCACAGCTGGTGGCAACTTCACTGGGGTTCGACGATTGTTCCGCGATCGATTGCGCCCCCGGCGAACGACGCTGCCGAACAAGACGTGCAGCGCCGCTGCTGGCCCCGTTTTGAGCGCAACGCACATGCGGCGCGGTGAACGATGTCTCCCATCCGTCTCTTCATCAGTCATTCGAATCAAGACAAGGCGCTCGCATCGGGCGCCCCGCCCGTAGAATCGCGACTCGCCCGCGAGATGGGCACCTGGACGGCCACCGCGGTGGTCGTCGGTTCCGTGATTGGCAGCGGCATCTTCCAGACACCCGGACTTGTCGCCGGCCGCGTCGATAGCCTCGGCGCGCTCGCTCTGTTGTGGGTGCTCGGGGGAATGATCGCGCTGGCGGGCGCACTGTCGCTCGCCGAGATGGCCGCCTCGTTTCCGAACACTGGCGGGATGTACGTGTTCCTGCGCGAGACCTACGGTCCCTGGGCCGCGTTCCTCTTCGGCTGGGGGATGCTTGTCGCGAACCCCGCGGCATATGCCGGGGGCGCATTGATCTTCGGCCAATCGCTCGCACGCATCGTTCCAGCCCTGCAAGGATGGGAACGCGAGATCGGCGCCGGGTCGCTGTTGCTGCTGGTCGCTCTCAACATTCGTCCGGTTCGCGTCGGCGCGCTGGTGTTGAACACGGCCACGTGGATCAAAGTCTTCGGCCTCGTGGCACTCGCAGCCCTTGCGTACGCGCTCTCGGACGGCATCGAACCAGGGTGGCGCGCCAAAGTCACAATGGCGCCGCACAGCTGGCCCGGCTTCGGCCTGGCGCTGATTCTCGTGATGGGCGCATACGACGGCTGGCAATGGGTGCCACAGCTGGCAGGGGAACTGAAGAATCCGGCCCGCGCGCTGCCGCGTGCGCTCGGCGGTGGCGTACTGATAGTGGTCGCCGTGTACTTGGCGACCAACGCGTCGGTCCTCGTGCTGTCGCCAAGTGACGTGACCACCTCGAGCCTCGTTGCCGCGGATGTCGCGCGGCATGTGCTCGGGGCAGCCGGTGGCGCGCTCGTCGCTGCGCTGATGGCGGTGTCCACGTTCGGATCGAACCAGTCGGGCATGATGACCGACCCGCGAGTGTTTTTTGCGATGGCTCAGGACCGGCTGTTCTTCAGGTCCGTCGGTGCCATTCACCCGCGCCACCGTACACCGCACGTGGCCGTCGCCCTGATCGGCCTCGGCGGCATTTTGTACCTGTACGTCCGCAACTTCGAGGAACTCGTCGGCACATTGATCCTGGGCCTGTGGCCGTTTCTTGCGCTTTCGGTTGCCGCCGTCATCATTCAGCGGCGGCGAGATCCCGCTCGACCGCGGCCCTACCGCGTGCCGCTTTATCCGGCTGTTCCGCTGTTCTTCCTCGCGGCGTGCGTGGGGATCTTCGCCAATTCGTTTCGCGAGCAACCGCGCTTTACGATCCTGAACCTCGCTGTGCTCGTGGCCGGGCTGCCAATCTATTTGCTGTGGCGCTCGCGGGCGAAACGCGAGGCAATCCAGCAACTAGCCTCTCCAGCGGAGCCCTGACGATCTTCGAGCCGCGGTGAGCGACCGAGAGAGAACGACCTTCGATCTGCGCCACGGCACAGCATTGCGCGGCGAGGCAGGAATCGACGCTGTGGTACAATCAACGTGTCTCGTTGGATCCTGCCGAGTTTGTTCTGCCTGCGTTCAGTTCCTTCATTGCACGCTTCAGAAGTCTCAAGCCAGCTGCTCCAACTTTTCCAGAGGAACGTGTCTATGAAGCTGTACGTCGGAAACCTTTCATTCAGAACGGAAGAACAGGAACTCGAAGCGTTGTTTGCGTCCGTAGGCCAGGTCTCGTCCGTCAGCCTGGTTCGTGATCGTGAGACCGGTCAATCGCGCGGGTTTGCCTTCGTGGAAATGGCCGACGACGCGCAGGGGCAGGCGGCGTGCGCCACCCTCGATCAGCGCGAGTTCGGTGGCCGCCGTCTGACGGTCAATGAGGCGAGGCCGCAGGAACGCCGCAACAGCAACGGCGGCGGCTTCAACGGTCCCCGTCAACGCCGCGATTCGCGCTGGTAACGCCTGGCACGCATCAACCCTGCCGCAGCGCTTCGGTCGGTTGAACTCGCAGCGCGCTTCGCGCCGGTCCGGCGCACGCAAGCACGCCCACCACCGCCATGATGACGGACATGATCGCCAGCGAGACGAGGAGATCCGTGGTCATGGCGTCGGTGCGCCACGCGATGAGCAGGACGATGCTGTTGCCTGCGATGATGCCGCCGCCGAGCTGACGACCGGCGCGGGCGAAAACGGTACGCAGCAGGCGTCGAGGATTGGCGCCGAGCGCGATACGGATGCCGATCTCGCGGGTGCGACGCTGCACCGCGACGGCCATCAGCGCGTACAGGCTGGCAGCGGCGAAGACCACCGCCACGAGCAGAACGCTGCCGAAGACGAAGATGCCGCCCACCATCCGTGATTGTTCCCGTGCGACGATGTCGTCGAGGGTGACGATATCCCGCAGGTAAAGGCCCGCATCGACTTGCCGCGCAAGCGCGGCGACGCGGGGCGCAAGCGGCGCTGCATCCGCCGCGACGCGCACAGCGACCACAACAGGATCGAACTCCGCCGCCGAGGCTGCGCGATAGATGTACGCCGCTTCACCCCAATCGGCGGGGAACGTCCATAGATCGGTGACCACGCCGACGATCTCGTGCCAGGGTCCCAGCTCGCGCTCGCTGTCTGGCTGGAGCGTGCGAACGCGTGCGCCTACGGGATTCCTCCCCACCACGCGCATGAACGACTCGTTGACCACGACGGGCCCGTTCGGCGCCCCAGCGTCAGTGGCCTGCAAGGCGCGGCCGGCCAGGAGACGGGCGCCAAACGCATCGTGATAGCCGGCGCCGACGGTAGCCATCGCGAACCCGCCCTCGTAATTGCCGACCAGTCGAGCCGGAGGTGTACCGTCCTGCTCCATTTCCACCGCTACCCACTCCGGGGACATCGTCGGCAGGCGATCGCCGAGCGTCACGTGGGTCACACCAGGCTCTTCACGCAACCGGCCCGCGAGTGCTTCGTATGCGAGCGCACGCCGCGCGGCGATCTGCCCATCGTCAGGCATACCCTGCTCGCCGGCCAGCGCTTCGTTATCTACGCTGAGACGGAAGGTCAGGTAATGCTCCGCAGGAAACTCCGACCGCGACGACTGCTCACGCAGGACGTTGCTGGAGATTCCCACCGCGGCGGGCAGGCACAACAGCGTGAACGCGACCTGCGCGCCGATGATGAACGACCAGATGCCGCCGAACTTCATCGTCCCACCGGCGCCCGTGATCCCCTGCAGTCCCCGCTGCACGGACGCGCGTGTGGCCCTCAATGCGGGCAGCAGGCCGATCATGGCGGCAGCGACGAGCGCGAGCAGCAGTGCATACGCAACGCTGGCGGGCTCCAGCTTCAGATCCACCCAGAACGGCAGGCTCTCGCCCGTGATCTGAGTCGCCCGGGCCCAGGCATACCGTACGGTCGTCTGGGCCACGACGAGCCCGAGGACGGCGGCGGCGAGGGTGAGCACGAGCGATTCGGTGACGATCTGCGCGATCACGCCTGCACGACTCGCTCCCAACGCGTGGCGGACGACCATCTCCGATTCGCGCATAGCCGTGCGCGCGAAGATCAGCGTCGCGACGTTCGCGCAGACAGCCGTCAACACCAGCAGAACGATGGCGTGAATCAGCCAGTCTTCCAGGCGTATGGGATCACCGGGCGTGCGCCCCGCGAAGGCGCGAACGCGCGTGCGCAGCAGCGCGTGGGTCGCCGGCTGGTCGGCGGCAAGGCGTGCCGAAACGACGCCGAGCTCCGCCGCGGCGTCCTGCCAGCTTGCTCCGGCGGCGAGACGGCCGAACACTTGCACGGCCGGCCCTTCCAGCGGCGGCGCGTCCTGGACAGCCAATGGCACCCACGCCTGCTCATCGTGCGGGAACCCGAAGCGCGGCGGCATCACGCCCACCACGGTGCGAGCCGTGCGGCCCACGTCCACGACGCGGCCGATGATCGCCGGGTCGTGCAGGAACTGTCTCTGCCAGACGTCGTAACTCAGGACCACGACCGGCTCCGCACCCTGCAGTTCGTCTGTCGGATGCAGCGGCCTGCCGAGCAGGGGCAGGACGCGGGTGAGAGGAAACGCTGACGCCGTGATCTCCGCCACGCTCAGGGCTTCGACGCGGCCTTCGCCGGTGAGCACGTTGCGCTCGCTCACGCGCGCGGCGCCGAGTTCTGCCACTGTCTTGAGAGACCGCCGCCAAATCGCGAAATCGTGGAGCACCCTCGGCTCCACGCGTGACGCCGCCACGTCCTGTGTCTCCAGGCGCACGACTCGGCTGCCTTCATCGAACGGCAGCCGCTTGTACAGCAGTTCGTCGGCGACTTCGATGCCGACTGCCCCAATCGCCATGGCCGCCGCCAGTGAAAGGCCGCCGATGATCGTGAGCGCGGGATGCTTCAGCAGCAGACGTGCGCCCAGCTTCCAGTCGAGCCACGAGACCGTCGTCATCGAGCCTCACCCCGCAGGCGCCCCTGAGCCTGCTGCCCGCAAACCAGGCCGGCATTCATTCGCGTCGCTCCTCCAGTCCGCACATGTCGGTGCATCAGGCCACGCTCGGCGAACCGGCGGATGTCAGCATCCCTCTGCGCACGAGCCGGTGTCTTCACTTGGAGGTGAGCATTCTGTGAGATTCGAGTGAGATCGGCCTGTGGTTGAGGATTCGCGTCGTTCTGGACCGGGAGACGGTCAACGATTACCATCGCGTGGTCAATTCTTCCATCCGAATCGAGGCTTTCCGATGACGTCATCGCGCCACGCCTCAGCGACGCCGGCTGCCGGCATCTGGACCGGCTCTCGTGCGGACTTCCGTCATGCCTTCCGTTTACTGTGGAAGTCCAAGCGGATCACCGCCACGACGCTTGTCACACTCGCGCTCTGCATCGGTGCGACGACGGCGATCTTCTCATCGGTCTATTCGCTGATGTTGAAGCCGCTGCCCTATCAGGAGCCGGAGCGGATTGTGGAGTTGTATTCCTCCGCGGTGAAGGCCGGCCTGGACCGCATGCCGGCCAACGTCCCGTTCTATCTCGACTACTCGCAGAACGCGACCTCCTACGAGAGTCTTGGGCTATGGACATTCTTTTACAGTCTCGTCGGAGAAAAAGACTCCGTCGTTCGGACCCCCGGCATACGGATGACGGCCGAAATCTTCAGCATCCTGCGACTGCAACCCGTGCTCGGCACCTTCTTCACGAAGGAGCAGAACAAACAGGGCGCCGACAAGGTCATCGTGATCACGCAGTCCTACTGGCAGACGCAGTATCAGGAGAGTCCGGAGATCCTCGGCAAGGAAGTGCGAATCGACGATGAGGCGTACCAGATCATTGGCGTCGCGCCGCGGGAGTTGGAAGCGTTCGATGCGCGGATGAAGTTCGTCGTGCCATTGAGCTGGCCGCCTGCCGCGGAGAATCCGCAAGGTCGCTACGGCGTAGGCATTCAGCTGTTTGGACGCCTCAAGCCCGGTATCACGGCAGGCCAGGCCGACGCCGAGGCCAAGATCCTGGAGAAGCGCTACGTCGACGCAGGACCACCGCCTTTGAAAGCGTTCGTGGAGCGCTCCGGCATGACGATGAACGTCGGCGGGGTGCAGGAGCAGCGTGTGCGACCGGTGCGGGCGACGCTCCTGATGCTGCAGGGCGGCGTGGCGTTCGTGCTGCTCATCGGCTGCGTCAACGTGGCGAATCTGTTGCTCGTCCGTTCCAACGCGCGCCAGTCCGAGCTGGCCGTTCGATCCGCGCTCGGGGCGTCGCGCTCGACGATCGCCCGGCAGTTCCTCATCGAGAGCCTGCTGTTGACGTCCCTTGGCACCCTACTGGGACTGGGCGTGGCCTGGGGGCTGCTGCGGATGACGAATTACTATCTCGCGAAAATGCTCCCCCAGTCGCTGCCGGCGTCGCTCGACTGGCGAGTGCTCGCATTCGCCGTTGTCCTCACCGCTGTCGTCGGCCTGCTCATAGGCTTGATCCCGGTATTCCACATCTTGCGCACGAATCTCGCTGCCGTGATTCAGAGCAACTCTCGGGGCTCGTCGTCGAGCCGCGGCGTGCGCGCGCTGAGCAGCGCCCTGGTCGTAGCCCAGGTCGCGGTGGCGCTGGTGCTGCTGACCGGCGCCGGCTTGCTGATCTACAGCTTCGCGGAGGCCGTGAAAGTGGATACGGGACTCGAGCCGGCGAACGTCGTCACCGCGCGGATCGCGCTGGCGCGCGAACATCGCGCCACCGACGACGCCGCCAACTCGATTCGCGAACGACTGTTGCAGGGGATGAAAGAGATTCCAGGGGTGACGTCGGCGGCGCTGTCCGCTTCCACGCCTTTCCAGGGGGGACAGCCGATCAATGCCTTCACCCTGGAGAACGACACCCTGCCGCCGGGCTCGCCGCAGCCAGGCGCGTATCGAGTGATCGTGACGCCTGGGTACGCCCAAACGCTGGGACTGAAGTTGGTGGAAGGCCGCTTCTATGAAGACGCGGATCTGGCTCCCGGCCGCCGCCAGTTCGTCGTCGATCAGAGCTTCGCGCGGAAGTTCTTCCCGAATCGCTCCGCCCTTGGTGGCAGGTTTACCTTTGGCCCCCGCCCGGAAAAACCTGAAGAGTGGCCGGTGATCATCGGGGTCGTCAAGGATGTGCCGCACAATGGGGTCGAGGAGAAAAGCGGCAACCCTTTCATCTATCAACTCCTGCAGCCAGGACGCGGACCTGCCGGATACACGCTCTTCCTGCGCACGAACCGCGGAACGGGTGACGCGGTGTCGGCGCTGCGCAACAAGGTGCGCGCCATCGATCCGGCGAGTCCACTGTTCGACGTCGGCGTCCTGCAGGAAGCGGTGGATTCATCCTTCGACAACCGTCGTGCTGTGATGCTCCTGCTGGCCGCGTTGGCCGGCTTGGCCATGTTCCTGTCAGCTCTCGGCATCTATGGCGTGCTGGCCTACGATGTGTCGCAGCGAACGCGTGAGATTGGAGTACTCAGCGCCATCGGTGCGTCGCGAGGCCAGATTTCCGGTCAGATCTTGAAACAGGGGCTGTGGAAAGGAAGCATCGGCGTCGTGCTGGGTTTGATGGGCGCGGCCTTCCTGAGCAGGTCGATGGCGACCCTGCTCTTCAACGTCCGGCCAACCGATCCCGCAGTGTATGCGGCGGTGTCGTTCGTGCTGATCGGCGTGGCGCTTCTTGCCAGCTACCTGCCGGCGCGCCGCGCGGCACGGATCGATCCGCTGGTTGCCTTGCGTGATGAGTGAGGGTGCGCTCCCCAGGCGAACTCGCCATCTCGCGACGACAGCAGTTCGGGATGATGTAGCGCATAATCTGGTGTCCCTTCGTCATCCATCGGAGATCAACGTATGACTCGGTTCACAAGGTGTCTTACCCTCATCGCGCTCGCCGTCCTCGCCGTGCCACTCATGGCCCAGCAGGAAGTGCCGATGCGCAATAACACGCCGGTCGCACCCCAGGGCATCAAGATTCCGCCACTGCCCGAGGCGCCGGTCCGTTACGAGACTGCCGAAGGACAGAACATCCGCGTCAGTGTCCTCGCCCGTGGTTTCACGAACGGGTGGAGCATGGCGTTCGTGTCCGACGACACCATCCTCGTGGCTGAACGCGGCGGACAGATCAAAGCCGTGCGCAACGGCGTGGTCGATCCGCAGCCCGTGACCGGCGCGCCCGCGGCACGCGGGCAAGGACTTTCGGGAATGGACCTGGCGCTGCACCCGAACTTCGAGCGCAATCATGCCGTGTACATCAGCTATACCAAGCCGCTCGACGAGAAGCGGACCACGCTCGCAGTCGCACGTGCCGTGTGGGACGGCAAAGGGCTCAGGGAAGCGACGGACATCTTCGTCGGCGAGGGCGGAGGCGGTGGTCCGATCGTGTTCGGAGGCGACGGCATGTTGTACGTCGCGAGCGGCGGAGGCGGAGGCGGAGGAGTACCGAACGCCACGCAGTTGCTGAACAACATCGGCGGCAAGATCCTGCGCCTCACCGACACGGGCTCGGTGCCGAAGGACAACCCGTTCGTCGGGCGCGTCGACGCCAGACCCGAGATCTTCACGATGGGCCACCGCAACACGCTGCGCATGGCCATGCACCCGGCGACGGGCGCGATCTGGCAGGTCGAGAATGGGCCGAACGGCGGTGACGAGGCCAACATCCTCGTACCCGGCGCCAACTACGGCTGGCCGATCGTCAGCCTGGGCCGAACCTACGCGGGTCCCTGGCAGGGGCCGTTCTCGAAGGAAGGCTTCCGCGATGCGACAGTCCTCTGGATTCCGTCGATCGCGGTCTCAAGCATCGCTTTTTACACGGGCGATCGCCTTCCCAAATGGAAGGGCGACGTGTTCGTCGGCGGCATGCGTTATGGCGAGATTCCGGGCACCGGGCAGCTGCACAGAATCCTGATCAACAAGAACCTCGAGGAGCTGCGGCGGGAGCCGCTGCTCGTCGATTTGCGGCGGAGGATTCGCGACGTGAAGCAGGGCCGGGACGGCTTGTTGTACGTGCTCACCGACGGTGAAGAGGGCGCGATTCTCAAGATCGAGCCCGCGGATTGAAACGCGTCTTCGTAGCACATTGCTGAACGGCCCCGCGGCGACGCTAAAGATCCGGGCGAAAACCCCGACGGAGCTGCTTCAGCCAGCCACCTAAAGCAACGTTACGGCGGCACGTCGAACAAGTTTTGCATTTATAGTCGATTATCGATATAACGATGATCGCTATGCCGAAGAACAAGCTCAGCCCCCTGCCTGCGG
>Ga0310890_10000695_pt1 | contig 11549 bp, 14 predicted proteins | sample T20D3metaG_FD_203751 | JGI IMG/M metagenome (GOLD analysis project Ga0310890, IMG submission 203751) | Lab incubated soil microbial communities from West Virginia University Organic Research Farm, Morgantown, WV, United States - T20D3 | ecosystem: Environmental > Terrestrial > Soil >... | reverse complement strand
ATACCGCTAGCAAGCCATAAATAGCACTTCCCAGTACCCCTCAAAATCTACACTAATAATCAACGAATGATATCTTTTATTTTGCTACAAATAAAAAGAATCCGACTTCTTTATTGTCCGCACTAAACCTCGATGAATTTATGTCTTTACTGATTTAATCTCCAAATGATTCTATATTGTAAATCTACATCGCTCCTTTCGGTAGAACCATATCATGTAGTAATCGTGAATGTGGACCGGGTGGGATTTGAACCCACGACCACCTACGTTTCCTCTGCTAGTTGCATGCAAGGCAGGTATTCTACCAGACTAAACTACCGGCCCATTTAGCCTGTTTTACTCAAACATATTTTCTCGTACTATTTTATTGTTTTTAATGCCGTCTCTATGACCTTCTTTTTGGAAGACAAATGTATTATATAGTTAATCTTCTTAATTTATTCATGACCAAACAATATGCCAATCAAGATGTCCTTTGCGAGACCGACTGGGTTAATAATAATCTCACAAATGACCAGATAAAAATTTTAGAAGTGGATTACGACGTCGAAAATGCCTACAAAGAAGGCCATTTACCAAATTCTCATATGGTCTGGTGGAAAAGGGATATTAATGATTCATCGACTCGAGATATTATTAATAAACACCAATTCGAGGATTTAATGTCTCGTCTAGGGGTAAAACCGGATGATGAGTTGATCCTATACGGTGATTTCAACAACTGGTTTGCTGCATTTGCATTTTGGGTCTTCAAGTATTTTGGTCACAAAAAAATTAGGATAATGAACGGTGGAAGAAAAAAATGGGAAAATGAAAATCGACCTTATACAAAGGATGAGCCCACTCCAAATCCTTCCAACTATGTAGCAGCTGCTCCTGATGAAGGAGTACGGGCTTATCTAGACGATGTCAAGCGTTCTTTTAGAAAACAAGAGGTTGGATTAGTTGACGTTAGGTCTGTCAAAGAGTTCAATGGGGAGATAACTGCACCCCCAGAATATCCAATGGAACATGCTCAGAGAGGCGGACATATTCCAGGCGCCAAAAATATTCCGTGGCTTCAGGCAATTAATGATGATGGGACATTTAAGTCCGTAGAAGAGTTGGAGACTTTGTATGGCAAACAAGGCATTACACCTGATAAACACATAATTTGTTACTGCAGGATTGGTGAACGTTCCTCGCATACCTGGTTTGTGCTGAAATATTTGTTAGGGTTTCCTTCAGTCAGAAACTATGACGGGTCATGGACGGAATGGGGGAATATGATCGGAAATCCAATTGAAAAGTGAATAAGGAGTTAAATATCTGATGTCTGGAGAAACTACTATTTCAAAACCTGAACCTAACTTAGTCAAGAAAGGGAAATTCTATTTCATATTTGAAGATTCTCAATTTCTAATATTGGTGGACAAGACCAAACGTGGTTTAGAAGTTAAAGACACAATAAATGATGAAAATTCTAAAGTGATCTCTGAAAGAGGCATGATTTATGATATGGAAGGGACTGGCCACAAGGTTGTAAAGCGCTGGTTTTATCCTAAATCTCAATATGATCTAAAGTTCATTACCGTCATTGCTGAAAGAATGGAAAAAAAATATAACGAAATAAGAGAGATGACTTGTCCGGACGAACTATAGATTAATTAATTTAAGTATACATAAGTTTTAATAACCTTAATCAAAAGTATTTATATTCAATGTCCCTCTTGCTATCGGATAGAGTTTGGGTAATGCTTTCTGAAGTTGCAAAACGAGGTATCTATCCAACTCATAGTGCTAAATTAGGAATATATAGGTTACCTGTAGACATCGTTGGACAGTCGGAGGTCAACGGGATTATGAGTGAACTCAAAACTCAAGGATATGCGCTAGATACTTATGCTGACAGAATCTTTGTCACTTTTAAGTGGGTTGAAAAAGGTTTTGATATATACACAAATACAGAACAATCTGCAGAACTAAACGTGACAGTTGAAATTGTCATTGGGGAGGTGTTGGACATAATTTATCAGATAAAACCGTTAGAGACATTTGGTGACTTTTATTGGATAAGAAATTATAGGCAAAAGGCTGATCATAATGCTAAAATAATTATAGATAATATAATTCGAAATACCAAGATAGGACAAAAGCTACTTACTTATTACCAGAAAATTCAGAAATTAAGCCAGACAGATTCAATAAAAAAATTAGAATCTATTACTCCTTTAGCAAACACTCAAAAGAGTCTTAAGGAAGAAAAGAAATCATTAGTAAACCCATCTGTATCGACTGCAGCAGGAAAACCCTCAAGCGAGAATCTAAGTGAGAAACAAGCAGTTGTTGTACCATCACCTATACCAGCATCTAATGCAGCAAAACTTTCTGAGAATACAACAATTCAACTTACAGGCACTGGAACAGACTACCAGGCAGTAGAAGGTCCAATAGATACTGGCTTTAAGTCAAAGAGACAATCTGCAGGGAAGTTTCAAGGAATCCAAGTATGGGGTCCATACGATGCACCTGGACAGCTCGGGATCTGGGGTACTGATGTGTGCGTTGATTTTGACATTTGTATTTCAGATGGAGCCTGTATTGATGCATGCCCTGTAAATGTTTATGAATGGCTTGATACACCAGGACATCCGGCTTCAGAGAGGAAACCATTTATGATTAGAGAAAAGGATTGTATTTTTTGCTTGGCGTGCGAAAATGTCTGTCCTCCTCAAGCGATTAAAATATTTGTGAAATAAATCAAGATTTGAGATATTCATGTCTATAAAACTGGGTTTGTTATTTTATTAGGTCGGTTAGTTGACATTCATCAAAGACACGTTTTCAATTAGTAAACCAGTCAGACTGGGTATAGTTGGGGGTGGACAGCTTGGAAAGATGATGGCTTTTGAGGCAAAGCGAATGTTTATGAAAGTAATTATACTAGATCCGAGCAAGGATTGTCCTGCTGCAAGTTTAGCAGATAAGCTAATCATTGGTGACTTTTCTGACGAACATAAAATATATGATTTATCAAAAGAGGCTGATATCATTACTTTTGAAATAGAATTAGCAAATGCCACTGCCCTCAGTAATCTTGAAGAATCTGGATTCTTGGTACATCCGTCACCAAAAACACTATTCGTCATTCAAAATAAATACCGTCAAAAAAAATTTTTGAGAGAAAACATGATAGAGGTCCCCGATTTTGAACTAGTTTCTAGCGAAGAACAATTGAAGTACTATTGTTCTACCTCAGGCTTTCCTGTACTATTAAAGGCATGTGAAGATTCATACGACGGTCGTGGAAATTATTTGATTAGATCAGAAAATGAAATAAGTAAAGCCATGACATACTTTTCAGGCCGTCAATGCATGGTAGAAAAGTTTGTGAAATTTAAAAAAGAAATTTCAATTATGGTCGCCAGAAATTCTTCCGGCACTATTTCGTACTTTCCCGTAGCAGAGAATATTCATGAGGATCATATATTGAAAACCTCCATAATTCCTGCCAGAATCAGTAAAGAAACCGAAACAAAAGCAATAGATTTGGCAATAATGACTATGAAATCTCTAAAGGGGTCTGGTATTTTTGGGATAGAAATGTTCGTCGATGAGGATGACAATGTGTTGATAAATGAAATTGCCCCAAGACCTCATAATTCTGGCCATTACTCCATTGAAGCTTGCTCAATTTCTCAATTTGAGCAACATATTAGAGCCGTCCTTGATTATCCACTTGTTCAACCAAAACTATTATCAAATGCCGTAATGATTAATATTCTTGGGCCTTACAATTATACTGGTCCATACGAAATTAGTGGGATTGATGAATTGTTTGCTATTCCGGGAGTTAAAATTCATATATATGGTAAACTAGAAACGAAACCAAGTAGAAAGCTCGGTCATGTGACGATAGTTTCAAATAACATGGACCCTCTCTTAATTAAGCGCAACGTGGAAGATCTTCTCAAAGTGCGACAACCATCATTTTAGATCTAAAAATTCAAATTCTACTATGTCAAAGACTATGTATATTATTTGTCGAAATCCAATCCAATTAATAATAACAGCAAGAATAAATTCAAAGGCAAACAGGATCTTGGTGAGCTTGTGAGTTTGAAAAAAACTGTATCACCTGTAGTTGGAATAATTATGGGTAGTGATTCAGATTTGCCGATAATGAAAGAGGCTGCTAGAGTACTGAATGAGTTTGAAATCTCATATGAAGTAAAGATAGTCTCTGCCCATAGAACCCCAATTGAATTGGTTGAATATTCTCAAACCGCTCAATCACGTGGTATCAAGGTCATAATAAGTGGTGCGGGAGGATCTGCACACCTACCAGGTATGGTCGCCTCGATGACATCCATACCCGTGATCGGAGTGCCTATCTATACTTCTACAAATCCTCTTAATGGAATCGACTCGCTTTATTCTATAATCCAAATGCCCCCAGGTGTACCTGTTGCAACAGTTGCAATTAATGGAGCAAAGAATGCCGGTTTATTAGCATGTTCTATACTCTCCATTTCTCGACCGTATTTACTAAAAAAGTTGAATCAATTCAAGGAGAAAATGAGAGAAGAAGTCAAACTAAAGAATACGAAATTGGACCAAGTCGGTTTAGAAAAATACCTAAAGGGACTTCAAAAGGCCCAAACCAGAAGATAAATGATTATAAATGATTTTTTTTTATCATAAGTGAAAGTTGGATATAAAAGTTGCCATAATAGGTTGTGGAGCAATAGGACGTGAAATAGCGCTTAGTATTGACGCTAGGAAAATACCAAACTGTGAGTTATCTATCTTATTTGATACAGATTCTACAAAATTAAGATCATTGCATAAGGATTTAAACACAAAACCGTCCGGTATATTCGATGATTTTGATAAACTTGTTGCATCAAATGATTATCACAATGTCAGTTTGGTCATAGAGGCCGCGTCTGTTAAAGCAGCTCATACCTATGGACCCACCATATTGAAACAAGGGAAAAACATTATGATAATGAGTATTGGAGCCTTCTCCGATCCTGCATTTTATGAAACCATTATCCAGTTGATTACAGATAGTGATAACAATGTCTTTCTCCCATCAGGGGCGATTGGCGGGGCTGATATTATTCGTAGTGTAAAAAACTACATCGATGAAGTTACTATCGTAACCACAAAAAGCAACAAATCACTAAAAGGTGCTCCGTATTTTTACAATAAAGATATTGACATAGATAACATCAAAGAAAAGAAGGTTATTTTTATTGGGAATGCCGTTGATGCGATCAAGGAGTTTCCTTCAAATGTTAACATCTCAGCGTTAGTTAGTCTGGCAGGAATCGGGTTCAAAAAAACTAGAGTTAAGATAATCGTAGATCCGAATATATTAACCAATAAACACGAGATTCAGGTCAATTGGAAATTCGGTAGTTTCCAAATCACGGTTGAAAACATGCCCAGTCCAGACAATCCTAAAACTAGTTATTTGGCCATCTTGTCGGCAATCGAGTGTCTAAGGGGTATTTGTTCAAAGAATTTAAAGATAGGTTCTTAGTTTACCAATTTTGTTATCTTGTTATTAATAGTGTGGTATAACCACGACTTTCTTTAACAACCTCATTTTCTAATTCCTCAACTTTGATGGTTATTGAAATTACTTCATCATCGGATTGATTTGAGTTAATTACTATAAATTCATCGAGCAGATCCGATGGATCAAAACTAGTCTTGCTGTATTTTACATCTATTTTGTTACTAGATGAAATTAAGAAAACATTGTCCTTGTCATAATTGCAAATTCTAACCTGTCTTTGTTGGCGCGGAAAAGACCTTAAGTTAAGTTTTATGGACTTTTTCTCATGAATTATGTATCTTTTTTGATTGCTACTAGATACATCTATCTGAAATGGATATCCTGCGGTAGTTTCAGCCATCTTGTTGATCCCGTCATTCATAATAATGTCAATCTTTCTTATGGTGTTTCCAAACCCAAATATCCAATCATTTGTTTTTCTTACGATATCATCGATCTCCTTATTTCTTTGATCCTGTTCATTTTTTGGAAGCTGATATCTTTCTACCCAATCTAGATAGTCTCTACTTAAATCATGTATAAATTCAGTGCATGTATTCTGGTAATCTTCTATACTAGTAGCTCGTTCAGAATCTCTGTCGGACGCAAACATTCTAGGGTATAGTTTAGTCAATTAACTTATTTATTAAACTTTAATTTCAACATACTTGTGGATGAATTTACTAACCTTTTACTTGAATTAAAGAATAATATCGATGCAAACATGGATTTTTTTCAGAAAACAGTTGTTCAAAACCCTACACTTGCATACTATAAGCTAAATGAGCTGTCCAAATTCGTCGGGTTAAGGCATGGTCTAGTCATGGAAATTCATTTTCCAGATCGTAAAAAAATTAGTGATATTAAGCAATATGGGACTGAAAACATGAGTTTCATATTTGATAAATTTAGAAAAACTTTTCCCATTGGGCGAGATCAAATAAAACTTCAGGCAATCAACGGATTAACTGGCAACTTCCAAATCATTGATGCCTATATGTATGAGGGAAAAGAAGGATTGAAAATAAATTTTAGAGACTCAGAATCAAATAATTCCCGCATAGATCTATTGCCTGGCTCTTTTCATCTTTGGACCAAAATAAATGATGAAATTCAAAGCTTTGGCAATTGGTTATTAGCTAATGTTTACTATGAGCGGATAAAAATTAAAGGGAGCCAATTTCCTTCGTAGAAAATTTGACTTATTGAGCTACCAGGCCAAAAGTAGCAGACTCAACAAACATTCCCAGATCCTCCCCTGATGCAGTCTCTAAGGTGATCTGGAGATATTTTTCTCCTGGAGTGTCAAATTTATACGTAAATTGACCGGTTCCATCATTTGCTCTTTGATTCTTGAATTCGTCTATTACTGTTTTGTTCCCGTCCATTACCGTATATCCGTATGTTACTCTTTGGACGATGTTGCTCTTATCGTCAGTAAATACTACACCAAAATTAGTGTTATTGCCTGCTTTTATTTCAACTGGTTCCCATAACAGCTGAACATTATAGGTTCCTCTGGGTGTCTGAAGATTTAATGGGGGTACTGGAATTTCGATTTGGCTTTCTGGGACTGGTGGTTGACCTGATCCAGTTGCTTTCAATTCATAGGCATATTGGATTGGTGGTTTCCCAAATGTAACATCTGCAAACGTTTCTGCTTTTATCGGGTAAGGCATGTCTTTGTTTGGATAAATATGGTTATCAACACTCTTGTGGTAGGATATATCCGTAGTATCAAATGACCCTGCTGGGGTTGTGACTTTAGCACCACCTGATGGCTTTATCTCCGATCCACCTATTGCAGCTATTTTACCCCAAGTTGGAGAACTTAATGACTGCCCAGGCTTTGGTACAAACGCTGAAAGCCATGTCAATGTTGTAGCATAAGCACTACGATATGGGATCATCTCAGAAGGAATAGGTGAAGATCCTAAGGCAGTAAGATCCAAATCACTGAGGTACAGTGTACCATTGATTACTTTACCCTGATCAACTACAAACGTTGGAGCTACCCAATATTTTCCCGTTTCATTATATTCTTTAAAGTAAATAGTCATCGTAAAGGGCTGTCCTTGATTAGTATCTGAATTTTTGATTTCATAAGTATAATAAGTATCTGGCTTTACACCTTTGCCTACATACCAGTTTTCTGATTGAGCAAAAGCCATACCAATTAATTGATTAACCTGTGCGGCTGATGCCACTAGCATTCCTATTAGAAAAAATACTGTTATTTTAGTTACCGTTTTTTTCCTATTCATTTGTATCATATAATTAGGGTTATTTACTCTTTAAATGTTTACTACATACTCGGGTTCTTATGGATAGAAGTAAGAAGAGATAAATTAGCAAATCGAATGTATACACTCATAAGATGTGTAATTGCGCAAAAATTCACTTTTATGATGTGGATTTTAAATTATACGGTATGAAGGTAGTCCCTTCTTGCAAAAATTGCGGCGACCCTCTTAGTGAGGACCAAGCCTCAAAGTTTACAAAAGACTTGATGAAATATTGGGGATTTGAGGAGGAGAAATGAAGATGAATCGTTCTGCTGATTGCATCGCATTACGTCATCTTTATTAATATCCTAAATAAAAAAAAAGCAGTGGTATAATGTGACCAAGATGTTTAATGTGAACATAGAAGCAGAGGGATTTGATACAAACGAAGCACAAGAATGGGTTAATGAAATGGGGAATGTTTATGCAGATATGGAGGTTTCAGATGTAAACGTTTCAGGAAATAAAATCAGTTTTAAAGCAGGGTTTTCTGGCATGGATGACACGACAGAGGATGATATAAGGATGAAATTAGATGAATACCTGACTATGCATGAGCTATTCCAACCAAAGAATGTATCAGTGACAAGTTAGACTACATCAACTCCATTTTTTATTTAGTTATAAATATCTATTGAAGCTTATATAAGTTTATAAGTGAGATCGCCGACATTGATATGGTTTTCAAGTATGACTTGTAAAGGTATTTGTATCAGACATAAAGCTCAAAAGCCGGTGGGATCGGGCCGTTACGCAAGCGGTCAAAAGCGATGTCAAATTTGTGAAATTTTCATAAAATGGGATGGTTTATGGTGTCCATGCTGTGGATATAGGCTAAGAACTAAACCAAGAAACTTAAAATATAAAGCAAAATTGAGGGCAAGAAACAAAACAGTTGAACCACTAGAACAAGCAATAGTGATTCAATAATTACTTTAGATTAGGTTTTTATTAATTTCTAATAGTAAGTTTACTTCCTTTAACATCGTTATTTTTTCTTTAATTTGAATGTCGGTTATTAGGTTCAATAATTTATTGTATTTTTTAATTAATTGATCATTATCAAATGTTCTGTCTAGAATAAAATTACTAATTAGTAGAACGCCATCCACATACATTGATCTTTTCTTAAAAAAATCTAGCTTGTCTAACAGTATACTATTACTTGACATGTCTTCACCTCTAATTAAAAACCTTAATGATTTTTCGCTCCTAGTTAATGTAGAAATGTTTGCTCTATCAGTTCCAATATATTCTAAAAGAAGATCGATATGTTCCCTAGTTTTCAAATTCTCATTTTGCTTGACAAGGTTTATTTGATATTTAAGATGAGAAGGTCTATCTTCTGAATTAAGGTGATACTGAATAATTATCTTTAAGGTTTTAAGCGAAATCATCTTTAATTGGAATGAAATGAATTTTTCATCTACAATTTCACTTGAAAGTAAATTGTGCAAATTTGTGATTTCGCAAATATTTCTAATAGTATTAGTTTTCAAGTTGAAGTTAAATGATTTGTGATATTTGTTACATTTATCAACAAAATGGTTAACAATGTTGGATCTCAGAATCTGGCTTGGAAATTGAACAAATTTGGCATAATTAATATTTGAATTTTCGATAAACTCTTGTACGGATAATATCGAGATCTCATAAATACTTTCATTGTTACGTACCAAAATAGGTCCTTTTTTATGGATCAGATCTTGATGTAATGGCATGTTTTTATCATGTAAAGTTATAATATCGTATTCGCAACATTCATGGGGAACTATTCCATTATCGGCATGACACCCTATTAAAATGGAATCCAATCCAGGAAATTTTGATCCCAACAAATAAGAAATATGTTCTTTGTCCATAAATGCTCACATTAAATTAATTGGTCGGATATTAAAATCAATTTACTCCAAGTAGTTAATAAATTACGAACAAATTTATCAATTTTCCTCTTTGATTATTGGGAATATTAGTATTTTTTGAGGATTAGAGTAATACGGCAAATTTGTAAATGTACATAGTAGGAAACGAAAATCTTGATTTCTATAGGGCTAAATGGGGGTTTTTGTTCACGTAAATTCCTATTTTGGTTTGATTTTGAAATTGATTCATACTAGATTAATTTCCACTTTTCTAAATTTGCAACTCGATAGACATGATACCTCAAATGGTTATTTTAAACACAGTAAAATAATAAAGAACTTGAGCTGACTTGATAGTATTTCTAAGCTAGTACATTGTGAAAGTAACGCATATCGGGTTTGATCAGCCATCTTCCACTTGCGTGCTCCTTTTTTTAGATATCTACATAGTAGCTTTACTTTCTTTAACCTATCCTATCCTTACTACCACTTAAATACCGGCTTGTTAAAAAGCAAAGAAAGTGAGCTTTTAGGAACTAGGAAAGTTTAATTTGTGTATAACCAAAAATAAGAAACATGTTCCTATCCAGTGAATATCAGATTTCGCTTTTCCCTGCCTATACTTTGCACTAGTAATCTGGTCTATCGTCTCTTTCAAATACAGGACCTATAGAAGCCCCTCTGCCTGCTCCTGTAAATGTCCCTCTGATCTTCTCAACATTCAAATTATTTGATACATAATCAAGCATCTGCAGATTAAATCGATGTGCTACCACTATGTGAGTTCCATGATCGTAAAACGCAGGCATTACCCCCAAACCTTGTTCAATAATGGACCTTATTTCTTCAGTGTTTGGTTTTTCCTTGAGAAATATTTCAATCGTATACATTGGTGAGTCATCCCTTTTCATTCGATGAAGCATATCAATAACCAACCTCTGATCCACTTTTGGAAGTCCCTCTTTCATTGAATTTTCAAATTCATCAAATTTCTTTACAATAGTGTCAATGCCGCTCATCCATTTTTTAAATACATAATTTGTATAATAATTTATCGAATCTTAGCTATCAATCTGTGAGAAAAGGAATAATATATGGTATTTAGCTATCTATACCTTTCATCATAAATATAATTATCCGAAATCGTGCAGCTTTCAATAGTAATACATTCAAGATGTTATTGATTCAATAGAGTAATGCTACAAAACTTCTGTTATTGTATCCTTACTGCTCATTTACTTAAATGTCTCTAATCAGTAAAATCATATTTATATAATCCTAGATTAGCGATATCACCATGACAAATAACTTCATCTCTGGATTTAATTTATTTGGACACTTTAGCACTACAACAAATATTCTATTCCCTTTTTTGATAATGATATTTCTTGGTTTGAGTCAGTTGTTCCCCTTAGTCTACATGATGGAAAATGCCTATGGTAAGGAACATTCTTATGACTACCACGCTAATCTTCCAACTTCCGATGTTATGTATGATAACAAATCTCAAATATTTGGAAAATCATATAAAGATTGGACTGCTGAATGGTGGAAGTGGGCATATTCAATCCCTCTTAACAAAAATCCTGCATATGATGTCTATGGAATCAATTGCAACATTAACCAATATGGTCCGGTCTGGTTTCTTGATGGAACTTTTAATCATTCAGCAAATCGATCCTGTCTTATACCTGATAATATAGGAATTCTGTTTCCTATACTTAATTCCGAATGTTCTTACATTGAATATCCATTGATAAAAAATGAGGATGGATTAATGGAGTGTGCGCAATCTATTCAGAATCATGTTAATCACTTGAATGCAACATTCGATGATCGACCTTTGTTGAATCT
>Ga0310890_10000693_pt1 | contig 11556 bp, 8 predicted proteins | sample T20D3metaG_FD_203751 | JGI IMG/M metagenome (GOLD analysis project Ga0310890, IMG submission 203751) | Lab incubated soil microbial communities from West Virginia University Organic Research Farm, Morgantown, WV, United States - T20D3 | ecosystem: Environmental > Terrestrial > Soil >... | reverse complement strand
ATCGCCTTTGATACCGATGAAGGCAACCTCGTGAGCTTCTCGCTGCCGTTCTGGCTGCTGAGGATGAAGTCGGGACCCATCCGCATCAGCGCATACCAGCAGGGTTGGGACGATCGCGGCGTGTCGTTCCGGGTCGAGGATATCGAAAAGCGCGGCCCAGGCATCATCGTCGACAGCACGCGGCCGGGCGAGGGCCGCGTCATCGTCTGGGCCGAGTAGGTTTCAGATATTGAGAAAGCGGCGCATGCGCGAGAGGAAATTGTGGCTGGCTTCCGGCGCAACGACGGCAGCAGCGTGCGCCTTCGCGTCCTCGAGACCGGTGCGGCGCGCACTTACGATGGTCGACACGTGATCGAGTAGATCCGGATGCGCCAGCGCCAGCTCGCGGAAATCTTTCGCGGCAATCTCCAGCACCATCACGTCGCCCAGGGCCTTGACCGTGGCGGTGCGATGGTCGCCAGTCAGCATCGACATCTCGCCGAAGAAACCGCCCTCCGGAATCACTGCGACTTCCTGCCCTGACGGCTCGAGGACGACACGCGCCTGCCCGTTCATCAGCACGAACATCGAATCGCCTTCTGCGTCCTGCCGCACGATCGCTTCGCCCGCGCAGAAGAGATGATGGCCGGCGGCGTTGGCCAGCGCATGACGCGCCTCGGCATTCAGGGTCTTGAACAAGCTGATCGACGAAAGATGTTCCGCGGCCACGGTGACGTGGCGCTCGGTCTTGATCGGTTCCTCGGTGCGCTCGTACTGCACCTGGATTGGGAAGGGAATTTCGATGTTGCGACGACGGAACGTGTACCAGAGATTGGTGCGCACCTGGTCACGGGCAGTGCGATCGACCGCATAGTCCTCGATCCAGAACTGTGCAAGGTAGTCGATCGAAGAGGCTCCGAAGCCCTTGATGGTGACCTGTGGCTCCGGCGCTTTCATCACCAGTGGCGAATTGGCCATTGCTTCCTGCATGGCACGTTTCACCTCGGTCGGCGGCACGCTGTAGCTTGCGCCGACTTCGACGTCGATCCTGGTCGGAACCGTCGGCTCGGAGTAATTGAGCACCGGTTCCTTGGAGATGAAGCTGTTGGGAACAATCAGGAATTGTCCCGACTTCGTACGGAGCTTGGTCGCGCGCCAGGTGATTTCCGAGACCTGCCCCTCGCGGTCCCCGATCTGCACCCAATGGCCGACGCGGAAGGGCTTCTCGATTTGAATGGCGAGGCCGGCAAACAGGTTACCGAGCGTGTCCTGCAGCGCGAAGCCGACGACAACCGCACCGACGGCTGAGGTGGTCAGCAACTGCTCGCGCAGCAGCACCGTGCCGATCACGGTGAAGAGAACAATGACGATGAAATCCTGGACGATCGCGGGGAAGCGATCGGACGGGCGGTCCTGCCTCCACGGGTTGGCGACGAGCGTGACGGCGGCGTTGACGATCGCGAGGACGATCGTCAGGCGCGCGAGCGCCGACAGGAGCTGGACATCGCCCAGCCCCTGACGCGCCGCAACTTCGAGCAGTCCGAATCCGAGGAGCAGCCAGGCTGAGAACAGCAGCCGGCCGCGGACAAAGCGGCTTACGGGAGGCCTCCCTCTTTCTTGAACGCCGCGATGTCAGCCGCGGCGATCTTCACAACGACGGGCGCCGGGTTCGGGCCGCCCTTCGAATCCTTTTCGGGATCGACCCCGCGAGCGCCGCCGGACGCGGTCACTTGAGCCTGCTTCTTTTCGCCGCCGCTTGTCGGCGCCAGCTTGCCTAGCCCGAAGCGGCCCTTCTTCGGCTCCTCGGCTTTCTTCTCCTCAGGCTTGGCGCCACCGCCGGTCAATCCCGCGGCGCCGGCTTCGACGGTCGCGATCTTCGTCGGATCCACCGGTGTGAAGCTGATGTTCTTCGCATAACGCGGTTGCAGCGTCGCCGTCGCGGCCAACTTCTGTGCAGCGATCTGCTTCGTGATCCGATCGAGGCGCTCCTGCATTTCCGGGTGCGACGCAAACAGGCCGCGTTTTTCGGTCGAACCCTTGTTGCGATCCTTCAGCGTCGTAAGAAACGAAACCAGTCCGTTCGGCGCGTAGCCACCCTTGTTGGCGAGCACGACGCCCTTCTCATCGCTCTCGTTCTCATCGGCGCGGCCGAAGCCGCGATCGACGATGTTGTCGTAAGTGGCGGTGACGGCTTGCTGCATCAGCGCGGAGTTACCCGACAGCGTTTCCGCGGCGCCCATCTGGACCGCCTTGCTCTTCTGGATCGCGCGAATGGTGTGTTTCTCGGCGATGTGCACGATCTCGTGCCCGAGCACGCCGGCGAGCTCCGCTTCGTTCTTGATGAGCGCGAGGAGTCCCTTGGTGACGTGAACGTAGCCGCCAGGCGCGGCAAACGCATTGACGCCGTCGGTGTCGAGGACGATGAACGTCCACGGCAGGCTCGGACGCGGGCTGCCCTGCGCCATCGCGAGGCCGACCAGGCTGACGTATTTATGCACGGCGGCGTCCTGCACCACGCCGTAGCGCGTGCGAATCTTTGCGCTGACCTGCTTGCCGAGCTCCTGCTCCTCGGCATCGGTGATCTGCAGCTCGCGGAGGTCGTTCGCCTTCTTGGCGACCGCCATTCCCTTGCCGATTCCGCCCGGCAACTGTTCGGCATGTCCGCCTTCGCCTATGGCGGGACTCGGCCCCGCAGGCTTCGCGGCATGGACCTCGGGCCCGAACGCACACAGTCCAGCAATCGCAATGACAACCGGCAGATTACGCATCATGTTGGTTTGACCTCAAATATCGCGACGGGCTGGCTCCTGCCCTTCACGATGACGTCGCCGAGAGGATGGATATCATATCGCCCTTTCAGCCTGGCGCGCGTCGCCTCGCTGATGATGATCCGCGTTCCGTAGTCCTTGTTCAAGGACTCCAGCCGCGCGCCGAGATTCACGGCATCGCCAATCACGGTGTAGCTCATGATCGTCTCCGAGCCGACGTTGCCGGCGATCATGTCGCCGGTGTTGATGCCGATGCCGATGTCGAGCTGCGGCTTGCCCTCGCGCGCCCACTCGACGTTCATCTCGTTCAGCGTTTTCGTCATCGCCAATGCCGTCTGCACCGCGTGCTCGGCGTGATCCTCGTCGTCGAGCGGCGCCCCGTAGAGCGCCATGATCATGTCGCCGACGAACTTATCGACCGTTCCGCGATGTTCGAATACGACCGCGACCATTCGCGTGAACAGCTGGTTCAACTGGGCCACCACGTCTTCCGGCGTGCCCTTTTCCGACATCGTCGTGAAGCCGCGAATGTCGGAAAACAGCACCGTCATGTGGCGCCGCGCCCCGCCGAGGGCGGCTAGCGACGGATTGGCTACGAGTCGCTCGTATACATCCTTCGAAACGTAGCGCGAGAACAGTTTCTTGACCTGCCGCTTCTCGCGTCCCTCGACGAAATACTTCCAGCCCAGATCGCCGACATAGGCGAACACGAGCGCGAGCATCGGCACGGTGAGCTGGATCCAGGTGCCGCGAGCGAAGAGCGTCACCGAGAGCCAGACGAGGATCGACGCGGCAACGAGCGCGACCATGCCGGTGAGCCAGGCATCCAGGAAGGCGCCGGCGACGCCGACAACCGCGACCGCGCCGATCACGAGGCCGAGTGTCGCCGTTGCCGGCGCACGCCCGATCGATCTCGGCGCCAGGAACGCGTCGATCATATTGGCGTGGACTTCGGGGCCGCTGATCGCGCCCCGCGGAAACGGCGTCGTGAACGCGTCTTTCAAACCCTCCGCAGTCCCACCGACCAGGACGATGCGATCCTTGAAGAGCGACGGATCGATGCCAGGCCTTTGTCCTTCGATGATCTGCTGCTGCGAGTAGAAGACGTCGTAGAAGGAATACGACGTGAAGGTCGGGACGCCAGCGTCGCTCTCGGCCGGCCCCCGCCAGGGGAGCATCACGGCGCAATTGCCGCTGTAGTCGATCTGGGGATTGAGCGACGGCGTCGTGCCTGCGGCCATCGTTGTCGCCAGCGCGAACGACGGGAACCTGCGATCTCCGACTTGGACCACCGGCGGGAGCCTGCGCAACGGTCCATCCGCATCGAAGATAAACAGCGAGTGGCCGATGCCTCGCGAGACTTCCGCGAGTGCCGGAAACGGCGGGGTCAGCCGCGGACGCGGCTCGGCGCATCCGGTCTGCGGCACTTGCGCATTGAGCGCAGGCGCCTCCAGATTTTCCTTCAATGCGCGCGACGGATCGGCAAGCTCGCCGCTCGACGCCTCCGCGATGTGCACGACGTTGCCGGCCTTCTTCGTCGACTCGACGAGCGCGGCGTCAGATTCCCCGCCCGTCCATTCGCTGTCGCCAACCATGAATTTGCGGACGTCGCGCTCGGCAAACAGGATGTCGTAGCCGATCACCTTCGCGCCGGCGGCGGCGAGGTAGTCAATCACGGTTGCGTGAATCAGCCGGGGCCACGGCCATCGCCCGACCAGCGGCTCCAGGCGGCGCACGCTCTCGTTGTCGATGGCGATCAGAACGATGTTGGCGGAGGGTGCGGAGGGCCGCGCCGTGGCGGCGACACGAAGGTCGTAGGTCTGGAGTTCGATGTTCTGGAGGAAGTTGAGAAGCCCTAAGGCGCCGGCCAGCATGGCGGCGGCGAGTGGAATGGCTCTGTGCATCAGATGTGTTCCACTGCGATTGGCATTCTACGTTACTGACGCCAACAGCTCCTGGCGCGCCAGTTGGCGCCGTCGATGCCTCATGTCATCGCCGCGGACTTCGTGCAAGGCGCAGCTGACGAGCGTGCGCACCATGGCCTTTCGCCACACCAGTTCGAAATCGGTGTTATCCATCGGCTTCGCCACCTCCGACGCCACGGCGGCCGCTTCGGTGATGAGCTCATCGCTCAGGCGCCGCCCTTTCAAAAGCGCGGCCGCACGATCGCTCTCGACCGGTCGTGATGACACGGCGCCAAGAACGATGCGCACATCGACGATGTCATGACCGTCGAACTTGGCGGCAACCGCGGCCGCCGCTACTGGGAAGTCGAAGGATCCGCGCCGGCGCAGTTTCCAGTAAGCACTGCGCCATCCGTCCGAGGCCGGCAGCGCTATCGAGGTCAAGAGCTCGTCGGGCCGGCGCGTCAAATAATGCATGCCGTCGTTGGCGAACAGCTCTGCAAGGGGCAACGTGCGCTGCCCGCCCGACGAGACCAGTGTGACCGACGCACCGAGGGCCTGCAGCATAGGCGCCGTATCCGTCGACGACACCGCGAGGCATTTCGGGCTGGAGGTGGCCACCCAACAGGTCTGCCCGTCCTTCTTCATGCAGAAATCGATCGACTTCCGCCACTCGTACGTCTGGTCGTAATAGGTGCACCGCGTGTCGAGGCACAGGTTGCCTCCGATAGTCCCCATGTTCCGCAAGTGCGGCGTCGCGATCTGCGCGGCTGCCTGCCAGAATCCGGCATACGACTCACGAATCTGCTTGTGCGCGAGCAGGTTCGTGAGGGTCACGCCTGAGCCAATCGTCAGCGCAGCGTTGTCACTGCCGCGCTCCGCGCGGGTGCCGTTGGTGATGCCGGCGAGTTCGCGAACACCGCGCAGGCCGATCAGCGTCCCGGGCGTCTGCTGCCGCCGCTTCATGTTCGGCAGGACATCGGTGCCGCCCGCAAGCAGCATGGTGTCCGTAGGATTTTCAGCGAGCCACGCCACGGCGTCGTCAACGCTGCGCGGCGCGCGATAGCGGAATCGCGGGAGGCGCATCATCGTGGCACCGCCACCTTCGCTTCGATGCCGGCCTCTGCCTTGCGGCCCGTTCGTTTCGCTTCGTTGGACGCGCGACCGTCGCCTCCCTCCCACGGTGGCGCGACGAGCAACGGCTCGGGCCAGGCGATGTCGGGAAACGCGGCTGGTCCCGAGCGCGCCGGCTTGCCTGCCGCCTTCGCCTGTAACGCGCGCAGGATCTTCTCCGGTGTCACCGGAATCTGATCGACACGGACACCGACCGCGTCGTACACCGCGTTGGCGACCGCCGGCATGATGGGGAGCAGCGGCCCCTGGCCGACTTCTTTGGCGCCGAACGGACCCTCCGGATCGGGATGTTCGATGAGGTCGGTGAAGATCTCCGGCATGTCGAGAGTGGTCGGACTTTTGTATTCGAGCATCGACGGAAACTTATGGACCAGCGCTTGCGACAGTCGTGGCGGCAGGCGTCGAAAGGCCTGCTCCTCCATCAGGGCTTCGCCAAGCCCCATGTAGACACTGCCCTCGACCTGGCCGCGTGCGAGTGTCGGATTGAGCGCGCGCCCGATGTCGTGCGCGATCCACACGCGGGGCACCGTGATCCATCCGGTCTCGGGATCGACGTCGACTTCAACCACCGCGGCGGTGTACGAATAGGTCGGCGTTGGACCGACACCGCTGCCCTTGTAGTGTCCGGGCGACTTTGGCGGTGTGTAAGAGCCGGTCGTGCCGATCGTCCCCACCGACGCCTCGGCGATGCAAACCGCTTCCTGAAACGTGACGCCATGTTCCGGATGCTCGCTATCGAACACCCGTCGATCGGCGAAAACCAGCCGAGTCGATGGCACGGCGAGACGCGCACTGACCGCGGCCGCCAGGATGTCTCGCGCGCGTTCGGCCGCCTGAATCGCCGCGTTGCCCATCATCAGCGTGACGCGGCTCGAGTAGGAACCGAGATCGACCGGGGTGAGATCGGTATCCCCGGTCACGGCGCGCACGTCGAATGGGTCGATGCCCAGCACTTCCGCAATCAACGCCACCAGCACGTCGTCCGAGCCCTGGCCTATCTCGGTGGCCCCGCAAAACGCCGTGACGCCGCCGCTGCGATCGAGCTTCAGCTGGACGCCGGAGTGCGGCAGGTCATTCCAATTGATCGGCAGGCCCGCACCCGACAGGTACGATGAGCACGCCAATCCGACTCCGCGTCCCAGCGGTAACTTGCGGAATTTGTCCTTCCATTGCGAGCGTTCGACTACCCGGCTGATGCATTCGGCGAGGCCAATGGTCCCGACGCGCATGTAATTGGCGGTGACCGAATCCGGCGGCGCGACGATGCGCAACCGGAACTCGGCGGGGTCGACACGCAGGTGCTCGGCGATCTTGTCGAGTTGCACTTCCTGCCCAAAGCGCGACTGCGGCGTCCCGTGGCCGCGTTTCGGACCGCACGGCGGCTTGTTGGTGAACACGCGACAGCCGCGGAAACGGTAACGCGGGATGTCGTAGGTCACCGTTTGCAGCGCGCCCGTGTAGAACGTGCTGGCCACGCCGTACGACCCATACGCGCCGCCATCGAGCAGCGTCTGCAGATCCATTCCGATGATCTTTCCGTCGCCGGTCACGCCGGTGCGGAATCGCATCAGCACGGGATGCCGCCCGCGATGACACAGGAACACCTCTTCGCGATTGAGACAGATCTTCACCGGCCGATCGAGCAGCAGCGCCGCTTTGGCGACAACGATTTCGTGGTTGAAGGGGTCGCTCTTGCCACCGAAGCCGCCACCATTCGGCGTCGCGACGACCCGAATGTGTGCGGCCGGTATGGCAAGCGCCTTGGTCAACGCGCGGTGCAGGTAATGAGGGGTCTGCGTGCTCGAATAGACCACGAGCTTGCCATCGGGATCTTTCATCGCCACGGTGGCGTGCTGCTCAATGGGCAGGTGCGTGCTGCCCTCGAAGAAGAACACATCGTCGAACACGTGGTCGGCTGCGGCGATGGCGCCGTCCACATCCCCGAACTGGAGCGCTACCGCCTTATGCACGTTACCGTGATCGCCGTAGTCGTGGATGCGCGGCTCTTCGTGAGCGAGGCTCTCGGCAGGCGACGCGAAGGTCCGCAACGGCTCGTAGGTCACGTCAATCACGTTGACCGCACGTTCGGCGGTCACCTCGTCGCGCGCGATCACGGCGGCGACTGGATCACCAACGAAGCGGACCTTGTCGCGGCAGAGCGCGTGTTCGTCGTGGCTGACGGGCAGAATGCCGTAGGCGATCGGGAACTGCTCCCCGGTGAGTACGAGGTGGACACCGTCGATGCTCGAGGCCTTCGATGCATCGATGCTGACGATGCGAGCGTGAGGCTGCGTCGAGCGCAGGAGACGGCAATGCAGCATCCGCGGCAGCATGATGTCGTCCGCAAAGCGCGTCTGACCCGTGACCTTGGCGCGCGCGTCGACGCGGCGCCGGGGACGTCCGATGACGCGTGGCTGTGTGTTCATCGCCGGTCCTCATCGCGGACCGGGGCAACGGACTGCCTGGCCGCTGCTTCAACGGCTTCCACGATCTGCAGATATCCCGTGCATCGACACAGGTTGCCCGACAGCGCCTCGCAGATGCGTTCGCGAGACGGGCGCGGCTCGTGATCCAGCAATGCCTTGGCCGTGATCAGAATGCCCGGAGTGCAGTAACCACACTGCGCCGCGCCAAGATCCGCGAAGCACTCTTGAAGCGGGTGCAGCCGGCCGTCAGCGGCCAGCCCTTCGACGGTGGTGATCTCGGCCCCTTCGCATTCGACGGCCAGCATCAGGCACGATAGGAGCGGCTTGCCATCGGCCAGCACGGCACACGCGCCACACTCGCCGAGCTCGCACCCGTGCTTCGTGCCGGTGAGCCCGAGGTCTTCGCGCAAGACTTCGAGCAGCGTCTTGTAGTCCTCGGCCAGGATGTCAACGGTCTCCTCGTTGACGGTGAACGCGAGGCGGACTTTCATGGCCGTCGACCTACTTCCGCAAGGGTGTGCTTGACGGCGGGTGACCGCATCGCGACGCCGCGCACCAGGAATCGCGAGATGATCTCACCAACGCGGGCGGCCGTGTCCGTGCCATCCGGGCGGAACCAGGTGACCGTCCAGTTCATCGCCCCGAGCATGGCACGCGTGATGATCGCCGGATCCGCGTCGACGAGCTCTCCGGCCCTGATGCCGTCGGCGATCAGTTTCCGGACCGCCCGTTCGTAACGATCGCGCTTCTTCACGATCTCGCCGCGGAGCGCCGGCGGCAAGGAGTCGACCTGCAGGTGCGCGGTGGCGCCTTCGATCTCATCGAGCAGCGTCTGCAGATGCGCCGTGCACACAATCCGAAGGCGCTCGGTGGCGGACGCCGATTCGCGGCGCGCCGTGATTGTGGCGGCGATCATCCGATCGAGCGCCCGGTCCTGGCAGTAGAACAGGAGGTCGTGCTTGCCATCGAAATAGTGATACAGGTTGGCGGCGGACAACTCAGCGGCGGCCGCGATGTCGCGCATGCCGGTGTCGGCGAAGCCGCGATCGCGGAAGAGCCGTGCCGCGGCGCGCAGAATGGCGTCGCGCTGCCGGTCGCGACGGCGGGCACGCGGCGTGGCCGTGACTATAAGTGAACCAGTGTTCGATTTTCGAACCACGGTTCACATTATGGGGCAACCGTCCGGCTGAGTCCATGCGTCTCATGGGGACGTGGCCGGTCGCCTGGTTTATGCTAGTGCCACCAAATGCCAGCCGGACCAGAGGGACGCGCCGCCGGGGCAGGGCTCCGCACCGCGTCTTACGTCTTGGCGAGCACGGTCTGCTATTACGTCGCCACGCAGATCGCCTGGGTGCTTACGTTCCCCGAGAGCAAGGTCTCACTTTTTTTTCCCCCGCAGGCGGTCCTGCTTTGCATCCTGCTGGTGGTCCCGACCCGGCACTGGTGGGCCTACGTGCTCGCTGCCGTCAGCGCTCATTTCCTGGCAACCCAGCAGGCGGGCTGGCCGCTGCAGTACGCATTGAACTGCGAGGCGTTCGACGCTTTGAAGTGCGTCTCGGCAGCGGCGGGGATTCGCTTTCTAATCAAGTCGCCGCTCAAGGCGATCACGCTTCGGGACGCGATTCGCTTCGTCCTAATCGCCGTGGTGCTCGTTCCCTTTGGGACCGCCTTTTGGGGGGCTTCCTTTACGGTCTCCTACGGTTTCGGCTCTCACTATTGGATCGAATGGCGCAACCTGGGAATCTCGAATGCGGTCACGACCGTCGTCCTCGTGCCGGTATTTTTGCTCGGTGCGCACCAGATGTTCGCCGGACGTCCGAGAACGCTGTCCCCGCGACGCGTGCTGGAGGCGGGTGTCCTCGGTGCGTGTACTTTGGCCCTGGGAATCTTCGTATTCGATCAAACGCCTACGGGTCCCAACGCTTCGCCCGCTCTCTTATACACGCCGATTCCCCTGCTCATCTGGTCGGCGCTCCGCTTCGGTCTTGGCGGAATCAGCGTCTCGATGTTGGTCATTACATTCCAGGCGATCTGGGGAACCATGCGCGGGCACGGACCGTTCCTGGACCAGACCCCGATCGAGAATGCGCTGGCCCTGCAGCTATTCCTCCTGGTCACGGCCACTCCGCTGATGTTGCTGGCAGTGGTGATCGAAGAGGAAAGACGCTCGAAGGAAGCATTGCGCGAGGGCGCCCACCTGATGGGGCTCGCCGCGGATGCTGGAAACCTGGCCATGTGGGTGTGGGATGTGTCCGGCAACGATGTGTGGATGACCGAGGCGGGGCGCTCGCTGTTTGGCCTCGAGCCCAACGCGCACCTCGATTTTGCGGCGACTTTCGATCGCGTGCACCCGGAGGATCGCGCCACGCGTGAAAGCGCGATCAAACAGGCGCTCCAGACGCGAGGCGAATACGAAATGGAGTATCGCCTGCAGCAAGCGGATGGCAGGGCCCGCTGGATTCATGGGCGCGGTCGTTATTTCGCGCCTGACGACGGCACCGGCCCGAAGCTGATCGGCGTGTCGATGGATGTGACGGCTCGCAAAGAGGCGGAGGCATCGGCCGCGCAAAAGCGGGCGGAACTCGAACACATCTCACGCGTTGCCACACTCGGCGAGCTCACCGCCACCCTGACGCACGAATTAGGTCAGCCACTCGCCGTGATCAACACCAACGCCTACGTCGCCGTGCGTTTGCTCGACGCACCCGAGCCCGATCTCCCGCAGGTGCGTAGCATGCTGGCGGGCATTTACGAGGACAGCGGACGCGCAGGCGAGGTCCTTAGCGTGATGCGCGCCATGCTCAAACGCGACAGCACGGCGGTCTCGACCAACGTCGATCTGAACAACGCGATCCGCATCGTCGAGCGCATCGCGCACGGCGACGCGAATCGGCACAATGTCATGGTTCACCTCGAACTGTCGCCGGACGTCCTCCCGGTCAAGGGGGACAGCGTCCAGCTTCAGCAGGTGATCCTGAACCTGATGCTCAATGCGTTCAGCGCCATGAGCGGAACCGGCCTCGACGACGCGCGGTGCCTGGTCGTGCGGACGCATTCGATCGATGAATCGAACGTGCTCGTCGAAGTTCAGGACAGTGGCATCGGAATCGCCGCGGAAGACCTTGAGTCGATCTTCGATCCCTTCATCACCACCAAGCCCGACGGGCTGGGAATGGGCCTTTCGATCTGTCGCTCCATCGTCGAACGCCACGGCGGGAAGATTTCGGCTGCGAACAATCAGGACCGCGGCGCGAAGTTCTCGGTCATCCTGCCAGTCGGCCGCGAGTAGGCTCGACCGCGCGATCCACCACATGACTTGACAGCGGTCAACGGACAAACTAAATT
>Ga0310890_10000688_pt1 | contig 11581 bp, 9 predicted proteins | sample T20D3metaG_FD_203751 | JGI IMG/M metagenome (GOLD analysis project Ga0310890, IMG submission 203751) | Lab incubated soil microbial communities from West Virginia University Organic Research Farm, Morgantown, WV, United States - T20D3 | ecosystem: Environmental > Terrestrial > Soil >... | reverse complement strand
TCACGCCTGGCGGTCGCGTCCGCGTGACCCTTCATGAGGGAGAACTCGACTGCGAGGTGCGCAGCGCCCATGGATCCGACAATCAAGGACTTTGAATCGGCGAGCGCCGAGCTCGAGGCGATCGTCAAGAAAATGGAAGAGGGAGACCTGACACTGGAGAAGGCGCTCGAGCTCTACGAGCGCGGCGTGCAGTTGTCGCGATTCTGCCATTCGAAGCTCGAAGAGGCGGAACGGCGCCTCGAGATCCTCAACGAACGCGGAGAGTTGAGGCCGGCCCACGCCGCGATGGGTCTGACCCCGGCTGACGAGAGCGGCCAGTCGCGGTGACGTCCTCCAGCCCGCTGCAAGCCTGGCTCGCCGACAGGCGCGAGCTCGTGGATCGTGCGCTCGATCGGTATCTGAGCACCGGAGAACGCGCCCCGGCGATCATCGCCGAAGCGATGCGCTACAGCCTGTTTGCCGGGGGCAAGCGGCTTCGTCCGATGCTTGCCCTCGCCGCCTCCGAAGCCACGGCCGAACGTGCAAGCCTGGCGGTAGACAGCGCCAGGGCGCTCGCGCTTCCCGCCGCCTGCGCGATCGAACTGATCCACACCTACTCTCTGGTGCACGACGATCTTCCGGCCATGGACAACGACACGCTGCGGCGCGGCCGGCCGACCGCGCACGTTGTTTACGGCGAAGGTACGGCAATCCTGTCCGGCGATGCGCTGCTCACCGAGGCATTCGTCCTGCTGACGCGCGAACCCCGGACCCAGGAGGTCCCAGCCGTTGCCGATAGCGACCTCGCCCGGCGCAAGCTGGAAGCGATCCGGACGATCGCAGAGGCTGCGGGCGCGCACGGCATGGTCGGGGGCCAGGCGCTCGATTTGAAGGCCGCGGAACCGGGAGCCGCGCCTCTGGGGGAAATGGAGCTGCGGGAGATGCACGCCCGGAAGACCGGCGCGCTGCTCCGGGCCAGCGCCGTTGCCGGCGCGGTCATGGCCGGGGCGCCGGACGATGTGCTGGCCGCCATCGGCGCGTACGGCACACACGTCGGGCTCGCGTTTCAGATCGTGGACGACATTCTCGACGTCGAGGGCGCGTCCGCCGTCCTGGGCAAGACGGCGGGCAAGGATGCAGCCGCAGGCAAACCAACTTACCCTGCGCTGTACGGCATCGAGGAATCCAGGCGCCGCGCAGAGGCCAGCGTGGATCGAGCCCTCGAAGCCATCGCGAAGGTGGAGATCAGCGGTCAGCTTCCGGCGATCGCGCGATGGGTGGTGGCGCGCACGCATTGAAAAAAGGGGACCGGCTCGACACGGTGCTCGTCGAACGTGGCCTGGCGGCGACGCGCGAGCGGGCACGGGCGTTGATTCTCGCGGGGCAGGTACGTATCAATGGTCAGACCGCGAACAAAGCCGGGGCCGCGGTGCCGCCCGAGGCCACGGTCACGCTGGATGCGCCGGATCATCCGTACGTCGGCCGGGGCGGCATCAAGCTGGCTCACGCTCTGGACGAGTTCGGACTCTCACCGGCAGGCAAAGCCGTACTCGACATCGGCGCGTCGACCGGAGGATTCACCGACGTCCTGCTGCAGCGCGGCGCGGCAGTGGTTGTCGCGCTCGACGTTGGCCATGGACAGCTGGACTGGAAGCTGCGCAACGACCCCCGTGTGGTCGTGTTGGAACGCACGAATGCACGGACGTTGACCCCGGAGCAGCTGCCGGAAAGGGTCCGGCAGTTCGCGATGGTCACGGTGGATGTATCGTTCATCTCTTTGCGGCAGATTCTGCCGGTGATCCCGCCGCTGCTGGAACCGGGCGGCGACGTGATCACGCTCGTGAAGCCGCAGTTCGAGGCGGGCCGGGAAGACGTGGGCAAAGGAGGCATCGTGCGTGACGTGGAGGTCCAGCAGCGTGTCGTCGAGGCGGTCACAACCGCCGCCGCTCAGCTCGGCCTGACGCGCGCCGGGCTGATCGAGTCACCGATTACCGGAATGGAAGGTAATCGCGAGTTCCTCATTCATCTCCGCCGCGCATGACGCCTCGGACGATTTCCCGCGTCGGCCTCGTCGCCAAGGAGCGGGTCGAAGCGGCGGCGAGCGTGCTGACCGAGCTCGCCGCGTGGCTCGAGGCACGCAGCCTGCAGCCGGTGTTCGAGACCTTCGCCGCCCGCCTGGCCGGCGTCACGACCGGACGCGAAATCGTTTCGAAGGAAGAGCTCCCGAAGGCCTGTGACCTGATCGTGCTGCTCGGCGGCGACGGCACGCTGATCGGAATGGCTCGACGGGTCGCGCGCGCCGGCGTGGACGTTCCGATTGCCGGCGTCAATTTCGGCAGCCTCGGCTTCCTGACCGAGATTACGCTCGGCGATCTCTACCCTTCCCTCGAAGGCGTGCTCGACGGCACCGCACCGATCGAAGAACGGATGATGCTGCACGCCAAGGTGCTCCGCGGGGGCGGGTGCTTCACCGACGAGCTGGTGCTGAACGACGTCGTGATCACCAAGGCTGCGCTCTCACGCATCATCGAACTGTCGGTATCGATCGGCAGCGATCGCGTGATGCAGGTCCGTGCCGACGGCCTCATCGTCGCCACGCCGACCGGATCGACGGCCTACAACCTCGCGGCCGGCGGCCCGATCGTGCAACCGGTCGTCGATGCGCTGCTGCTCACACCGATTGCGCCGCACATGCTGACCAACCGGCCCCTGGTCGTCACCGGTACGTCGACGATCTCGGTCGAGCCGAACATGAACGGCAACGACGAGGTGTTCGTGACCTTCGACGGCCAGTCCGGCCACGCGCTCCAGGCCGATGACGTGGTGACGATCGAACGCGCGAGCCGGCCTCTCTGTCTCGTGCGCTCCGCACAGCGCAGCTACTTCGATGTGTTACGACAGAAGCTGAAGTGGGGGGAGCGGTAGTCGCTGGTCGACTTCAAAACCGCGTGATGAACCTGACCGAGACGCCTCGCCCTGGCGCGTCGACGCCCCAACTGATGCCGCGGTAGTTCTCGTCGGTGAGATTCTCGAAATCGATCAGAAGCTCGCTCCGCCCGAACCGGGCGCCGCTGCGAATGCCGACCACGCCGTATCCCGGCAACTCCGGAAACAAAGACGACGAGTTCACGCCGACACCGAGCACACGATCCTGCACCTGAAGCAGCGTCTCGCCGGTGGCAATCAGGATGTCGTCGGCGTTGTTCGCGATGCCGTCGGCGCCGGAGTTGACCCAGCCGCGCGCTCGCGCCCCATTGCGGAAGAACGCCTGAATCGACGAGCGGCTCCGGCCCGCTCCGCTCCGGCGATCGCCGAGATCGAGCGACGACAGGTGTGTCTGCTTCCAGCCGAAGTGCGTGTACGGCTCGACCCACCAGCGTGCGCCCTCCGGCGAATAGCGGACCGACGCCCACAACTGCGGCGCGGGCGTACCGCCTTCGATGTTTGGCGACAGGTCGGTGGTCGTATCTTTCGCGCGGAGATAGGTGAACGACGTGCGCAGCGACAGGTCGGGGCGCAGCCGGGCGTCGGCATTGTGCTCGATCCCCCAGATCCGCGCGTTGTCGAAATTGGCGCGCACGAGCACCGGCACCGTGGTGAGTGCGACGAAAACGGCGCCAGCCGGTGTCTGGGCGGTGACCGGCTGGCCGCCAATGACCAGGCCGACGGCGCCCTGAGGGAGAATCAACGCCTGCTTCTGGATGTTGTCGTGCACGTTGTTGACGAACACCGAAAGCTCGGTCCGCCAGTTGCGGTGACGGTACCGGATCGATCCCTCGTACTGGAGGCTGCTTTCCGGGCCGACTTGTTCGACCGGGTCGCCGGTCGAGACCGCGGTCGCATCCGCGGTCGTTCCGACGGTACCGTTCAGCCCTTCAACGTCGGGCGCCGCGACCTCGAATCCCGATCCCGTCAACCCGAGCGTGCCCAGATCCGTCATGTGGGGCGCTCGGAAGCCCCGGCTCAGCGATCCGACGAACGTCCAACGATCGTCCGGCGTCATCACCGCCGAAGCGCGGAAGGTCAAATCTCCGACCGACAGGCTGTCGTCAGGCCAGAGCGGCGCTCCCCCGACGATCGGACTGTCGGACGCCTTCGCCTCGTAGCTCCCACCGCCGTACCTGAGCGCTCCCACGAGACGCAGGCGATCGGGGAGGGCGTCGAAAGCCGTCTGCACGTAGGCTCCGCCCTGGTGGAAGGTCGCGCCATCCGGAATCCGCGGGCGGCGGGGCGACACCGCGCCGGTAGTTGGATTGACGTTGAACGACTCGGATTCGAGACCCTCCAGGTACAGGTCCGCACCGAAGGTCAGTGTCTGACGCGGCGACAGCTGCATCGTCATCGCTCCCTGGAAGCCGTTCACCGTCGTCCGTTCCGGCTCGTGACCGATCGTCGCCATCGGGTTGCCATTGCCGCCCTGATTGACGCGCTCCTCGCGCTGGCTGTTCAGCGAGTACGAGAACGACGCGTGATCGAAGGGCCCAAGGCCCAGGCGCTCGAGCCGTACCGAGAGCAGATCCAGCGAGAGATCGTTGAGGTCGGAGATGAGATTCCCGTCCCCGCCGAGCAGTTGATCGTACCGCTTGCCGTTGTCCTGTCCTGTGCGGGTGTAGCTCGCCACCAGGTTGGTGCGCGGATCGAGCTTCCAGTTGGCGCGACCGGCGCCGCCCATCTGCCAGAAGCCGGTATCAGGCAGCCGCGCGTCCATCAGGACGTCCGATGAGAGCCCGAGGAACCGTGTCACCGCCGCGTGGGAGTCGATCCCGCCACCGGGACGGATCAAGCCCGCGCGACGGCCACTGAATGAGCCCGTCACACCCAGCGATCGCGCGGCGTAGCCGATCACGCCGGAACCGGATCCGTACCGATATCCGGTACCGCCGGACACATTCAAGATTCCGCGCCACCGCGGCGCGTCGGTGCTGCCAAGCGTCGGAGGCCTCGAGAAGAACTGGATGCTTCCTCCCAGTGCGTCGCTGCCGTACTGTGCGCTCGAGGGTCCGCGAAGCACTTCGATCGTCTCGAGTCCGTCAGGCTCAATCAGGTCCAGGAACGTGTTGACTCCGCCCCGCTGCGCCCCGTTCGAGTAGCGGACACCATCGATGAAAACGTTCACCTTGTTCCCGGTCAGGCCCCGCACGAAGATTCCTGCCATCGTCGGGCTCGTCTGCTGCAGGTGAACGCCAGTCTCACCCTCGACCGCCTGGGCGACCCCGGTCTTGACGCGCGCGGCGACGTCGTCGTCGCTGATGACATTCACCGGTTGCGCGGAGACTCGGAGGGCATCGACGCTGTCCCGCGTGGCCGCCACCGTGACGTCCTCCTCCAGGGGGCCCACCTGGAGCACGACTTCGATCGGGGCAGTCGCACCGGCCTGAACGGTGATCGCCTGCCGCGCCTCGCCGAAAGCGGGAGCTCGCGCGATGAGCAGGTAGCGGCCGGGCGCGGGCACGGTCATCGAGAAGTTCCCTTGCGCGTCGGCAACGCTCGCGGCGACGACCGTCAACTCCGGAGTTGCGAGGACGATTTCAGCTTTTGGGATGGCCGCACCCGACGCGTCGCGGACCCGCCCGGCCACAGTCTCGGCAGCAGCATCGTCGGTCGCCAGCAGCGCCTTCAGGCACACGAGTACACACAGTCTTCCCGGGAACATCGGCCGACTCTAGCAACCGGTCAGACGTACTACCAAAGGTAGTTTCAGTGCCGATTCGGCTTCTTCTGGAACTCGTAGACGTTGCGATTGTGCTCGTCGAGGGTCGCCGAGAACACGTGGGAGCCGTCGTTACGGCTCACGAAGTACAGGTAGGGCACGTCGGCCGGTGATGCGGCCGCCTCGATCGACGCCCGGCCCGGAGCGGCAATCGGGCCCGGCGGCAGGCCGGCGTAGCGATAGGTGTTGTAAGGCGAATCGAACTGCAGATTCTCTCGCGTGAGATTACCGTCGTACTTACCGGCGCGCTCCAGTGCATAGATCACGGTGGGATCGCACTGCATTCCCATTCCGATCTTCAGGCGGTTGGTGTAGACGGCAGCCACGATCGGACGCTCGCCCGGCTTCGCCGTCTCCTTCTCGACGAGCGACGCCAGCGTCATCAGCTCGCGAACGGACATGCCGCGTGCGGCGGCACGCTGCACGAGGTCCGGAGTCATGACGTCGCGGAACGCCGTCACCATCCGCTGAACGAGCTGATCGGCGGTAGTCCGGCGCGGCAGCGTGTACGTATCCGGAAACAGGTAGCCCTCGAGGTCCGGCGCGGAGGGATCGATGTCGTGGATGAGGGAAGCGTTCTCCGCCGCACGCAGGAACTCCGCTTTCGAGCCGCCGCCGTCGCGCTCGTAGATCTCTGCCATCTGACGGACCGTCAGTCCCTCCCGAAACGTGACGGGCCGGAGGAAGACGTCGCCTCGCGCAATCTTGTCGATCACTTCACGCGTGGTCATGGGCCGGTCGAAGCGGTACTCACCGGCCTGGAGCCGGCGGGCCTGACCGCTCCGCGCGAGCGCGATGCGGAAACTCAGTTGATCCCGAATCACACCGGTCTGCGCGAGCCGCCGCCCGATCGACGCCGGCCCCGCCCCGGGTGGAATCTCCACGAACTGCTCCACGCCGCTATAGCCCTTGTAGGGCTTCTCGGCCCCGACCAGCAGCCACACAGCAAAAGCGCCGGTGAAAAGGACTACCAGCGACAGGAGGATGAGCAACGCACGCTTCATAAGATCAAGGTCCGGCGTCGGGACGGGCCCGGGAGTCCAGATAATCTTGCAAGATGACGGCCGCCGCGGCGGCGTCGAGAAGGGGCTTGCGTTTACGCCAATCTTTTTCCGTGCGGGCCAGGAGCTCCTCGGCCTGATGGCTCGACAATCGTTCGTCCTGTAACACGATCGGAACCGGAGTCAGGGCCGCAAGCCTGGCGGCGACCGTCTGCACGAGCGCCGTCTGTTCGTTGGGTTCACCGGAAAGGCGCCGAGGCAGACCAAGGACCACAATCGAGAGCCCATCGGGGTCGGAGCGCAGCGCTTCGATTTCGCGCGAGAGGTCGGTCACCTGCCGCTCGAGCCCCGCGGATGCGATCGTCTTCCACGGGCGTGCCAGCAGACCGGTCGGATCCGACAGCGCCAACCCGATCCGCTTGCGGCCGTAGTCGACTCCGAGCGCCCGCATCCTCATCGAGGCTACCACGCCCCGCCTTCGCGCTTCGCGCTTCGGCGAGGCAGGCTCAGTCCTGGAACACATGGAATAATCGAGCTCTCCGATGAAATTCCGCGTGATGCCGGTTACGGCCATCCTGCTCGTCATCGTCGCCGCGACGGCGCTGTCGACGTTCTGGTCTCGATCGGCGCCGAAGAGCCGCTACTGGCAGAAGATGGTGATCCTCGGCTTCGACGGGATGGATCCGAGACTCGTGGAGCAACTGGCCGCGGACCGCAAGCTTCCCAACATCAAGCGGCTAATCGACCAGGGTGGCCTCTACCCGCTCGGCACGACGCACTCCGCGGAGTCGCCGACGGCGTGGGCATCGTTTGCCACCGGCATGAATCCGGGTAAGCACAACATCTACGACTTTCTCGTTCGCGACACCGCGACCTACCTGCCCGACCTCGGGATGGTCCGCCGTGAGCCCGCGCGGTTTCTTTTCGGGTACGTTCCGATTGCCAGGCCGAAGGTGCATTCGATTCGTGGCGGGACGTCATTCTGGGTAACGGCCGGCCGTGCCGGCGTGCGCTCGAGCATCCTTACCGTGCCGGTGACCTTTCCGCCCGAGGAGGTGCCGAACGGCGAGCTCCTGTCAGGCCTGCCCCTGCCCGACATCCGCGGAACGATGGGGACGTTTTACTACTTCGCTACTGATCTGAGCCGGTACGAAGAGGGCAACACGGAGATGGGCGGCATCCTGAAGCGGCTGCTCATCGAGAACGACGTGGCGCACACCGAGCTGATCGGTCCGCCGAATCCGCTGGTGAGGCAGCAGATTGAACAGGTCCGGCGGAAGGGTCCGCTCTCGGAACAGGATCGGGCGCAGCTCGTGGAGCTCCAGGGGCGCGAGGACGTGCGGCTCCCAATGACGGTCCGTTGGAATCGCGCCGGAAAGACCGCGACCGTCGACCTCGGTGGCCAGTCGATCACGTTGCAACCCGGGCACTGGAGCAAATGGGTCGACCTCGAATTCCGGATCAATTTCCTGGTGAGGATTCGCGGGATGGCGCAGCTGCTCCTGATGAACGCCGATCGTGAACTGCAACTCTACGTCTCGCCGGTCAACTGGAAGCCGGACGCGCCGCCGATCCCCATGTCCTACCCTGCGGGGTTTTCAGCAGATCTCTTCGACAAGATTGGTTACTACCGGACGCTGGGCTGGGCGGAAGCGACGTGGCCCCTGAACGAAGGCCGCATGGACGAGCAGACGTTCATGGACGACCTTTACAAGGCATTCGACGACCGCGCGCAGGTCATCCTGACCAGGCTCACGGCCAGGGAATGGGATCTGATGGTCGGCGTGATCGAATCCACCGATCGCGTGCAGCACATGATGTGGCGACTGATCGATCCGAAACATCCGATGTACGACCCGGCCCTGGCGGCGAAGTTCGGCGGCGCGATTGAGAGCGTCTACAGGCGCGCGGATGCCTTCGTCGGTGAGGTCATGGATCGGGTCGACCCGGGCACGCCGATTCTGGTGGTATCCGATCACGGCTTCCACTCCTGGCGGAAGGCCGTCAACCTCAATACCTGGCTGGTCCAGAACGGGTACATGACGTTGCAGGGGCAGCGACCGGCCGATAAGAAGCTCGATGACCTGTTCGGGGGCGGCACGTTCTGGGAAAACGTCGACTGGACGCGAACGCGCGCGTACGCAATGGGAATCGGGCAGATCTACTTCAACCTCCGCGGCCGCGAATCGCAAGGCATCGTCAGCCCTGGTGCCGAAGCCCGCCAGCTGGCCGACGAGCTGACCGGCAAGCTCTTGACCATGAAGGACCCCGACGACGGAGCGCCGATCATCCGATCCGTCTACAAGCGAGACGACATCTACTCGGGCGAGTTCCTGAACAACGCGTCCGAGCTGCAGGTTGGCATGCACGAGGGCTATCGCGTCTCATGGCAGACGACGCTGGGGGGCTCACCGGAAGGCCTGGTGTATCCGAACATGAAAAAGTGGAGTGCCGATCACGGTGGGTACGACTACGCGACGACGGCGGGCGTCCTCATTGCGAACCGGCGGCTGACCACTTCTACTCCGACGATCATGGATCTCGCGCCGACGGTGCTGAAATACTTCGGGGTCCCGGTCCCCGCTGAGGTCGACGGGAAAGCGGTTTTCTGACAGGGATGAGAAACTCCTCAGTGCCAAGGGAAAAGGCAAAAGGGAAAAGGGAGAACTCCCCAATTCGGCCAATTTGCGTGTTGTCCCTTCTCCCTTGTGCCTTTTCCCTTTTCGCCAACCTCCTGCTCTATCCCTTGATCACGGCGCAGGCTCCGACGCCTGACCGCGATCGGGCGGCCGCGGCAGCCAAGCGGACCGAAGACCGGCTGCGTGCGCTGCAGCGCGAGGCCGACGCGCTCGCCGCGCAGGAGCGGACAGTGCTGGTGGACCTCCGGAAGCTCGAGGTGGAACGGCAGATCAGCATCGAGCAGCTGAATCGGGTCGAGCGCGAACAGGCCGATGTACAGCGGAAGCTGGATGCGGCGGAGAGCCGGGCCGCGGCGCTTGCGCAGGCGGCCGCTACGCAGCTGCCCGATGTCGAAGCCCGGCTCGAGCATCTCTACAAGATGGGAAGAGCCGGATACTGGCGGCTCCTGTTGAACGTGGACGATCTGCAGGCGCTCGGCCGCGCGTACCGCACCGCCTCGACGCTCACCGAAGTCGATCGCGCCCGCGTGCAGGAGTACTACGCCACCCTCGACGCGCTGGCGCTCGAGCGTAAAGCCCTCCAGGCTCGGGCTGAAGAGATCACCCGGCTGCAGGCCGAGGCCGTCCGGGCACGCGCAGCGGCCGAGAAGGCTGTCGCCGCCCGAACCGCGCTCGTCAACGCCATCGACGCTCGCCGCGATCTGAACGCACAGCTCGTCGGAGAGCTTCAGGCCGCGCAGGAGAAGCTGCAGTCGTCCCTCAGCCAGATGGATGCCGGCCGCGGCGGCACCGTGACCCCGCTCCCCTTGCGACCGTTCCAGGGGGATCTGGCGTGGCCAACGGCGGGACGGATCCTGCGTCCTTTCGGCCGCCAGCCGACCAGCCGTTTCGGCACGGCGATAGTCAGAAATGGCATGGAGATCGAGGCCGAGGAGGGACAGCCCGTCCGCAACATTCATGAGGGAACGGTCGCGTTTGCCGACCAGTTCGAGGGCTACGGCAACCTCGTCATCGTCGATCACGGCGGCAGGGCTTATTCGCTGTATGGCTACCTGGGCTCTCTGGGCGCGACCCGCGGCCAGCGGGTGGACCCACAGGCCGTCGTCGGGACAGTTGGCCGGAACCCCGGCGGCAACCCTGCGCTGTACTTCGAGTTACGCGTCGACGGAGCCGCGGTTGATCCTTTACAATGGCTGAAGAAGCGCCCCTGATCCCGGCAGTCGAGATCGAGACATAGATACATGACTTCCAAGACTCGCCTTTCCATCCTGCTCGTCTCCACACCTGTACTGGCGTTCGTCATTGTCGGCGGCCTGATCGGGCAGGAACGCGCATCCGGCGACCGCGTCTTCCGGCACCTGCGTGTGTTCGACGACGTGGTGCAGCTGGTGATTTCGAACTACGTGGAAGACGTAAAGGTCGACAAGGCGATGGAAGGCGCGCTGCGCGGCCTCGCCGAAGGACTGGACCCGGACTCGGCGTATCTCGACGCCAAGGAAGCGAAGGCGGTGGCGGGCGGCGAGACGCTGCCGGATGCCGAAGTGGGGATCGAGTTGACGCGGCAGTATTACCTCCGGGTCATCGCCGCGCGCGACGGCTCACCGGCTGCAAAGGCCGGGCTCCAGACCGGAGACTTCGTCCGCGCCATCGATTCGAAGCCGACCCGCGACATGTCGGTGTTCGAAGGTTCGAGGATGCTGCGAGGGGCCGCGGGATCCAAGGTGACGCTCACGGTGATTCGCGGCAGCGCTGCCGAACCGCACGACGTCGTGCTCGTGCGCGAGAAGCCGGCGGGCCCGGTCGTGGTGTCGCGGCTGATCGGAACGGATGTCGGTTACCTGCGGGTGGCCAGCTTCAAGAACGGCGCTGTCGAAGACATCAAGAAGCAAACCGGCGACCTCGTGAAGTCGGGCGCGAAGTCGCTCTTGATCGATCTTCGGCGCACGGCCGAGGGTCCGCTCGACAACGGAGTCGGCGCCGCGCGGCTCTTCGTGAAGAGCGGCACGCTTGCCGTGAAGGCCGGGCGCGAGAAGACCGATCGGGTCGCGATCGCGGCGCGTCCCGACGAGACCATCACCGAGCTGCCGATCACGATGCTCGTTACCAACGGCACTTCCGGCGCGGCCGAGTTGTTCATCGCCGCGCTCGATGGCAACGATCGTGGCGACATCGTCGGTGAACGCACGCTCGGACGCGCCGGCGTCCAGAAATTGGTGCAACTGCCCGAGAATCGCGGGCTGTGGCTCACCTAC
>Ga0310890_10000681_pt1 | contig 11639 bp, 9 predicted proteins | sample T20D3metaG_FD_203751 | JGI IMG/M metagenome (GOLD analysis project Ga0310890, IMG submission 203751) | Lab incubated soil microbial communities from West Virginia University Organic Research Farm, Morgantown, WV, United States - T20D3 | ecosystem: Environmental > Terrestrial > Soil >... | reverse complement strand
ACAGGCGCTGACCCTGTTCAATGAATTGATGAACGAAGTACCGAGCGGATACTTGGATTTGCAAGCGAAGCGAGACGAGGCACGCGCCGGCATGCGCGCCGAAGGCAAGGCTGCTCTGGACGCAGCACAAGCCGCCGATGGCCGAGACAACTTTGATGCCGCCGTCGACGCGTACCGCCGCGCACATCAATTGGATCCGAGCATCCAGGTTGATGCCGCGATCAAAGGCGTGGGTGACCGCAAGCTCACGGCGGGCAAAAACAAGTGCACCCAGGGCCTGTTGGACTTCTCGCTGGGAAACAATCCAGCCGCAATCCCGGCGTTGCAAGAGGCGGTGCGATTGTTGCCGCCGACCGAGCCGTGCTACGCGAAAGCCAGAGCGGCGCTGCAGCAGTTAGGGAAATAGCGCTTCCCGGAGCCAATCATGAATCGCACAGCTGCTCGATTTGCTTTCTTGGCAATTGCCTCGCTCATCGTAATCGCCAATCCGGTCGCGCAAGGGCCGTCCGATCCTTGGTACGGTTTGCAGACCAACCCCAAGAATATCGACGCACCGAAGGTTTTCACCGGTGTATTTCAGATTGCGCTGCCGAAGAACTGGCACATGGCGCCCGGTCACACCGGCACCATCTTCTCGATTGTCGAGGACACGAAAAAGTGGGAAACCGGCGGGCTCATCACGCTCGAATACATGCGCTTGCAGGCGCCACTGGAGCCATCGCTGATTACCGCGTTCGGCGAGAGAGAGCTGAAGGAGGTGCAGACCCGTGAATTGAGCGGAAAGCAATTCAACGTCTCAGTCAAGAATGGGCAGGCCGGGCCGCTGATTCTCGTTCAGTACGATCGCCCCGGCATCTCTGGCACCGATGATCACGTCGCGCAGTACTCGATTCCGATTGGTCTGGTGATGTACCGGCTGATCTGCATCGCGCCGACGGCGTCGGTCGAGAAATACCGGCCGATGTTCGCGCATGTAGCCGCGTCGTTCCAGTCAGCGAAGGCCGGATCGTAACCGGGCGAAGCTATTTGAGCAGTGATGGCGGCTGCTGGGCCTGTGTCACCTGCCCCTTTGCGTCGACAACGCGGCGCGCCAGGTAGTTCACCACCTTGGCATCGGTGCGAATAGCTGTCAGATACGCGGAGCGAAGCAGTTGCTCTTTGCGCGCACGCAATCCCTGAGTGATTTGGTCGCGCACGCCCGGTGTCGTGAGGTCGCGCTGACCCGCCGCCTCGTGTCCGACGACGAGAACGATCGTGTAAGCACCGCCGGTGTTCACGACGTTGACCGCACCGGGATTCTTGTTCAACACCGCGTCGCGCAGAGCCGGCTGCACCTGTTTCAACTTCGAGAGTGGTACCAGCCCCATGTCGCCGCCGCGGGGCGCCGACTCCGGGTCCTCTGAATAGCCGGCGGCGAGATCGCGGAACGACGCACCAGCTTTGAGCCGCTCCATCAGCATGCGAACTTTCGTGACCGCCGCCTGCGGCGTCGTCGCATCGTCGCCGGTGCCGTTTCCGATCTGCGCATCGCGGACGGGTGTGACGACGATCTGCGCAATACGATACGACTCTTCGGCGACGTTGAACTGTGCGCGATTGGCGGTGAAGAAATCGGTGACCTCCTTATCGCTCACCGTAATCTTGGCTCCCACTTCCTGCTCGAGAACTTTCTGTGTCAGCAGCTCGCGGCGCAAGCCTTCGCGCATGTCCGCGGCGGTCAGCTTGCGCCTGGTCAATTCCTGCTGGAATGCGTCGTCAGTCAGGTTCTTCTTTGCGTTCCCGTAAGCGGTATCGAGTTCGCTCTGCGGGATCTCGAGCTTGAGCGCGGCGGCTTTGCCGAGGAGGATCTGCTGGACGATCAGGTCGTTGAGCAGGGTCAGTTTGGCGGCCAGCGCCTCCTCGTCAGACAGCGGTTGCGCATCGTCCTGTGTTCGCCGATACGCTCTGTCTACATCCTCGCGCGTGATTTGCTGGCCATCCACGACCGCCCAGGTATCCGCGGTTACGGTGGGTTCGGCCGGCGTCGACGGGGATTTGGATCGGCACGCCACGGCGAGACAGATCGCGATTAAGGCAATCGGCAAGAGCCGAAACAGAAATCTCGATGAAGGCATAGCTTTCGAGCCTACTACAGGGTGACGCCGCGCTGGAACAAGTCGTAGACACTCTACGTCTAAGGCCGTAGACTGTCTACGTCATGACCAAGCCGCCCGACGATCAGCGCCTCGAGCTTCTCCAGGGCACCCTCGACATGCTCATTCTGCGAACCCTGGTCTGGGGACGACAGCACGGCCATGGGATCGGCCAGGCGATCCGTGCGCAATCCGACGACCTGCTCAAAGTCGAGACCGGGTCGCTCTATCCGGCGCTGCACCGGCTGGTAAAGCGCGGCTGGCTGAAAGCGGAATGGGGTGTCAGCGAGGCGAATCAGCGCGCGAAGTACTACCAGTTGACTGCAGCTGGGAAGGCGCAGCTGTTGCGCGAGCAGGATCGCTGGTCGCAGCTCGTTCATGCCATCGGCCGCATCATGAATGCCGCACCGGCAGACAGGGAATAAAGTGCGACCTGACGAGCGCGAGCTCGACGACGAAATCCGGGGACACCTCGCGCTCAGCATCAAAGAGCGGATCGAGCGCGGCGAGGATCCCGCCGAGGCTCGTCGTGCCGCGTTGCAGGAGTTCGGCGACATTCCCGCCGCACGCGAGTCGATGCGCCGGGTCTGGCACAGCCGGTGGATCGATAGCTGCGCCGCACTGGGGCGGGAGATGCGGATCGGCCTGCGCTCTCTTCTACGGACCAAAGGTCTCGCTGCGACTGTCGTGATTACTCTCGCGCTCGGCATTGGCGCCAACGCTGCCATCTTCAGCGTCGTTCGCGGAGTCCTGCTCAGACCATTGGTCAATCGCGATGAAGATCGGTTGATCTACATCCGTCAGAGCGGTCCCGGCATCGGTGCTGAGAACATGACGTTCTCGGTACCCGAGGTCAACGATCTGAAGTCACGTGTCAGGACGATCAGCACCTTCGGTGATTTTTCCACCGTCGACTTCACCTTGATCGGATTGGGTGCCGAACCACGGATCGTGAAGGCAGGGGTCGTAGGCGGATCGTTCTTCGACGTGATGGGCCTTCGTCCTGTGCTCGGCCGTCTCATAAGCGCGCAAGACGACGGACCGGAAGCGGTAGGGGTCGCGGTATTGACGTACCGATTCTGGACGTCACTCAACAACGATCCGGCGGTCGTCGGCCGGGCGATCCGTCTCGGCCCGCGCCCCGCCACCATCATCGGCGTTCTCGAGCCGTCCGTGCCCTATCCGGCTGACACCGAAATCATCGCCAACGTGATCGCCAGTCCGCATCACCTCGGCGCCTTGATGATCACCAATCGTGCGCATCGCATGACGGAGCTCTTCGGCCGTCTCCCACCTGGAGTGTCACTGGACGATGCGCGGGCCGAACTCACCGCAGTTCATCAGGCGATGATGCGCGAACATCCGGAAGTGTATTCATCCCAGGCGAATGTCCAGCTGCGTGTGTCAAAGCTTCGCGATCAGATCGCCGCCCCGGCGCGGACAATCCTCCTCGTGCTGCTCGCAGCCGCCGCAGTCGTGTTTGTGATCGCGTGTTCGAACGTCGCCAACCTGATCCTGGCGCGATCGATTCGCCGCGAAGGGGAGCTGGCCGTGCGCGCCGCGCTTGGTGCGAGCCGGGGTGCGCTACGGCGCACGCTGCTCGCGGAAAGTCTGGTGCTGTGCGGTGCCGGCGCGTTGCTTGGTGTCGTCCTGGCGCGGCCGTTCGTTGATGTGGTGGGGCGCTATACGGCGCGTTTTTCCATCCGCGCGCTCGACGTCACGCTCGATTCAAGCGTGCTGTGGGTCGGGACCAGCCTCGCCATGGCTGCGGCGGTGCTGCTTGCCTTCGTTCCCCGTTTGCCTTCGCCGCATGCACCATCCGGTCTAGGCCTGGCGAGCGGCAGCGTTCGAATCACGCCAGGCACGAATCGTCGCCTGCGGTTGTTTGCGACGACGCAAATCGCCTTCTCGTTTGTGCTGCTCGCCGGTGCGGGCATGCTCCTCACCTCGCTTGTGGCACTCCAGACGGCCACGACAGGCTACGACATGCGTCATGTGCTGGTCTTCGATATGCCTCCTTCAGCGCCAGGTGTGGGTCTTGAAGATGCGAAGGTGATGAATTTCTACCGCGATGTGACGAGCCGACTGACTCAGCTTCCTGGCGTTGATGGCGTCGCTCTCGGAAGTTTTGCGCCGTGGCGCGATGCCGGCGTCTTTGGACCACCCGTCACGTTCGCCGTCGAGGGATACACTCCGGCAAACGGAGAAGAAATCCCGCGCGCGCGGTTCCGCATCGTCTCGCCGCGGTTCTTTGATGTCGTCGGCATTCCGGTCGTCGCGGGCCGCGACTTCACCGACCAGGACCGCAACGGCAACGACCCCGTCGTCATTGTCAGCGAGAGCGTCGCGCTTCGACTGTTTTCGAACGGTGAGGCCTTGAACCGGAAGATGTGGTGGACCGATCCGTACTTCCGCAGGATGCTGCCACGCCGAATCGTCGGCATTGTTGCCGACGCCGACGACGAGAATATTGCCCAGCGACCCGGGATGACGATCTATCACCCGGTTGGTCAGATAGGTTTTGCGACCAGGCTGTTCGTCCGCACGGCAGCCGATCCCTACGCGATAGTGCCGGCGGTCACCGGGGTGATCCACGGCCTCTCCGCGGATCAACCGCTCGAGCGCGCAGCAACGTTGGAAGACGTGCGCGCGGAAGTGCTCTCGCCCGAGCGGCTGAACGCATTCGTGTTCACCGGATTTGCCGGCATCGCGCTGCTGATCGCCGTCGTCGGGGTGGCAGGTGTGCTGTCGTTTTCAGTGAGCGCGCGCACGCGTGAATTCGGCGTGCGACTGGCGGTCGGTTCATCGCCGAGACAGCTAATCGTGCGGGTGCTGTCCGAAGGGCTGATCATCGCGGCGTTTGGCATTGGGACCGGAGTTGCGGCAGGTGTCGGCCTCGAGCAGGTCGCACGAGGTTTCTTCGAGAACGTGCAACGACCGGGTGCGCTCCCCGTGATGGTCGCAGCCACGGTCCTTTTGTCCGCCGCGACTGTCGCATCGCTGATGCCGGCAGCCAGAGCGTCGCGCGTGGATGTCTTGCAAGCCCTGAGGTCGGAATGACTTCTCCAAAACCGCTTCGTCTCTGGCCGGGCGTCGTCGCGGCCGTAGTGCTCTGTGTGCTGCGCTACGCCGTTCCACTCGTGTTTTCGGATGCGTTTGTCGTCGGTTTCCTGGGTGCGGTGGTCTGCGCCGTCGCGATTCTGGTCTGGTGGGTGTTCTTCAGCCGCGCTCCCTGGTTTGAACGGATCGGCGCGCTCGTCGTCATCGTTGTCGCGTTTCTTGTGACAAAGCCGCTTCTCCACAAATCAATTGCCACCGGCATGATGGGGATGATGTATCCCATCTATGCGCTTCCGCCGGTTGTAGCTCCTGTCCTCGTGGCCTGGGCGGCGCTGACTCGCAACTTCTCTGACGGCGTGCGGCGCGCAACGATGGTCGTCGCGATGTTCCTCGCGTGTGGCGTGTGGCTGTTCTTTCGCACGGACGGAATCATTGGCAGCGGATCGCAAATCACCTGGCGCTGGACGCCGAGTGCGGAGGAGCGCCTGCTGGCAAAGGGAGAAGAGACATCGCCGGAGCCTGCGACGAAGCCTTCGGTCGCCGCGGCACCGACGAGTCCCGAGGATGGGGCCGCAGCCGGAAGGAACGCCGAGTCAGCCACGGTGTTGCCGTCACCGCTGCCGCGCGCAGCGCGCGCAGAGTGGCCAGGCTTTCGCGGTCCGAATCGCGACAGCGCGATAGATGGTGTGCGAGTCAACACCGACTGGACGACGTCGCCGCCGGTGCAATTGTGGCGACGGCAAGTCGGACCCGGCTGGTCGTCGTTTGCCGTCACTGGCGACGTCCTTTACACGCAGGAGCAACGCGGAGAGTCCGAAGAGGTCGCCGCGTACCGCGTCAGTACCGGACGACCGATCTGGCGCCACCGGGATCCGGTCCGTTTTTGGGAATCGAACGGTGGAGCGGGGCCGCGCGCGACACCGACAATCAACCACAATCGCGTTTACACATTTGGCGCGACCGGAATCCTCAATGCGCTCGATGCCGATACGGGCGCTCGTGTGTGGTCCCGCAACGTCGCAACCGATGCGGAAAAGACTGTGCCGATGTGGGGGTTCGCCAGCTCGCCATTGGTGATCGGTGACCTCGTCGTCGTCGCGGCCTCAGGGAGACTGGCTGCCTACGACGCGGCTACGGGAAAACGGCGATGGCTCGGCCCGCCACGTCCGGGCAGCTACAGCTCGCCGCATCTCTTCACGGCCGACGGGGTTCAGCAGATTCTGCTGCTCAGCGCGGCTGGAGTCACCAGCGTTTCACCAGAAGACGGCGCGCTGTTGTGGGAGCAGGAATGGGATGGTGGTGGCACGACGATCGTTCAACCAGCGTTGACCGGCGACGGCGACCTTCTGATCAACGCCATCGCAACCAGCGGTGGCCTGGGCCTGCGTCGGCTCAATGTCACCCATGGATCGAATGGCTGGAATGTATCAGAACGCTGGACGTCTACCGGTTTGAAACCGTACTTCAATGACTTCGTCGTTCACAAGGGACACGCCTTCGGATTCGACGGCAACATTCTGGCGTGCATCGATCTTTCAGACGGTCATCGCAAATGGAAGGGTGGCCGCTACGGCAACGGCCAACTGATTCTGCTGGCGGCTGAAGATCTCCTGCTCGTCCTGTCAGAAGACGGCGAGCTGGCGCTCGTCAAGGCAACTCCCGATCAATTCACGGAGGTGGCGCGCTTCAAGGCCATCGAAGGAAAAACCTGGAACCATCCAGTGCTCGTTCGTGACACGTTGCTCGTCCGGAACGGCGAGGAGATGGCCGCATTCAAGTTGGCGCTCGACGTGCGGTGAATCACATCATGTGTAGGCGCGGTCTTTAGAACCGGGCCATCACTGCGCTTCTGCGTATGCCGAACGCGCAGCGTTCGCCAACCCATTCGCGCGCGGCCAGCCCGGATGTTGCGCCTGGATTTCGTTCTGAACGGTCGTCGCGACGTCATCGGCCGATTTGCCCTCGCCCTTCAGCGCACGGGCCCGCGCCTGGATCGCCTGCATGATCGATCGGTTCGTCGCGATGATCGTGCCCGGTCCAACCTCTCCATGGGCAGGCACAATGGTCTGCGGCTTCAGGGCCTCGAGCGTGTCGAACGCCGCGAGCCACGCCTTCATGCTCGAGACGGCGGTCGCCGCAAGAAACGAATTGTTCATGACGACATCACCCGCGAAGAGAACGTTGTCTCCCTCGACGAAGAACGCCGTGTCTCCCTTCGTGTGAGTTGGCCCGACCAACAGGAAGCGAACGCGAACGTCACCCAGATCGAGCGTGAAGTTGCGCTCGAAGGTGATCGCCGCTGGACGGCGTGCCGCATCCTTCAGGATCTCTGCGGTCAGCGGCGATCGTCCGGAGAACATCTGGACCATCTGCATCCCGCCCTGCTCGAATTCAGCTTCCTGGACCGTCGAATTGACGTACTTCGCGGCAGGCGGGAATGCGATGTAGCCAGTGGTGTGTTCGGCGTGGAAATGTGTCGTGGCGATGAACAGCTCTGAGCTCTTGCTGACCTTGGCGACCTCGCGCAGAACCGTCTCACCATTGCGCCGCCCGAGCCCTGGATCGATCACGAGCGTTCCCTTCGATCCGACCACGATGCCGACGTTCGGTACCAGACCGACGTTGTTGTCCGGGATGACGTAGGTGTGTGGCCCCAGTTTCACCGTCGCGTTTTCCTTGACCAGCGGGTCAGGCGCCGGGCCGCGTTGTTGCGCGATCAGGATTGAAGACGCGAGCAAGCAACCGATCAGTGCGAATGAATGGAACTGCGGTTTCATCTCTACTCCTGTGCACCGGGACATCACCAGCAGAGGCCGATCTGTCTCGCTGTTCGCCAGATGATACAGCGCATGCCCGACGCCATGGCCGTATTCCTCGGGTGGACTTCGGAGAGGAGGACGGCTCGATGGTGGTTCAACGGATCGGGATCAGAGCGTCACCACCTGGCCGCTTCTAACGCTCTCATCGGCCGCGAGCACAATCCGCAAGCTGTTGACCGCATCCTGCATGTGATCCGACAGATCGACGTCCTGTTGAATGGCGTGTAAGAGGTACGCCTGTTCGCGATCGCATAACGCCTGATGATCCGGCTCGTCCTCTGTGCTGATCCACTCGTCCGGCTTGACGAACTCGTTGTTCGCATCGATCTCACTCCGGTGAAACCGGATGCGGTTCGTCTTGGTATGACTATCGATGTCGGCTGAGCCCGACGCATTGTCTGCATCCTTGTCTTTGACGATGGAAACGCAGCCGCGTGGGCCGATCACGTCTTTCACAAAAAACGCGACCTCACTCATCATCGGTCCCCAGCCCGCTTCGTACCAGCCGACCGATCCGTCATCGAAGGTGACCTGCAGCTGGCCGTAGTTGTACATCCCCGGCTTGAGCTCGTCGCTCATCCGCGCCCCAATCGCGCAGACCTTCGTCGGCCTCGCTCCCGTCATCTGGCACATGACGTCGACGTAGTGGACGCCGCAGTCCACGATAGGACTCATCGACTTCATGAGATTGCGGTGCACGTTCCACATATTCCCGTGGCTCTGCTGGTTCAGGTTCATGCGCATCACCAGCGGCTTGCCCAGCGTGCGCGCGATCTCGATGAACTTGACCCACGCCGGGTGCACACGCAGGATGTATCCAATCACGAGCTTGCGGCGATTCGCGTGCGCCATGTCGACGATGCTTTGCGCTTCCTCGACGGTTTCCGCCAGGGGTTTTTCGCAAAAGACGTGGCAACCGGCTTTCAACGCGGCGCTTGCATAGGGGGCGTGCGTCTCGGGATAGGTATTGATGCTGACGACATCCGGCCTGGTCGAGTTCAGCGCGTCGTAGTAGTCGCTGAAGTCCGGGACGCCGCCCAGCTCCCTGCTGATCGCCTGCCGCGATGCAGCGCCACGACTCACGACCCCGGCGATTTCGAACTCCGGCATCTTGTGGTAGGCGCGCGCATGGCTCGCACCCATGTTGCCGCAGCCGGCAACGAGCACTCGAAGAGGACTGGTCATGGTGCAACCTTATCGTACTCGCGCGTCGCGGCGGGGTCGCGGTGCAGGCCGCGGTCTTTAGATCGCGGCGTCACGCGGTCTGGTAAGATCCCGGGTTTCGGACCGATGGAAACAAACCGTGGATTGCCGCTCATCGCGCCGCAAGTGGTGCCGATTCTCGACCCGGGGTTTCGCCCTGCAGTTCTTGCCGATCGCGGCTACCGGGCCCTGGTTGATGCGCTACCCGACGCAGTGCCGGTTCGACTTGCACTCGAGCAGGCCGACGGGACCGTGTTTCGCTTTGACGTGCGTGTCTTCCCCGACGCACATCCCGAGTCGGCGGCAAACTTCACCTTCGCCGAACGATTGATCAAGTTTCTTCTCTGGTCCCGCGGCGGGTGGCGGATCTACCTTGATGGCCCGGCATCGCTCGCCGCGCGATTGACCGCGCACTATCGCGAGACTGCCACCGGGAAGTTCGATGCGCACCTGGTCGCCGAGCGCATGTTCGACCATCCACTGGAAATCGTTCACACTAGCGCGCTGCCGCAGGAGCGCGCGAAGACCCGGCCGCTGGGAAGGCATCTTGACGGCTGCCGCATCGGCTTCGATCTGGGCGGCAGCGATCGAAAAGTCGCCGCGCTCATCGATGGAACGGTCGTGTTCAGTGAGGAGACGGTCTGGGATCCGTACTACAAGCCGGATCCCCAGTATCACTTCGACGGAATCATGGATTCGCTGTCCAAGGCGGCGGCGCACCTGCCGCGGGTCGATGCCATTGGTGGAAGTGCGGCCGGCGTGTACGTGAACAACCACGTCAAGGTTGGGTCGCTCTTTCGCGGCGTGCCCGACGATGTGTTCAACGCCCGCGTGCGGGATCTTTTTCTCGACATCCAGAGAGCGTGGCACGGCGTGCCTTTCGAGGTCGTCAACGACGGGGAGGTCACGGCGCTCGCCGGCTCGATGTCGCTCGGAGAGAATTCGATTCTCGGGATCGCTTTTGGGACGAGCACCGCTGCCGGTTATGTCACGCCAGACGGAAACATCACGTCGTGGCTGAACGAATTGGCCTTCGTCCCGATCGACTACAGTCGGGCGGCGCCAGCCGACGAATGGTCCGGCGACTACGGCGTTGGATCCCAGTATTTTTCTCAACAATGCGTCGGGCGTCTGATGACGGTTGCCGGCATCGAGTCCCCCCCTGACATGCCGCTGCCTGAGCGGCTGAAGCAGGTGCAGACGTTGATGCTCGACGGCGATGCACGCGCGCGCAAGATCTACGAAACCATTGGCACGTATCTCGGCTATGGCGTCGCGCATTTTGCCGCGTTCTATGAAATCCGCAACGTCCTCGTTCTCGGACGGGTCACCTCCGGGCCCGGCGGAGACGATATCGTCGCTGAGGCGCGGAGGGTGCTGGAGATCGAATTTCCCGATCTCGCCACACGGATTCGGTTCCACGTTCCCGGCGAGCATGACAAGCGACATGGCCAGGCGATTGCCGCGGCCAGCTTGCCGGAAGTCGCGAAAAGGCAATGAACCCGTATCACCGCTACGTCTCAGAGCTTGCGCGGCTGGTAAGAGAAGGTCGCGGCTTTCCGCTTGGCGGGTTTGCGATACCGCCCAGGCCAGCGATCAGATCGAACACGCCTCCGGCACTGATCTTTTCCCCTCATCCCGATGATGAGTGCATCATCGGTGCGCTGCCGTTGCGCCTGATGCGCGAAGGCGGCGTGCGCGTCGTCAACGTTGCGGTCACGCAGGGGAGCAACAAGGCACGACAGGCGGCCCGGCTCGTCGAGTTGAAGGATGCCTGCGACTATCTTGGCTTCGAGCTGCTGCAGACGGCGCCGCAGGGGCTCGAGAACATCAACGTCAAAGCCCGTAGTGATGCCGCGCTCACGTGGCGAGCATCGGTCGATATCATCGCGGCGATTCTCACTGAACATCGGCCGTCGGCGGTCTTCTTTCCGCACGACACCGACTGGAACAGCACGCACATCGGTACCCACCATTTACTTGTCGACGCGCTCACGCGGCAGCCGGCTGATTTTTCCTGCCACGTCGTCGAGACCGAGTTCTGGGGCGCGATGGCGACGCCAAACCTGATGGTCGAGTCAAGCGTGACCGATCTTGCCGATATGATGACGGCGTTGTCGTTTCACGTCGGCGAAGTCCAGCGAAATCCCTACCACCTGCTCGTGCCGGCGTGGATGCAGGACAACGTGCGTCGTGGAGGGGAGCTGGTCGGCGGGCAAGGTGGCGCGGCACCGGATTTCGTTTTCTGTACGCTCTATCGCCTGCGGCAATGGAGTGGCGGTCAGCTTCGGTCGACGTTCGTTGGCGGCAGGACCCTGCCTGCGGACGTGAATGCCTCAACCCTTTTCGGTCCCACGCCAAGCTGAAAGGACTTGTCATGCAGACCTCCGCGACACGTCGTGACATTTTGAAGATCGTCGGTGCC
>Ga0310890_10000679_pt1 | contig 11654 bp, 12 predicted proteins | sample T20D3metaG_FD_203751 | JGI IMG/M metagenome (GOLD analysis project Ga0310890, IMG submission 203751) | Lab incubated soil microbial communities from West Virginia University Organic Research Farm, Morgantown, WV, United States - T20D3 | ecosystem: Environmental > Terrestrial > Soil >... | reverse complement strand
CGCGGTCGCGGTCGAGACGTTGTGCCTGCCCGAGTTGTTCGCGCGCGGGATCGCGGTGAGCAATACCCGCGGCGTGCAGGCCGTGCCGATCGCCGAGCATGTGATGGCCGTGACGCTGGCGCTCGCCAAGCAGATCCCCTTCGTCGTCGAGAACCAGCAGCGGGCGAGGTGGGCGCAGAACGCATTCATCGGCGAGCGGTTGCCGTGGCTGCTCAAGGGCCGCACCCTTGGCCTGATCGGCGTCGGCACGATCGGATCCGAGATCGCGAAGCGAGCCGAAGCGTTCGGCATGCGCGTGATTGCGCTGCGCCGCCGTCCGGCCTACGGCACGATCGGGCACGTCGAGCGGGTTTACGGGAAGGAGGAGCTCGCCGAATTCCTCGGTCAGTGCCACGTGCTCGTCATCTGCGCGCCGCTGACGCCGGAGACGCATTCGATGATGAGCGCGACGCAGTTTGCGCAGCTGCCGAAGGGCGCGGTCGTGATCAACGTCGGCCGCGCCAGGATCATCGATACCGATGCATTGATGGGTGCGCTCGAGAGCGGCCACCTCGGCGGCGCGTCGCTCGACGTCTTTCCGCAGGAACCGCTGCCGTCCGATCATCCGCTGTGGAAAACGCCGAACGTGATCCTCACGCCGCATACGTCTGGATTCAGGCAGGGGCACTGGGACGAAGTGATCGACCTGTTTGGAGATAACCTCGATCGCTTCTTACGCGGTGAGCCCCTTAAGTTCCAAGTACAGCCAGACTTGGGCTACTAGCTCTTTCACAGGGGAATGAGAGAAAAGGGAGTTTATGAGAGCCATTTATCGGACTCCTAAGACCTCCCTTACCTCCCTTTCTCCTGTGAGCTCTTTGGCGGTGGCTCGATGTGAATAATCGCGTCCTTGATCTGCGGGAAGCGCACCATCAGCCGATCCTTCACGACGTGCGACAGGCGATGGGCATCTTCGAGCTTCATGTCGGCATTCATCCAGATATGCAAGTCGAGGAAGACGAAGTCCGCCGAGCCGCGCGTCCGGACGTGATGTGAGCCGATCACTTCGGGCACCGTCTGGACGACCTGCAGGATCTCTTCCTCCGGAATCACGAATCGATCCGCCAGGATACCGGTCGTCGAATTGAAGATCTCCCAGCACGCGTAGCCGATGAAGACGGCGACGACGACGGCCGCGACGGGGTCGAGCCACAGGTAGCCGACCTTCACGCCGATCAGCGCGGCGATCACGGTCGCCGACGTCATCAGGTCGCTCAGCGTGTGTTGGGCATCGGCCAGCAGCACTTCGCTCATCAGCCGCCGGCCGGCGCTGCGTTCGTAGAACACGACTCCGAGATTCACCGCAAAGGTGCCGCCCATCACGATGAACGTCAGCGCGTTGATGGTGGGCTCGCCGCCGGTCTGGAACCGCTCCCACGCCGCCGACAGCACTTCCCGCAGCACGATGATCAGGAAGATCAGAATCCCGAGCGACGCCATCGTCTCGAACTTGCGATGGCCGTACGGATGATCGTCGTCCGGCGGCGCGCCGGCGATGCGCACGCCGATGATGCCGACGATGTTCGAGGCGGTGTCGGTGAGGGAGTGATAGCCGTCGGACAGCACCGAGACCGCGCCGCTGGACAGGCCCAGTGCGATCTTCGCGGCCGCGACGATCAGATTGAGGAAGAGGACCCGATACAGGACGCCCGAGACTTCGGACGTGCGTGTCTTCAGAACACTCTCGCGTGCGGCACCGGCCACCACCGCACCTGGACCTTGCCGATGATGTACTTCTTCGGCACGAAGCCCCAGTGGCGGCTGTCGGAGCTGTTGTTCCGGTGATCGCCCATCACGAAGTAATAGCCCTCGGGAATGACCTGCGGGCCCCAGTCATCGTGGCTGCGGTACTCCGCCGGGACGAAGTCGTCGCGCATCGGCACGTCATTCACGTAGACGCGGCCATCGACGACGCGCACGGTGTCGCCTTCCTCGGCAATGACGCGCTTGACGAACGATTTGTCGGGATTGAGCGGGTAGTAGAGCATGACGATGTCGCCGCGCTGCGGGGCGGTGAGGCGATAGCGGAGCTTGTTGACGATGAGGCGATCCTGATCGGCCAGCGTCGGCGCCATGCTCTGGCCTTCGACGCGCGCCACCTGGAAGCCGAACGTCACAATCAGCGTCGCGTAGACGGCGGCCGAGGCCAGCGTGCGGACCCACGCGAAGAACTCGTCGCGCCACACCTCGAGGCGGCGCATCATCTGCGCCGAGTCATGGTCGGTCGCCAGCGGCAGCGGCGGCGCCGCCGTCGGGCGCGCGAACGGATCCGTCGTCGTGGTGAACGCGACCGGGTTTTCGTCGCCGGGATCGGCGAAGACTACAGCTTCAGGTATTCCCGCAGGCGTCGGGTCTGCGATCGGCTGACCGGGATCTCCGTCGCCTTCGCGTCTGACATCCTCAGGAGGTAATTCCGGCTGAACCAAGGGACGATCTCCTTGACCTTGTTAATGTTCACCAGGTGCGATCGGTGCACTCGCCAGAAGACTTCGGGGTCGAGCCGCGCGTGCAGCTCTTCCAGGGTCCGATCGTTCGACGTGCCCGATACCTGATTTGTAACAATATTAATCGAATCCTCGACGAGCGAGGCATGGATGATGTCGTCGGCCCGGACGAGGACAAATCTGTCATTTACTTTGACGGCTACCTGATCCCGGCGGTCTTTCTGGCCCGCCATCATCCTGACGAGCCGGTCGAGCTGTCCCTGCAGCGGCACGTTTTCGCCCAGCCGCTTGCGCGCGCGCGTTACCGCGGTCTCGAGCCGCGTCGAATCCACCGGCTTCAGCACGTAGTCCACGGCGTTCACTTCGAAGGCCTCGATGGCGCGCTGGTCGAAGGCGGTGACGAAAATCACGCTGGGTCCGGTTCCCGTTTCCATCAGGCGCCGCGCGACTTCGAAGCCGGTCAGGCCAGGCATCTGCACATCGAGGAACGCGACGTCTGGCGCGTGCCGCGCGATTTCATCGAGCGCCTCGACGCCGTTGGCCGCCTGGCCGACGACCTCGACACCCTCGAGCTGGCCCAACAGGAAGCACAACTCGTCCCGCGCAAGCTGCTCATCGTCGGCGACCACCGCGGTGAGGGCCCCTGCAGTCATACTATTTTTCCGGGCAATTCGCGCAAGCGCTCATGCCGTGATTCTTTCCTCGGCGGCGAGCGCGAGCGGAATTTCGACGCGCGCGATGGCGCCCTTGCCGGGCAAGCCGACCAGGGAGAAGCGGCCCTCGGCGCCGTAGAGCACGCGCAGGCGCTCGTTGACGTTGCTCAGGCCGATGCCGCTCGACAGCGCGTGCGGCACGCGCTCATCGGAAATCCCGAGGCCGTCGTCTTCGATCTCGATGATCGCGAGGTCGCTCTCGCGGCGGCTGCTGATCGTGATGGTGCCGGGGCCGACCTTGCGCGCGAGCCCGTGCTTGATGCAGTTCTCGACGAGGGGCTGGAGCAGCAGGCTGGGCACGATGACGTCCAGTGTATCCGGCGCGATCGACTTCTTGACGCACAGGCGCGAGCCGAAGCGGATCACTTCGATGTCGAGATACTCGTCGATCGCTTCGAGCTCCTCGCGCAGCGTGACGAACTGCTCCTGGCTTTGCATCAGCTTGCGGAGCAGCCCGGAGAGCTTCTGAATCACCGCGCGCGCGGTCTCGGGCTGCGACCGGATCAGCGACGAGACGGACGTCAGCGTGTTGAAGAGGAAATGCGGATTGATCTGGCTCTTGAGCGCCTCGACCTTCGCGGCGAGCAGGAGCTTTTCCTGTTCCTGCAGGCGATGCTCGATGCGGGCGTTGTTCCAGATCTTGATCGGCGTCGACACGGTGAGAATCGCGGCGACGTAGACGAAGAGCGTGAGCCACGGCTCCGGGCTCGAGAGGTGGAAGAGGCGCAGGGGATAGCGGGCGCCGACCATCTGGCGAATGAACTCGAGGCTGACCGGCGCCAGGAACAGCAGCACCTGCCAGTTGACGTGCATGTCGCGCAGCATGCGCCACACGTAACGGGGCAGGCTGAAGATCACGAACGGCGAGAAGTCCCAGATGTCTTCCTTGGGGCACGCCTCGCGGAAGCCACCGCCCGCGAATCCGCAGCCGACCGCAAAGAACGGCGCGCCGTACTCGCCGACCGCGAGCCCGGGCAGCGACATCGAGAGTCCGACGATCGCGCCGGTGTAAGGACCAGCGATCAAGCCTGCGAGCAGCGCGCCTTCGAGCGTGAGATCCGCGGCGTCGTAATTGAGAAGCACGCGCGACGCGACCCCGGCGGTGAAGGGGACGGCAAGGCCCAGCGCGAAGACCAGACGGTCGGGCCAGTTGCGCTGCTCGAAGATCAGGATGTGGCGGAAGCGGCGATACCTCGCCAACATGGTCGCCAGGGCCGCCATCGCGGCCAGCTTGACGACCAGCGTCGTAAGCAGGAACTGCCCTGCGGAGAGAAATTTAGGCTCTTGAAGCATTTAGGCCAATGGGCGAATAGGCCTATGGGCCAATAGCTTCGACTTCTATTGGCCTATTTGCCTATGGGCCTATTAGCCTGAATGGTATCATTTCAGGACATATGCTCGGTCCGCTCGTGAAAGGCTTTGCGCTTACTTTCAAGCACCTGTTCCGTCGTCCCATCACGGTGAACTATCCCGCTCAGAAAATGCCGATGTTTCCGCGCTATCGCGGGAAACAGGTGCTGATGCGCGACGAAAACGGCCTGGAGAAGTGCGTGGCGTGCGGGCTGTGCGCGGTGGCGTGCCCGGCTGATGCGATCTATCTCGAGGCCGCCGAGAACGACGGCACCGTGATGGCCGGCCCGCGATACGCGTCGGTCTACCAGATCCACAAGACGCGCTGCATCTTCTGCGGCTACTGCGAAGAGGCGTGCCCGGTGTCGGCGATCTTCATGGGCAAGGACTACGAGCTCGCCGTCTACAGCAAGGACGACTTCGTGTGGGACAAGACGGAGCTGCTGGTTCCGGCGGCCGACAGCGAGAAGGCGCCGATCGCGGCGCGGTAAATCGCGTTCACGTAAATTGCATTCACTCAGAACTATGCGGCCCCGGGGGCCGTCTGTAATATTACGACCTTCAATTGAAGCCTTTTCTCAATGCGTTAGATGATCGTGTGCTCGTCTGCGACGGCGCGATGGGCACCATGCTGTACGGCAAGGGCGTCTTCATCAACCGCTGCTTCGAGTCGCTCAATCAATCGCAGCCCGAGCTCGTCGTCGACGTGCACGGCGAGTACTTGAAGGCCGGCGCGGACGTGATCGAGACCAACACGTTCGGCGCCAATCGCATGAAGCTGCGCGGCTTCGGCCTGGGCGATCAGGTCCGCGAGATCAATCTCGCCGGCGCGAAGCTGGCGCGCAAGGCGGTGGAGAAGTCGAAGGGCGAGGCGTATGTCGCCGGCGCGATCGGCCCGCTCGGCGTGCGCGTCGAGCCGTGGGGCAAGACCGGCATCGACGAAGCGGAGGCGATGTTCCGCGATCAGGCGCAGGCCCTGCTCGACGGTAAGGTCGACCTGTTCATCCTCGAAACCTTCCGCGACCTCAACGAGATCGGCGCCGCCATTGCCGCGGTGCGCAGCATCTGCGATCTTCCGATCGTCGCGCAGATGACTACGGAAGAGGATGGCGCCAGCCTCGACGGTGCGCCGCCCGAGCAATTCGCCCCCGAACTCATCAAGCGCGGCGCTGACGTGGTCGGCATTAACTGCAGCGTTGGACCCGCGCCGATGCTTGAAACTGTCGAGCGCATCTCCGACATCGTAGATGTATGGCTCTCGGCGCAGCCGAACGCGGGTAAGCCGCGCGATATCGAGGGCCGCAATCTTTATCTCTGTTCGCCGGAGTACATGGCGTCGTATGCACGGCGCTTCATTGCCTCCGGTGTGCGCCTGGTGGGCGGGTGCTGCGGGACGACGCCGGAACATATCCGGCAGATCGCGCTGGCGGCGAAATCGATGGGGCCGGGACTGGCGCGTCATGCGGCCGAAGCGGACGCGAAGAGTCAGTCTTCCCTGACGATCGGCAGCTCCCCGAACGCGAGGCCGGCGATCGAGCGCGAGGAAAAATCGATGCTCGCGCGCAAGCTGGTGAACGGCGGGTTCGTGCGCGCCATCGAGCTGATGCCGCCGCGCGGTCACGCGCCGTCGCGCGCGATCGAAGGCGCCGCCAAGCTCGCCAGGCGCGGCGTCGACGTGGTCACGATTCCCGACGGCCCGCGCTCCGGGGCACGGATGAGCGCGTTGTCGGTGGCAGTGCTCGTGCAACAACAGTCGGGGATTGAAGCGCTGCTGCAGTATTCGTGTCGGGATCGGAACCTTCTGGGCATCCAGTCGGATCTGCTCGGCGCGCACGCGATGGGCGTGCGCAACGTGCTCGGCATCACCGGCGATGTGCGGAACCTTGGCGACATCCCCGATGCCACCGCGGTCTTCGATGTCGATTCGATCGGGTTGACGAACGTGATCAACCGCTTGAATCACGGGCTCGACATCGGCGGCCAGTTGCTCGGCGAGCCAACGGGGTTTCATACGGGCGTGATGGTGAATCCGTCACGCGATCTCGATCAGGAGCTCCGCCGGTTGGAGTTCAAGGTCGAAGCGGGCGCGGAATTCGCGGTGACGAGGCCGGTGTTCGATGTGGCCGCTTTCGAACGCTTCCTCAAGCGCGTCGAACCGATGCGGCTGCCGATCATCGTCGGCATCTGGCCGTTCGAGAGCGTGTTGAACGCCGAGTTCATGGCGAACGAAGTGCCGGGCGTCACGGTGCCCGACGCGATCGTCGAGCGCATGCGCAAGACGACGAGCGCGGAAGCGGCGGCGGCGGAAGGTGTGTTGGTAGCCAGGGAGATCGCCGCGGCCATCAAGGGGATGGCAGCTGGTCTGCAAATCTCGACTCCGTCAGGCCGATTGGACGCGGCCCTTGACGTTCTTGACGTGGTATAGTCCGGTCCGAGTCAGCGAGAGCGAAAAATATGGCCATATTTGAGCACGAGACCACACGTTCGGGCGACGCGGCAACGCGCGCACTGTCGGTCACGACGGTCGGTACGGACTTCGTCGAGAAGGTCTACCAGAACATTGCGCAGGTCTACGACTACACGTATGGGCCAACGCTGCATCCCGGTCGCCTCGAAGCGATCAAGAAGATGCGGATCCGTCCTGGGACGGAAGTTCTCGAAGTCGGTGTTGGCACCGGCATCAATCTCTCGCTCTATCCGAAGACGTCGATCGTCACCGGCATCGATCTGTCGAGCAAGATGCTGGCGAAGGCGCAGAAGCGCATCGATGAGAAGAATCTCGATCACTGCAACCTCGTCGAGATGGACGCGACCAAGCTCCAATTCGCCGACAACTCGTTCGACGTCGTCTATGCGCCGTATGTGATCAGCGTCGTGCCGGATCCGGTTGCGGTGGCGAGAGAGATGTATCGCGTCTGCCGTCCCGGCGGCCGCGTCGTGATCCTGAATCACTTCAAGAGCGCGAACGCGCTGATGTCGAAATTCGAGACGGCGATCTCGCCGATGACCGTGCACATCGGCTTCACCGCTGATCTTGATCTGCCGGGCTTCCTCCGGCAGGCGGAGCTGACGCCGGTATCGATCGAGAAGGTGAACGTCCCGAAGATCTGGACGCTCATAACGGTCGTTAAGGACTGAGGTTCTTCACGGACGTTCTTCGCGGACGTTCTTGACGAAGGTTCTTCACAGACGTTCGAGCGCTCTGAGCGCGTCGTCCTTCAAGACGATAAACAATCCAGATCCCTCGGCGACGACAAGTCCCGAGGGATTTTTTATGCTCGAACGCAGCTGCACCTTGCGGCCGTCGATTCGCTCGATCCTCGCCTCGACAATGGTTTCCGTTTCGATCGGCAGCATCGCCAGGAAATTGATCGTGATGGTGGCGGCGACCACCTTGTGGCCGTTCATCCAGCAGACGGCCCCCATCGCCTCATCGAGCGTGGCGGCCATGGCGCCGCCGTGGACGTGGCCCGGCGGGCCCATCGTTTTCGCCCCGAACCAGGCTTTCGCATACAAATCGGCTTCGCCCGGCTTGCGAAAGTAGGCGAGCCGGACCCGATCGCCGTCGGCGAGAAAAGTGTCTTGGGGCGACGGAAATGGCTCGGCGGGTTCCCAGCCAGGTTCAGGGGTTGCGGTTGGCGCGGTCATCCAAGGATGTCCAACAGGATATCAGCCGCGACTTCGGCGCCGTTGGTCTCAGGTTTGACCGGCGGATCGGGCTGCGCGAGCAGCGCGTCGAGATGCGGCTTCCAATTGCCGCTGAACAGGTCGGCATGATCGATGAACTTGCGTCGCAAGAACTCCGGCATGGCATCGACCAGAACCTGATACTCACGAAAGTCACCACGCGATGTGTAGAGCAGCGCGGTGCCATTGGCGATGCATTCGGAGATGATTCCGTAGCCGGGCTTCGTGACAACGACATCGACGGCGCGCACAAGATCTTCGTAGCGGTAGCCACGGTCGTACATCGCGATCTCGTCGATCATTCCCGGCAGCAGCACGTGATAGCCCGAAAGAGCGCGAAGCGCGTCGACGTTCAGGCCATCAAGTCCGTATCCGCCGAACGACGTGAGGACGGCCCGCGTGTCGATGGGGATTCCCAACGCCTGGCGGACCTCATCGGGCCCGCGTCGCGATCGGCGAGCGACGAACGGGAGGTCCCAAATCTTCGGCATGGCCTCGAACCCTCCCCACATCGGCATCCGCAACGCCAGGGTCGTGTTCCGATAGACCGCGCCGATCTGCGCGGCGACGTTCTCGCCGCCCTGGTAGTGCTCGTAGATCCAGTCCCAGGTGAAATTCCCGCTCGCGAGCGCGGGGATTCCCGCGGCTGTGGCGGCCGCAATGCCGAGCGCAGGCAAATCGGAAATGGTCATCACGGCATCGTGCTCACGAAGGAATTGGACCTCAGTCGCGATGCGTTGCGGAAACGTGGCCATGAACGCCTCAGCTCGCGCAATTGATGCGTTGGCGTCAAGGGTCAGGCTGTCGAGTTGAAGGACGCCGGTATCCACCTCGGCGGGGGATAGGACGACGCCGGGACGCGCGGTTCGCTTGACCAGCCACGGCGCGACCGACGATCGGATGATCACGCGCTGATGCGGCCGCCGTTCAATCAGGGCGTTGATGATTTCGATGGAGCGCGAGGCGTGGCCGAACCCGTGCCCAGAAATGTAGAAGACGACTGACACTGGCAGCTATTATCTAAGTGTGGCGTTTGACGAGAAAGCATTCTTCATTGAGAAGCCGGAAAACCGGCCGGCGAAGTTTCCCTGTCCGCGATGTAAGCGGGTGAATGAGTACAGTCTCCGCTGGATGCGGCGCACGAAGCGTAAAGATCGCCAGCCGCAGGGCGAGGACCGCGCCAAGTTCGACAAGCTGAGGGATCACCTTCTTCGCCTCGACGACGAAGTGACGTGCAAGAGCTGCGGGAAGAAGTTCGAAGTGCCGTCACATCAATCGATGATGTTTACCGATCAACTTGACGGCCTGCCGAAAGACGATCAGGACGTGGACCAGCTCGAAGCGGAACAGCCACCGGCTGCGCCCATCGATCGCGCGAAGCTTCCGGCGCGTTTCACGAAGCCGACCAAGGGCTGGCGCGGCTAGTTACCAGATCAACGGAATCAGCCGCCAGCGCATTTGCTTCTGGTAGGCGCCGTATTTTTCCGGGAACGCTTCGAGCAGCGATCGCTCCTCGAACGGAATCGCGGCGAGCAGATACAGCGTGCTGACGACCGCGAACAGCAGCCGCGACGTCGTCATGACCGGCGTCGCAAAGACCATCAGCACCCAACCCAGGTAGATTGGATGTCGCACGATGGCGAACGGGCCATCGGCTTTGAATTCGATCGGCCGGGTGAGATCCGGCTGCTTCACGCCCGCCAGCTCCCAGACGCCGACGATGCGGGCGGCGGCGAGGGTCAGGGCGACGCCGAACGCTTGCGCGACGTAGAGCGCGAGGCCGGGGCCTCGTGTCTCCCAGATCACGCCGGGCAGCGGCTGCCACATCCAGCACACGACGAGGAACAGCGCGCTGGCGATCCACACATAGACGCTGCGCTCGAGACCGGCCGGGAGATGGCGCGTGATCCAGGCCTTGGCGCCGGTGCGCGCCATGAGGCTGTGGTGGAGCGCGAAGACGGTGAACAGGACCACGTTGGCGATCGCGTCGCGCATGGCGTCATCGGACGGCGGCGCCGGCGTGCGAAGGCGCCAGCCGTACACCACGGCGAATGATAGTAGCGATAATACGAAGAGCAGCGCGCCGCTCCAACGGAAGAGCTTCACCACTCGGTATTATAGAGAGACTGTCAGTGTCCCAGCCGCGCGTTGCCATTACTGGAATCGGAGTCGTCTCGGCCTTCGGAGCCGGACGTGAGGTGTTCTGGGACGCGATTCGACGCGGCCAGAGCGGCACGCGCGCGATCACCGACTTCGACGCCTCCACCTATCCCTGCAAGGTCGCCGCGCCGGTGCCCACTGTCGACATCGCGTCGGCGATGGCTCTCGATGGCGAGCTGGGTCCGCGCGAATCGCGTGCCGATCCCAAGCGCTATTCACGCGCGGCGCTGTTCGGCGTGATGGCGGCCCGCGAAGCGTGGAACGACGCGGGCCTGTCGTTCGCGGAGCCGAATGCCGGCGTCATCATCGGCAGCGGTGGCGGCGGCATCGACGTCGGCGAGCGGCAGTATCAGGACTTCTTCCAGAACAACGGCCAGCACGTCACGCCGTATGCGATCGCGGTCGGCATCTGCGGCATGGTGTCGAGCGAGATTTCGATCGCGCTCGGCCTGCGCGGCATCAGCCACGTGCTGTCGACCGGCTGCACCAGCTCGACCGATGCGCTCGGCTACGCGATGATGCTGCTGCGTCACGGCGAGGCCGAGGTGTTGCTGTCCGGCGGCACCGACGGCTGCGTGCTGCCCGGGATGATCTTCGGCTTCTCGCGCATGCGCGCGGTGTCGACGCATTTCAACGACCGGCCGGAAGCGGCGTCACGCCCGTTCGATCGCTGCCGCGACGGCTTCGTCCTCGGCGAAGGGTCATGGATGCTGGCGCTCGAGCTCGAGGATCGCGCCCGCGCCCGCGGCGCGCCGATCTACGCGACGATCGAAGGCTACGCCTCGACGTGCGACGCGTATCACCGCGTCCAGATGGATCCCGACGGCGAGCAGATCGTGAAATGCATGAACGACGCGATTGCCAAGTCGGGCCGGGCCCAGGATGAGATCGGCTACATCAACTATCACGGCACCTCGACGCAGTTGAACGACGCGATCGAGTCGCGATGCACGCGCCTCGCGTTCGGCAAGCTCGCGGAAAAGATTCCGGGCTCGTCGACCAAGTCAATGATCGGTCATCCGCAAGGCGCCAGCGGATCGGCAGGCGTGGTGGCGACGGCACTGGCGCTGTCGCGCGGGTTCCTGCCGCCGACGATCAACCAGACCGAGTCCGATCCGGCCTGCGATCTCGATTTCATCCCGAACGAGGGTCGCCAAGCGTCACCGGTCGCCGCACTCTGCAATTGCCTCGGCTTCGGATCGAAGAACAGCGCGCTTGTCCTCGGCAGAGCCGATGGATGACGTTGCCATCGCGGGAGCCG
>Ga0310890_10000675_pt1 | contig 11685 bp, 12 predicted proteins | sample T20D3metaG_FD_203751 | JGI IMG/M metagenome (GOLD analysis project Ga0310890, IMG submission 203751) | Lab incubated soil microbial communities from West Virginia University Organic Research Farm, Morgantown, WV, United States - T20D3 | ecosystem: Environmental > Terrestrial > Soil >... | reverse complement strand
GAACAGTTCCAGGTGAGGAAATGCGTGCCCCGAATATTCGAAGACCGCCACTTGTTTCCCTGCGGTATAAAATTCATCGGCAAAAAGTTTCTGAGGCGAGGGCTCTCTGTTGCCAAAAAGGTTTTTTAAAAGCCCGGCCTTTTGCGGAGTCGCAACTGGTTTATTAACGAGTGATTCGAGAGCAGACTTATCAAAGAGATAGAAGGTGGCTATTGCCGACATGTCTCTCCGTTCCGCTGCAAGACGTGCGAGTTCATCTTCGCGGCTTAAAAGTCGCAAAGAATCGCTCGGCCGCCGCTGATTCCAACATCTTCAAATCAGTTGCAGCAAAAAGGATCTCATAACGGTGCTTTCCGAAGATAATCACCCGCACTCTACCGTTATCCAGGTCGTCCCTTGTATTGGTGAAAATCATCTCTCGCCCGATCCCGCCTTCGATCTTAATTGGAACAAGCTGGATGAGCCGTTTATTCGGGGTCAACAATTCCCTCACGCTGCGTTCAAATGTTGCTTCATCGCGAATCTTTGCTACGTCGAAATCGATTTTAGAAACAACGATCGCAAAAAAGTATGGACCTATAGACTCTTCCAGGCCACAGGCATACTGATAGATAGGAGTAGAGGGTTCTGACACATTTGTTTGCCTCGGCTCACAAGTTAATTCCACAGAAAAACTCTTATCCGGTGGCGTATACACACGCCATTGTCCGTTTGGCGTGGGTGTTGGTGTCGGTGTCGGCGCCGATGATACCGACTTCGGTGGCGCTATCCCGCAAGCAAAAAAGCACGTGACCGTGATCATGCTCGAGAGGACATGTAGCAACTTCATTGTCAGTTTCTTCAATTGATAGGACTTGATATGTTGTCGTTCAGTAGCCTTATCGCTTTTTGGTTCTCTCAATGTAGTTGTTTACAGCTTTGGTGTAAGAGGCCATCGAGAATCCAGGATACTTTAGATTATTGCTATGAGGCTGATCGGAAGAAGAGGATGCCGCCCCGATCAACTTCTCGATCCTTTCCAGGTCCTTATGAATATAGCTGCGTGTGGGTGTGGTTTCCAGATATGCTCTCATCACTTTCGGCGCCGCATGAAAGACTCCGTCTTTCTCTTTGATATAACCGCTGGATGTTAATCGAGCTAGTCCACTCTCCAACTCGTCCGGATTAAAGATGGAGTGTTCAATACCATTACCTACCTCAATAATCCTCTCAAGATTAGCACCTTCATTTCCGGCATAAATTACGGCGAGCAGCAGCCAGGCATCTGACCAGTTAAACTGAATTGTCTTCTTACCCATTCGCAAGAAAGCGTTTCCATTTGTGATCTCAAAGATGAGATCTGACGGAGTTGCTAAGCTCGGTCTGCCGGAATCAACTTATACTTGAACGCCACATTGCCGATATCCCGTGTGCGCTCCAGGACGGTTTTGTAAAGCCACGTGTAATGATCTGTGGCCCAGAAATTCATTACCTGCCGTGCCTTTAGCTCGCCAAGTAATTCTCGATCGGCCCGGTATTCCAGGTAGATTACCAACAGATGTATGTAGTTCCCTCTTTCATCACCTGAGCCTTCCGGATGACCAACCGGTATCTTGGGAAATAGAACACGCAGCTCTTTCATTGCGGCTTCAGCGTCTTTATCTTTTTCCGCAATGTGCCAATGGATTTGCTCATGTACGAACGTCGAAAGGAGCAGTTCATCATCCTTAAGATGTCGTGTGTGCAATGTAAGAGTGGGATGACTGTGTGGAATGGCCTTGTCGTCAATGATAATTGACCTTGTAAAAATCCACTTGGAGAGATCGTACGTGCCCAGCAACCGCTGCAGCTGCTCCTTGGTTCGTTGCTCAGTTTTGCTCCCGTGTGCGAGTGAAATATCGATCTTCTCTTGAGCATATTGAGAGGGAGAGAGGATTAGAACTAACAACAACGAAGGCAGGAACTTACTCATTGTTTCTTCACCTCTGGATGATTAGAGCAACTACGAATGCGCAACCCGAGAGGAATTATTGAGGCGGGCTCAACATCTTCACCAGATCAGATTTATCACCGTAGAGCACATTGCCTATTTTCCATCCTCCTTGACCCTTGTTCATCTCAAACGTGATTGTCGTCCGCTGACCAAAGTTGCGAAAACTTACGAGCACGGTAGAAGTATCACCTTGCACCACCGGCTTACCTATCTGGAAGTTCGTAATCTTCGTATCCTGCGCGTTGTAAAGTGGATCAAAGTCGAGATTACCAACCTCTCCTTCCGGAGTTTGGGTGACCTCTTTCCAGATCAGGTCAGCAAGCTTTTGATCGAAGAACTTGTAGATGTATTTCTTTCCTTTCGCGTCAAAGACGTGGCCCCTACCGTTGTTGTGTACTCTGTACAGTTCTCTGACGACGCTATCAGGAGAATTAGTAGGACGGGCTTTCTGTGCAGCAAGTGAAAACAAACTGCCTGAGATCACAAGCAGAGGGATTAATGAAAGGTTTATTGTTCTCATAGTTTCAGTCACAAGAGTTTGGAGTGTCGTGCACTCCTTTAGGAGTGCAATGTTTATAGCACTGGTGCTGTTAACAGTTGGCAATCCTTTAGGAGTGCAATGTTGGCAGCCGCAATTCATTCAAGTTCAAAGACCTCACGAAACAGCTGATCAACAAAGGGCCAAACGAAGGCCGAGTAGCCGCTTAAACGCTGAGCCGGTTTTGATACCAGACCTGTCCGCACAACCCTCAACTTATCACGCTTTAATCGCGGCTCCTGAAAGAGAAATTGTGATATCCCTCTTGGTCCAGCTTCCTTGCGAATGGAGAGTTGGTCCATGGTAGGCAGAGAGTTCATCGATTCTCCAATCCAATTCAAGAGCTCACACACAGCTGACTTGCCGCCGCGATCTTCATTGTGACCGATAACCCGTAAAAGAACCCAGCGGCCCGATAATAGGCGGAATGCTATGACCTCTCCGATTTGCCATTCGTTCGCAGACTTGATCGTCTTTGCGACCGGTTTAGGCGGAGGCTGGGGCGAGAGAAGTTTTGTTCGCAACTTGGCAAGAACTTGTTCCCGCTTCTTCCGGTCAGAAGCATCGTCCCACTTGGCAAGGTCCTGACCCGACGCGATCACCCGAAGAGCGTTTTGCAGAACGCTGTCGTCCAGGCGACCCAGTCGCCATCCTGTATCCGCCAAAGCGAGCCAGAATACAGATTCCTCGTCAGGGTCGCGCAGTGAGGACTTGTATTCTGTCTTGAGACGATTTACTGCCGCCTCTGTCGTTAGGCCTTCACCAATCAACTCTCGAAACTCACTGCGAAGATCAGCAGCGAGGTCGTCCGAGAACAACGCTGTGCCCCAGGTTCCCATAAAGTTTTAGCGTCAAGGTTGCCGAGCGCGTCTCGCACTGCCCGTTATGGTTATCGCGCTCCTAAAGGAGTGCGATTTGTTTTTAATGACTCGAGGCTATAAACATTGCACCTTGACGGGGTGATGCGCGCACGGCCTTAGGCGTGCCGGTTATAGGACCGGCATCGAGAATTGGTTCGCACGCCGTTGGGCGTGCCATGTTTATAGCAACGGGCACGAATAAGTTTTTCGCACTCCTTTAGGAGTGCCATGTTGCATCGTCACCTGATATAGACATCGCACCCTGATGCGGTGCCGCATGCGCTTTTTAAGCTGCGCTTCAATTCCATGCGTTCACTTCCGGTTCAGCTTCGATTGCAAACATGGGCTTGAATTGCCAGCCCTTGAATAGTTTCTTGTCGCAAGGAACATAGAAAGCTACTGTCAGTCCTCGGCGATGTTCTACCAGAACCTTCATCGCATTCGCCTGAGTTCCGTCCGTCGTGATCGTGACCCACTCACAAACAGCTACCGCCAATAAACTCTCTTCCTTAGCTCGTGCACGCAATCCCTCATGAAGAAGTGGCAGGACGTCTAATGGTGATTCGATCTCTGATCCGCCGGTAGCATAGTCCAAACTAATTTCGCCGGCGGCATTAAGCGTTGCTCCGAAGGGCAGATAAGCACCACGCTTGCGAACTTGCTGTTCGCCGAATTCAAATAAGGGCTCAACGATCCGATTTAGATCCGGCTGTAGTTCTTTGTAAAGATTATCGGTGATAGTCAGTCCCTCAGGTGTGAGCGTCACTTAGTGAGTGCATTCAGTGTTCGCTCAACTAATGTAAAGATCAACTCACCGGCGAGTTGCTGCAACGCGTGTCTGATCGAATGTTGTCGTTAACGTCAACCATGCGCTATTGGGATTTGTGGGTCCCGCTACGATACTCTTGTCAGATTCCAGATCAATCTCACCAGCGTGAGCATCGGCATTACGGCGACCAATACGAATTCAAAGATTTGTAAAGGTGTCAATACAAGTTTCCCAACGACGATTCCATGGATCGTGTTAACAATCGCGGGACCGAGATAGAACGCCATAAGGCCAAATCCAACGCAACCTAAGAATGATCCCAGCCGCAAACTCTTTAGCACTACGAGGCCCGACAAAAACACTATTGGGCAGCCCCAGAAACCAACGTACTCAAACCATCGGTTCTGCTTCCCCCAGACGGCCCACATGAGATTCTCGTATGCTAACAAACCAATCCCGAGGCCGCACAGAATAAGAAGGATTGCTGTGATTAGCTGCCGTTTCACCCGATTTTAGTTTTTATGCGATCCAGTCCAGGTGCCGTGTTAGCTGTTGGTTTTTCTAAAAGCACCCTGATTATTGAGAATGTAACGGGTCAATAGAGCTAATGATTTTCGCATGGCACTCCTAAAGGAGTGCGGGTCGTTCTCCTGACTCGCGGCTATAAACATCCTACCCCTAGCGGGGTGCAACGCTAGAGCTCGCGACTCCGCTAGAATCTCGCTCGCCCACTACGAGCGTGGCTGAACGGCCGGTGGCGCGCTACACGTCATTATTTGAAGTCACCCAACGTTCCGCAACAAGTTTCCGTACCATTAACACGATTAGGAAAATGGGAGCGAAGATCATGAACTCAATGAGTGTGATTTTTAGCACGCCAACACTAATGCTCCAGAGGGACGCACTACTCCAGGTGTAATCGATCGGATTGGGCAATCTAAGCTTATATCGCTGATCCGTAAACGGCCACCATAATGCCACTCCGTACGACTCAGTAATCAGGAAATCAAGCAGGGTGTGCGAGATCGTAGCAGCGCTAAAAAGGACAAAGCTTCGCACCTTCCATTCTCTTGATATGACAACGGTTATCAGGCCAACTAAGAAGGCGAAGGCGATGGAGTGTGTAAAGCCGTGATGCCATCCTCCGCCTGAGATTCGCAACCAATTCAGAGCGTAATCGAAGTCAGGACAAAGACCGAGAAACGCGCCTACTAAAAGCGGTTTCCATTGCGATTGACCTGATGGACGCAGTGCTGCGGCGACACTTGCGCCAACCAAAGCATGTGCAAGAGGAAGTGGCATATTTCCTGGTATTAGTTTTTCTCAGAGTACTCAGCGGAACTTTTCTCTCTGACGATTTCAATTGCTCCATAACAATCATCTCTGGCCCCGACACCAAACCTTTAGATGAAGACTTAGGAGCTCTACAGGCCATCGCGTCGGAAGGGAACATAAACGCCGTACAGATAAGCAGAGTGGAGATCATGAGACAAAGGTTTTTCATTGCTACCTCTAACTCCCCTTCAGATGCTTTTCAAAGAATCTCACAATCGAAACTGTCGATCGAATTCGATTAGGAGTCTTTCGCCACCCGTGACCTTCATCCGGAAACAGCACGTACTCAACAGGCACGTTTCGTCTTTTCAAATTCTCAACCACTTGTTCCGCTTCAATCACAGGCACGTTTGTATCGTTCGCGCCGTGCAGAACAATCGTCGGTGCCTTCACGCGATCGATGCGAGTGAGAGGTGAAAGACGGCGCAGCATGTCGGCTTCCTTGTCAGGATCGCCGTACTCAATTTTTGAGATCGCCGCCATCCATGGCTGTGTGTTTTTGAAGAACGTTTCGAAATTAACAACGCCAAAGAGATTCGCACCTGCTGCAAACATGTCCGGATACTCGGTCAATCCGGCCATGACCATGTAACCACCGTAACTTCCGCCAACGATCCCGACTCGCTTCGGATCGGCCACTCCCGCACTGACGACGTAATCAACACTTGCCTTAATGTCTTTGACGCCATTCTCTCGCAGCGCTCCGTTGTCGAGATTCACAAACTTTTTGCCGAATCCGGAAGACCCACGCACATTGGGTGCAAACACTGCGATGCCGCGCGATACCAGCGCCTGATACATGCTGTTGAAGCCCGGACGTTCCTGGCCCTCAGGTCCGCCATGAAAACTCAGCACGATTGGGCCAGGCTTTGTCACGCCTTTTGGTCGGTAGAGCCAACCGGAGAGTTCGAGCCCGTCGTGCGCCTTGTAGCGAACTAGTTCCGGTCTTACGAACGTCGACAGATCGACACCCGCGTGTGGACTTCGAGTAATTTGAGTGAACTGTTTAGAGTCCAGGTTAAGAACCCAAATGTCGGCGGGTGATGAGGCACCAGAGACCACCATCGCTAGTCGCCGTCCGTCGTCCGAGAAATCGAGTCCACCGACGATCTCAGCCGGCAACTTTGGACCAGGCGTTGTTTTTCCTGTACCTGTGTCGTAGAAGGTCAACTCGCTTCGACCCGCAACGTTCCACAGTAACGCGACAGAAGTTCCTTGTTCGTTCATCACAGCACTTCCGAGTTCGCCATCGTCGCGAGTGGCCAGCACTTCAATCGGACCAGGCTCACCATTTTGATTAAGACGCACGCGAGCCAGAGCAGTAAGGTCTCTGTCTTTGTTTGAAATTAGATAAACCGCACGTCCGTCAGTCGAAAAACTGATTCCGCCAAACTGGCCTGGTCCATCGTGCGGCGTCAGAAGCGTTTCTTTGCTGTCTGAGAGTCTGACGAGATAAAGATTGTTATCGCCACGATTCACCAGGCGGCTGACAATGGCGTACTTGCCATCGCGACTAACATCGTCAATCGAACCGGTACCACGATTCTGAGCCACCATTCGCGACTGACCTGTAGCAACCTCGAATATGTATGAGTCAGTGGCGGAAGGGTCGCGACGGTTCGAAGAGAAGGCAATGAAACGTCCGTCGGGCGACCAACCGTTCAGGAAGTTGTTTGCCTTTCCGCCGTCAGTCAATCGTCGCAGTTCAGTTCCATCGGGTCGCACGATGTAGATCTGTTCATTGAAGCCGCCTCCGGGAGCGACATTGAAAGCGAGCCACTGTCCGTCGGGAGACCACGCGACGAAGCCGACGGGATCATCGAACGAAGTAACGAGCGATGGATAACCGCCGGTTGTGGGCATGGTCCAAACCTGTGGCAGTCCACTGATGTTTGTGACGAAGGCGATCCGCGATCCGTCGGGGGAGAAACTGGGCGAACCCGCAGATCCGACTTTGGCCATTCGCGCGACGGCTAGTTCTACTTCACTGTCGTCGACGAGTGGACTTCGCGCTAACGTGGCAGAAACCAAGAGTGAAGTGATCAGTGTCGCAAGAAAAATAATTCTATTTAATCGTATCCCATGTTGGACTTTCATAGCTCTTTTCTCCCGGCTAACTAAGCTCTCAAATTATCAGGATTCTACGATCGTGTTTTGATCGTGCATTATCAACCATCTACCATTTCGTCTGACCACCACGAACGTTCTTATGTGTCGCTCATTCTCATGCCGCTTTCCATCTGGGGTTACATAGGCGCCTACCCGACTAACCACCGTCACGACTGCAACGTTAGAGTCCGCGAAGCGTACATCCATTTCATCAACAGTATCGGAAACCCCTTTGAGAAATGTTGAGTGAACGCGGTTGAGATCGCCTACTGTCGCTGATCTGCCGCGGGTTCGCCCGCCAAAAGGATTGATATGGTTCCAATCGTCGCTGGTGAACTCGGCGGCTTTACCGAACCCATGCGTATTGAAAGCATCGTAGAAGGATTGTACTGCCTTTCGCACGTCGTTTTCTTTGTTAGACGTTTGAGCAGAAACCACGCTAGAGATACTGACAACTGAGATTGTGAGCAGGGAAATTATTGCGTTCTTCATCGATCGCCTTTCTATCAATGCTCCACCAGAATGTAGTGGCCCTTAGCGACATGGCGCTCCTAAAGGAGTGCAGATTGTTGTAGCGGTCGCGGGCTATAAACATGACACCCCTGACGGGGTGATGCGTGATCTACTTCAGCGATTTCCGTTGCCGGATCGCGCGCTGCAATGCTTCGTTCAGAGAGCCGCGAAGAACAAAAATCTTGACCTCCAATACTGACCGCTGGCCCGGCGCAAGCGACGCTTGAGGATCAACATGCTGACATGTCAGTTTCGGGTTGCTCCAGACGTTACCTGTCATACGTGCAACGCTCGCGATCACCCATTTTCGATCCTCAGAGAGTGTGGCCAGGAAGGGTTGGTCCACTGCACGGGACTTATTGTAGTAGGCGATCCCGTCATTTCGTCGATCCATCAGCTGCGCCGGAACAGGCCATGTGAATGAAGCGAGATACCGAACAGGAAACCACCGATCAAGCGGCAGTGTTAGTCGTTCGGGAGTTTCCGACGCAAGCAATTCAAATCCGTCTGCGTGGTGTACGTAGGTACGTTCCAGGCGGAGGTCTCGGAAGATTGAAGTGAGGCGCGGATCGGTAACGGCTAAGATCATGTCATAGGCTGTTTTACCACTGTTGCTGAATTCATAGTGGAAGAGTACACCGTCGCGCTCTAGCGTGGCTCGCGCAAGCAGGTGGACTCCGTCTTGCAGGTCGCGTTGATATTCGAGTGAGTGTCCAATTCGGCGCCAGTCAGGTCGTTCGCCGACTTGGCCAGGACGGAATAGGTACAGTTGTCGGGCAGCGGTGTTGCCGTGTTCGACAACTGTGACATGTTCCGGGAAGAGAACTTCGATCGATCGATCGGATGTCACTCGTCCGGGAAGAACGATACGCAATGTTGGTTGATTGTTCTCAGCGACCACAAGCAGCTGGAATCCGCCGGCATTCCGAACCTTCAGCAAATCTGGCGCGGGGCGAGATGTTTGCGCGCACAAAGAAGCAGCACAGGCGAGAGATAGAACAATCGCGATGCAGCTCAACCGAATAGGTTCTGCGGTCATGAGTTTCTTAAGCGGATCAAAGGCCGAGCATCGGAACTTAAAGTGCACTCCGTTAGGAGTGCCATGTTTATAGCACCGGCACGGACAAGTTTTTTCGCACTCCTTTAGGAGTGCCATGTGATTGGCTGCTATTCAATCATAGAACTCGAACAGATACTCCTCTTTAAACTCAATTTCAAACTTTCGCAATAGCGTCAGGTATTCGTCCTTGAACGATCATCGTCGATGGTACTTTTCCTGATTGATGATGTACCGAACAATTGTGTCCAGTTGCGAATGACCATAGGAGAACGCACCGTAGCCTTCCTGCCATGCAAATTTACCGCGAGCGAGCTTCTTTCGATTAATCCACTCCGAAGAATCTGATTTGATGTCTCTAACCAAATTGGCGAGCGCCATCGCCGGTTTCAAGCCAATCAGAATGTGAAGATGGTCAGGCATCCCATTAATTCTGATGAGCTTTTGTCCTTGCTTCTGCACGATGCCGCTAATGTACTTGTGCAGTTCCTCTTTTGAAGTCTGATGTGATCAATGAAAGTCGACCACTGACTGCGAAGACAGTTTGAATGTAGATTGTGAGAAGGTGTTAGCCATGAGGTAGCTTCTTTCTGTTCTAAGGAGCGTGAGGAATTGTAGAACTCCGGGAGATACCAGATCATTGACCTGGGGCGCTAGGAATGACATGGCACTCCTAAAGGAGTGCGACCCACCTTGATCGATCGGGGCTATAAACATCGCACCCCTGACGGGGTGTGGGTTGTTTGTAACGGCTGCGGGCTATAAACATGGCACCCCTGACGGGGTGTTGTATTGGTAACCGGCTAGGTAGAATTGGCCCAGCACGAGGTGAAATAGAGTAGGATCAAGCCGGAATTTATCGAATGTGATCGAAGCTGGCGCAATTATTGGGCGTTATAAAGTCAATCGCTTGCTTGGTACAGGCGGCATGGGTGAGGTTTATCTCGTTCTTGATACACATTTGAAACGTTCGGTTGCACTCAAATTACTGTCCCGCGATTTTGCGCAAGATGAAGATCGCCTGCGTCGCTTTCGTCAGGAAGCTTTTGCCGCCTCGTCACTAAATCACCCGAACATCATTACCATCTACGAAATCGGCGAGTGTGAGTTTGGTCCCTTTATCGCAACGGAGTTCGTCGAAGGCGAAACGCTGCGTAAGCGACTTAAGAGCGCTCCGGTTGAAATTAGCGAGGCCCTGGATCTGGGGCTGCAAGTCGCCTCCGCGTTGGCGGCCGCCCACAGCGCCGGCGTTACACACCGGGACATTAAGCCAGACAACATAATGATTCGCAGTGACGGCTTCGTTAAGGTGTTGGATTTTGGGCTGGCTAAGCTCAGTGATAGAGAGTCAGAGAAGTTGAATGTGGATTTAGATGCGGATACCCAGCCGTTAGCTGTGACATCGGCCGGGCTGGTAATGGGTACCCTGATGTACATGTCTCCCGAGCAAGCACGAGGACTAAACGTGGACGCTCGCACCGATATCTGGAGCCTGGGCGTTGTCATGTATCAGATGATTGCCGGGTGCTTGCCGTTTGAGGGTGCAACAGCCAGCGATTTAATCGTTTCAATTCTCGAGCGCGAGCCACCTCCGCTCGCAGGCGCTACCGTGAGCTCCGCTGAATTACAAAAAGTTATTCTTAAGACCCTGCGCAAGGAAAAAGAGCAACGCTACCAAACCGCCGAAGAACTGCGCCGGGACCTTGGAAAGATAAAACAACAGCTCCCGCTGGAGTCTGCATTCGAAACTTCAAGCCGGGAACTTGTAGCGCCAAAGGTGGTGGCGGGGCGCCATACAGTTGGTCGGCAAACCGAACTCGCGGAATTGTATTCCGGTTTTGAATCGGCTGTGAGCGGACTCGGCCTGTTGTTATGCGTGTCTGGTGAACCGGGCATTGGCAAAACTACGCTCATCGAAGAATTTCTTGAGAATGTCGGCAACCTGGACCAGGTGACCTATATCGCACGGGGGCGATCGTCAGAGCGCCTCGCCGGTACTGAGACCTACTTTCCGTTTCTTGAAGCGCTGGGTACCTTGCTCCACAGCGAAGGTAACGAGGGACTCACACGCACGATGAAGTTGCTGGCGCCCACTTGGTATCTCCAGGTCAGCCATCCTTCAGATGACAGTGTTTCGTCTCAGATTGTGGCCGCGCAAGCCTCTTCGCAAGACCGGATGAAGCGAGAGCTTGGGACCTTTCTGAAGGAGATCTCAAGCAGCCGGCCGGTGCTTCTCTTCTTTGACGACCTGCAATGGGCTGACGTTTCGACTATCGATCTACTTGCGTATCTTGCCGGCAAGATTGATGCGATGCGCCTGCTAATCTTAGTCGCCTACCGTCAATCCGAGATGCTGCTGGCTAACCATCCTTTTTTGCCAATCAAGTTGGATCTGCAAGGGCGGAGTGTCTGCCGCGAAATGGCCCTCGAGTTCCTGAGCCGTGAAGAGGTGGGGAAATACCTGGCACTGGAATTTCCGGGACATGAATTTCCGTCTGAATTCGCAGCGCTGATTTACGAAAAGACTGAAGG
>Ga0310890_10000674_pt1 | contig 11691 bp, 7 predicted proteins | sample T20D3metaG_FD_203751 | JGI IMG/M metagenome (GOLD analysis project Ga0310890, IMG submission 203751) | Lab incubated soil microbial communities from West Virginia University Organic Research Farm, Morgantown, WV, United States - T20D3 | ecosystem: Environmental > Terrestrial > Soil >... | reverse complement strand
GTTGATGTCGATCGCCGCCGTGGCAGGTACGGCGCTCGGCTATCAGCGGCACGCCGAATGGCTCACCAGCGAGAATCAGCGACTCCAGAGCGAGCTCGCCGGCGATCACAACATCGTCGGCCAGAGTTCCGCGATGCGGGCGGTGTTTCAACGCCTTGCGCGCGTGGCGCCCACGGAGTCGACGGTCCTGGTCACCGGCGAGAGCGGAACCGGCAAGGAACTCGTGGCCTACGCCATCCATCGCAACAGCCCGCGCGCCGAGCGTCCGTTTGTGGCGATCAACTGCGCCGCGATCACCGAGACTCTCCTCGAGAGCGAACTGTTCGGCTACGAGAAAGGCGCGTTCACGGGCGCAGTGGCACAGAAGAAGGGACGGCTCGAGCTGGCCGACGGCGGCTCGGTGTTCCTCGACGAAATCGGTGAGTTGTCACCGGCGCTGCAGGCGAAGTTACTGCGCGTGTTGCAGGACCGCGCATTCGAGCGCGTCGGCGGCACGCGGAGGGTGGCCGTGGATTTCCGGTTGATCGCCGCGACGAATCGAAACCTGGAAGAAGCCATCGTCCAGGGAACGTTCCGGCGCGACCTCTATTACCGCCTGAACGTCGTCGCGCTCGTCATGCCATCGTTACGCGATCGGGCCGACGACATTCCACTGCTGGCGCAGTACTTCATTCGGCGCCATGCTGGAAGAGTCAAGCGACGCGTGAGCGGTATCTCCCCAGCCGCCCTTGCATGCCTGATCAAGTACGACTGGCCAGGGAATGTGCGGGAACTCGAGAACGCGATCGAACGAGCCGCCGTCCTCGGATCGACCGACGTGATTCTGCTCGAGGATCTCCCGGATGCCGTGGTCGAGGTCGGCGCTGAGGCCGCGGCCAGCACGCCAACCGCGGCATCCCTGCGATTTCACGACGTGATCACGCAGTCGAAAAAAGATCTGATTCTGCAGGTCTTCGAGAAAGCGGGCGGCAACTACACCGCAGCGGCGCAACTGCTCGGATTGCATCCCAATTACCTTCATCGCCTGATTCGGAATTTGAACCTGAAAGCGTCGCTGAAGAAGCTGGGCGTATAGGGTTCAACGTGAGGTGCGCTCCTCGCTATTGAAAGTGTAGATGTATGATATCGTATGTTTATGCCTAAACAGCCTGTGTCTGTGACACTCGACGCTGACAACCTCCTCTGGTTGCGCGCCCGGACGGTCAGCAGAAAACGGCGCAGCCTGAGCGACGCGCTCGACGAGATTCTGACGGCCGCGCGTGCCGGTGCGCATGGCGTTGAAGCGAGCCGTTCCGTGGTTGGGACAATCGATATCGCCGCGGACGATCCAGGCTTGTTGCGCGCGGACGCCTACATCCGCGAGGAAATGGAAGCCTCTCTTGCGCGGCCGCTGGCCGTCCATGAGACGAGGGTGTCATACAAGGCGCCGCGCAAGATCGGCCGCTCGAAGGCTGCGACTTCCACGAAGCGCAATCGTGGCTGAGCCGACGCCAGCGGTCACCGACACCCACGCGCTGCTCTTTCACGCTGCCGGTGGCAGCAGACTCGGCGCGCGTGCGCGGTCGCTTTTCGCCGCTGCCGAGGAACGCAATGCGATCGTCTACGTGCCGATGGCCGTCATCTGGGAGGTGACACTGCTGGCGCGCGCAGTTCGAGTGAACCTTCACAGGCCGGTGCGAAGTTTCTTCGCCGATCTCTTCAGCAATCCGTCTTATCAGCCTCACGCCCTCGACGCCTCGCAGATCTTTGAGGCTGGTGAACTGCGGTCACTGCGCGATCCGTTCGATGCGTTGATTTGTGCGGCGGCCCGTGACCTCGATCTGCCACTGATCACACGGGACGAGGCAATCACTGGTTCGGCGCAGGTCACGACGATCTGGTAGTTACTTCGGGATCTTCTCTTTTCCGTTCTCCAACTCCACCAGGCCGACGCTGTTTCCTGCCGGGTCTTTGAACACGGCGAGAACGACGCGGCCAGGCACCTCGAAGCGCGGATATCGTACCGTGCCGCCTCACTCTTTCCGATGCTGGGCTGGCAGAGGGGACGAGACCGTCGTCGTCACGTCACCATTCGGTGCGAGATGGCGTCTTGATGTTTCTTGCGATCGGAGTCGGAGATCGAAGAGCGCGTGCAGCAAAGGCGGGTCTGCCGCGTGCCTGCCGCGTGCTCAGAACGGTGCAGGCTCAGGGGGCGATTGGTTCACACTCGAACCGCCAGCGGAATGCTCTTGCCGTCCGGCTTGCGCCAGGTCGTGCGGAACTCGTGATCGTAGGTCCACACCTTCACGCGCGGCCTTCGCCCGCACAGCACGGCGATGCAGCTGTCGGCCCAGTCAGGCTCGTGGTCCGCGTATTTGAGGAGCCACGCAAACACGTCGGCCTGGAAATCCAAGCCGTGAGTAGGAAGGGATTCGATATCCAGCTCGTGCAGGAGGGCCCTGAGCCGCTCCCGCTGGCTTTGATGGGGGAGATGGAAACATGCCTCCATCAACACCGCCTCGCACGTACAGAGTCCCTCGCGGGCAAACTGCGACAGATGGCCCAAGGCCATGTGATGTCGGGAGTCTCTGGGATCGCAGATGGCGACCAGAGGACCGGTGTCGACCAGAATCACCGCTTCTTGCGAGCCAGACGCCGGCGGATCGCGGCGCGCGAAGCGCGCCGGTCATGGACGTCGTATTCGCGCGCCGGCAGATCAGGCGCATCGGGATGGCGTTCGAGCAATCGTGCGATAAACGCTCTGACATCACGCGCGTCGCGAGGTCTGCGCAGCGCCTCGAATCGTTCGTCTATCGCCTCGCGGACCAGGTCCGAGATGGCAACGCCATGCTCGCGTAGACGCCGCACCTTGCGCAGGCGCTCTTCGTCGAGTCGAACGTTCATGAGCCGGGACGGCATACTGTAAAGATAACATATCTTTACAGGCACGCCGAGAGGCACCAGTCTGGGTAAAACTGATCAATCGCGACCGTTGAAGCCCCACGTACAAAGCAAAGGCGGGTCTGAAGACCCGCCTCTACCAGGTCCGGCTAAAGCCGGACACTACGTCAGCGTCGAATCCCGAGTGCCGAGTCCGGAGTCCCGGCTTATTTCACGTCCTTGTGTGTGACTTCCTGGACGTTCTGCTTCTTCTTACCGCCCACGTTCAGCCCCTGGATCTGAATCGTCGGCTGCTCCTTGAGCACCTGCTGCCGATACAGCCGCTCCATTTCCATGTGCTGCCGGATCTCCTCGGGCGACATCTGCGCCTTCTTGCGAGCCGCGAGTTTCTCCTCTCGCGCGTTCTTGGCGACGCCCAGTTCGTCGAGGTCCGTCTGGCGGCCGGCGGCCACGGCTTCGGCGTTCAGCTGCAGTGAATGCTCCTTGCTGCTCAGTGGCACGTTCTTGTTGCCGGCGAAGATCTCGTGGCGGCCGTGGTCTTCGTACCACTTCGTGAGCGTCGCCGTCATGTGCATCTTCTCGAGGATGTTCCGCCAGCCGATGCCGGTGTTGTAGGCGCAGAACGAGATCTCACCCTGCTGCGTGCCGTAAGGAATGATGCACATCTCCGTGCGGCGGAAGTCGTAGTTGAAGAGATCCTGGAACCACATGCCGGCGATGAACAGGAAGTTCCAGCGGTCGGCGCGCCGCTTCTGGATGTCGTCCATCGTGCGGTCGCCGCTGACGCTGCCGTAGTTCTTGCCGGTCGCGCCGAAGGTCTTGTCGAACTTCTTCATCAGGTCGGCGATGCGGAAGTGCGTGGGCGCCTTGAAGGGATCGTAGTTTCGCATCAGCGCGAGGGCCATGCCTGCGACTGAAAGGAACCTGCCGCGCGCCGCGTCGTTGACCTGCGCGACGTCCTTGGCGAGCTGATCCGCTTTGAGGAATGCCGTCACTGGGACGGCTTCCTTCGTTTCCTTGTCGATCATGACGGCCATGCCGACGCCGCAGTTGGGATGGCAACCGCACGTGAGCTGACCCCACTCGCGATCGGGTCCGTGGACGACGTCGGCCCAATCGGTAAACGTGGACATGAACGAGATCGGGAACCAGTCGCGCGTCGGCTCGCCGATACCGGTCTGGTTCTTCACGTCGTGAGCGAGGTGCGACAGCGTGTAGCGCTGCGCGGCACGGCGCTCCGGCGTGATCTCTTCGTCGCGTCCGGTAAATGACACCGGCTGGAACGAGAGGAAGTTGATGCGCTTCGGATTGTCCAGTGCGAACTCGATGACGCGGCCGACCTGTTCGTTGTTGACGCCGTTGACGATCGTGATGACCGGGACGATGTCCACGCCGGCTTGATACAGGTTCTCGATGGCGCGCAGCTTGACGTCGAAGAGATTGCCGACGCGGCGATGCGAGTTGGCGGCGTTGCCGATGCCGTCGAACTGCAGGTACGCGTAGCGCAGACCGGCCTCAGCCGCGGCCTTCGCGAATTCGGGACTCTTGGCGAATTCGATGCCGTTGGTGGCGGCCTGGACGCTGTTGTAGCCAACCTTGCGCGAGTAGCGGATTGCGTCGAGGAAATACGGCGACATCGTCGGCTCGCCGCCTGAGAACTGCACCGACATCTGGCGGCGCGGCTTGATCGTGATGGCGTTGTCGAGGACCTGCTTGATGTCATCCCAGCCCAGTTCGTGGACGAAGCCAACCTGGTTGGCGTCCATGAAGCACGGGTCGCACATCATGTTGCAACGATTGGTCAGATCAACGGTCAGCACCGACCCGCGTCCGTGAAGCACGGTTGACGAGCCGTGGTTGTGCAACTTCTCGTCGTTGTGCGCGCGGATATCGCGGCCCGGGAACACCTCTTCGAGGTGCTTGAAGAAGGCCGTGTCGATCGCCATCACGTCCTCGAAGTGGCCGTGAAGCGGGCAATCCTTGACCATCAGGATCTTGCCGTCACGCTCGATGATCGTCGCCTTGATCTCGCCGACCTTCTCATTCAGCAGGACGCTGACGTCCTTCTTGCCGTCGAGAATATCCTGCCGCGCCTCGCGAGTGCACGTGGGGCAGAGCGAGTCGGTCTCACGCGGCCAGCCCAGTGGAGGCTTGGTCTTCTGATACGACTTGAGAAGGGGCCTGTCCGACCAGCGCGGGATGAACGAAGGGTTCTGCTTGATCCTGTTGGCTGTCGAGAACACCTGCCAGACTCCGTTGGCGGCAATCGACAGACCCTTCTCGACGTACTTCATCGGCGCATGCATCAGCAACTCCTCTTGGACTCTAGGCTCTTGGCTCCGTAGGTCCGGGTCCGGCGTGTAGACCTGTAAATTTCTGGTCAACACAGCAGGACCTGCCCCTACAACTGGCTAGGCGGGGTCCCAGTCCCGGCCGTGTGGCCCGGAACGTCGAGGCATCATACGAAAGAACGTCGCGAAACAGGCCGTTTTTCAGCGGATTGGCGAATACGAGGCATGGGCGGGCCAGAGAGCGAGTCGACTGGCATATCCGACTAAACCTATCTTATATGGTGAAATTAGATTGAGACTTCCAGATCATTGTATTTCCCTTATGTAGACAACCCCTTCAAAATGTGCCGACCATGTCCAATTTGGGAATGACCTGTCCACCTTCTGCTCAGGGTTTGTACGACCCGGCCAACGAACACGACGCGTGTGGCGTGGGTTTCGTTGTGCACATCAAGGGGCGGCGGTCTCACGACATTGTCCAGAAGGCGTTGCAGGTCCTGGTCAATCTGGAGCACCGCGGAGCGTGCGGATGCGAGGTAAACACCGGCGACGGCGCCGGCATCCTCATTCAGATGCCGGATGCCTTTCTGCGGACGTGCGCGCCGACGACGCTTCCAGTGCCTGGCGAATATGGTGCAGGGCTGGTTTTCCTGCCGCACGACGAATCTGACCGCGACCGAATCAAGGGCCTCATCGCGTCGATCATCGAAGAAGAAGGGCAACGTCTGCTTGGCTGGCGCGATGTGCCCACAGACAATCGCCTGGTCGGTCCAAGCGCCCGCGCCACACAGCCGGTGTTTCAGCACATCTTCATTGGCGCTCGCGCTGCCGCCGCCGGCGATCGCGTGGCCTTCGAACGCAAGCTGTACGTGATCCGGAAACGGATCGAACACGCAGTCGACACGCTGAAGATCAATCCGCTGTCGCGCCGCTTCTTCTATATCGTCAGCCTCTCGGCCAACACGCTGACCTATAAGGGGATGCTCACGGCGCGGCAGCTCGCGCCGATGTTCCCGGATCTCGTGAACCCGGAGCTGACATCGGCGCTTGCCCTGGTGCACCAGCGTTTCAGTACCAACACGTTCCCGTCGTGGCCGCTCGCGCACCCGTACCGCCTGATCGCGCACAACGGTGAAATCAACACGCTGCGCGGCAACATCAACTGGATGCGGGCTCGGCAGGGATTGCTCGCGAGCGATCTCTTTGGCGACGACCTCAAGAAGATCCTTCCGGTCATTCGCGAAGGTGGAAGCGACACCGCGACCTTCGACAACGTCCTCGAGCTCCTCTTGCGCGCTGGACGCTCGCTGCCGCATGCCATCCTGATGATGATCCCGGAGCCGTGGAGCGGAAACGAGGAAATGTCTCCGGATCGGAAGGCGTTCTACGAGTATCACGCCTCGCTGATGGAGCCATGGGACGGCCCCGCTTCGATTGCGTTCACTGACGGCACGATGATCGGTGCGGTGCTCGACCGCAATGGTCTGCGGCCGTCGCGGTACTACGTCACCAAAGACGATCTGGTCATCATGGCGTCGGAAGTGGGCGTGCTCGACGTGGCGCCCGAGAACATCCTCGTCAAGGGGCGCCTGCAGCCTGGCCGCATCTTCCTCGTCGACACCTCGAAGGGTCGCATCGTCGATGACGATGAGATAAAGCGCGAGCTGGCGACGGAGTATCCCTACCGGGAGTGGCTCGATACGCACCTGGTCGACATCGACGATCTGCCGGCTGCCCGCGCGGTCGAACCCGATCACGAGACCGTGCTCAGGCGGCAGCTCGCGTTTGGGTACACGCAGGAAGATCTGCGCGTCCTGATCGGTCCGATGGCCGCCGTTGGTGAAGAGCCCGTCGGATCGATGGGAACCGACACCTCGTTGGCCGTGCTCTCCGAGCGGCCGCGCGTGCTGTTCGATTACTTCAAGCAGCTGTTCGCGCAGGTCACCAATCCGCCGCTCGACGCGATTCGTGAGGAACTCGTGACGTCGATGGGTTCGACGATCGGTCCCGAGCGCAACCTGCTCAAGCCCGAGCCAGAGTCGTGCGAGCAGATCACGATCAAGTACCCGCTCATTCACAACGAGCACGTGGCGAAGCTGCGTCACCTCGCTCCCGACTCGCCGTTCCGGTCCACGACGCTCGCGATGGTGTTCGACCCGGAGAAGGGCGGCACGTCGCTCGAGCAGGCGATGGACGAACTGTGCAAGCAGGCGAGTGAAGCCGTTGCCGAGGGCTACAACATCCTGATCCTCTCGGATCGCGCCCATGACTCGCGCCGTGCGCCCATCCCCAGCCTCATGGCCACGGCCGGCGTGCATCATCATCTCGTTCGTGAGGGGACGCGCACGCGCTGCGCGCTCGTGGTCGAATGCGGCGACGCGCGCGAAGTGCATCACGTCTCGCTGCTCCTGGGGTACGGCGCCGGCGTCGTCAACCCGTACCTCGCGTTCGAGACGATCGACGACATGATCCGCCACGGGATGTTGACCGGGACGACCCGCGACGCGGCCGTGGCGAAGTACATCAAGTCGCTCAACAAGGGCATCCTCAAAGTGATGTCCAAGATGGGCATCTCGACGCTGGCCAGTTATTGCGGCGCCCAGATCTTCGAGGCCATCGGGCTGAATCAGGAGTACATCGACAAGTACTTTACGCACACGACCTCGCGTGTCAGTGGCGTCGGCATCGATGTCATCGCCGAAGAAGTCCGGCAGCGTCACGAGCGTGCGTACGGCCGCCGACCGGCTGGCGTGTCGGACCTCGACGCCGGCGGCGAGTACCAGTGGCGTCGTGACGGCGAGTACCACCTGTTCAACCCTGAGACGGTGTTCAAGCTGCAGCATGCGACGCGCAGCGGTCAGTACCGCATCTTCAAGGAATACACGCGCGCGGTGAACGACCAGCACGAGCGTCGGGCGACGCTGCGCGGTCTCTTCCGGTTCAAGCCCGCTGGTCCCGCCGTGCCGATCGACGAAGTCGAACCGGTTGAAAAGATCGTCAAGCGGTTTGCGACCGGTGCGATGTCTTACGGCTCGATCAGCCTGGAGGCGCACGAAACCCTTGCCATCGCGATGAACCGGCTGGGTGGCCGGTCGAATACCGGTGAGGGCGGTGAAGATCCCGCTCGCTATCTGCCGATGGCCAATGGCGACTCGAAGCGAAGCTCGATCAAGCAGGTCGCATCGGGCCGGTTCGGCGTGACGAGCGAATACCTGGTCAATGCCGACGAACTGCAGATCAAAATGGCGCAGGGCGCCAAGCCGGGCGAGGGCGGCCAGCTGCCAGGGCACAAGGTCTATCCCTGGATCGCGAAGGTGCGGTACTCGACGCCGGGCGTGGGGCTGATCTCACCGCCGCCACATCACGATATCTACTCGATCGAGGATCTGGCGCAGCTGATCTTCGACTTGAAGAACTCGAATCCGCGCGCGCGGATCTCGGTCAAGCTCGTCGCCGAAGGTGGCGTGGGCACAGTGGCGGCCGGCGTTGCGAAGGCGCACTCCGATGTCGTGCTCATCTCGGGACACGATGGCGGTACCGGCGCATCGCCACTGACCAGCCTCAAGCACGCGGGGCTGCCGTGGGAGCTCGGGTTGGCGGAGACGCAGCAGGTGCTCGTGTTGAACAAGCTGCGCGACCGCATCGTCGTGCAGGTCGACGGCCAGATGAAGACCGGGCGCGACGTCGTGATTGGCGCGCTGCTTGGCGCTGAGGAGTACGGCTTTGCGACGGCGCCATTGGTCGTCATGGGCTGCATCATGATGCGCGTGTGTCACCTGAACACGTGCCCGGTGGGCATCGCGACGCAGGATCCCGAGCTGCGCAAGAAGTTCAGCGGAACCCCCGAGATGGTCCAGAACTTCTTCCGGTTCATCGCCGAGGAAGTGCGCGAGTTGATGGCGGAGCTCGGCTTCCGCACCATCGATCAGATGATCGGACGCGCCGACTGTCTCGACGTCGAGCGCGCGGTGCATCAGTGGAAGGCCAAGGGGCTCGACCTCACGCCGCTGCTGCATCAGCCCAACCTGCCTGACACCGTCGCTCGTCGCCGCGTGCGGGCGCAAGACCACGGGCTCGAGGGCACGCTCGACAACGATCTCATCAAGGCCGCAATGCCTGCGCTCGAACACAAGCAGCCGGTCGACTTGACAGCGTACATCCGCAACGCCGATCGCACAGTCGGCACGATGCTGGGTTCCGAGGTGACTCGCCGTCACGGTGCGGCTGGACTGCCCGCTGACACGCTCCGCATTACATTCACCGGCTCCGCCGGACAGAGCTTCGGTGCGTTCGTGCCTGCCGGGATGACGATGCGGCTCATCGGCGACGCGAACGACGGGTTCGGCAAGGGGCTGTCCGGCGGGCGCCTGATCGTGCTTCCGCCTGCGCTTTCGGCGTTCAAGTCGCAGGAGAACATCGTCATCGGCAACGTGGCGTTCTACGGCGCGACGGGCGGTGAAGGATACGTTCGAGGCGTCGCCGGCGAGCGGTTCTGCGTTCGCAACAGCGGCGCGACCGTCGTGGTCGAGGGGGTGGGCGATCACGGCTGCGAGTACATGACCGGCGGGCGCGTGGTCGTGCTCGGTCGAACCGGGCGCAACTTCGCCGCAGGCATGAGCGGCGGCATTGCCTATGTGCTGGATGTCGAAGGCCGTTTCGAGCGGCGGTGCAACCGCGAAATGGTCGATCTCGAGCCGCTCGTCGACGCCGAGGACATCGACTTTCTGCGCGTGGCGATCATGAAACATCTGACGTACACAGGGAGCATGTACGCGGAAGGCCTGCTGTCGGATTTCACGACTGTTCGACGGCACATCGTCAAAGTGATGCCGCGCGAATACAAGCGCGCATTGGCCGAAGAGGCGAGGCGTCTGAGCGAAGAGGAGGAGCCTCTGGTCGAACAATTGGTCGTCACGGGAATGGTGGCGTCGGCGTCGGGCGCGGGAACGGCAGTCCATGGGTAAGGCGACCGGGTTCATTGAGATACAGCGCAAGAAGCAGCCAACGCGTCCGGTCGAGGAGCGCGTTCGGGACTGGCACGAGGTGTATCTGCCGTATCCCGCCGGCGAGCTCGAGAAGCAGGGCGCGCGCTGCATGGACTGCGGGATCCCGTTCTGTCATCAAGGCTGCCCGCTCGGCAACCTGATTCCTGACTGGAACGATCTCGTCTACCGCGATCGATGGCGCGCGGCCATCGACCGTCTGCATGCCACGAATAACTTTCCCGAATTCACCGGCAAGTTGTGCCCGGCGCCGTGCGAAGGGTCGTGTGTGCTGGGCATCAACGACTATCCCGTCACGATCAAATCGATCGAGGCGTCGATCATCGATCGCGCCTGGGATGAGGGGTGGGTCACGCCGCGGACGCCGGCGACGAGCACGTTCAAGCGGGTCGCGATCGTGGGCTCGGGTCCTGCCGGCCTGGCGGCGGCGGATCAGTTGAATAGCGCCGGCCACTCGGTGACGGTCTTCGAAAAATCCGACCGGATCGGTGGACTGCTGCGCTACGGAATTCCCGAGTTCAAGATGGAGAAGCGCTTCCTCGATCGCCGGCTCGCGACCATGGAAGCAGAGGGCGTCGTGTTTCGACCCGGTATCAACGTCGGCGTCGACGTCCCCGCCGATCGCCTGGTCTCTGACTACGATGCCGTGTTGCTTGCAGGTGGCGCCGGTCAGCCCCGCGATCTTCCGGTTCCCGGACGCGAGCTGAAGGGCGTTTACTTCGCGATGGAGTACCTCACCCTGCAGAACCGTCGGTGCGAGGGGGATGAGGTCGCAGACAGCGAATTCATCAGCGCCAGAGATCGCCACGTCATCATCATCGGCGGCGGTGACACGGGCGCTGACTGCCTTGGCACGGCGCATCGGCAAGGTGCGCGGTCGATCGTGCAGCTCGAGTTGATGGACCGGCCTCCTGACACACGCGCAGCGGATAACCCCTGGCCGACGTGGCCGCAGATTTTCCGCGTCTCCTCGGCACACGAGGAGGGCGGTGACCGTCTCTATTCCGTCTCGACGCAGCGATTCTCGGGTGACGAGAACGGCCACGTGCGCGCGCTGCACGCCGTGAAAGTCGAGATCGTCAAGCAGGACGGTCGCATGCAATTCGTGCCTGTTCCTGGCAGCGAATTCGAGATTCCCGCTGACCTCGTGCTGCTGGCGATGGGTTTCGTCGGCCCGGAGCGCGTGGGTCTGCTCGAGAGCCTGGGTGTCAAGCTGAGCGACCGCGGCAACGTGGCGCGGGATCACACGTGGATGACGAGCGTCCCAGGTGTCTTCACCGCCGGAGACATGCAGCGTGGTCAATCGCTGATTGTCTGGGCGATTGCCGAAGGCCGCAGCGCCGCTCGCGCCATCGATCACTACCTGATGGGAGAATCGAAGCTCCCGGCCCCACTCGCGTAGCCGCTATCGGTGATTCGCGACCGTCGCGCGTGCTCGTGCCTTAGGATCGAGGCTGGAGGTTGCGCGCATGCCACGTGCCGGATCGCTCGTCATCTTTCTGTCCTTGTCACTCACC
>Ga0310890_10000667_pt1 | contig 11762 bp, 8 predicted proteins | sample T20D3metaG_FD_203751 | JGI IMG/M metagenome (GOLD analysis project Ga0310890, IMG submission 203751) | Lab incubated soil microbial communities from West Virginia University Organic Research Farm, Morgantown, WV, United States - T20D3 | ecosystem: Environmental > Terrestrial > Soil >... | reverse complement strand
CGGAGGACGCCGTGTGATCGCGCCGTCAGCGTGGCGGACATTGATCCAACTCCCCTCGACGCCCTAGCGTTGTTTCATCGCCGCTCGGAGGCTATCAATGACCTGCATCGTTTCCGACCCGCGATCGGACGCGTTCTCGACTTTCACGAGGCCTCTTTCAATCGGATACGGATCGGGCGAGGACGCCTTTTCGTCAGCTTTCCGCACCCGGCCCTTGTCGGCGTACCTGAAACCGAAGCCGACTCCCGTTCCCTTTCCCGCCACCGACTTCAGGTCGGACCATTCCTTGCGGCAGATCGACTCCTGGCCGGCGGGGCAGGTGTAATAAAGGTAGCCGCGCTGCGCCGGACCATAGGCGGATCCGTCTTTGGTGTCTGCGAACGAGAACGCGCCCCACACCTGGGCCCGTTGCGGCGCAGTATCGGACGGCTCGAGCGTGACTTTTTCAACGACGGCATAGACGCCGATCCTGTCGCTCGCCTGAAGCACGGCGCAGAATGCGAACGCGACCGCCACGATCGCCAGCCCAACTGTGCGTTTCGTCATCTTACAAACCCGCCTTTCGTTCGTACCGTCACCCGCCCCACACCGGGCGCGGTCGGTTACTTGGTGCGCGGTCAGTTCCCCGCCCCATGGATGCAAAGACGAGAGGTTCACAGCATCTGTTAACAAACCCGGTACCGGCTACCCGACTATAATGCGACCTCATGTTAAAAAAACTTTCGCTCGCCCTGAGCGTTACCGTCGCTATCGCCACACTGTCGATGCATGCGTTTCAGGCTCAGCCGACCGGTGCAGGTGCGCTGATTGTGCTGTCAAAAGGCGACCTGACGATGTCGGTGGTGGACCCCGCGACGCTCAAGGTGCTCGGCAAAGTGCCGTCAGGCCCCGACCCGCACGAGATCGTCGCTTCGTCCGACGGACGAATGGCGTATATCGCCAACTACAACGGTGGCGGCAACATTATTACGCCGGTCGATCTCGCCGCGATGAAAGCCTTGACTCCGATCGATCTCGGCCCCTTACGTGCGCCACACGGGCTCGACTTCGTCGCCAACAAGCTATGGTTCACCGCCGAGGCCGCCAAAGTGATCGGCAGTTACGATCCCGCTACGCAAAAGGTGGATTGGGTGCTCGGCACCGGCCAGAATCGGACGCACATGCTTTACGTCTGGCCTGATGTGTCACGAATCGTGACGTCGAACGTGAGTTCCGCGTCATTGACCATTCTCGAGAAGACAACCGGAGCAGGACGCGGCCGCGGCGGTCCTCAGACAGACTGGAATGCAACGGTCGTCGCCGTCGGACGCGGCGCCGAAGGGTTCGACGTCTCGCCCGATCGCAAAGTGCTCTGGGCCGCGAACGCGCAGGACGGGACCATCTCGATCGTCGACGTCGAGTCGAAGAAAGTGACCGACACGCTCGCGGCTAACGTGAACGGGGCGAATCGCCTGAAGTTCACGCCCGATGGCAAACAGGTGTTCGTTTCCTCGCTCGGTGGACCGGACGTCGCAATCTTCGACGCCGCAACCAAACGCGATGTCAAACGATTGAAGACCGGACGGCGCGCGCGCCTACGTGGCATGCACACCCGACGACTTCGTCGCCGTCGTCGATCTGAAGACGCTCGAGGTGACAGGCCGGATCGAGGCCGGCCGCCAGCCGGACGGCCTCGCCTGGGTGACGCGACGCTAATATGAATGTTCAATGTTGAATGTTCAATGTTCAATGTTGAAGGTGCACATTGAACATTGGACATTGAGCATTACTTATTCAACCACCTTGGTGACGAAGTAGGTGACCTGCGCGCCCGGCGCGAGGATCATCTGGTGCGGCACCTTCGCCGGAATGTGCAGCACGTCACCGGCACCGAGTTTCGCCTCAGTGCCGCCTTTGATCGACGAACCACGTTTTTCGCCGGCGGCCGTGGTCTTCTCGTCAACGATCGTTCCGCCGTAGATCATGGTGACGTTGCCGGCGGAAATGAACATGACGTCGGCCTCCTTCTCGTGCCACTCGGCCTGGCCTGATCCTTCGCGGTGCGCGACCATGAACTTGCGGTTGCCTTCAGTCGCGATGACCTCACTGGCTACTTTCTGAGCATCGAGCTTCTGCGCGAGCGCCTTTCCCTTTGCGGTGATGTCCGCCATTTTCCAGACGTGCACCCCCGTGGTGCCACCCTGCGCCGCGAAAGTCAGAGCCACGACCGCCGCCACCACCATACGCATCATGCTTGTCTCCTTCGTCTGAGGTTGTCGCTTCCGCCTTCAAGCGGAAGTCATACTACTGACTGCCGCGTCCGGCCACCGGCGCCGGAAGCGGTTTACGCGGCAACATCTCATCGCGGTTCGCGGCAAGATAGGCGAACGCAGCAGCAATGGTCGCGTTCTTCATCATGTCGCTCGGCTGCAGCCGCTCGTAGCTGTCAAGATTCGTGTGGTGCGTCATCGAGTTGTATTCGATCTCGTCCTGGATGAACTGGAAGCCAGGAAGACCGATGCGATCGTACGACTGGTGATCCGTTCCACCCGTATTGCGAATCGTCAGGTGCGTCATGCCAAGGCTGTGGAACGGTTCCATCCATTCACGGAAAATCGGCGCCACGGCATCGTTGCCCTGGAGATAAACGCCACGAATCGCGCCGGTGCCGTTATCGATGTTGAAGTAACCGGCGAGTTTCGCGTGGCCCGGTTTCAACTGCAGTGGACCCAGGGCGCCGCGGCCGCCGCCTCGACCGCCGGGCTGTTGCGCGGCGATGCCTGGGGGATTCGCCGCCGGCGCATTGGCAGCCGGTGGAGTTGCCGACGACGAACTCGCGGCTGATGGAGGCGCCGCCGCGTTCGTCGTCGTGTTGGGCAGCGTCGCTCTCGATCCGAAGTGCGCCGCCACGTACTGCGCGGACCCGAGAAGGCCCTGCTCCTCGCCGGTCCACAGTCCAATTCGCACCGTTCGCCGCAATCGCACACCGCTCTGTTTGAGGATGCGCATCGCCTCCATCATGGCGGCGGAACCAGCGGCGTTGTCGGTTGCGCCGGTTGATGCGTGCCACGAGTCGAAGTGCGCTCCAAGCATCACGACTTCGTCGGTCTTATCGGTGCCAGGGATTTCTCCGACGACATTGAACATGACCGGGTTGGGATAATACGTGTTCTGGATATCGGCCTCGATCGTCACCGGCAGGTTTTTCTGGAGCATCCGAGCCATGCGGCCATATTGCTCGGCGGGGATCACGATGCCGGGCAGCGATTGCGCCGGATCGGTCGTACGGCTGCCGCTGATCGTGTAAACGCCGTGCCCTCGCGCCGCTGTTGAAAGGATTCCAAGCGCTCCTTCCGTTCGGAAAAATTCATTGCGGTTGAACGGGGGCGCGCCGCCCTGTCCGCGGCCGCCGCCAAACGCTCCTCCAAACCGGCCAGTTTGCGGCGCGGCGATGCCAAACTCGGGGCCAGGCGGCGTCGCGAGTTGCATCCGTTCGAGTTCTTCGATCGACGTTCTCGACGCTGGCGGGGTCCAGTACGCGGCAACGTCAGGCGCTGCTTGCGTCAGCACCCACTTCCCTTTCAACTTCCCCGCGTACTTCTGAACATCTTCCTGGGTGGTTTCACTGACGAGAATGACTTCGCCACGAACCAGGCCGTTCGTTCCCGGCGTCCAGGCGTTGGGCGTTCCCGGAATCGGAAACGCCTGCGGCGAGACGGCGGCCATGTAGAACTTCTCATTGGCCCATCCACGCGCAAACATCGTCTGGTCTGGCCACTTCTCGAGCGAAACGTTCTGCAGCCCCCACTCTTTCATTTTTGCGACGGCCCAGTCGCCGGCCTTCTGCGTATTCGGGGATCCGGTGAGGCGCGGACCGTACACGTCGGTCAACCAGCTCGAGATCTCCATCACTTTCGAGTTCTGCGGCTGCAGACCTTGCTCTTTGATTTTATTGATGGCCTCGTAATCGATCTTTTCGCCGGCCGCGCCGAGCGGCAACGTCGCGAGTACAGCGGCAAGCCCTGCAGCCAGCAACCGACTGCGCAAGAGGACTCTCATCGGTATGTCTCCCAGGAAAGATGCAAATAGAACAGGAATCAGAATATATCGCGAACCAACAGCGGCCGAGTCGTGTGGACCCCAAGTGACAGAAAAATGGACGAGTGCGTCTGCCATTGCGACAGGACTTCGGCAAGTGACCTAAAGAAGCTAAGCAAAGACGCCGCAACTTGTTGGCCTGTGTGTACTAAGCTCATCCGTCAGGTGGCGCAACCCGTGCAATAATCTGCCGCGTGTTCTACTTCTTCAAGCGCGGCAACGAGACCGTTCAGTGCGAGGTCCGATCTGAGGCCGATGGCCCGGGTTACGAGATCGTCATTACTGATCCGGGCGGTACCGTTCGCGTAGAACGCTTTCCCACATCCGACCAAGTCCACGACCGCTGGATGGAGATCCATCACCGGTTTGAGCGCGAAGGATGGTGGGGACCGGCCGCTCAGGACGGTCGCGGATGAGTTCCGCGATTCGGACTCTCGTCTGAACCAGCTCACGCACGAGATTGCGATCGTCGGCGCGGGCGCCGCAGGTCTTGCGACGGCGATCTTCGCGCGCCGCCTGAATCCCTCGCACTCGATTGTGTTGATCGATTCAGCGGCAAAGCCAGGTGCGAAAATCCTGGTCAGCGGCGGATCACGTTGTAATGTGACGAACGTTGCGGTCAGCGAACGCGATTTCAATGGCGGCAACCCGGCGGTCATCCGCAGAATTCTCAAAGCATTTCCGCCAAACGAAGTCGTCGACTGGTTTCGCTCGCTTGGCGTTGCGCTCCACGAAGAGGCGCACGGCAAGCTCTTCCCTGACTCCAATCAGTCACGAGACGTGCTCAACGCCCTTCTCGAAGAATGCAGAGCTTCGGGAGTTGACCTGCTGACGGGTAGGCGAGTCGGGAAACTTTCACTGCCTGACACCGGATCCCGCGCTCCGGATCCCGGTACGGGCCATTCACCATTTACGCTTCACACAACCGGCGGCCAGCTTCACGCACAAGCGGTCGTGATGGCAACTGGGGGACTGTCGCTTCCGAAGAGCGGCAGCGACGGCCACGGACTCTCCATCGCAGAATCCCTGGGCCACACGATCGTTCCAACCACCCCGGCGCTCGTCCCACTCCTGGCGCCCGCCGATGGGTCGACGTATCAGGCCTTGTCAGGGATTTCGCACGACTCGGAGCTCACATTATGGATTGATGGATCGGTGGCACACCGGCTTCGCGGTTCCCTGCTCTGGACTCACTTCGGCCTGAGTGGTCCGGTGGTGCTCGACATGTCGCGCCATTGGCTCAGGGCTCGGCTCGAAGGGCGCGAGGTGCGCTTAACCATTAATCTGGCTGGCGACAAGTCGTTCGACACTCTGGAAACCGAGTGGATGACCCGGATTGCCGCACGACCGCGAACCTCACTCCACGGGCTGCTCGCGGACACAATCCCCGCTGCCGTTGCCGCCGCGATCCTCCAGCGGACTCGCCTCGACCCTGCCCTTCAGGTCGCGAATCTGCCCCGACTCGATCGCCGCCGGTTGATTCACGCGATGGTCGAGTGGCCGGTGACCATCACTGATAGTCGCGGGTACAACTTCGCGGAAGCGACCGCGGGTGGCGTCGCGCTCGATGAAATCGATCCCTCGACGATGGAATCACGCCGTTGCCGGGGTCTTTATCTGGTGGGCGAGATGCTGGACGTCGATGGCCGGATTGGGGGCTTCAACTTTCAATGGGCGTGGGCCTCGGCTCGGGTCGCAGCCCGAGCGCTGGCTGCATCAGTTGGTGGCCCGCGCCAATTTCAGCGTTAGTCTTTTTGCCTCTCAATCCGCCGATGATGCCAAACAGCTCGGCGCCGATCGCGAACGCGAGGAGCACGGCGAGATTCGAGAGTCGCAGCTGCCCACCGTAAACCTTTGGCCCAATGAAGTAGTTCTCGGCGATGTGATAGCCGCCGTACGCCGCCGCAACAATGACCGCCGTCGTCGTCGAGACGGTCAACGCAAGGAGAACGGCCGGCACGGCCGACACGATGAAGCCAAGGACGGGCACGAAGTCGCAAACACCTGCGAGGAGCGCGAGCAGCAATGCGGCGGGCACGTCGAGGATCGTGAGCACGATCAGCACCGTCGTTCCTGCGAAGACCGACGTCGCCACGTTGCCTGCGACGTAATGCAGGATGGCTTTGCAGCCCGCATCGGCCGTCTCCTGTACCCGTGCACGATTGCGGTGCGGCACGTACGCGACGAGCCACGCCCACGTGCGGCGTCCTTCGATGAGCAAGTAGATTGTGAGGATGAACACAATCGCTGTGCCGATGATCGCGGCCGTCACCATCCTGCCTATCCGGACCGCATAGCCTGCCAGCGCGGAGGTGTCTGGCGCCTTCCCGATGCCTTCGCGAACGATTCGATCGAATGGTGGGGGCAGATGCGTCGCGAGGTCCTGCTGAGTCGACGTCACTCGTGCCGCAACCTGCCGCCCCTGTGTGACCAGCGATGAGCCACAAATGGCGAAGAACACGATCAAAAGGGCGACGATCGTAAACACGACGATCGTCGACCCCACCCATCGTGGCACCCGCCGGTCCTCCAACCACGCGACGACCGGTTCGAGAGTGATCGCGAGAACAACGGCGACGAGAACGACGGCAATCAGGGATGCGAGTTTGTAGATCGCCCAGAGGGCGACGAGCGCAAGCAGAACCTTGACGATGGTCGCGACTGGAAGGTGCACCGCGCGAGCCGGGTGCTCATCGCGTAGCTCATCCGAACGCGGAGCTGTGGCCCTCATCATCGGCGTTGGGGTGCAAACGGTAGGCCTTTGAATCGCTAATCACTGATCACTCATCGCGAATCCTCGGATCCCGAATCCTCGGATCCCGAATCCTCGAATCCTTGAATCCTTGAATCGGTTTGAATCGTGGAACTCCTTATCCTCGGCACCTCAACGATTGATGGATTGGACGATTCGCCGATCGGGATGAGTGATTCGCGGATTCGAGGATGAGCGATCCAGGATCAGTGATTAGTGATTAGCGATTCGGGTACAGCCCGGCGTACAGCGCCGGAATCAGGTAAACGGTGATGACCGTGGACAGCGAAAGGCCGCCAATGACGGCGAGCGCGAGTGGCCGCTGCAGCTCGGCCCCTGCGCCAATGCCCAGCGCGAGCGGAACCAGGCCGAAGAGGGTACAGAGTGTCGTCATCAGGATCGGACGAAGACGGACGCGAGCGGCGTCATACACCGCCTCTTCCGCGCGAATGCCACGAAGCCGTTCGCGTTCAGCGTAGTCGAGCAGCACAATGCCGTTCTTCACCACGAGCCCAACCAGCAGGACCAGCCCCATTGCCGACGAGACATTCAACTCGGTGCCCGTGAGGACGAGCGCAATCAATGCACCCGCGAGCGACAGCGGCGCCGCGCCGAGAATCAACAGCGCCGGACTGAAGGCGCGGAAATGGACGACAAGGATCACAAACACAAGCGCCGAGGCAATCGCGAGCACCTCGAGCAGTTCGCGGAACGCCTGACGCTGGGCCAAATACTGTCCACCGACTTCCGACGTGTAACCGACGGGCAGTTTCATGCCCTGAAGTTTGGTCCTGATTTCGGTCGCCGCCGAGCCAAGATCGCGCCCTTCGAGCCGGCCGCTGACCAGCACCATCTGACGCAGATTCTCGCGCATGAGAACCGTTTGTCCCGCCTCCGGAGTCACCGATGCCAGCGCCGATATTGGTGCGGTCCGTCCGTCCGCACCGCGAACCACGGTTTCACCGAGTCGGCCGGCATCGAACCGCACCGCATCCGGATAGCGCACCCGGACAGGAATATCCCGATCCAACGCCAGATAATCGGTGGCGACTTCGCCGAGCCATGCCGCGCTGATTTGCTGTTGGACCTCCGAAACCGTCAAGCCGAGTCGTCCGGCCGCGGTGGAATCGATTTGCCACGTGATCTCCGGATTGCCGCGCTGCACACCAACGATGTCGACGAGGCCTTCAACCTTGCCGAGCGCTTCCTCGACCTGCTCGCCCAGTTCTGCGAGCACGTTCGCATCGTCGCCGAAGATCTTCACTTCGATTGGTGTTGGGTTGCCTTCGAGATCGCCGAGCATGTCCTGAAGCAGTTGCACGAATTCAATTTCGACCCCCGGTGCAGCTTCAGTGAGTTTGTCGCGCAGCGCCGAAATGATTTCCTCCGACGATCGATCGCGCTGGTTGCGAGCCTTGAGCCGGACGAGGACGTCGCCGCTGTTCTGCGGCGTGGCGAACAATCCGAGTTCCGACCCCGTGCGTCGCTGAATCGCTGCGACTTCAGGTGTTTCGAGCAGCACCCGTTCAATCTTTTTCAGCACACGATCCGTCTCTTCGAGTGCAGTGCCGGGCGGCGTCAGGTAATCGACGACAAAGCCCCCTTCGTCGGCGTGGGGCAAAAACCCGCTGCCGACAGAGAAGTAGAGCACGCCTCCCGCGACGGCCAGGGCCACGGCGATTACCAGCGCCACAATCGGTCGCGCAAGCATCGGCCGAAGGGTTGTGGCGTACCAATCCACGAGACGTCCGCCTGGATGCACATCGGCACGATCGCGTTGAATGCCCCAGTGCGCGAGCAGCGGGATGACGGTCAGCGAGAGCACGAGCGAGGCGAGCACCGCCGCAGATAGCGTCAACGACAAGGAGCGGAAGAACTGCCCGACCACACCGGACAGAAGGCCAAGGGGAGCGAACACCACCACAGTCGTGAGCGTCGAACTCACGACCGGGCCGGTCAAGTCGGCGATCGCGTCAGCGATCGCGGTCGGCGAGCCTTCCTGCACTCGCCGATGAATGCCTTCGACCACGACGACGGCGTCGTCGATCACGAGGCCGATGGCGACCGCAAGCCCGCCCATCGACATGAGATTGACCGATTCACCGAACAGGCCCATCACGAGGTTGGCGATGAGAACGGCGAGTGGCAGCGTCATGGCCGCAATCAGCGTCAAACGCCAGTCGCGCAGGAACACCAACAGGATGATGACGGCAAGAATTCCGCCGATAACGATCGCGTCTCGCACATTGGCAATCGACGCGCGAACGAACTCGGCGAGATCGTAGACTTTGGTGATGTGTAATCCGGCCGGAAGGGCGCGCGCCAGTTCGTCGACCGCCTCCTGCACGCCGGTTTCGATGTCCAGAATATTCGCGCCGACCTGCTGCGACACGCTGATGCTCGCCGCGTCGCGACCGTTGCCAGTGATGAGACCGGTGCGATCAGGGGCACCGCGGAACACCTGGCCGACGTCTTTCACACGCAGTACACCGTCGGGACGAATGGCGACGGGCGTCTCCGCAATCTGGTCAACCGAAGTCCACAAACCCGACGCCAGCACCAGTTGCTGGACGCCGCCGGACGAGTAACGTCCGACCGGCGCAAGTTCGTTCGCCGACTTGAGCTTCCCGGCGACCTCGTGGACGGTCAGGCCCGCAGCGAGCAACCGCGCCGGATCGGTGACGACTTCAATCTCGCGAGTATCACTTGCGCTGACGGCTACCTGCCCCGCCCCGGGAACGCGCGCAAGCCGCGGGCGCATGACATAGAACGCGTAATCGTACAGATCCGCTGACGAGAGCGGCCCCGTGAGATTGAGGATGTACATCGGGAACGCCGCCGGCGTCAGGCGTTCGACGATGAGATCGGTTCCTTCGGGCAACGCGGGCCGGGCGTCGTCGATCTTCCCCTGCACCTGCTGCAGCGCCACGACCATGTCCGAGGAGGGCTCGAACTGGGCCGAGATTTCGGCCGCACCACGAAAGGTCGTCGAACGCACCCGCCGGATACCCGGCACTTCCATCACCGCCTGCTCGAGCGGCCGTGTGACCGACATCATCATCGCGCGCGCGGGCAGCGTTCCGCTGTGACCGATGATCACGACGCGCGGAAACTCGAGGCGGGGATAGATGCTGCTCGGGAGGCTGATGCCGGAGACGATACCTGCGCCGGCGAGCAGGGTGACCGTGAGCGCAATCGCGCGGCCGTGCCGATCGACGGTTTCGGCGAGGCTCATGATCCGATGGTGACCGCGGCGCCGTCCGGCAGGCCGTTCTGGCCCCGCACGATGACGCGCTCACCCGGTTTGACGCCTTTGAGTATTTCCGTCGTCTCGCGCGACGTCACGCCGACTTCCACCTCGTTGCGGTGCGCTTTCGAGTCGGAACCAACGGTCATGACGACGGTTGCGTCGCCGTCGCGAACGATCGCGGCGCTGGGAACGAGCACCGAAGCCGCGTGTTCCGGGCCAAGAATCTCGACCTCGACTGACATACCTGCAGTCAACTTGCTCACGGCTGCGGGACGAACGCGAACGTGAGCCGTCACGCTGCCTGGATCCACGGCAACCGGGCGCGCGATGACCGTGGCTTCAATCGGCTCATCGCCTCCGGGAACAACGAGGCGCGCCGGTGCATTCGCCGTGATTCGCGCCAGGGTGGCCACCGGCGCGGCGGCAGTCACTTCGAGCCGGGACGGATCGATGACTCGCAGAATCGGATCGCTCGACCCCGGTTCGACGAGGTCTCCGGGATTGTGAAATCGCTTCGCCACGACGCCGTCAAACTGCGCCCGGACGAGCGTGCGTCCGGCGAGCGCAGTTGCCGCGCCGCTCGCGCTCTGCGCCTGCTCGAGGGCGGCATTTGCCTCGAGCAGCTCGCGATCGGCGTCTTCGACTTCTTTGCGGGCGGCAACACCGCGTTCGAACAGTCCCTGAACGCGAGTGGCCGCGGCCTTGGCATTTTCGACCCGTGCCCGCGCCTGCTCGATCGCCGCGCGGCTGGCAGCCGCGCCAGCGGCCAGCGACGGAATGTCGAACCGGACGAGCAGATCGCCGACGCGAACGCGATCCCCTTCGGCCTTCGGCAACTCGGCGATTCGGGCGGCCTCCGGTGCAGTGACGGTGAGCTCCGCACCGGGAGCAGCCGTCACGAGGCCGGTCGCCGCGATTACCTCTCGGATCGGTCCGCGGCGCGCCGGCTCTACCTGCACGGCCACGGGGGTTTCGGTCTCTGTCTCCTCCGCCGCTTCGTGCCGGCATGCGCAAAGAAGCGAGACCGCCACGAGCGATGTCGCGAGCGGGACGAACTTCATCGAATCGATCCTCCGAGCGCGCGTTCGAGATCAGCAATTGCGGATTGATACTCGAGACCCGCATCCGTCGCGAGCAGGCCGATCTCGCGTGCCGCCTGGAGAGCCTGAAGAAACGCCGCTAATCCGGTTTGTCCTGAGCGATAGGAGTCCTCAGCCATCGACTCGACCGTTCGTGCTTGAGGAATGATCTCGTCGCGATACCGGAGAAAACGCTGACGGGCGGCGCGAGCACGCGCCGCCGCGGCAGTGGCCTGTCCGGTCAGTTCGACAATCCTCGCCTCACGCTGCGCGCGCAACTGTACGACACGGGCGCTTTCAACCCGGACATCAGCGGTGTGCCGTGTGAAGATTGGCAGCGTCACGGCGACGCCCGCCTTCCATCCGTACATGAACTCCGGTGGAGAATCGAAGAGGACGCCGCCAGAGACGGTCGTGTCGGGCGTGCGCAAGGTCTGCGCGAGACGCTCACGCGCGACCGCCTCGTCGATCTCGCGATCCATCGCGATGATGTCGGGGCTTGCCGCCACCGCGCGTGCGAGGTCCGCCGGCAGCGTCCCGCCCTCGAACGGGTCGGTTGGATCGGCAGCCGCATCGGGCGGACGGCCGATCAGGGTATTCAAGT
>Ga0310890_10000664_pt1 | contig 11766 bp, 9 predicted proteins | sample T20D3metaG_FD_203751 | JGI IMG/M metagenome (GOLD analysis project Ga0310890, IMG submission 203751) | Lab incubated soil microbial communities from West Virginia University Organic Research Farm, Morgantown, WV, United States - T20D3 | ecosystem: Environmental > Terrestrial > Soil >... | reverse complement strand
GGCGAAGAAGTATCCCATCTTCAACAACTTCTCCCGGGGCCCGCAGACCGGCTGCGTCTGCAGCCGGCAATTCTCCGCCGCGCGCGGCGACACCCAGGCGATCGCCGAGCTGGGGTTCATCGTGGTCCAGATTGACGGCATGGGCACGCCGTGGCGTTCAAAGCGTTTCCACGCCGCCTACTACGGCAACATGGGAGACAACACGCTGCCCGATCAGGTCGCGGGCATGAAGGAGCTCGCGTCGCGCTACCCGTGGATCGACATCGACCGCGCCGGAATCTACGGCCACTCCGGCGGCGGCTTTGCCACCGCGTCGGCCATGTTCCGCTACCCCGACTTCTTCAAGGTCGGCGTGTCACAGGCCGGCAACCACGACAACCGCGTGTATGAAGACGACTGGGCCGAGAAGTGGCAGGGCCTGCTTGAGAAGCATGCGGACGGAACGACGAACTATGACAACCAGGCCAACCAACTCGTGGCGCACCAGTTGAAGGGCAAGCTGCTCCTCGCGCACGGATCGATGGACAACAACGTGCCTTTCTACAGCACGCTGCTGGTCGTCGACGCGCTGATCAAGGCCAACAAGGATTTTGACTTGATCATTTTCCCGAACCGCGGCCACGGTTTCGGCAACGAGCCGTACATGGTCCGCAGGCGCTGGGATTATTTCGTGCGTCACCTGCTCGTTGCCGAGCCGCCGCCTTACGAGCTCAAGGGCGCTGCGACGCCAACAACTGCCACGCAGTAAATTCGAGACGTGGAGGGAACTCCTCTCCTGGCGTTGCCTACCTCACGACCGATTGCCAGCGGCCATCGCGAAACACCCACGCGTGGCCGCCGACCGCTTCGTACTCGACGCCGATCGCGTCGTGCTCGTATTCCTTGCGAATGAGGTGAAGGAACTCGCGCGGATCATAGGCCTGGGGCTTCTCGAGCACCTGCCTCGAGAAGCCTGAGCCGTTCGACAGAAACGCGACGAGCTGCGCGCTGCCGTTGCATTCGATCAGCACCGCCACGTCGGTCTGTTCGTCGCCGTTGAAATCACCGGGGAGTAAGTTCGGCGGCCAGCCCGGCGTGCGCGTCTTGATCTCCGCGGCAATCTCCGGCGTCACCGGCGCGAGTTGCCAGCCGGCGCAGGTCGCATCGAGCTCCTTTCGGACCGCTTCTGGCGCGGAAATCATCGTTTGCGCGGCAAGGAACATCGGGACAATAATCACGTCCAATCCTCTAAGGAATTCTATGGTGTTCGGACCCCTCCGTCGCGTGAAGTTCCTCGTTACCGCCCCGTTCATTGTGCTGATGCTGTTTGTCATCAACGTGATGACGTCGCCCGGCGAATGGTGGGTGCAGTGGGCCGCGTTCGGCATCGGCATCGCGTGGGTGCTCAACTTCTTCAAGTTGATTCGGGACATCGTGCTGCTTGGCGGACTGGCGGCGTTCGGCGCCTACATCTTCAACCGCAATCGCCAGCCCTAATCCGCCTTCGCTGAAGCTACGGCGAGACAGGCCGGGCCACGACGCTTCGCAACATCGTCAGGAGAAGATCGACGGCTACGGTATTGTGCCCGCCGAGCGGGACGATCACGTCCGCGTATCGCTTGCTCGGCTCCACGAACTCCCGGTGCATCGGCTTTACGGTGCCCTGGTACTGATCGATCACCGAATCCATCGTCCGGCCGCGCTCCGCGACATCGCGCTGCAGGCGGCGGATGAAGCGCGTGTCCGAATCGGTGTCGACGAACACCTTGATGTCCATCAAATCCCGCAGCGCGGCGTCCGTGAATACGAGGATTCCCTCGACGATCAGCGCGCGGCGCGGCTGGAACGTTTCGGTTTCGGTCAGGCGCGCGTGCCTGGTGAAATCATACGCGGGCACCTGAACTGGATTGCCGCTCTTCAATTCCTGCACGTGACGCACCAGCAGGTCCGTTTCGAGTGAATTCGGATGGTCGTAATTGAGCGCGGCGCGCTCTTCCAGACGAAGGTCGTTGCGATCGCGATAGTACCGATCGTGCTGGAGAAGCGTCACGTGCTCCGGACCGAGACTGTCCACGATCCGCCTCACAACCGTGGTTTTCCCGGACCCCGAACCGCCGGCCACTCCAATCACGAACGACGACGCCATGGCTGAGATCATATCCGGCTGAGCAAACAATTTCCGACAGTGAGCAAGGCTGGAGCCTGCCGCGCCGAAGCCCGTCAGGTTCGCAGGGGCGGAGGTGGCCTGTCCGCCGAAGCGCGACAGGCTCCCCATGGCGCGAAGGTGGGAATGACGCTTGCAACGGCCTCGGTTGTGACCGTCCTACCAGAGAAGCTGGCGCGCTATGCCGCCGTGGGGTCGCTCCTATTGAAGTACGGCCGGACCGTCGGCGAAACGACGGATGCCGACATTCCGGACGAGGCGCCTGAGGCGCTGGCGAACGACCTCGAACAGCTTGGGCCGACCTTCATTAAGCTCGGGCAGGTCCTCTCGACCAGGCCGGACCTGTTGCCGCCCGCATATCTCGAAGCGCTGACGCGCCTTCAAGACAGCGTCAAGCCGTTCCCGTTCGCCGACGTGCAGAGAATCGTCGAAGAGGAGCTCGGCGCGCGGTTCTCCAAGGCATTCTCGATGTTCGAGGAGAAGCCAATCGCCGCTGCGTCGCTCGGCCAGGTGCATCGCGCGGCGCTGCGCGATGGACGGGTCGTGGCCGTCAAGGTGCAGCGGCCAGGCATCGCGAAGACTGTCGCGACCGATCTGGAAGCGATCGAGGAGATCGCGCAGTTCCTGACCAATCGCACGGGCGCCGGCAAGCACTACGATCTGGTCGGCATGGTCGCCGAATTCCGCATGGCGCTCGAGGCTGAACTCGATTACAAACAGGAAGCAAACAACCTGCGGCTGCTTGGCAAGAACCTCGCGGAGTTTGACGCGATTGTCATCCCGCAGCCGGTCGAGGGCTACACCAGTACTCGTGTCCTGACGATGGACTATGTCGCCGGCACCAAAATCACTCAGATCAGCCCGGTCGTCCGGATCGATCTCCAGCGCGAGGTGCTCGCCGACACACTGGTCCGCGCGTATCTGAAGCAAATCATCATCGACGGCGTGTTTCACGCCGATCCGCATCCCGGCAACGTCTTCGTCACCGACGATGGCCTGCTGGCACTCGTCGATCTTGGAATGGTCGGCCGGCTCAGTCCGCAAATGCAGGATCGGCTGCTGAAGCTGCTGCTGGCAATCAGCGAAGGCCGCGGCGAAGAAGCCGCGGAGGTCGCCGTCACGCTCGGGGAAAAACTCCCCGAGTTCAACGAGGCGGGCTTTCGCCGCGCCATTTCCGCGATGGTCGGCCGGATCGGCCATCAGTCGATCGCCGAGTTCCAGATCGGGCGTGTATTCCTCGAGCTGTCGAGCCTGATCAACGACCATGCGATGCGTCCGCCCGCCGAGCTGACGATGCTCGGCAAGACGCTGCTGCATCTCGACGAAGTGGCGCGCGCCCTTGATCCGGCGCTCGATGTCAACGACGCCGTGCGCCGCAACGGCGTCGATTTGATGTCGCGCCGCATGAAGAAAATGGCCTCGTCGGGAAGCCTGATCTCGGCAGTGCTCGAAGGCAAGGAGTTCGCCGCGAAGCTGCCGGGCCGCGTCAACCGCGTGCTCGACGCGCTCGCGGCCAGCGAACTGAAGATGAAGGTCGAGCTGATCGATGACGGCGCGATCATCGACGGCTTGCAGAAAGTGGCCAACCGCATCACCCTTGGCCTGATCCTCGCGGCGATGATCGTCAGCGCCGCGATGGTGATGCGCGTCGACACGTCGTTCCGCATCCTCGGTTACCCCGGCTTCGCGATGATCCTGTTTCTGCTGGCAGGGATCGGCGCCGCCTATCTCGCAGTTCAGATCGTCCGTCACGATCGGTCGGTCCATCACCGGTGAGCCCCAGGCAGCTGCGACCGCGGAGCCACCCCTATCTCCTGCACCGGCCGCCGCGCCGGCGGCGCAGTTATCGTCCGCCTCCCGATCCGCGCCATACGAAGCCGAAGGGGACCGCGACGGCATGGACCCGTATCCGGCGGCTATTGTGGTCGTGGTGGCCGTGGGCGCTGGTATGCGTGTATTTCATCGATGAGCGTAACTGGTGGGCGGCCCTGGGAGTCGCGATCTGGTCTGGCGTGTGTTCGCTGTCGACGCCGATCGAGTTCCCGCCGCAATACGGGCTCGATCACGGACTGGCAGTCGGCGATCCTGAGTTCCTGAACACGATGGCCGGCGCCGCCGGAGTGCCGTTTCTTTCGGGCAACTCGCTCAGGCTGTTGAACAACGGCGATCGCTTTTATCCCGCGATGCTCGAGTCGATCGAGCAAGCGGCACACACGATCACGATCGAGGCGTACATCTATTGGGCCGGTGAAATCGGACTGGCATTCGCGCGGGCGCTGGCGGCGGCCGCCACCCGCGGGGTGTGCGTCAAGATTCTGCTCGACGCGGTCGGCTCGGCGAGCGTCGGCAGCGAAATCCTGAAGATTCTCGACAGCGGCGGCTGTCATGTCGCCTGGTACAACCCGATTCGCTGGAATCACCTGCGGCGCATCAACAACCGTACGCACCGCAAATCGCTGATCATCGACGGACGCATCGGCTTCACCGGCGGCGCCGGCATTGCCGATCACTGGACGGGCGATGCCCAGGACGACAAGCACTGGCGCGATCTACAGATCCGCATCGAGGGGCCGGCGGTCCGCCCGCTGCAGACCGGCTTCGCGCAGAACTGGCTCGAATGCACCAGCGAGCTGGTGACGGGACCGCACTTCTACCCGGCTCCCCTTCCTGCGGGCGATCTTTCGCTGCAGACGATCATGAGCTCGCCGGAAACCGGCGCGTCGACGGTGCGCGTGATGTACTGCCTGGCCATCTCGGCGGCGAGCGTCACGATCGACATCGCGAACCCCTATTTCATTCCGGACCACGTGTCGCTCGATCTCTTCCGCGACGCCGTCAAACGCGGCGTTCGCGTGCGCGTGATGGTCGCCGGCGTCAGCAATGACACCCTCGTCACGCGGTTCAACAGCGTGCGGCTTTACGGGGCGCTGCTCGATGCGGGCGTGGAGCTCTACGAGTACAACCGCACGATGATGCATCACAAGATCATGATGATCGACGGCCTGTGGTCGACCGTCGGCACGGCGAACTTCGACAATCGATCGTTCTCGCACAACGAGGAAAGCAACGTCTCGGTCTTGAACGAGGCCGTCACCCGCGAGCTGACCGAATCCTACGAGCGCGACCTCGCGGTCTCTGAACGCGTGACGAAGGAGGCCTGGAAACACCGTGGCCTGCCGCACCGGACCGTCGAGGCGCTCGCCTCGTTCGTCCAGGACCAGGTTTAGAACATCTCTCCAAAGAAGTCCCAGAACCACTCGTTGATCTTGCCGTCGAACGACCGTTGCTTCGGCCACGTCGCCGCGTCGAGGCGCTTCGAGGACTTGATGTCCGTCTCGAAGTCCCGGATCAGCTGCGCCGCCAGTTTGGCGTCGTAGACGCCGATCGTCAGCTCGTCATTCAGCTCGAACGACCGGTTGCCGAAGTTGGCCGAGCCGACGATGCTGAAGATGCCATCAACGATCATCGCCTTGGTATGCATCATCGTCGGCTGGTACTCGAACACCTCGTAGCCGTCATCGAGCAGCCGTTGGTAGTCGTAGCGGCTGGCGTGCTTCACCGGCATGGCGTCGGTGACATCGCCCTCCGCCAGCAGGCGAATCCTGACGCCGCGCAGCCGCGCCTGATCGAGGCTCCACTGCGTGGACGGATCGAGCGTGATGTACGGCGATTGGACGTCGATGGTCTTGCGGGCGGCGCCGATGGCCAGCAGATATTGCAGCTTGACGTTGCTCGCGCCGGTCATGGGATTGCTCCACACCACCACTGAACGCGCACCGGTGCCGAGCGGCGCCATTTCCGGATCGAGCGCCGGGGCCGAGAGCCCGCCAGTTTCGATCCAGTTCTCGTAGAACGACCCTTCGAGCGCGCGGACAGCGGGGCCGACGATCCGGAAGTGGCTGTCACGCCAGTGTTCCTGGTCCTGCGCATGGCCGATCCAATGATCGGCGACGCCCATCCCGCCGGTGAAGGCGACGTCGCCGTCGATGACGAGCGTCTTGCGATGGGTCCGGTAGTTGTAATCCTCGAGGCGGAAGAAGCCCAGCGGATTGAACCAGGCCACTCTCGCACCGGCGGCTTTTAACTTGTCGGTACTCGCCGACTTGAGCGATGAGCCGATCGGATCCAGGACGATGCGGACCTCGACACCACGCTGGGCGGCGCGCGCCAGCGCGTCAACGAAACGATCGGCGATCTCGCCCTCGTTGAACACGTAGGTCTCGAAATTGACGCGAGTCTTGGCGCCGTCGACTGCCGCGAGCATCGCGGGATATGCCTCATCACCGTTATGCAGCACGGTGTAGGCATCGCCCACGTGCACGGGAGCGCCGACGAGCGACGCCACGTAATCAGGGAAACGCGGGTCGTCGGCCGCGACCGGACTCTCGACGTGGATGGTCGCGGGATCCTGCGCAAGGTAGAGGACGAGGCCGACAATGACGAGGCTGAAGCACACCCAGAACACCGGCTTGCGGTGTTTCTTGAGCCCAGCCGAAAGACGATCGCTCACGCCTCATCGTTGTAGCAAGTTCCGGGCCGACTTGCCCTCGAAATTGCGGCTGAAGGGCGCCTTCTCAACGCCAACCGGCGTAACCTCGCCGCGCACGGTGCCGTCGGCGCTGACGTTGCCCTTCACGTCGAAGGTGAACGCCGCATTCGGACCGAAGCGCGCGTCCATACGGAACTCGAAGTTGTCGCCCGTCCACTTGATGTTCTTGATGGGAATGGCGTTGATCTGGAAGCGGCCCTGCCCGAGATAGAACATGCCGTCGCCCGTGCGCGGCAGGTGCAGCACCGCCGGGATCGGCTTCAGGATTGTGACGCTGGTCGTGTACGTGGAATCAGCCGGCAACGTCGAGGCGAGAACATCCATCCGCTTGTCCACAGTCGTCGGCACCGGAGACACGCCGTCCTTCGGCGTGAAGTCGAAGACGCCGAACATCATCTCGTTGGTGGACTGCTCGCCGAAGGTCACGTCCTTCGTTGGATCGGGGTTGTTGGGATTGTCCGCCGAGTTGTCGTAATGCGAGACGGCTTCAATGACGGTCCCGCGCGGCAGCGGCACGGGGTCCTTCGGGAAGTAATACAGCTGCCAGTTGAAATCGTAATTCGGCACGCTGAGGAGCGTCTGCTTCCGCCCGCCCGGCAGCGTTGCCGTCAGCGTCATGTCCTTGCCGCGGAAGTGCATGTGCGGAAAGTACGACACGATGTTGATGTCCTGGTCGATCACATAGAGCGCGCGCATCTCGTGGTTCTTCGCACCGGCGGGAATCTTGAAGCTGATGTCGCCGGCGACCGCTGACGCAACTTCCTTCTTCAACTCGCCGCGCCCGAAGTAGAGGCCGACGCGGGTCGTATCGGTCTGCGCTTTGCCATTCGGGTGGTAATGCAGGTTGGTGCGCAGTTGGGAGCCCTTGCGAATCCAACGTCCGACGCCCTCGGGATAGACCGTTGGCGGCGTCCCGACGGCCCACACTCCGAGCACGTCGACGAATCCAGACTGCCCGACCATGCCGCCGCCGATTCCACCCGCCATGAACAGCACGGAGTGATGCGTCACCTCACGATTGCTCGGGCGTATCTCGATGGCGCGGACCCAGTGATCCTCGGGAATGTCGATCGTGAGATTCGGCGTCGGAAAAATGTCGTTACCTTCGGCGGGCACGTTCACCGTGGGCAATGTGATGACGAAATCGGGCTCGCCGAGCTGCCAACCTTCGGTGAGTGCCGGCGGCGTCGGCTCGTCGGCAGGATTGCCGCGCGGTGCGCCGGCATCCACCCACTTCGCGATCGTGTCGATCTGTCGATCGGTCAGTCGCGCATCGTTCTTGAACGTGCCATGCGCCGGATCCGCGAACCACGGCGGCATCTGCCGGCTCTGCACCTTCTGCTTGATCGAGCGCGCCCACGGCCGCACCTCGTCGTAGCTGCCGAGCGCCATCGGTGCGACTTCGCCGGCGCGATGACACGAGATGCAATTGGCATAGAGGATCGGGGCGACGTCTTTGGCAAACGTCACCGGTGAAGTCGTAGGCGGCGCGGGACGCGGAGCTTGCGCCTCTAGTGCCAGACCAACCGCCGCGACGAGAACGCCGACGAGGATGACGTGACGCACGAAAACCTCCAGGGATCGAGGAGTGAGTCAGTAGCGTATACTGATTACTTACTGCCGGCGTGACAGACCTCTCCGAGTGCGGGAGTGGCGGAATTGGCAGACGCGCTAGCCTCAGGAGCTAGTCCGGGCAACCGGGTGGAGGTTCGAGTCCTCTCTTCCGCACCACATCAAGACTTCAGCTAAATTATTGCGACCGCTGAGTTTATGGCGTGTCCGTCACCGCTCGGCGGCAAACGCATAGCGGCCGCGGCGTAATTCCGTCTGCGCCTCGACCACGGCAAGCAGCGCCTCGGCGGCATGCGAGAGCGCGCCCTCCCGACGATGGATCAATCGGAGCTTGCGATCGAACGCCAGCTCCGGCACCTCGACGCGAACAAGCTCTTTGTGCGCGACCTCACGTTCGACAGTAATCGCCGGCAGCAGCGCGACGCCGTTCCCCATCGCCACGAATTTCTTGATGGCGTCGATCGTCGGCATCTCGACCGGCATCTTGAGATCGACGCGTTTCTTCTTGAACGTCTCAATCACCTTCAATCGATACGGCGACGACACGTGATGCGCCACGAACGATTCGCGCGCGAGCTCGCTGATCGACACCTTGGCCCGCTTTGCCAGCGGATGCGTCGGCGGCACCACGAAGGCGAGCTCATCGTGATACACGACGATCGAGTTGAGCGCGACGGTGTCGGGACGGAACGTGATCACGCCGAAGTCGGCACCGTAATCGAGCACCTGCGCCGGGACGCGGCTGCCGAGCGCGCGCTGCACCGTAATGTGCACTTCCGGGTAAAGGCGCCGATACTCGTGCAGAATCGGTAACAAGTACAAACACGTCAACTCGTTCGCCGCCATCGTCAAGCGGCCTGTCCTCAGCTGACGCACGTCGTCGAGGGCGGCCATGGTGCGCTGGCGCAGGTTGACCAGCCGCTCGGCGTGGTCCGCGAGCACGCGCCCCGCGTCGGTGAGGACGCCGCGCCGGCTCGAGCGGTCGAAGAGCGGCCTGCCGATCTCATCCTCGAGCTTCTTGATGGTCTGGCTGATGGCCGGCTGCGTGCGGAAAAGTGCCTTGGCGGCGGCCGAAAAGCTGCCTTCGCGCACGACCGCGAGAAAGGCTTCTAGCTGAAAGAGTTCCATCGGGTTGGCATACTATAAGCGACGGGCTAGTCCGCCATAGATATTATTATTTTGACTTATTTTGGTCGTAACCCCAACATTACCTTCGGGGCTAACTCCAAGAATGGCAACCACATCCCGGATTCAGGTATTCGATACGACGCTTCGCGACGGCGAGCAGGCGCCCGGTTTCAGCATGACCGCGGCCGAGAAACTGCGCCTCGCCCAACAGCTCGATCGGCTGGGCGTGGACATCATCGAAGCCGGCTTCCCAATCTCGTCGGATGGCGACTTCGATGCAGTGCGGACCATTGCCGGAGCGGTGCGGCGGCCGATCATCGCCGGCCTGGCCCGCGCGATCCCGGCAGACATCGATCGCGCCTGGGCGGCGCTCTCCCAGGCGGCGCGCCCGCGCATTCACGTCTTCCTCGCGACCTCTGACATTCACCTCGAACACAAGCTGCGCATCAGCCGAGCCGAGTGCCTCGCGCAGGTCGCCTCGACCGTCGCGCACGCCCGGGCGTACTGCGACGATGTGGAGTTTTCGGCGGAGGATGCGACGAGAAGCGATCTCGCGTTTCTCTGCGAGATCGCCGAAGCCGCGGTGACGGCCGGCGCCACGACCATCAACCTCCCTGACACTGTCGGCTATGCATTGCCGACCGATATCGAGCGTATGTTCACGACGGTGGGCGCACGCATCGGCAAGGGAGCCGTCCTTTCCGCTCACTGCCATAACGATCTGGGTCTTGCGGTCGCAAACTCGCTCGCCGCCGTGATGGCCGGCGCCCGACAGGTCGAGTGCACGATCAACGGCATCGGCGAGCGCGCCGGCAACGCATCGCTCGAAGAGATCGTGATGGCGCTCGAAGTGCGCGCCGACGCGCTGCCCCATCGCACCGGGATCCAGACACAGGCGCTCGTGCCGACCAGCAACACGCTGTCGTCGATCGTCGGCGTATCGGTGCCACCCAACAAGGCCATCGTGGGCGCGAACGCGTTCGCGCATGAAGCGGGCATCCACCAGGACGGCATGCTGAAGCACGAGCTGACCTACGAAATCATGCGTCCCGAATCGGTGGGCGCGCCCGGCACGCGCCTCGTGCTGGGCAAGCACTCGGGCATGCGCGGTCTCGATGCGCGCTGCCGCGCGCTCGGCCATCGGCTGCGACAGCCGGAGCTCGAACGCCTCTACGTGCGGGTGACGGCGCTTGCCGATCGCACCAAGTCAGTCGATGACGAGCAGCTGGCCACGATCATTCGCGACGAGCTGGGCGCGCCGATCGCGCTCGGTGCAGGCGCCGGCTCCAAACGCGGAGACGCGACGTGTCACTGAAGATCGCGCTGCTACCCGGCGACGGCATTGGCCCCGAAGTCACCGAGGAAGCGGTCCGCATTCTGAAGGATGTGTCCGAGCAGTCGGGCAAGACATTGTCGTTCTCGACGCATGCCATCGGCGGCGTGGCGATCGATAGCGAGGGCGCCGGCCTGCCCGAGCGCACGCTCGAAGCGGCGCTGAACGCGGACGCAGTGCTGCTCGGCGCGGTCGGCCATCCAAAATTCGACGGCCGGCTGCCAGCGGAACGTCCCGAAGCGGCGCTCCTCGCCCTGCGCCAGGCGCTTGGCGGTTTTGCGAATCTCCGGCCGGCGGTTTACTACGCGCCGCTCGCGAAGCGGACGCCCTTCCAGCCCGAGCGCGTGCGCGGCGCCAACCTGCTGATCGTCCGCGAGCTCCTCGGCGGACTGTATTTCGGCGAGCCGCGCGGCTTCGAAGCCTCGGGCAACACCGCGTTCAACACGCTGATCTATTCGCGCCACGAGATCGAGCGGGTGGCCAAGGTCGCATTCGAGCGCGCGCGGGAGCGCCGCAAGAAGGTTGCGTCGATTGACAAGGCGAACGTCCTCGAGACGTCGCGGCTGTGGCGCGCAGTGGTGTCGGACGTGGCCAAGAGCTACCCCGATGTCGAGCTCGAGCACGTCTATGTCGACACCGCGGCGATGCGGCTGGCGACCTCACCCACCAGCTTCGACGTGATGCTCTGCGACAACCTGTTCGGCGACATCCTGAGCGATCAGGCCGCGTCAATTGCAGGGTCGCTCGGGGTGCTGCCGTCGGCGACGATCGGCGGCAAGGTCGATCTTTACGAGCCGGTCCATGGATCGGCGCCCGACATCGCGGGCAAGGGCCTCGCCAATCCGATCGGCGCAATCGCGAGCGCCGCGATGCTGCTTCGCTTCAGCGCGAAGATGGAGAAGGAAGCGGCCGAGATCGAGCACGCGATCGAGGACGCGCTGGCGTCGGGCGCCCGCACGAAAGATCTCGCCGGACCTGGTGACCGCGTGCTCTCGACGCGCGAGATGGGTCAGGCGATCGAAGACGCGCTCCACGAAGTTC
>Ga0310890_10000662_pt1 | contig 11768 bp, 13 predicted proteins | sample T20D3metaG_FD_203751 | JGI IMG/M metagenome (GOLD analysis project Ga0310890, IMG submission 203751) | Lab incubated soil microbial communities from West Virginia University Organic Research Farm, Morgantown, WV, United States - T20D3 | ecosystem: Environmental > Terrestrial > Soil >... | reverse complement strand
CGACAAAGAGTTTGTTGTTTTTGTAGTGAATATTTGTTTTATTCATACCTTTGATACAATAGAAAAAATATAATGGATTTGCTAACTGATTGCAATAAACTAATATTCTAGCAGTTTTAGAATCAGACAATCGGTCTAAAAAATTTGAATTAATCTTCAAAGCATGTACATTAGCTAATTGCGAATGCTATGTGTTTAAACTTAAAAGAATCTTAAACTAATAAATAGGTTGAAAAACTAATTAAATATTTATTTATGAACAAATTTGGATTTCTAACAGACAAAGCAAATATTTCATTTGAAAGTCATTTAGTAAATTTGGGTAAAGATATAGAGATACTATTGGTCAATCTCAGAGAATTTGTTTTATCTTTAGGAGATAATGTGATTGAAGAAGTTAGACCTCATAGGATAGTCTATGCGAAGTCATTGACTTTCAGGTATTTCCTAGATATTTATCCTAAGAATAATGATCTCATAATTGGGATTAGAAAGAACAGGAAGGACCCAACTAAAGAATATGTAGTTAGTAATACTCAGGAGATTCAAAGTATTGAACCAGAAATTAAAGAGGCCTATGAATCAATTTGAAGATCGTTTTTTTATAAAATACTAACTGCATGTTTCTCACTCAAATGCATCCGATCATTTTTCGTAGCAAAGAATTCTTGTACAAAATATGATTTAGGTTTACTTTTATCTTCAAATCAGTATATGCCGTTAGTATTATTTTACTCAGACAGACATAGGGTGTAAACAGGGTATTCGATTGAAGATAAAGTCATCATGACAACAAAGATAAAGATGCCCACCAAAATAGACTCCAGATCATTTACATCATTACTCAATTGCCTATCAAGAAAATAATAAAATACTAGAAAAACATAGAATAAGTGATTGGATGCATATTTAGAAGAAGAATTAATTGATTTGTTCACATACTACTTGCAAAACCCAAACGCCTCTGATTTGGAAACAAAGAAGCAACGTGTTAAGGAAATTGGAACAGAATTGTACAATGATGGTGGAACTGATGCAATGGAAAACATGTTCTATTCGGTAGAGATAAGAATAAAGGAGGAAATTGGAAAAGATATCATGGAAAATAGATCGTGGTGGAATGGAGTTTCAGAAGACTGGAAATATTAAATATAGACAAATTATGGACGGATCAGATTATGAAACGATTTCCGGCATTAAACTTATTTTATCCAATTAGTTAGAAGTAATATAGAAGTAGTCTAATCAAACGATGTATTATTGTTTTAATACACGATAAAACTAATTCGGGCTGTTTATCCAACTTCGACAGCTTCCCTCTTCGTCACCCCTTCCCCGTTTCAAAGAATCATATTCCATGTGAAAAGATTTAGAAAGTTAATCTTGAAATGGTTTTAGTAAATAGAATTTGGCAAATAGAAAATAATGAAAAAATAGATTTGTTATTCAGATATCACCTTTATATCTAATGCAAAAATTTAATGATGTATTGGTGAATAAATCGCCTGAAGCTTCAGATCAAAAAAGAACTATACTTAACTTATATAATTCTGGAATTGAACCGGAAATAATTTCACTTGAATTAGATATTAATGAAGACATCATAAGAGATATTATTAAAAATGAGAATAAAATGGAGGGAGGAAATACTAAAAATAATTTATCAAATTACCTTTTGAACAAATTCTATCTCGATGCTATTATAGACGTCAATTCAGTCGTAAAAGAAGCACAATTTAGGACATGGAATGCGCTGAAAGCAAAACCTGAATTAAATATCATAGTAAAAGAAACCCAGAGTATTTTGGAACAAAACGCAGAATCTAAATTGAGATTAGTAATGCTGCATATTGACCTAGTTGGCTCTACGAAAATGGCCTTAACTATACCTATAGATCGATTGACAACCATCATCAGATCATTTGCTCAGGAAATGACAAGCATAATATCGTTGTATGGAGGTTATGTTTTAAAATATATTGGAGATGCAGTTTTGGCTTTTTTTGTTATAGAAGATACTACTAGGGAAGAACAATACATAAACAAGATGAATGATTCGGAAGGGGAATCAGGACCCAACAATAGTTTCGCAGCTCTTCAATTTAGTAACGGTATTAGTTGCGCCTTGACCATGATCAAGGTTATTAAAGAAGGTATCAATCCAATTTTGAATCAATATGACTATCCTGAGCTCAAAGTAAGGGTAGGAATTGATTATGGGGAAGTTGCTGTTGTGCAGTACGGAATTGATATTTACGAATTTGAAAAAACAATACTAAAAACTCCTCATTTGGACCTAATAGGATACACCATAAGTGTGGCGGTTAAGATGACATCACTTGCGGAGGCCGACCACATTGTAATTGGTCAAAAATTATATGATCAATTAGATATCAAAGATAAAGACTCATTTAGACAATTGAAAACTAATACTGAAATTTGGAATTACGCCAATCATACTGATGGCGAGCTTTATAATATCTTTACCAATAATTAGTTAAACAATACCATTTTATTTGGTAATCCAAAGTACGGTCCAATCTTTTTTTGATTATTATCTAATAACATACACTGTCTTTCGATTTAAGCCTATTAAACTAGGTCGGGTATTTTCTTAAAGATTAACGTTCAAAGATATCTACAACAAGACCATTTGAAATTTAAACAATATCACAAAATGGGAATGAAATATTGTTTGAATAAATGTATATATATTGGATTTTGACCACTTGTTAAAAAAGTTTATTCTTATTTTAATTTGATTGAATTTAATATATTGGTAAAAAAAAGAGGAGGTTTATTGTTGACCTAAGGCTAAGTTACCTTCGTTGTTCTGGAAAAGGAAGCCTAAGTTGTTGCATGATGCTAAGGTAAATTCACCGGATACACATTGTGCATTTTGCTCGTTTTCTTGGTCTTGTTCAATTGCTTGCTCTGCATCATTAGATTTTTTGTGTTTTCCGCCTGCATATGCCATGTTATCGCCAAATGCTACTACGGATCCAATTAGGGCAGCTGCGATAAACATTGCGAAAAGTCCAACCTTATAGTTTTTTGTTATGTTACTCATTATTATCTAAATCTATAACTGAATTTTGATATATCATGGTTGTGATACTCATTTCTGTATTATTTTTATGGATATATTTGCTCTTAGTTTGTAATGAAAATTGATTTCGATATTATTTGATATATTGTTACTATTGTAGATAATTATATATGATGATACTGTACAAAAAGAGAAATTATTAGCTTAGCTTACTTGTGAATTAAATCATCAACTACGAGACAAACTTAAGGATTAAGGTATGCATAGCCGATTTAGCAATCTTTTTGTTTTTCTAGTTGAATTTTTAAGAATATCAAGTATTATTTCACTTGAAATGGATTTCAAGTTTTTAAATGATAACTCTAATATTGTTATTTAAGAAACTTGACAGAAATGAATCCTCAAGAAGTCATGAACTTTTTAAATCTTGGCACAATGACCGCTAAAGTTTCAACAGCATCTTTAGATGGTATTCCTCATGTAGCTCCAGTTTGGTTTGTTGTTGATCATGATCCTAGTAGTAGCGGTAATAAGGATTTTACAGTAATTTTTACAACTTTTCATAATTCAGTAAAGGCGAGACATTTGATATCTAATCCTAAAATATGTTTAAGTGTGGATGATCAAAAACCTCCATTTTCTTTTATAATACTCTATGGAATAGCCGAAATAGATCAACACCCCAGTCATGACGAACTTTTACGTTTAACCAGCCGCATAGCTGAACGATACATGGGAAAAGAGAATGCTGAAAAATACGGCAAGAGAAACGCCGTCAAAGGAGAATGCATCATAAAAATAAAACCAATCAAAATTATTGCTCAAAAAAATGTTTCCGAATAGAGAGGCGTTATATGTTTTTCTCGTTCCGTCAATCTCGATGATTACACTTATTTTACATTGTTTTTGGAAATTTGTCTCAAAATATATGTTGAGATTCGAACAAAATATCTAATTTCAATGTCAAAAACAAAGCAAATCGGCTTTGATAGACTCAAGTATACTAGTATCTTGTAGATATTTTCGAATTTTATAAATGGGTACAACTATTTAAATCATGATGAACTAAAATCATTAATGAAATATTTATCATTATTGCTACTTTCAGTATTGTTTATACCAATAGTTCAGGTGGCACATGCACAAAATATTGTAGAGGAAATTGGTCAAGCCTTTAATAATTTGACCTCGGGAATGATGGGTGGTAATGAAACATCTGGCAATGCTTCAAGCACTGGTTCAGCCAACCAAACATCTGGCAATGCTTCAAGCACTGGTTCAGCCAACCAAACATCTGGCAATGCTTCAAGCACTGGTTCAGCCAACCAAACATCTGGCAATGCTTCAAGCACTGGTTCAGCCAACCAAACATCAACAGATGTTGGATCCTTTCAAGAATTACAGAACTTAACATCTGGAAATCAAGAAATCATGAGTAATAATACATCCCTCTCAGGTGGTAATACCTCACTAGGACAAGGAATGGAACAGGAACAGTATGTAGAACCTGAAAATCAAAGCAATGCTTTATCATCAGCAAACAACACACAGTGAGAGATTTCAATCCTCTGCAGTAATCTAGAACTAGACTATTTTTAGTCTCTATTTTTCATTTATTAAAAAATTTAATCATACCTTAGTTAAACATGTTACAAATTTCTAGAAAATATTATGATAATGACTAATCGAGAGAATTGTTTTTAGTTTTAATGCGATTTTATATTCGATAATATATTCAACCTTGCTTTGTCTAAATTCATCAAAAATAAGCTTTCTAACGATGACTTTCGACTTGATTAAGCAATAATATATGGCTTGTTCATAGGCCTCATTTGATTATTCTCACAAGTTTGAATTAGGTAGATTGAGTTAATAGCACTGGTCAAGTCAATATCCTTTTGATATCATTAACAATCCTTTTGATATTGAACCTTAAACTATAACGTTATTATATATAATACTAATAGGTATTGAAAAGTTGCGATTATTGTTCCAATCATTTATATAAATATTGTTGACCTAGAAATGATGATGGAATCATTTATGAAAATAGTTGTTCCAGTTATCATGTCCCTAAGCTTGATGATGATTTTAAGTACGACAAGCAATAGCGGTTATGGTCAACTGGTAGCAAATACCACTCCTATTGCTAATACCACTGCCCCTGACTTTAGTAACCAAACCAACCAAAATGTAAGTCAACCTGTCCAAGCAAACATTAGCCAAACAGAACCACTAATACAATCACAGACAAACCAAACTAATTCTACATCCGGTTCTTCAGATTTACTAATGAAAGAAAGATTATTAAATTATACAAATGACGCTATTTTGGCATTAAATGACGACAATGAAACTGCCATACAGCAAAACCTGGTTCAAATTCAAAATACATTGATTAAGGCGATAGGTAAACCAGTGGTAATTGTTCCAGCTCCCGCACTCGATCTAGATTCTGATTAGAAATCCGTTCGACCTTTTTTATTTTTGAATTTGATTTATTTGAGGGTGTTAACCAATTAATCCACCAAGCAACAAATCAGTACATATGTAAAGTTTCGTAATTCTGGAAAGATTAATTTATCTGAGATGTGGTCTATCTATATAGTTGCTGACCGAATCCACTGTAGATAATAAACATTCTATTATATTAGTAGAGGATGATATTGATGTCTCTAATATTTTAGCAGGTCATTTCAATTTGGCCAAGTTTAAGGTATACAAGACAGCCAGTGCTATAGAATGTCTAGCAAAGCTGAAGGAATTGAATAATAGGGTTGATATAATACTAATAAACGGCACGATAGCTGCCGATAGAGGCCCCATGTTAATTGTAAATATACGAAAATTGACTCTCGATGTAAAGATTTTTGCACTTGCTGAAAACGAAAACAGTAAGACCAGAGTCTTAGATTACGGTGCAGATGAATTTGCGGTAAAACCCATCAGTCCAACTACTGTCGTAGAAAAGATAAGCATGTTATTGATGAAGAAGCCTGTCGAATCTCAAATAAAATAAATAAATGCTTATTTAATACACTCAAACCTCATATTACCTTTCATAACTATTCTTATCTAGGGGTGTATTCAAATAATTGAATGACATATCTTCAGATCCGAATAGATACCTAGATATCTGCAGAATTACTTCTAAATACATCTTTTTTTGTGGGCCTTATTCATCATTTTCTAAATCACTTAGAATCAGTCATGATTCCTTCCGCAAATTATTGTCGGATCTTAAGGAAGAACAGATTGATATCAAGATTTTAACAAAAGTCACTCTGTCTAATGTACGCGAGATAAAAGAACTTTTAACATTTGCAGATATACGCCATGTTGACAATTTGAATTTAAAGTTTATGGTCAATGAGTCAGCCTGCGTGTTTCTTCACAAATCCAATAATGGCAATGACTTGCTAAGCGACGTCTTGAATTCTGTTATTAATAAAAATAGCGGAATAATAGAACAATACAAGTTAATATTTGAACAGCTATGGTATTTTGGGATAGACACAACAAAGAAAATACAACGTCTACAAACTGATATTGATCTGGCCGATGCTATGCGTGAAGTTGACAAGAAGGGCATAAAACAGTTTGTTGAAAAATTAATAAATTCATCAAAACATGAAGTCTTGTTCTATACTTCTACCTTGTGGGGGAGCAATAACTTTATATCAAAAGATCTTTTTGGGCTCTTAAAAAATGTGGTTTTAAAAAACAAGATAAAAGTCAAATTCATTATTCCCCCTCTTTCAGTACTGCAGTCAAATCAATTAAAACATATAATTTTAGAATTAGGCACAATGGAACAACAAGAGGAGTCGAACTTTTTGTTTAGGCCTTTACCAAGAGGCGATGATATCGATCTTGAATCATTGATCCTAATCGTAGATAAATATCATCTGCTCATTGTAAATCCTCACCTTAATGATAAACATCCATCAAACGATGTTATTCATAAAGACGATTATTCTTATTTTTATACCACTCAATTAGACTCTATCAATAAATACAAATTGTTGTTTGATGTACAATGGGGTAGAGCAGAATTAGCAGAGAGACTGTATATCCAAGACATAATGCAAAGGAATTTGATTGATACTATAGCTCATGAGTTACGAACTCCTACACAAGCAATATTGGGATATTCGGAGATGGCAACGATAGATATTGATAACAATGAGGAGGGTGGTCAATACTACAAACATTATTTTGATTCTATTATACGAAACGCTAATAGATTAAACTCTATCGTAATGAACATACTAAATGTTGCTAAAATAGACAATACCACTTTCAATCTAAATAAAGAAGTATGCAACATTTATGATATAGTTTCTGAAGCAGTAAACGATTATAGGTATGTTATTAAAACAGATGATAATTTCAAAAATAAGAATATTCAATTTGAGGTATCTGAAAGTTCTGAGAAATCGGTAAGGGCCGATGTAGATAGAATTCGAATTTATGAAGTGCTGACAAATCTGTTCAATAATTCGGTGGAATTCATTCAATCCATTGGTACGATTACAGCACAAATTATTGTAGTGGGTAGACATTATCTAGGCGAAATAAACCAAATTAAAAGTCATGACTACAAAAGTTTAGAAAAGCATGATGACAACCACGAAAATGACAAATTCATTTTGGTCCAAATAAAGGATGATGGAAAAGGAATAGATAAATATGTTCTTTCAAAGCTATTTAACAAATTTGTCTCTACAGTTGATAATCACATAGGTTTAGGATTGTATGTTTCAAAATATATTATAGAGTCTCATGGTGGTTTAATTTGGGCCCAGAATAATACTGATGGACAAGGATCAACTGTTTCATTTATACTTCCTCTAGTATGAGTTTGTATTTGAAGTAGGGAAGCGTATTCACGATTAGTATCATTGTACTTGAACCATTCTTTTAGAAAATTTGATATCTTGCCTTTTATTTTATTTATGAAGTATCTCGAGAGAGCAAACAGGAATGTTGGTGGTCTGGTCGAATTTTGAATTTATCATTTGTATTTTCTAACTTAAATATGCTGTTATTGTTAAACTTTTTAACATATGAATAATGATATCTTGTATTCAATTAACTATCATGAAATGACAAAGCATTCTGAATTTAGTGTCATGAATTCAAATTACTATCTGGATTGGAGCAATCGACCCAAACCCTTTAAAGTATATAAAGATCTACCCTCTTTTCCTCTTCCAATAGATTTTCCTCATCCCACGTTGAATGCTATTACAGCAGTAAGTAATTTATCAATCGACAATGAGTCACTTGATAACAAGATCCAAATTACTTCTTCATTATCCTCATCAAAGGATGTTTCTAAAATTACTACATTATCTGATCTGTCATCCCTGTTGTTTTATTCCTGTGGTATAACACGCGTGATGCGTTTTAATTCTGTTGATTATTATATGCGTGCTGCTTCTGCAACAGGAGCTCTTTATCCAATAGAAATCTATGTGGTTACTAAAGGTCTAGGTTCTGAGTTAGACGCAGGGGTGTATCATTTTAATCCGGGTGAATTTAGTCTTATTGCTATTCATAAAGGTGACCATAGAAACTTTCTAGGACCTATTGCTGGTAACAATACCTATGTTACAACATCTCCTGTATCCTTAATATTTACGTCTTATGCATGGAGAAATGCATGGAAGTATCAGTCACGATCGTATAGGCATTGGTTCTGGGACGCTGGGGTTATAGTTTCTAACCTACTGGCCGTTGCTGGTTCCATGCATCTTTATCCCAGATTAATCATGGGATTTATGGACGACCAACTTAACAGATTACTGGGACTAGAGGATCAAAAGGAGGCTTCTATATTGATTGCAGCCCTTGATGTAGACTCGATGAAAAACAATACTAGCCAAGAGCAATCAATGCACGAAAAGATTCTTGATTCACCTGCTCCAAAAGTTTACCCCCTTTCGTCAGAAGAAATTGATTATCCTGAAATTTGGAAAGCTTACAACAGCTCTAAATTATTCGACAGTGCTCAGGTGTCCAAGTGGATTAGTCACAAGAGGAATGGAGAGGTTGACAAACTAGATAAAAAAGATAATTCTAATCCTGGTACTTTGAGACAATATTCTTTGCCCAAGCCATTTGTGGATGACAATGGCCCTGATATTGGAAACACCATTTTAAAAAGGGGTTCTACAAGACAATTTTCAAGACTACCTATCTCTTTTTTGACTTTATCTAATATTCTTTTGAATTCAACAAAAGGAATTCCGATGGATTACAAAAATGATTCAGATAGTTTTATTGATTTATATCTTGTAGTTAATTCAGTTGATGGGCTTAAAAAGGGTGGATATTTTTTTAATCCAAGGAATAATTCTATAGATTTGATAAGGTATAAGCCTGGTCATAATATCTCCGGTCATCTTTGCTTAGATCAATCTCTTTTTGCAGATGCAAGTGTTGTGATATTTATGATGACTGATCTAAAACATGTACTTGATATATTGGGTAATAGGGGTTACAGAGCCGTACAGATGGAAGCAGGAATTACTGCAGGAAAAATTTATCTTTTATCTTATTCTAGTGGCTTGGGAGCATCAGGTTCCACTTTTTATGATAATGAAGTGACTGAATTTTTCTCTCCTCATTCTAAACAAAAGGAAACATTGATTGCTATAGGATTAGGAATTCCATCATACCAATCGAAACCGGGCAGAGTATTACCAGTAAGACTTACACGTGAACAAATGATAAATGCTTCTAGTACGGCCAGTTGATTAGGCAAAATTTACATCATACATCACCTCTATATTTCGTTATGATCATATGATGCGCTTGTTGATTTGAACTCCAAATTCCATCGATTATTGTCTTTCAAAAATCAAAAAAGACTACTTTTCCCTTAATTTTAAAACAACCAAAAATGGGGCTACTAGATTGTGAACGTCGCCCTGTAGTGATATCTATTTAAAGCTTAATAAGTATGAATAGATATGAGCGAACTTTCTAATAATAGTGGAAATGAGAATGCAAATAAGAATTCTGACCGATCGAAGCACTCATCTGATGATCACATTTCAGAATGGTCTGAATTAATTTCAAGAATCATAGACAAATTGACCGGCAAGGATTTGCAAGTTACTTACTCTTTTGATAATTTGGAAATCGAGATCCCAAAAGCTTACGGCCCTGATGGTCGACAACTTGGGGGTGCAAAGTGGAAGATAGATGGTAAGATAACTATCTCAACGGAATTAATTAACGACGAAAAAAATAGCGCCTAATATCTAATCTGATATGAACTAGTGTTACCCATAAGCGGTAGCTATATTTTTTTCCACATAGTAATAAACTCTTTTTCAATATTATGCCAACAATACTAATAAGACAGGATTAGATGAAATGTTTGGAGCTTTTTATTACTAAATGCGAAGGACTAGAATGATGATGCCTTCTTTCACATTATATATTTGATATTTGATGAGGTTTTTGAAATATCAGGTCATAAAGCCTAAATACATTCTAACATTATTCTTGTTAAGAAACAAATGTAGTGTTATGGCCACAAATGTGATTATGCCGTTTCTATAAAAAACTGATTGTGGAAACTAATTTAGAAGATCAATTAGTTTTATCATTGAATGGCAGTCTTATAGCGTAAGGTGTGTACCCTAATCATATCAAATCGATGGAGGATCGCAAGGATGCATCATGCAACTAATATGTCAAAAATTTTATGAAATTGCAAAAATGATTTAGAATTAATGAAGGTATGTTCCCACCAGGAATGTCTTTGAATAGCGTATAATGGAGAATTTAATCTACTCAGCAACAAATTTAAACAATGGGGAAAAATATTTGCTATAATAATGACCTTGCCTTCCAATGAAATACCCGCCAATAAATCAAAATTATATCCTTATCCTAGTAATTTAAACCACATTGCCGTAAGTGTGACTAATATTGACGAAGTAATAGCGTGGTACACAGCAGTTTTAGGTTTTAATGTTGTAAAGCCAATTTTCGAAGCCGTTGCGGACGACACTCACATAGGGAAGATTTTTCAAGATGTTTTTGGCAAGGACTTTAAGAAACTAAAGATTGCTCACTTAAGCTTTGGGAATCAAATTGGGTTCGAAGTTTTTCAATTCATTGAACCTAAAGAAGAGAAAAGGGAGGACAATTTTGAGTATTGGAAGACCGGTTTCTTTCATATTTGCATAACTGATCCCAATATCGAAGAAACCACAGAAAGGATTGTTGACAATGGTGGTAAACAGAGAACTCAAATATGGGAGTTAACGAACGGAAAACCTTTCAAGGTAGTATCGTGTGAAGATCCGTTTGGAAACATAATCGATATTTACACTCATGGCTACGAATATCTTTGGAGATCTGAAAATTATCAAAAATAGAATTCAAAAATAATATATCATAAACAAATCAAAAGAACGAATACCTGTTCAAGTTTGTTTTAACATTTTAAGTCTATCACTAATCATTTCTTTAAGGTCAAAGTTATTGCATGAATTGTTGTTATCCTCTCCTGCCTCGCAGTTTGAGTTTTGTTTAGATACTTGAACCTGATTTCCTCCGTCATTACCACTGCTGCTAGCGCTTCCACTACCGTCATTACCACCATCATGTTTGGATATGCTTATGTTATTGCATGAATTGTTGTTATCCTCTCCTGCCTCGCAGTTTGAGTTTTGTTTAGATACTTGAACCTGAT
>Ga0310890_10000661_pt1 | contig 11773 bp, 16 predicted proteins | sample T20D3metaG_FD_203751 | JGI IMG/M metagenome (GOLD analysis project Ga0310890, IMG submission 203751) | Lab incubated soil microbial communities from West Virginia University Organic Research Farm, Morgantown, WV, United States - T20D3 | ecosystem: Environmental > Terrestrial > Soil >... | reverse complement strand
GTCCAACGGCTCTGTTAACTTAAGGACAAAGTAGTCATACGTTTTACTTTTCTATTATGTACTGTGCTAAGTTTAAATAGAATTTTTTCAATTTACTTCCTGACTTTTGCTTAACTTAACAGGGGCAGTCCAACACAAAAACTTGAAGAATTAACTACAAAACTTGAAGAATCAACCGGTAATCATACAAAATACATGACATATGAAGAAAGATGGCTGGAAATAACTAACGAGCACTTTGGTACAAACTATACATCATATGAAGCATCGTTAGTACTATATGAAAAATATTTAAGAGAATCGGAAGAATATTTGAAAGAAATGGAAATACTTGAATACCGATTAGGAGGAATATATTAAGAAGTAGTTCATTTCACTTTTTTATTTTTAAAATTTATTTTTTATTAAATTTTTCTTTTTTTATTTGAGTTCATACAAACCCCCCCACACAAATTAAGGCGAAAAGAGTCCACTAAATCTAATGAATGAACTTTCTTAATTAGAGCAAGATTATCGTCCATTTTTGCAATTCGTAACTGTTGGATCAATTCTTGAAAACGTGGATCTATAGCCACGTAGCCTTTAGATACTACGGAAATCATATTAGACATTAGGTGTCTGTGTTGCGTACCAAAATTTACAGGTCTTACTTTACAATATTTTAAATCCTCTTCTTCATATAGACTTGTGTCAAATGGCACAGAAATAGTACCACTTAACTTGTTGTTGGCCTACTAACTCTCTCTCACTCCTACCTTAGTGTTCTACTCATTATATTCTACTCCTAACATTTGCAAATAATTATTCCTATGGGCAGAACAATACCATCATTTAGAATTGCTGAAGTTTTAGAAGAGGAAGAATGGAAAATATCTAGAAAATACTTCAACAAGAATGACAGGAAATTATTTGACAATATATTTTCAATAGCAAGATTATAGAATTCTGCTTGTTCATATGCTGCAAATCCTATTAGATTATACCCTATTATGATGTCACTAGTTTTATACCCATTCTATTGTTATTCCTATAAAATGTTGCTATTACTTGTATAAATAAGTATAACTTAAGTATAGTACGTAATAATAAGTAATAACAAGTATTAATAATTATACCCATAATAGACAAGAATTATATGAATATATAACAGTAAATATATTATATGAATTATGACATTATATAACGAAACAATGGCAAGAAAGACTATCACTATAAACGAAGATACTCATAAGGAATTGGTAAAGTTAGGAGTTTATGGTGAATCTATGGATGGTATAATCAGAAAATTAATTGATCATTATAAGGGTAAAAGCAATAGGAATGATAAGAAATGACTACTACAACAATAGATAAAGAAAAGATACAAGAATTGATGAAAAAGTATCAAGAACATCTTCAAGTACTGGAAGAAAGTACTAATTGGGAAACAAGACCTAAATCTAAACACGTACATCCACTTGAACTCTCTCTTAAAGGCGGTGCCACCAGTTTGAAGTTAGTAATCAAAGACTTGGAAGAATTATTAAAATGAGAGCCAACTAAATAAAGCAATAGTTCAGACAAATACATTCAAGAAATACAACCATGAGAAATTAGAATTTGGAGAAGAATCTTTTGAAGTCGGTATATGTGGGTATGGTAACAAGTTAAGTGAAGTCCATATGATTATCCAATTAGGTTGTAGAAGAATGCAGACGACTATGACGTAAACAGTAAGATGTCATTTTATCAAGTAGAAGATAAACCAATTTTTGTAAAGCCAGCACTAGCACAGACTAAAGTCATTTAAATATTGTTGAATAATGAATTATCGTCGGAGAATGAAAAAATAAAGAAATGAATAGATGTATTTGTGGACATACCCAAGAAGAACATTTTGATTTCACATCTTTAACAACTCTTGCATGTTTACTAATTGAATGTAAATGTAGAAATTTTGTAGAAGGAAAATAATGAATAAGAAATGTGCTCTACTAATCAAAATAACAATCCTAAAGAAATAACAATTGTTGAATATGTTATACGTGGTCATTAACTTGAGAAGGAGAACAAAAATTACAGATTATATTCTTAAACAAAATGATATAGATACTGCTGAAGAAAAACTAGATTTTTGGTTAAACCAATTAGATTAGACTATTGCTGAATAGTTTCTTAACAACATTGATTTAATTGCTCTTGCTAGAAATTACTTTAATTATCTAGAATTAATGTACTAAATAATGGATATGATGTGATATTTGAAAAAAGAAAAAATTATTATTGAAAGACTTTAAAATCTTGTCTAAATCTGAATATTTCTGAAGTTGGAATATTTTTTAATTCATCTCTGATTTTTGTTCTTCTGAGAGTTGATGATTAAATGCACCTTCTCCTTTATATGTTTCATAACATAATATCATTATCCACTTATTTACATTTATACCATCTAAACCACTTTTAGTCTTTATATCCAAAAAACAATCTTTAAAATCTTCTGCAAGTGTGCTGTTGTTAGTAATAGTTATATTTTCTTGTTGTTGTTGTTGCATTACTAGTTTAGTAATTTCATAATATGAACTCAAATAGGATTGGACTGTTATTGTATCTTTAAGCATCTGAAATTTTTTATATACATTTATCTATAAAATTTCATGTCTAATGCTTTTGTTTTATTCAATACAAAATTAGGAAGGGAAGAAGATATAATAAGAGAATTAAAAAATATGGACGAGGTTAAAGAAGTTTTTCGAGTTTATGGTCTTTATGACATTATAGCAAAAGTAGAATCTGATACTCCAGATAAAGTTAAAGAAATAATTATATGGAAATTAAGAAATTTAAAAGGTGTGAAATCTACTCTTACAATGATCGTTCTTGAATAGTTTTTTCTTTCTGGTTATTTATTATATGTTCCTTCAAGAAGGTAGTGGCTTTCCTATCTTTAATGTTTGTTAAAGAAAGAAAAATAATTATCAGCAACTTTTTTCTAATTCCTTTATCATTTCGCTATCGCTGATTGTTGATAATGGTCTTGCTGTCTTTGCTGCTGCCATCATACCACGACCTTGTTTGACTGCTTTGATACCTTCGCTTTCCATTTTCAAAACATCTATAGCAATGTTGGATGCTACTTCACAGCATTTTGCACATTCGTTACCATTTACTTTAGGATCTTGTGCTTTTTTCTCTAATATGTTATAGAGTTGGAGCATTCTATTCTTGAACAATTGAGATTCCAAAAAAATTGTATCATATGTCTTTTTTCTTTGCATTTCTCCATACCTGTTTTCAATGCGTTGATAATATCTCGCAACCGAACGAGTAGAAATATGGAGTTCTCTTGCTATTTCTTCTTGACTTTTATTTTCTAGCAATAGTCTAAATATTTGCTGCAATTGAGCCTCATACTGTTGTTTGCTGATCAATTTTATTTTTGTCACTAAAACTAGACATATTATGACACATTCACCTAAATAAATATAATGAAGATAAATTTATATTCAGAATATTCTATTTTTAGTCCTTTCTTTTGTCTATTAGTTGGCATGTTTAATTTGACAGTCACTTATAGTTTTTCTAGCCTACTCTTTCTTCTTTTTCTTTTTGTACAAGTATTAAATACAAATCCTTGTAATTAGTTTTCAGTGTTATCATTTTCATAGGTGGTATTTGTTTTTTGTATGCTGTAGTAAGTGCAGTAGTTACAAGAAATTTCTTATTAAAATCAAGTCTCCTCAACAAATCACATTTTTGTAACCATTCGTTAATTATTTCAAAAGCGTCTTCAAATGATAATTTTTTGATAACAATAAGATATGGTGCCAAAATCAAATTTACTATTATTTTTCTATAGTCTTTAAACGGTTTTGAGAGAATGTTTTTGTCTATCCATTGATAATAATTTCCATTATGCGTAATACTTTTGTAGTTATTTTGTTGCCTTTTTAATTTTAATAGCATTTTTTGTTTTTGTTCCTTCTCATCAATCTTTTTTTGTATCAAATAGGTTCTAAATTTTTCTATAAACTCTCTCCTTATAGCAGGTCTAACTCCATTCCATTTCTGAATAATTGTAACATTTTTATCATATTTGGAATTTATTGATCCTGGTATCCTAAGCAAACATGATTTGAAAGAAGGATTGTTGTTTTTGTCTGCTTTACTATTCGAGAAATAGTCTTTAGCGAACCTCAAGAATTTCTGAGATGGTTTATCATGTTTTTTAAATTCTGTAATATCTTCTAACATTGCAGTTTCTAAAATACCATCAACTAAAATCTTAGGACATGATACTGGTTGTATTATGTGGTAACCATTTCCAGACCATAATACAGTAGGAAATCCATTTAACTTTTCTTTAATATTTTTTAATGTATTGAATAATGCTAACTTTAAAGCCGTTATAGTTTCAAAATCATTTTTGTCTAAGTCTATAAAGAGTAAATTTGGTGGATATCTTTGAACCCCTTTATACTCAGTATAAGATGGAAATGCATTAATTCTACAATCAATAAGATCAGATTCTTTAAAAAATTCCATTGCTTCCTCTTTTGAAAATACTTCTTTTTGATATCCTAGTTTCTTGGTCATTATGGTTCTAGGAAATAATGATATTCTTCCATTAGGATCAAAATGATTCAAGATAAAGCTTATTCCTGATTCATTCTCTTTGATCTTAGAATAATTTTGCATTAAGGTTGAAACCTGTTGGTGTTGTTGTTGTAATGAATTCAAAAATATTCTTCTAAACCTCCTTCTTGATTGTCTACTTCTTCGTCATAATGATAATCCTCGATTAATTTTTTATCTAGTTTACTACTGTTACTAAGCGGCAAATAAGTATCATTTTTAACTACTTCTTCCCATGGATTTCCAACTGGTTCCAACTCCAATAATTCTATTAAGGGAAGTTCTGGATGTATAGGCTGGCTAGAATGATTACTATTATAATAATGAATATTGTAATCGTATAAAGTTGTAAACTCTTTATTGTTGATAAAAGACTTACAATTTTGATGATGACATTTCAAGGTTTTACCTTGTGCTAAATGTTCTTCAATACTTTTACGTTGTATTTTACCAAGATAGTTTAAACTAAAACCTGTTGTTTGTTCTCGTCGAGTATTATTTTTATTAGTATTATTATTAGTAGAAGGAGAAGAAATAATACCAGACTGATTATTATTATTATTATCATCAGAATATATTATTTTATTCTTTTTAGGAAAATAGAATAATTTCTTATCTTCTTTTTCTGAATTTGTTGTAATTTTTATATTGTTTATATATACTGTTTCAAGATTAGTTGTAATTTCTCTAGATTTTGACTGTTCAAAAGTATTATTCTGCAGACCACCTTTTTTATAAAAATAATTATTTTTTTTCAAGTCTTATTCTGACTCCTCTTGTTCCTGGTCTTGTTGTTTAGGAATAGTAGTAGAGGTTTCAGTTTTGTTTATATCAGTAGGATTAGGAACAGAATTCCAACCATAAACCTTTGGTTCATCTTGCTCTTCCTGCTCTTCTTGTGGCTCTTTAGGTTGCTCTTGTTGTTGTGGTGGTGGTGGTTGTTGCTTAATCATAAAGTAATCATTAGCATTTCCAAAGTATCGATCTACTAGTTGTTCCAAAGTGATATCTTCATCCAAATGATTTTTTATTTTCGTAAATAGGCCGTTACTAGAATAATAATTTAAAATGGGTTCTAAAACAGAAAGTATATATACCTTGGATGGAAATGTTGTAGAATTTACAACAAACTTATTAGTTTCTTGTAATAAATTATTCTTTTCTCCCGAATAGAATAAATTAATATATTTTTTCGTTTCTATAATTGGGAAATATATCTTTGCTCGTCTATCTAGAACACTATGAATCTTGTCAATGTAGCCATGATTTAGAAGCGGATACAGATAGGATTGTAACAGATTTTTAGAAGTTAATATTTCACCATGAACCTCTTTGTGTTTATCTATAAGGTTTTGTGAAGTTACTGCAGTTCTTGTTTCTTGAAGTGTTTCTCCTGTTCTACTATCTTCTTTCATATCTGCAATGTCTCCCTTATCGTCATATGCCTTTAATAATACCTCATAATACCATTCCAAGATATAGGGTCTAACACCGTCTGAATACTCCATTAAAGAAATCGTTTTTTGTAAGTCTTCAAACGTTGCAATAGTAATAGTTTGGTTTGATAGTATGTCTCCTTCTATTCCAATTTCAATTCTTGGTCTTTTATCAAAATTGACTGTTGGTAAAAATGATAAATAGGTAAATAATCTATTTGCTCTAGTCATGTCTGCAGCTTTTTCCTTTGGAAGTGATTGTAAAATCAATTCTTTGAATGGAATTATGACATTATTTTTTCCAGGTTGTAAATCACTGCAAATCCCATGAATCTGGTCTTTTAATCTTAAGATAATTTCTCTGGCTTTATCTTTCTCATAATCGCTTACTATTTGATTTTGATATATTAAATCAGGAACTGAGAATTTGTTAGAAATAAGATCTATCGCTTGATTGTATTTATCCTGTGTCATAGTTGGATTAGTAGTTATAAAGCGACGCTGGTATTCTTGGAATCTTGTAGAATGGCTATAATCTAGGGCTTGAGCAATAATAACTGCTGGCCAACCCCTTAATACATTCGACTTGGTTTTAATCCCGTTGTTTGTGTCTACATACTCATATTCAACTTCATATTCGTCATGACTTAACAAGGGTAACAAACTAGATAGAAGATGTTCTGGTGGTGTATCCAGAAATATTATAATTTTGTTTGAAAGATCAATTAGTTTCTTTGAATCCTTTAATAATTCAACTTTCTGCTCTTTAAGAATATTTATAGAAATTTTTATTTCTTGTTTCTGGTATTTGTCTATTGTCTGAGACGTTTCAGTTTCTTTTTCTCTAATCTCGTTTTGAATATCTATTAATTTAGGTTCTATAGATTGATATTGACCAGTTACCTCATCTTTTCTTATTAAAATGCCTGACCTGTGAAAAAGTGCTTTCTCTGTCATTCCGGCTAATGCTAGAATATCAGATTTTGGAAATAGTGACGAAACTTTACTAATTATGTAGTTCTTTCCTACTCCACTCGGTGCATTTATTAGTAAATTAATGGGATTTTTGCTATAAGCAGATAACATAGTAATTAGTAATTGATCGGTTAATCTTTTTTCTAATCGTGCTTCTTGTAATATAACATTAGTTACATAATCTAATGATAAACCAATATCATCATCATAATTTGCAGTAGAAAACGAATTATTTATTAATCTGCCAGTTCTATTATTGTTACTCTCGGGGTCGAGATAATTGTTCTCTTTTTTCATTTTTTTATTTCCTCACTCCTTTCTTCAACTCGATCCAAGATTCGAGTTAGAATAGAATCAAAAGTATCACCGTAGTGACCATTTGAGATTATTCTATGATGATTCAAACTGGATATACGGATAACCTTGGAACTATTATCCAAAACTACTCGGTTTTTCATATATATAGCAACTACTTGGTAACATATAAATATTACCTAATTTAATAGTCACTTAATTAAGTAATAACTGATTTATACTAATAAAAAGTTATAAAATTCTAATAACAAAAAGACTCATTTTTAAATTATTCTTAGAATACAGGAATACTAAATTAATGGTTTCATATAGTTGCTTTTCCTTTATCTAGAGAAAGCTAAAATAACAGCAGTTTAGGGAAATATTCGTTAACTAAAACAGATACAAATATTATAGATTAGATTTCTTACAAATTACTTTTTCTTATTATTGCTAGAAGGAATTACTACTTCCCCCCTTGCTTTATTGTTTAGTTCTGGTTCTAATTCTATTCCTTTTACTATTTTATCATTGTTTTTATTGTCTTCATCTTCACGATAAATGATTTTATTCTCAGGTTGTGATAATAAAAAGGCATTAAATTTATCCGATAAGAACGAGACAGACTCTTGTAATTTTTTAATCTGTTCTTCCTTCTCCTGCAATTTACCCTTGATTACATATTCAGAATCTTGATTCTTTTCTTTAAGTTCTTGGACTTGTTTAGATAATCTATTTTCCTCATTGATTGTTAGATGATCTATTGCTTTCATATACTCTTCAAGTAGTTCTCGTTCAGAAGGTCTATAGTAATTTTTTGCTAGACCTGTATTATGACCTAGCATCATTTCAACATGTAAAGATTTCATTACATGTTCGGCTTGGGTCTTGAAGAATTTTCGAAAGCCATGCATGCCCTTCCATTCCCTTCGTCTACTTCCTTCCTTTAAAGGAGACCATAAACCTTGAGCATGTATTGCTCTCTCTATCATACTTTTAACTCCATCACTTGATAACTTAACTGGCTCATTAATATCACCCAAATAGTTGCTATGGTTTGGATCACGTTTCCATGTTCTTTCTGAGACAGTGAAAAGGTTGCGCATTACCCATGAATTGCCAGAGATCTGCTCACCATGAAAGGAACGAAACTCCATCCATTCCTTTAACAAAGTATATGCTTCAGGTGTGATAAAAGAAAAATATTCTTCATTATCTCCAGCATAGACGATAATTTTGGCTGCTATTATAGTAATATTATCATGGCTACTAAATATGGGAACAATATGCTTCCATTTTAAATAGTCCCAAGCCTCTTTTCTAATCCCTGATGATAACATGGTTAACAATATTGGCTTGATTCTTTTGTCAGGATAATCCATTAGTTTCTTAATTTCCTCTATTGTTGGGGCCCTATCATTAGAAGCCTGTTTTTGCTTTGGAAGACCCTTACTCAATCTTTTCCAGTTTAATGTAATATCATTCATATCGCAAAAAAGTTTTGCTGCCTTGTAGTAATTGCGTATAGTTGTACTTTCTATCTCTCTTTTGACAACCCTCCCTTTTTGAAATTCAATAAACTTTTCTATATAAAAAATAGCCCATTTTTCATTACTTGAAGCCTTTTCATAAAATATTGCTGCTTGTTTTTGCAAATCTAGTTTAGGATTGATACCAAAATCAAAGAATTTTTTGAGGCGAGCGGGCCACTGTCTTCTTGTCTCAGGTGCCTTCAAGCCATACATGAAAGATGAATACGGATTTTTTTTATCTTCTTCTTCTCGATCGTGCAAAATCAATATATGTTCATCTTCCATTTTACCTGGATTGTCCAATACTATATAAAAACAAAGTGGGCTTATATTGTTATCGATGTGGGCCTAAAGGGGTTTGAACCCTCGACCTACCGGTTATGAGCCGGTCGCTCTACCAGGCTAAGCTATAGGCCCAACTATTTCAATTATATTCAATAATTAGGTTATAAAAATTTAAGGCTATTTGGGTTTGTACGTGTTAATTCGATGGAATTGTATCTTTTACATAATTATTGTAAACTGAATCAAGGAGTTGATTCTGTGAGTTCATCGAACTTATTGATGCATTACGTATATTTTCGTTTACCACCTTTGTATTTCGATCTAATTTGGGATCAAGAAGAATTGTTTTCCATAATCTGGCGTGCTCTATATCTGCTATTTGATGTATCTTGAAATATTTGATAGCTTCATCAGAAGAAATGTTATAAAATGTTGTTAATCCTTCAATCTTTGTCTTACTAATCAAAGGAAGTTCTTTTTCAAACGAATACATAGCTGCTGCGCCTTCAGTTATAGAGGCATGACACAAATCTTTTAAGTTTTCAATAGCCAAATTAACTTCATTATTTCCTTCATACTCCAATAGTTCTTTTTTGTCGACGCCTAAATTCTGTGCAAAATTTATCCATGGTTCTATATGTTGATATTCTTCAGCGCTAGTATTTTTTACTGCTTGCAAATAATGATTACCACAGTTAGAGTTTTGGAGATTGCTCTGAATATTATTAACTAATTGTGGAACAACTTTAACCAATTGAAAGTATTCTTTTGAATAACTACGTAAATGGTTTAATGTTAATTTACCTTCTTTCCAAAGAATATAAAAACGATGATTTAATACACTTCTTTTCTCTATTTCATCATTGATTATTGTGATTAAATTCCCTAGACTACCACTATCATTATGACTGAATATCATACTTATTAAAACACTGAAAGATTAGAAAAACCTTTTGTATTTATTAATTTTATTAGCGTTAAGAATTAAGAAAAGATTTTATAGAAATTAAAATTACAACTCATCGTGCTCCGGTGGTGTAGGAGCTTAATTCTAGCTGCACAATCCGGTCAAGCATTGTGGCCTTTCGAGTCGCAGATCCCGGGTTCAAATCCCGGCCGGAGCAATGAAAATATTTTTTTAATGTTTATTAGCTAATAATTATTAAGAATAGGTCCATAGTAGCATTAATATTCTTAATATTTTTAACTAAAGTGAAGATTAAATACTTGGATGGCGATACTATAAAAGGAAAAAATACAAATCAAGAATCAAGTAGCTCATTGATGGAACAATTTAGTGATTTTCTATTAAAAATTAATAATACGTTAGAAAGAGAATTGGATCGTTATTCCTGGTCTGAATTTTATTCTCCGCTTAAATATGCCTGTGATGGTGGAAAGCGAATTCGTCCATTAATATTAATATTATCCTCTGAAATAATTAAATCAAAAAATAATGAATCCACTAATCTTACAAACAATCATCAAAGCAATTTAAAAAGAGATGATGAACGATTTCTAGCAGCTTCTGCAATCGAACTATTACATACAGAATCAGTCATACATGATGATATTATTGATGAAGAGAATGTGAGACGAGGAAAACCGTCTTTTCATGTAAAATATGGATATAATAACAGCATATTAACCGCAGACTTTGTTCTTGGAATTATTTTAAATATTACTTCGAAATTAAATAATCCTCGAATTTCCTCTGAAATCGCAAACGCAGCTATTCGTATGAGTGAAGGGGAAATAATGGAAATAAGATTGAACAAAGACAATAATATTACTGAAGATGATTATATCAAGGTCTTAGAGCATAAAACAGCATCTCTCTTTGAATCTTCTACTAGAATCGGTGCCATTTTGGCTGATGCAGATGAAGATGATACTCGAGCAATAGGAAATTTCGGTCATTTGATGGGTATAGCTTACCAAATACATGATGATCTTGATGATTGGAATAATGAAGATAGATTATTTAACTTATTAATGAAGCAGAATAATCATTCTCAAATTCTTGTAAATAAAATGGAAAAACTGTACAAATCTTATTCAGTCAAAGCCAATAATGAACTTAATCTAGTAATAAGCAACAATAAAAATAGTTATACTCAGCGCTTAAAACATCAATTAGAGGAACTTACTAATCTTAACATGTTACCATTTGAATCTACTTAAATTATATTTTTATATAGATTAGTATACTTTTCTGAAATTAGTTTTATTGTTATAATTTAAGTTAAAAAAATGGAAGTTGAAAACCTTGAAATATTATATAAATACAAAAAAGAGTCAAATCTTAAACAGTTAATTAATTATTATTTGCTTGATTTTCATGTAATTATTAGGAGATTCATCTCTTTTTAAATAGCAAGTAAATCATCACATCTTTGAAAGCTAATAGACTTGATATTTATATTTGATATAAGTTAAATCATTAAATGATAAAAAGAAGCTTTTTATCGATTGTTGTAAATAATAGCATACTTTAGTCATAAAATAAGAATTGCTTTCAAAAGTAAAAAGCAATATCGGACTCAAGATTTGAGGTGCTAAAAATATCTTTTTATGCCTTTTCTTCTGTTTCCTCTATTTCTTCTCCATCGGTATTATCGGTATTCTCTGTATCATCTT